>Ga0007834_1000072_pt1 | contig 38622 bp, 50 predicted proteins | sample CryBogCBE06Nov07_FD_71233 | JGI IMG/M metagenome (GOLD analysis project Ga0007834, IMG submission 71233) | Freshwater microbial communities from Crystal Bog, Wisconsin, USA - CBE06Nov07 | ecosystem: Environmental > Aquatic > Freshwater > Lake | place: Crystal Bog, Wisconsin, USA | collected...
CATTCCCAAACGACCTTCACCCCGAGCTTCTCCCCAGATAGTCCGGCTCAAGTAATAAATGTTTTCTTCAGTGGTATCCATCCAAGCGGTAGCTTGGGGTGTATCTTGAAAAATAGTTTCCTTTTCTAAAAAATTATATTCAGAAAAGTTGGTAAATCGAATGTTTTCTCTCAAATTAAAATTTGTTGTCTGAGTTAACATAGGTTCTGTTGTGAGTGTTTGAGTTTGGGCACTTGTTGCCAAAAAACAGAAAAACGCCAACATTACTGTTGTTAAAAACCTCATTTCATTTCCTCTTAAATGCTATCTGATGCACCAACCTGGGGCTGATTTTGGAGATTGTGCAGGGCACGAATACTCAGTTGGGGTAAAGATTTTTATATAAAAATCAGTTGAATCTAGATAGTCTTGTTGCCTCCAATCAGCCTTTACTGAAAATATTTATGCTCAGTTTATAGCACAAAACTACAAACTTATCAAGCGAAATAATTTCCTGTGTTAATTCAATTACTTAAAGTTCTTCGTTCCATTCGCGATGGCCTGTTCGGTAAGCCATGTTGGCTTCTGTTTCTCGAACTTCTACTCTAAAACACCAGACACGTTCTGATTCAGCTTTTCCGAAACTTGGAAGAAACTCTGTGTTCACATAAGTATAGAGAAAGTCAGCTAATGCTTCACATCCTGTTTTTTCAACTTCAGTTACTTTGGCAATCTTTGCATCGTGCAATGCTATCAGTAGATCCTTTTGAGGATCATCTGCGGCAACAAGGAGACGATGATCGAACCATTCTTCCAACTGTGCTTTTAGTGGCCGCAAGGACCCATAATCTTGAACCCAATTTCTGACATCTAATTCATCTGATTCAAAATAAAATTTAATAGTTAAAGCATAGCCATGAACAATTGAACACTTTCCATTGTCTCGCCATTGACGATATGCAACCGGAAATGCATCACGATATTCTTTAGTACTAACATATTTTTTTTCTATAGCTGGGTAACCCATTGTCAATCCTCGATCTTTTAAAAATTGTAGAATATTTTTTATTCAATATCAATAAATAGTTGATGAAAATACTAGACCTAATTGAAGATCGACGTCCTGCTGACATAAATGATTGGTCTGATGAACAATTACTAGATTTCATCATTAGCAAATATTCTGAAGCATATTCAATTAGTGACAAATCTAGAAAGTCAGATTATATTCGTGGCTTTTTAGAAAATGCTACCAATATATCTGAAGATGTCATGTTACAAGCAGTACAATTTGAACCACTATTATTATATGTTTTTCGAAAATTCAATCCCAGCTTGAGAGTTCAACTAGCTGCGGTACAGGGAAATGGTCGTGTAATTGGTAACTTAAAATATCCTGCTCCACTGATTCAATGGGCTGCTTTTAATCAAACCCCACAAGCATTTTATCATATCCAGCCCCCTGAATGTTGTATTCCTGAAATTAGAAAAATACATGAAGAACGAACAGGTGCACCAACGTTGACTGAATCTTCTAAATTGCCCACCTCAGAAAAATTGCAATATTGGTTAAGCAAATTTAATCCTATTGATTATATCAATCTTTGGTCGGATAATATTTTAATTGAATATTTCAAAACTCGGTATGCAACAGATATGGGTGAAATTTCATTCAATGATATATTTGAATATCGCAATACTTTAAGTGATCAAGTCATGTTAGAATTAATCAAATTAAACCCTGGTTTTTATACGGTCCTTGAAAGATTTCATCCTAGTTTAAATGTACAAATAGAATGTTTGAAACGATCTGGATTACATATATACTATATGACGAATCCGCCACCACTTCTTCAAACAGTAGCATGTCGTCAAAATCCCCTTGCGATTAATTGGATCAATCCAATTAAATCAATCGATATATCACTACTGAAGAAATACAGAGACATATTAGAACCAGACCAACGATCGTACTTGGAGTCTCTGGAAAAATTAACAGAGTCTGATGAATCCATTGACCTAGATGATCCAAATACATGGAGTGAAGAGGATCAAATTGATTATTTAAGATCTTTTCCAGGCGCAATAAAAGAATTTATAAATCCCAGTAAGAAGCTTCAATCGGTGGCAGTTCGATCTGATGAATGGGCATTAAGCAATATTGAAGATCCTGATGAAGATGTTCAATTGGCTGCTGTAACTGCTTATCCCAACAGTGTCCGATACATCAAAAACCCATCGCAAAAAGTCAAATTGGCTGCTGTTTCAAAAGATGGGATGGCTTTGTTGCGCATAAAACCTGAAGAAAGAAACATAAATATTCAATTAGCTGCGGTTATGCAAGATCCAGAAATCATATATGAAATAGATAATCCAGTACCTCTGGTTCAAACAGTTGCATTGAAAAAGACTCCCAAAGCAATCAATTGGATCCGACCCGAAGCAGCAATAGTTCCTGAACTACGAGAAAAATACAAAGATTACTTTTATGGATCATTGACTGAATCTGCTTATGATGCAGATGACCCCAATACCTGGACAGAAGAACAACAGATTGATTGGGTACGCCGATACATTGAAAGAATCAAACAGATTAACCACCCAAGCAAAGCTTTACAAATTGCAGCAGTCAATGAAGACGGTTGGGCCATAAGTCAAATTAAACCCGAAGACCAATGTCTAGAAGCGCAATTAATCGTAGTGCGAGAAGACGGGCATGCTACTAGAATACGATATATGCGATATCCTCCACCACTCGTTCAATGGACGGCAATAAAAAACAACCCAAAGGCAATTAATTATATTGTACCACAATCTTGTATAGATCCAAGTTTACTGGAGAAATATGGTAGTTATTTGAATGAATCATTGACTGAATCTGCTTATGATGAAAGCGATCCTAATACCTGGTCTGCATATGATACAGATAATCCCAATACCTGGACAGAAGAAAAACAGATTAATTGGGTAAGTCGAGACACTATTATTCGAATTAGGCGCATTAACCACCCGAGTAAAGCAGTTCAAATCGCAGCGGTGAAGCAAGATGGTTGGGCAATAAGTCAAATTAAACCCGAAGAACAATGCCTAGAAGCACAATTAATCGCAGTCAGAGGGAACAATGCTCCTTTAATAAGATATATGAGAAATCCCCCACCACTCGTTCAATGGGCGGCAATAAAAAACAACCCAAAAGCAATTAATAATATCGTACCACGATCCTGTATAGATCCTAGCCTATTGAAAGAATATGGTCACCTGATAAATACCCAGTGAATTTTCGGAGATCACACCATGTCTGAACCCATTATGCCAGTTCCTACTCTAGAAAAACCCAGCACAAGAAGTGAATGGACATTAATCGCCTCACTGCTTTGTCTATGCATATTTTCACTGGCAATGGTAGCCGCCCTTATTTTCAAAGACTGGAACACCCCAGCAGGAACTCAAATTATTGACATTTTGGGGTGGGGTTTGAAATTGAGTGTGGGCGGAATTTTGCTTATAGTTGTTGCAATCAACAGTCCCTGGTATGGTGTGGTCAAAGCATCTGGATTCGGAGCTAATTTGGAAATCGATGGAAAAGACACTAACCTACAAGTCGGTGATAAAACCTGAAGATCAAAAGACGTGGGATGATTTCATTTCACGAGTCGATTGGAATGTAACTTATCTAATTCAACCCATTCATCAACCTCCTAAATTGATTTTAGATCTTCATGGTCTAACTATTCAAGCTGCTTGGCAACAAACTATTGATTTTATCAAACTTCACAAAATTTATAAAACAAAATCGGTAATCGTCGTAACTGGGAAAAGTGGAGAAATTTTTAAAGAATTTATCACTTGGACAAAACTCAACCCATTGGTCAAAAAAATAGAACCCATTCTAGATCGAAGACAAGAGGTGGGTTCTTTTAGAGTTTATTTGAATTAATCTTCTTCGACTAGCTGTCGCAATAGATAACCATTCGCTCGATCATTGACTCTTTGACAGGCTGCGACAAATTTCCCATCTGCAGACAACAAAGCATCATAATGATTGGCCATCAACATATTGGGCATGGCAATTGGTCGAATTTTTATAATCCAATCAGAAACCGTGTCAATTGATTCCTGACCATTTCTCAAAACATGGACTGCCATTGCTGTTGCAGTACTACGACTCATTCCAGCGTAACAATGTATCAGAACTACTTTATCATCAGGAATCTCGCTAGCCCAATTCAAAATGTCTTGACAATTTTCAACAGTTGGGGCACCAATCTTATCTTTATGTTCAGTATCCCAGAAGAACAGTCTTTTGTGATTAGTAGGAAGTACCCCCAATGGAGTTTCTAACTCATCACCCACGTCCAAAATAGTCAGAAGATAACTGGGCCTGTATCTCCAAGCAAATGCTTCCACTTCATGTTTTCCACAGACCCAGATGGTCATCGGTTAATTTCCTTGTCGATCAATAGTTTCAATCGCTGCGACAGCAAATGCAGCAGTCTTTACCATGGTAGCTCTATATGCTGTCACAGCTGGCTTGGTCCAGTTCTTGAAATCAACTGGTTGTAGCTTGCTGGTAGATTCTGAAAGATTGTTCCACCAGCTGGTTAGTGCGTTTTTCGTAGTGGTTGAAGCATTGTTCCAAACAGTTTCTTGATTGGCACGTTCAGCTTCAATTTCTTTATAAATTTCTTGACGTGTCGTCATATGTATCTCCAGTTAAAAACATATGATAACTTATCAGAGATCGGAAGTCAATTATTTTTTCTAATAGTTCCAACTGGTATTGACAATATTTCTTTGCCCAATTTTTTTAATTCTGGATAGGCTTCCGGATTGGTTAATTTGTAGAACGCGCATGGAATTCTTCTCTGTACAGGACTTCTCAGACTTAATGTAGTCCAAATAGCTGAATCCTCAATATAAAATATATCGAAAGTATCAACAGTCAAACGCAAAGCATAGTTTTTAAAATTTTCCAAATTAGCTTTCAAAAAGTTGGGCGCAATACAAGCATAAGCAGGTCGATCTAATTCACCATTTAGAACTATAACTGAAACAGGTCGAGTTGCAATATTCAAAACCGGATCTGTCTCAACTTCAGTTATTGGTATTTTGATTCCAGTTTTATATTCCAGTTCTAATTTCTTTCGACGAAAAGCTGGTCCATGGTTGTCATCAAAATCCCCAACCACTGCCAACAAATAGACGTGAATCATTTCATGCAGAAGAACAGAATCCAATTGTTCAGCCGTCTTTTTGAAGATATTAGAGAATGTCATTGTCATACTATCAGGAACAATGGCTCGACTAGTAGCAGTTTTTTGGATCTTACAGTCTACTTGTCCACCAACCCCTTTGAGTGGTTTGAAATAAATTGGAATAACAGGCAATTGGTTATTGAATAAAGTTTGATTGAAATGGCGATATCGCTCCAGCATTTGTTTGGCCAGAGCGATATCAGAGTCTTTTTGTTTTATTTCCCAAAGTTTCATCAACTATTTATTGATTTGGATTAGTTGATATCTTTCTGAACCAATTGTGTTTCAAGCATAAATAAAAGATGTAGTTCGCGGGACGGGAATCCCCAACTACTCTAACGCTTATAGGAGCATCAGCATGACTATTTATTCTGCAAAAAACCCACCACTTGATTATTATGTATATGCTTATTTAAGAAGTAAAGATTCTGCAACAGCAAATGCAGGAACTCCATATTATATTGGTAAAGGAAAGGGTAAAAGAGCATGGAATAAAGAGCATAACGTGCATGTTCCAACTGATAATAATTTGATCGTTATCTTAGAATCTAATTTAACTGAATTGGGTGCATTTGCTTTAGAACGTAGGATGATACACTGGTATGGAAGAAAAAATTTAGGTACAGGTATATTAATGAATAAAACAGATGGTGGAGAAGGAGTATTTAGTCCATCAATTGAAGACAGAATGAAAAAATCGCAAAATCTTAAGCAATTTTATGAAGATCCAAATGAAAGACTAAAAGCGTCAATTCGAACTAAGAATGCACACTTAAATGACCCAACTCTTTCTCTTCGAAAAGCTCATCCCGGAGAATCAAATGGAATGTGGGGAAAAACTCATACTGAAGAAGTGAAACAAGCACAAAGTATTAGGGCCAAAGGAAACTCTTCAACACGTGGTTTGATGCGAATTTATAATACAATGACGTTAGAAGTCAAAACAATACCATGTTTAGATCCAATACCTCCCGGATGGAAACGAGGTTTGCGGCCTTCTAATTCGAAAAATAAAATTAAACGTATAGCAATTTATAATCCAGAATTAAATCTTAGAAAAACTATTGCAATTGATGAAGAAATTCCTACTGGCTGGTTACTTGGGTACAAAATCAAAAAATAATTTTTGAATATCTTTCTGAGCTAATGGTTTCCCACATCACATCTGCGGGCGTAAATGTCTTACTTGCCAATATTGACTTCAACAAGCTAGGACTAAATCCAGAAACCAATGCCGTTCCGTTTTGATCATATGTCACTGGCACATTCCCTTGTCCTGCTGAACGAGCATTCAAATTCCAAAAAATAATATTGGGCAATGAATAATTGGCCTGTTCAAACATATTCCTAGCTAGATCAAACACGCCGATTGATTTACCATCTCGGCATGCAGCATTGTATTCTTGGTCTGAAAAAATGATTAGTGATTTAGGCATCTGATCAGCTGGGATTTTATGATTAACTGCCAATTGCAAAATTGCTCTAAAAGCAGATTCAATATTCGTACTACCAGCCCAATCTGCATTAGACATGCTATTATATTTGGTCATCAAATCACCGGCTGGAAGTTTCGCAATCTTACTATCAGTTGTGAATGTCAAATACAGACCAGCAAATGGACCCTGTTGCTTGGTCGCTAGATAGAGGCCAAGGCTAACTGCAACATCCATACAAGTAAGATTTGGATTATCGCCCACTGAGCATGTCATGCTTCCGCTCACATCAACCAGTGGTAGGATAAAATCATCACCCAAATAATTGGGAAGTGCTTCCCATTGTGCATTGGCAACAACTCGATCACCCCCTTGCTTCAAACTCTTGATGATGTCATAGGGATAAACTGCACTTGCGTTGACTTTCGCAGTACCAGCTTGCAAGCTGGCTCGGTAAGCAGCATATCGTTCACCATCACGCTTTGTGAAAGCCTTTTGATAACGAGCGGCCGCAACAGAAGGAACATGACTATAATTAATAGCCGCCCAATCTTTGGCTGACATCTTTTGTTCAACAGTGTTGCTTGCACTAACGATCAATTGGCGATATGACTTGGGAGTCAAATTCATATACTTACGAAGCGCATTAGCAACTGGTCCTTTGCGAGGACTCCACTTGCCTGCCAGACCATCTGATTGACTCAAAGCCAGTGCAAACATTGAATAGGCCATGTTTTGAAAACGACTGGTTTGGAAAATTAGCAAATCATCCCAACGACCATAGGTTGGTACAAACGGAATCAACTTTTCCAATTGTTCCGGGTGAGTCTGTTCAAGCCAAAGTAATCCTTGTCGAAACAATTCTCGCTCTCCCGAACCACCACGAACATCTCGTGCCCAAAAAAGAATACGAGCTGCATTTTCTGGATCAGCCTGCCAGGCACGTTCCAGAGCTGCTTGAATTGGTTTGCCACGAGCAGCACCAACGAAGAAAAAGAAATCAACCAGTGGATCCAAGCTACTGTTTAGAGTAGCCATACCATTGGCAGTCAGTGATTGATTGTTACTGGCTTCTGGAACCAGACGAGTTTCAAGCGCGGCGGCAAATGCAGACATAGTAGTTTCCTTTTTGTTTGTTGAAAGATGTCAACCATTTCTAGTTGTCATCCAGGGGGCGTTTTTAGTCGTCTTCACCACTCATTTTTTCTAAAGTGAGAAACGTATTACAGGCCGAACTTTTTTTCATTAGCATTGAAAATTAAGTAGTTGCGGAACTCGGCCTTTTGAAATTTATAAAACAGGACCAACTTGGTTTCATTGGACGTGAAATTTGGTTAGTTGCGGAACTGGTCCTTCTAAAAATGTACTAAGCGGAAGAGCTAACGTTTTTCATCCAAATTGAAATGTTTTTAGTTGCTGTATGTCTTCCTTGTCTTATTTATGCAAAATCCCGATTGGAATGTCAATTGTTTTCAAAAATTATTTTGAAAAAATTTTCAATTAATTTGGGTGAACCAATCAATTGTTTCATACCAATCTTTTCTGCTCAATTTGTTATAGTTTTTCAAGCCCTTAATATGTGGCTTGATCCATGGCATAGTGTCATGAACAAACATTGCTCGTTCCATGGCCTTTACAATACTAGCAGAATCAGTGGGGTGAGCTCGCATAAGTGGGTCACTCCAGTGAATTTCATCTGAAGTTACAATTGGTACATTGTTGATAGCAAAGTCTGCGGCAACAATATTAAATGTTTCTGTAAAACTAACTTGTAGACCAATGTCCATCTTGCAGATCAAACGATTGAATTCTTTGTGGTCGAACCAGGGATGCTCAACAAGCTCTGCATTGTCAACTCTGGTAAAAATATCTCGCAGGTTTTTCAAAATAGGTGCCCCATTCCCTTCAACGCGAGATCCGTTAATGTGGAACTTTAGGTGCTTACCATGCTTCTGTGCATATTCAATTGCAGCAATTGCTTGAATTACATGATTCTTAAGTGGGCGAATTGCGCCGAAGCATCCAACATTTAGAATGTGCTTGTGTTTTGTAGTCTTTGGAAAGCTATAGGTTGGAACATCAACCGGATAATAATTGGGAAGATAACAAATACCACTAGCAGGATGAGTTTCTCCGATTATGACACCCAATTCACGGTGTGCATTTCTGTGATTTGATGCTACCCACACATTGGGGTATTTTACATAATCAATTGTCCAACCAAATGCAATGCCTTCATTGGCAAGGAAAGGAGTGTTGGAATGGTTTCGGATGATCCAGGTGACCTTAGGGTGCAACTTGGTTAAAACAGCAAATTTTTCTGGCACTACCCAGTAAGCTTCAATCACAACAATGTCTGGTTTAAACTGTGTGACTTCACGATCAATGCAATTGTTGTCAATCACTTGAACCATTTTGACTTCATAATTGGGATTTTCGTTCAACATTTCCACTACGAATCGAGCAGAATTATAGAGGCCTGAACTGAGTCCTTTGGTATATGCCCAATCTTTCTTGGGATCTACAGGTGAATCCTTGTAATCACCATAATCAGTTTCACGATACTTTAATATAAATAGAACTTTGGTCATAAATGCCTCTGGAAATCACCAGAACTATTTATGTCTCGAAATTTAAATTAAATTGAGTTTTACAAATATTTTACATATATTTTTTAAATGACAAACATTACTGAAACAACATTTGAAGATTTTGAAAATCAAAAACGGATTAGTCAAATCGCACAGGGTTATATTGAAATACCCTTTGCACTATCCAAATTTTTTGGACACGCCAAATGGATTCATCGCGATGAATTGAAAGCGTTGAAAGCTTTTATCAATGAAGATCGATAATTCACACAATTAATTTCACAAACGTTCAGTAGGCCAGGTGAGATTCGAACTCACGCTAGCTCCGTTAATTGACGAAAATAAACCAATGAGTCTATTTTCGAATGGGGTTCCCTATTATTTCTAATAGGGGGAAGATCGAACTTCCTAATATGAGCGGAGTGCCTTAACCACTTGGCTACTGGCCAACTCAACGTTTGCATAAGTTATTTATAGCAATAATATACCATTTTGTCAACAGTTATATGGTGATCCGCCATTCATTCCAAGGGAATTGATCTGGATAACGTTCTTTCATTACTCGGTTGCCAATTTCAAAAAATTCCCGTGTCACAGATCCTGGATTACCTGCCAAACGATAATTCAAAGTATATTTGCCTGTACCTCCCCAATTAGGATAGAAGTGATTAATGTTATGTAGGAATTGTCGATCAGCACCCCATTGTCCATGCCAAGCAGCACCACATCTGATTGCTACATCACGTCGAATACAAAATGCAGAAGTATCAACCAAATGACTGTTAGAATCCACATAGGTTGGGTATTTCCCCAGGCTTTCGCAATTGTCATCCAACAGATAATTTCCTGAAACGTCACATATTTTTCTTAGACTGTGTCCCCAAGCATAACCCTGCATCTTGCATGATTCAATTTGTGAACTCACGTGATTAGGATCAAACCAATTGTCTTGGTCCAGATAAAATATCCAGTCTTGATCAACTAGAAAATTTGCAGCAGCATAAATCCTATGCCCATACCAACCATTAGCGCCAGTGTTATACGGCAAGACCATCACTGAAACGTTATTTTTTTCTGATTTTCCACTAGTAGCATCTGCAATATATATACGAACATCTTCTTCAAACTGCGGGCCATCAACGACCACCAACACTCGCGTATTGGACCAATCTTGTTCAACTGCTGATGCTAGACATTCATATAGAGTACTAGCACCAGTTGTTGGAATTATAATAACAGCAGAATCCATCAAATCATCACTCGCTTTCTGGGACCAAATAATACCAATGACAATAACCAATACAATGTGCCAATTCCAATTTCAATTGTCATCAGAAAATAGTTACCAATCAAGTAGGCAGCAATTGGAAAGACAATGAACGTTTGAATAAAGCTTCGTAGGAACACAACGTCCTGATATTCTTCGTGTAATGCAATTGCTGTTTGAATATCAGGATCTTGACAAGCGACCGCTTGAGAAGAATTAAAAAACAAAACAGTTAAAAACGCCACAAGAGTAAGTACGATATCAAAGATTATTGTTCCTGTCACAAGAATGTCGGCCGGTGATTTTAGAACAGTCAATTTTAAACTGGCTATCACAAATGCTAGCAGAATCACATCATATGCTCTAGATAACCAAAATTGTCTTTGATAAATCATTTTTTGAATCCAGTCTTATAACCAATTTTAAAAACCAACTTCAATGCCAAATAGCCCGCGATCATAATCGCCGCCATCTTAGCTTGTAGTTGATTGCCTGAACACCAAACCAAGACCAGCGGGAGCACCCATACAAAAAATGTAGTTGATGGATCCCAATTCCATGTGTGAAGAGTTACATAAGTCAATGTGGAATTTTTATATTTTTGGAAATTTTCCAATTGATTATTTCGAATCCAACCGGTGGTTACATTATACAAGATAACTACCAAACAAACTGAAAATGCTAACAGCGCAACCCAACACCAACTTAAGACGCTAGCGATATCCTGCAATATAGGAAAGTCTCGACCAAATGAAATTGAGAGAGCCAATATACAACTAAAAACATAGTGGCCGATTGAAGGAACTCGTTTAACCATTTTCCCAACTCATCATTAATTTATTGCCAACTTTGTGCAATGTTAGATTTTCTACTCGAATTTCATTCCTAGCATCTGGCCCGGCAGTCAACAATTCACGGCTGAAGTGTTCAATTTGTCCAGTACTAAAACTTGTAATATTATAATGATCAAAGATATGCAAAATCAAATTCTTAATTCTGATCTGTGACCAAGTCTTGATTATTTTCAAATCCAAACTGTTTTGTGTAATTTCTGCAGATCGCCAATCCAATTGTGCTAATTCACGCGTCAATTCAAATGTTTCACTCAACAAGTCAATTGATTTGTTGATGTTGATATCAGCAATTGCATATCTTGATTGAATCAGTGGCCACATGACATTGCGAATCCAATTTCTATCAAATCGATTGGATGCATTACTGGGATCAGTAATATGTTCAATGCCATTGATTAAAGCATAGGATTCCAGTTGTTCACGTGTTTGATTGAGCAATGGTCTGACAACTTGAATTGCAGGATCCAACCAACATGCGGTAGTGGTTGTCATACCTTTGAGACCTTTGATGCCAGATCCTCGCATCAATTTCATAAAAAACGTTTCAATACGATCATTTAAATGATGAGCTAGCACAATAGTATCAGCGCCCAGGCTGCACAGAGCTTGGTAGCGAGCTGAACGAGCAGCAAATTCCAAATTGTTACCTGCCACGTCAACGCGAATCGTTTGTTGTTCAAATCCCAGCTTGGTAGCTTCTCGTTCAACAAAGTCGCCCCAATTTCGACTGTCAGGATTCAATTGATGATCAACATAAACAACTTGCCAAGTTTTGTCAGCTGTTTTTAATTTAGCCAGGGAGTGCATCAGCACCATGCTATCCAGACCACCACTGACACCAATGACAATATTGTGACTATTTGCAAATAGTTGATCAAATGTTTTTTGAGTAATCATTGTTATTGATAAATTTTATTGTAGAGATAGACAATTGGCTTGGAATATCTAAAGGTATTCCAGTGACCAATGATTCTCATGATCAGCCGATATTCTCTGGTTTGCCGATATGAATCAATTGCAATAGAGAGTGATTTCATTCGCTCACGTTCACTGATATTAATGATACCCTTAATCAGAAATCGTTGAAGTAGAGCCAATTCGGAAACATCTTCTTTGTATTTTTGAAACCGAGTTTTCATATTACCCTCTGAGTTTGTACCAACACCATAATAGATATTGACAAACAAGTCAACTGTTTTCTAAAAATTCTCGTAATTTTTCAGCAGCAAGTTCATTAGCTAATAACATATCAAGTCCCCAGTGACGAGGATGAGGTATATCTGCTAAATCACACCACACGGTGTCTTCAATTTCCCAATTGATAACTGGTTTGAATATTTTGGGAACTATTACTGCATAATTATAAAATTCAAAACGAGGCAAATAGGTGTTGTTGATATAGAGTAATTTACGAGGTTTACCAGTTATATCATACCCAACTTCTTCCAGTGTTTCACGAATTGCTGCTGGACCAGGTGTTTCACCAGGGTCAACAGAACCACCCGGAATACCCCAAGTTCTAGGGCTATTAACCAGGTTGCTTCTCAGTATGAACAAAAACTTTTGTTCTGTTTGGGCATAAATTAGGGTTCCGGCTCCCTGCTTGGGTGCGGGAGTTAATAGATCGCTGACTTTCATGTTCGTATTTATTCAGCTTGAGGTCGGTTGAGTATTCTATTTGTGCGAATAAAAGTGGTTCTTTTACTAACTTCTTTGAGTTTCTCTGCACCAATATAGCTCATTGTTGATCTAAGTCCACCTAAGAATTCTTCTACCGTGTTGGCAACAGTTCCTTTATAGGGAACGAATGATACCCGTCCTTCGGCAGCCTTGTAGTCACTCTTACCACTATAATGTTTGTCCATGGCTTCTTGACTTGCCATACCATAAATCTTCATCTTAACATCAGGAATGGGATCATTTGGGCGAGTGTTTACAATTGTATCATTTACTATTCTAATAGGATTGTAGAGTTTTCCTCGTTCCCAAAGTTCTCCGTCACATTCTTTGTGACCACCGAGTACAGAGCCCATCATGATAAAATCTGCATTTCCTCCAAATGCCTTGCCAAGATCACCAGGATAAACAATTCCTCCATCACTGCAAAGCAATCCTTTGAGTCCATGTGACGCGTCGGCACATTCGATCACTGCCGATAGTTGTGGAACACCAACCCCTGCTACACGACGAGTTGAACATTGTCCACCTCCACCAATTCCGGTTTTTACTATGTCTGCTCCTGCCAAAACCAAAGCTTCCGTCATTTCAGGAGTGCAAACATTGCCCGCCATAATGGTTAAGTCAGGATTCTCCTCACGTACTTTTGATAAAAAATCCACGAATGATTCCAAATAAGCACTTGGTACATCAATGCATAAATTTTGAATTCTGTTGTCCAGTTTTTCTTGTACAGCTTGAAAAAGCTGATAGTCCTGCTCTCGCATGCCAATTGAAAACCAAGCCAATTCAACTTCTCGATCACTCATCGATTGCCAAGCTGTCAAATGTTGCTCTTCAGTATAAAATTTATGAAAAGCTGTCATCATATGATATTTAGACAAAGCTTTGTGCATGGCAAAGGTACCAATAGTGTCCATGTTGGCAGCAATAATAGGCACGCCTGTCCAAGTTCGACCACTGTGCTTCATGACAAAGGTGCGAGTAATATCTACGTCTTTTCGAGACTTTAATACACTGCGCTTGGGAAGAATTAGAACATCATCAAAATCAAGTTTAACTTCCAAATCAATTTTCATTAGAGTGCCTTTGCAGATTCAATAAATTTGGTGACTTCAGCATGTCGGTTAACAAAATAAGCAAACAGCCTTAGTGTATTGAATGCGTCTGCATCTGCTCGATGTGGATGACCTTGAAATTTTAGCCGAAATCTTTCCATGGTGCTTTTTAAGCCACCAGCATAAGTTTTACCTAATGCCAATTGTTGCATGACAAAATATGTTTTGACATCTATCCACCGACGTCCAAAATTTTTGAAAGTAATGCCTCGTTGGGAAAATTCAAACAATAGTTCTGAAGAATCTCCACCACCCCATGTCACAGGATTAATAAAGGGCTGATGTTCTTTTATCAGAGCATCTAATTCATCGGCAACCGTTTGATGGCTAACAGCTTCATGTTTGATATCAGCATCCGTGATACCTGTCAATTCTGTTATGAATGGAAAAATGGGTTCTTCGGGGTCAATAAACCAACTACGCATGATCCAATTGGTTTCTGGTTCATCAACTGCCCCAATAGTGATGCCAACCTGGATAATTTTTGGCCTGACGGTTTCTGGACCATTGTTGAGTTCTAGATCTAGGCTAAGAAATTTCTGTGTTTTCATAAAGCAAATATGCGCTATTTGTTTTTGGTAGTCAAGTTACCTTATTAATTTAGGCAGCTTCTTCAGAGCAGCAACTTCAGTCTTGTAGATTTTTTTAATAGCTGCTGGGTCTGACAATATTTTTTGATAGCCTGCAATTTCACCTTCCAATGCTCGAACTCTGTCAACTACTTCTTGATAACCATTTTTGGCCCACCTATAGCTGGGCAATCCCACAATTCTGTCATATTGTTCCGGTGTTAAAACCACTCGTGTACCAACAATGTTCTTCACTTGAGTCATAACACCTGCTCGATCAGCTGCTTTTGGTAAGAATTCCGGCAATTTTTGTTCATAGCACAATTTTAATGCCAGGTTGAAATTCAAATCAACTGTCAAGTCTTGAATTAATTTTTCGTATCGTTTGACATAAAATCCCAATCGCCATTTGACAAACTCAGTTATTAGTTCAGTTGTATTTGCAAACTGACGTATATTGGTGCCGTCCCAATCCAGTACCACCAATCGCTGACTTGCTTTGGTTCTCAGCTTCAAATAATTAATGCAGTCATCAATGGACCATTTGTCAATTACACCACGTTTGAATTTGATTTCAACTTTTATGTGATCTGTGCTGCGATCCACATAGTTGGCAATCGCATCAGCATCTTCCATGTCATTCAAACGAGCTTTGAATTTTTCCAGGCTCAAATCTGGTGGTAGCTCCTCAACCCAAATCACATTACCATCTTTACGTACCTTGCCCGTAAACTCCCAGGAATTCTCACTTAAAGTTTTGACCTGGCAATCCAAATATTCAAAACAGGGCTTTAAAGGCTCCCACTTCTTTCCGTCAATAGCTGCAATCGTAGCATCCACGATGTCACACAAACGATGTGGTAAAATATCAGTTGACCAACCCACAGCAATACCACTAACCCCATTTAGGAGTACCATGGGAATCAGTGGTAGAAAATGAACAGGCTCTAGAACACTGCCATCATAGTTTTCTTTCATGGGAATAATATCATAATCGGTGTATACTAATTGTTCAGTATAGTTTGATTTTTGAACATATGTATAACGTGGAGCACCCCAGTCATTGGGTCCTACTCGGGTTCCGAAACTTCCAATTCCCTGCATGAGAGTAATATTATTTGCATAGGGAGCGGCCATTAGACTGATCATATCAGCTGCTGAAGAATCTGAATGTAGATATAGGTTGCTGGAAATCAGATTCCCGACTAAGCTGATAGTTTTGATTTCACCAGAAACCCGCTTCAAAATAAAGAGTGCTTTGCGTTGTGAATCCTTGAGTCCATCACTCACACTGGGTATTCCTCGATTTTGACAGACATAGATACTATAATCGCGACTTGTGCTTAGGATATATTCACTGGTTGTTTGTTGTTTCATTGGGTAATTCGCCTAAATACTATTTCCTGCAGAATTTGATTTGCAATATTTTCTGATAGATGCTGTTGTTCCACAGGCAAGCTTTCTTTGACAATCTGGTTGATTGTAGTTTGATCAATTATATAGCCAAAATTCTTGATCGCATTCAATATATGCATCACATCATTTCCGGTGGCACTACTGCATCTCCGCCCATATAGTCTACAAATATCCCAACCTTTGATTGCTTGCCAAACAGTTTCAAACTCCAGTCGTTCTAAATCAGCTTTGGTGGGATCTGGATAATTATTAAAATCGACCATCATATTCTATCCGGAAATGCAAATTTGAATTCTAAAATGTCTTCTGGATCTGCTATCAAATACCAATTCACAACATATTCAAAATTGGCCACATCATGATAGGGACCAAATCTTTGTATCAACCAATCATTACTCAGTGTTTGTTGCGCCCAGTTATATGCGTATTTAATATGTTTGTTCTCGTATTTCCAAAGGTTCATTCGGATCAAAGGTGAATGAACTATCTCTAAATCACCGCGATATATGCCCAGTAGACACCTGGTAGAGGCCGGTCCAGGCCGCGCAAAATGATCTAAATCAATAATGTACCGTGCTGACTGTTGATCAACCATTCAAACTAATCCAAGCTTTTCGGTCATCTGCACGAGCATGATTAAAAATCAAATCCAGTGCTTGGTTCAATTTTCCATCATCTACTAGTGGCACCAACTGGGGTTTTGCTAAACTCATTTGCCAATCTACCTTATCCAAAGTACCAAGTCCTTTGGCACGACGCACATGTGGGTGACCACGCCATTTTTCTGGATCATATTCTCCCACATTGTGAGCATACCAATAATGGCGACCCTTATTTTTATCCAATTGTATCAGAAATGGTGTCATGAAAGCATTAAAGAAGGGTGGCTTGTCTGGATCAAATAGCTCTGGCCAATTCAAGTAGAAAAAATTAACTAACAGGGCCGTAATATTGGCACCATCTGGATCTTGGTCTGCTGCCAACCAAACTTCACCATATCGCAAATTTTTACGATCAGCAGTTTGACCAAAGCTCAAGCCAATTGAAATCATAACATTTTGAATGATTTGATTTTCTATTAGTCTTTTTGGTGATTCTCCATGTGCATTGATAATTTTACCACGCAAAGGAAACGTGCCGTGTATTTCCGGTGTTCGAACAGCTGAAGACATTGAAGCCGCAGAATTGCCTTCACAAATTATGAGGATGCATTTAGTTCGGTCTCGGCCAGTTGCATCCAATAAGCTGGGTACTTTTGTTCGCAACATTTTTTTATTGGCTTTGTTGATATCAGCATCATCACGCTTTTGAGTGCGCTTCGCACAACGTTCATATATTTCATCTATCCAAGCTCGATTTGATTTAATCAACTTGTCTAAATTTGCTTCATCATCAAAGAATGCTTTGATATATTGATCCACTTCTTCATTGATCAAACGCGTCTTGCTTTGACTGTCAAAGTTGGGAGCATGCATGGTGGTGACATTGTAGATCAAGAGTCCTTCACTGACATCACTTCGATTGGGAGTGAGTCCACGCTTTCGGCTTTCTTTTTCCAAAGCACGAATGAGGCCGCCATAAAATAGTTTTTTAAATGTATCGATATGTTGGCCACCATTGAAAGCTGGAATGTCATTTACTGTGGTGTGAACGATTTCATCACTGTCAGTAAAGTTAGGAACAAGAATATATTGGCTGGAAAACTTGGGTTGGTCTATTACCAGTTTGATAACTGACTGTCCATCAAAGAAGGTCTTTTCAATTGTGGGTTTTACTAGAATCTTTTTTGTGTTGAACGTGAATTTGATATTGGGATGAGCTGCTGCAATTTCCCAGACTCGTGCTTGCACAAATTCTAGTGACAATTGGGGATTTTTGAAAACAGATTTACTCAATTTGAAAACAATTCTAGTTCCAGTCTTGCCTTTTAAGGGACTGATCTTAGGATCAAATATTTGAAGTTGATCAAATAATTCATTTCCTTCTTTGTATTCCTGTGAAAATTTCATGCCATCTCGATAGATATCAACATGAAAATATTCACTGCAATTGACTACGATTGATGAGCCAACGCCATTAGTTCCTCTTACGATTTCACGGTCGCCAAAGTTTCGACCTGCGCGAGTATGTGTTAGAGCTAGTGTCGCTTTGTGCATCTTTTCAACTGGATCCCAATCAATTGGAATGCCACGTCCATCATCAATCACTTCAAAAACAAAAGTTTTGGGATCAAATGAAATGTCTATTTTTGTGCCGTGACCGTGTCCAACAATTTCATCCAGAGCGTTGTCGAAAATTTCACGAAAAAAAGCATAGACTGCTGGTGTCCAAGTTTGTTCTTGAACTTCTAGTTTGGAACCAGTCCAATTGACAACATTTTGTGTATGTGGTGATTTTGATCCCAACCACATCTCTGTTCTAAGACGCGCATGCTGGTATTCACTTAGTTTGACAATCGTGTCTTTTTCTGGTTTGGTTGTTTTTTTCATTCATATTCCACTAGGAAGCAATATTTATATCTAAGGAATCAATTGGTTCAATGTCAAGCATTTAGAAAAAGAAAGCAGCATTTCTGCTGCTTTCTAATGTCAGTTGATTCTGTTATTAGGCTCAACTGACAAATCCCTCGAAAAGTCGCTTACGCGGCCATTTCCATGAATGCATTATCGTTAGCATTTCTTACGTTTGGACTAATTGCAGGTCGTTCCTTACCTAAAGCCTAAATATCATCTCTATTACCTGTCGATAACTAGTCACCCACATATGAAAGTGGGAGAAGTTGGTGTAGGTGGAGGAATTCGCATCCTCGTCCAGTCTAACATTGAATCTACGTCAAGCAGCTTCAAAGATATTTATGCATTCTTTTTAGAGAATTGTCAAATGAAAAGCCACCGACATCTCAACCAAATCTTTTGGAAATGGGTACTGGATTCACAGCTGAGTCGGTGACTTCTAAAATATTTATATATCACAAATTATTCAAAGTCAATCATCTTGTTCTCGACGACGATGTTTTTCAATCAATCGTTGCCTAAGTCCCAATCCCTTGCCTGTATATTTTTTATGTCCTTTATGACTTTTTATACCAGGAATTGGCAATCCTTGTTCAGCAGCTTTTGCGATTTCCTGTCGACGTCGTTCCCAATAAGTCACTCGTTTAGGCCAATTAGAATTGATCCAATCATCAACATCCACCGGTTGTCCTAAATCATCCCGTACAATCCAGTCATTGACAATGATTTGTTCTTTATAAGAATCAAAAACATATTTGACATATAATTTGTTGGACCAACGGCCCCAGTCTCTTAAAAATTGGTTGACTTCATCTATAGATGTCAAAAGAATAGTGTAGCCACTTTTATGAATGGCCAGTAGTGGAAATTGATATTGCATGTTTATCTCCTAAGCTAACCTGCTTAGAAGACGTCCTGATCCAAATAATTCATCTCGTTATTTAATCTTATTCATCAATCAATTGTTTTTGAACCATTTCCACTGCTTGGTCCAAATACATTTGTCGCTTTTTGAAGCTCAACTTTTCCCAAGCGGCTGCATCACAACCAGCATTCAAGAGGGCTTGTTGCCGGACTCGACCAGCATAGTAGAATTCCACATCTGCTTTGTTCAATTGCATTAGAAATCTCCTTCGACAAATAGATAGTTGTTTTTTATCTGATTGTCAAGAAGAGTCTGAAGACGGTCTCCGAAAAGACCGCCTTCGAATGCACCTACTACATATGGCAGCGGTGACAGTTTATTTAGGTCGGTGCAGTTACGTTGTCTGTAGTAGCATTATCCATCACAGTATTTGTGGTGTTATCAGCAGTGTTGTTTGCTGAATTTGAACCACATGCAGCCAAACCCAAAGCAATAGTTGCCATTACGGCAATCATAACAGTTTTCATTTTTCGTTCTCCAGTTAAAAAACAATTATATGTGATGCGGACTTATGAAGTCAAGCTTGTTACTTCTTACGAGCATAATGCTGTTGTATCTTTAGATCAACAGATAACGGCGGGTTAAATAAAAACAAATTGCAAATTGTTTGATAATTAAATATAAATGAATATGAAAGTAACCTATTTAGTAAAACATAATCGTGATTACACAGACGAGCTAACAAAAGCTCGTCTGGTTGCTGAATGGGCTATTCAAAATAAATTTCAAACCAGTTCCAAACACGTAAAACATATTGGACTTAAATCGGCTATTGCTTGCCAAATATTGCGTAAATATGGCAGAAATAAAAACTGTAAGTCAATCACTTCTGTTAAATTGACTATACCTGGTGCTAATGGAAATATACAAATAACCAAAAACGGCGAAATTAAAATCACTTGTCTAAATGAGCTATTCGTACCCTGGTTTGATTTAACAAACATTACTAAAATATGTCAAATAGAAGCTGATAACGAAAAATATTATATTACTTGTGAGATTGATGAAGAAATACCAAATAATCCAGAATCATATATTGGTGTTGATTTGAATTCAACAGAACATTTTGCTGTGATATCAAGTGGCAATAAGATAATCAAACGCGGTAAGCGTCTACGTCATACCAAAGAAGCTGCTATTGCACATCGAGCTAGATTGCAGAGAAAGAAACATTATAAACAGATCAAAAGAAACAAAAACAAGGAACGTCGTCGTGTACGTGATCAATTACATAAAATAACACGCGAACTAGTTGATCTTGCCAAATCAACAGGACAAGGCATTAGAATAGAAAATTTGACGGGAATACGTAAGAAAACAACAAAGAAATATCGAACAAAAAGCAATCGTACCACAAATAACTGGAATTATAGTTTGTTTAGGCAAATGCTGGAATACAAAGCCAAGATATGTGGTGTAGTTGTTGAAGCTATTAATCCATTCAACACAAGTAAAACTTGTTCTAGATGTGGCGCAATAGGTCTTCGAGAACACAAAAAATTTGAATGTCTGGATTGTGGACATCGAGATCATGCCGATTCAAATGCAGCTTTCAATATTGCATTGGGATCACTGATCACTCCTACTAGTAAAGCGCCTAGTAGTGATGGCTGCTGTGAATCAGCCACGTCAGCTCTGTCTGTGAAAGCCGGACAGCTGGAAGCTGTTGCTCTTTAGATCAACAGTCGTTCACTTAGAAAATTTCATAGCAGGTGCGAATATATTTCATTTCATATCGAGAAAATTCCCAACCAGAACAAGCATATGATTTCCAGGGTTGATAGCCAAAGCTTGGAACATAGTGCGTTTCATATGCATAGCGTGGATGAAAAACAAACCAAGCATGATAATCTGAATCACGATCTTGATTCCTATTGCGATCATATTCAAATCTGGGCGCAGGGTGATTGCCCCATTGTTCACGATCATGTCGCTCATGCCGATCCCAATCGTGCCGTTCTTCAGCAGAAACTACCGTTGCGATTGACATAAAAGACATTGCCATTAGAAATAATAGAACTAATTTTTTCATTTGAAGTCTCCTTCTACTCAAACTATACAGTTATTTATTGAACGATCATTGAACGATCAAACAATTAATTTTGAAACACTGGAATTCTTTGCAGGAACTTCTAGTCCAGTTGTATTTGTAATATAACCATTCTTTGCTTGTTCGCTACTAAGTTGAATTGTCAAACAATGTGACTTTGAAAAAGTCAGTGTAGAGTCTTGGTCAATGCCCAACATATAATAGGGACTCATCGTGATTCCAGATTGACCAGTGTGATCATTCACAAAAACACTCAAGATCAGTGGTTTTGAAATTGTAATTGTGGTATCATCCTGCGCAATAAATTTGCCGATCAGTTCATCATTGTTGATAAGTTTAATAGAGATGATGTCGTTTGCTGCAATCGTCGTTTTCTTAATTAACATGGTTTTCCTTTTTGATATTCATCAATTATTTTCAAAAAAGATGTCAAATGCAATTATTGATTTTGAAAGAATGCTGACAGCTCATCATATCCACCAATATAGCTGGAATTTAACCAGATCTGCGGAACTGATTTGGCATTTGGCAATTTTTCCAAAAGATCTTCACGGGTGGTATATTGTTGGTTTGGTTTTAGTGGTTTTTCATTGAATCCCGGACTGATAATCATTTCCTGATAGGCAATGTTTTTTGAATCCAACAATTTTTTTGCTTGCACGCAATAGGGGCAATTGTCTTTGGAATAGATAATAGCGTTCATGTTTCTCCTTGGGTTGCTATTTTATAAATTTGGTAGAGCTGCATAATCAATTGAATCACTCATCATACCAATAAGATAAGAAGTGTTTTCCATTTCTTGCAAGGCTGGTTGGCGAGAATTCAAGTTAACATATTTGTTGAACCAGGGAATAGGATTATTTTTGGGAGCTGGTTCATTATATTTGATTCCAATATCTTTTAGTCTGGTTGCTGCGGTCCAATCAACAAAGTCTCGTAATATTTCTGTGTTTAGTCCAATTACCACACCTTTTTTAAACAAGAATGCAGCCCATTGTTTTTCTTCTTCAATCACATCAGAATATAGTTGATAGACTTCTGATTTGGCTTCTTGTGCAATAGCAACAAAATCAGGATCTTCTTTAACGACGTTATTGATTATCCAAGCAGTCCATTCAGTATGTAGTAATTCATCCTGAAGAATCAAACTAATAATGTTGCCATTTCCCGTATAAATTTGATTTTCAACCATGGCAAGTGAGGTTGCAAAGCTGACCATAAAACGCAGAGCTTCTAGCGCATAGCTAGCATGCAATGCCATCCAAATTGCTCTTTTGTGAGCTATTCGATCTACCGGCATACCAAGTTCAACTTGACAATTCAATTTATGCAAAGCGTCATAGTAGATCCCAACGTTGGCCGCCATACCAATTATTTCACTGGTGTCATGTATTTTGTTAAATTCATCTTTGGGCACATTGTAGATATTTCGGATTATGTGGCTATAGCTTTTCGAATGAATATTAGTTTCAAACATTGACCAAATTAAAACCAGCGATTCCAATTCAGGAAGTGATACGACAGGTGTAAAAATTTGAACAGGAGCTCGTCCTTGTATGCTGTCTAATGCAGTTTGCCTTAATAAATTACTTGTGAAAATATGTTTGATTGGTTCACTCGCATCCTTGTGATCAATCTTGTCTCTGGTAAGACTGATTTCTTCGGGTACCCAAAAATAACCTTTTTGAATTTCTTCAAATTTTGCAATCTTTGGATATCGGTATTCTTCAAAACGCTGTACCGTAACTGTTCCATCAAGAAACATTTTACGAGACAGGTAATTGGGATTATAACTTAAGTCATAACTTTTAGTAGTCATAGTCTTCCTTTTAAATTAGAGTTTACACGCAAGACAATCGGAATCATCGTCTTCATAATCGGCAACTGGTAATGTTTGTGCAGTTTCAATTTGATCACTTTTAATACCAATTTTATTAGTAATATTGTAGTACAGTGTCTTTATTCCCCAATAGTGAGCCATCATTAGGTTCTTAGCAATTAACGTCGCTGGAATTTTACCATTTTCAAAATATTTGGGTGAATAAAATGTGTTAGTACTTATGCTTTGATCCACATAAGCAGCTAGTACCGCAGCAGTTTTTAGATATTCAATGCAATCAGGTTGATCCCACATTAGTTGATATCGGTTTTTCAATTTTTTATATTCCGGAACTACTTGAACAAATGCACCAGCCTTGCTTTCTTTGGTTGATATGAGTGCCATGGGAAGTTCAATACCATTTGTGCTATTGATACAGACCGAACTTGATTCGACTGGGGCTATGGCTGATAAGGTAGCATTTCGAACACCATATTTTATCATTTGCTGCCGCAATGGTTCCCAATCTAAAATTGGTGTAAAATCTGTTAAATCATTAATTCCCGCATTGCGTTTTTCCCAAGGAAAAATTCCTTTCCCATAACATGTTCTCGAACTGGCTTGACAAGCACCTCGTTGTTGAGCTAATTCTACAGTTGCTTCAGTTAAAAAGTATGTTTGGTGTTCCATCCATTTTTTTACTTCAGCGAGTGCATTTTCATCACCATATTTCAAATTACGCTTAGCGTGCCAGTAGGCAAGATTAGTTACTCCAATTCCCAGGGGCTCATATAACTCATTAGCACGTTTACTTTGTATACTTAGAAAATCTTGATACCCCAATATATTGCTCAAACTTCTAACCAATAATCGGCAGGCTTTTCTCATGTCCTGAGGATTTTTAAATTCTCCCCAATTTACAGACCCCAAAGTACACAGGCTTATTATACCATTTTCATCTTCTAATCTCTGAAAAGGCTTGGATGGCAAACAGATCTCGACACAAAGGTTCGTTTGATATACAGTATCTATCTTACTATCAAACGAACCTTGATTCATTACATTATCTATATTCATCAGATAAATGCGGCCAGTATCAGTTCGTTCTTTTAACAATCCGTTTTTAATTACTTCTTCAGCACTCAATATTTTTTTACTAATTGCGGGATTCTTTTCATACTCAACATATAGCTTTTCAAATAATGCAGTGTCTTGATAAAAAGCTTCATATAAGTCTGGAACATCATATGGATCAAAAAGAGTTATATTACCACCTTCTTTGAATCTTCTCCAGAAGAAAGCATTCATAACTACACAATAATCAAATTGCCTAATACGAGTTTCTTCAGTGCCTTGGTTATTTTTTAATACTATAAAGTCTTCAAATTGCTTATGCCATATTTGTAAATTAATGGTACAACTAGCATTTCTGATACCACCCTGAGAACAAGAGCGGAGATCACCAAACCATTTTTTCAAAAATGGCAAAATACCAGTATGTGAAATTTCTCCTTTACGTATTGGTGCACCAACTGATCTAATTTTACTAATATCAAACCCAATACCAGCTCGTTTGGCTGCATATTTGGCCATCATTTCACCACTAGCAAATATACTATCAAGAGTATCATCTGTAGAAATCAAAACGCAAGACGAAAACTGTTTGGTAGTAGTTCCTAGTCCAGCCAACACAGGAGTTGCCAACGTAAACTGCCCACTGCTGGCGCAATCATAATAATCCTTAACATACTTTAATCTTTTGCTGGGTTCTTCCATATGAAAAGCTGTTGCTGCTGCGACTGCATATCGAACCTGTGGCGTTTCATAAATTTTCCCAGTTGAACGATTTTGAACCAAATACTTTTCAGCCAGTTGAGCAATGGCAGCATAGGAATAGGATTCGTCCTTATCATGATCAATAAAAAGTTCTATGGTATCCCATTCTTGCTCAGTATACCACGTCAGCAATTCAGGAGTATACATTCCTGCTTCAATGTTCTTTTTTACAATATCATATAGACGAGGCGGTTGATATTGTCCATAAACTTCTTTTCTTAACATTGATACTTTTTGTCGACCAGCCACATATTGATAATTCACATTGTTTATTTCTGGATTTTCTGATTCATCTATCAAATCCACCATGGCTTTGAGCAGCAGGCGATCAATTGTTTGTGTGCTGATTCCATCTTCTAATTGAATTTGAGCTTTGATTTCAATCATACTGGGACTTACTCCATCTATGCCTTGACAACCATAAGCAACCTGTCTTTGAATTTTGCTAATATCTAATAATACTCGTTCGCCGTTTCTTTTGGTAACATAAATTTCTCTATTAGTATTAGCTGATTTCATTTTTCCTGTTCTCTCATCTTCAATAGGTAGAATATTTACTGGAGGAAAAAATTAATTCTCCAATAAGTTTATAATTATTTTGTCAAGCTATACGGTGCTGTCTATCAGAAAATACATAGGATTGATGTAGTCTAAAATTGGCTGTTTCATTTGAAAATTCCAATATTTCCTGATATGGCAAGCAGGCCACATAACAATTATCTATTATAACTGCCAGTGATTGGAATGCGCTAGATTGATCTGATATTAATGACAAATATATGCGGTTGGTCCACACAGTATCGGTGGCATAAACCAAAGTATAGAAAATGGCTAATGCAACACTACTCTCATCATACTTGTTGGCAGCAATCATTTGCCAAGGGTCTGGCCAAGTTTCAGGCGCATCCCAATCCAATTGTCGCGCACTCATAATAGGAACAGATCGCCAAAATTCAAATGTTTGATCCAGTTGTTCTTTTTCTGGCAATTGGGAAATGGTTTTTCTAAATTGACGCCACTCAGTCTGAATTGTGGCGGGGTCTAATAAAAATCTATTCATCTCAACTTACTCTTATCATTACTGCTGAACCAGATCTGTAAAATTCTCCAATTTGAACATTTCCTGCTGCCGCAGCAGCATCATTTGTAAAAGAATTGGTCTGTGCCAAACTATTACTTATTATTTTACCAAGTTGTGTCAAACTAATTACCACATTTGATCCAACTGTAAAATCCAAGCTCGCAGTTGAATTATTATATTTCACAGTCACATTGCCTAGATTGGTAGCTCCAAACATGTTTCCTTGTGCGTCACCTGAATTAACGGCATTGAAATAAATTCTTTGATTTGCTGATAAAACAATGGCTGCTTGGTTAATGTCCAAGGTAGCACCAGTTGCATCCCATAATTTGGACCAGTTGCCAACTGGATTATATGCCACATCAGCAGTTACCAATCCAGTACTAGTAGGTCTGTCATGTATCCAATGTTTTGATAAACTTGCTGTACCAATGTTTCTATTATATGTGGTTTGATTTCCCACTACTGAAATATCGAAATTTTGATCCACAAAACTAATCGTTGAACCTGCCAATTGAACATTTGAAATTGCAGCAACTAAGTTGGCTTGCATGATCTGTGTTTTAGGCAATGCATCAACATATGTAGCATTGGTATTGGTGCTGGTTTGGGTTCCCGTAACATTCCAAACAGAAACATCACCCTGTCCAGAATGCCAAGTCCTAATGAAATTCGCGGCCGCAAAAGTTCTGCCATTTATTGTTGTATTGGCTGAAACATTAATACCACCTGCATAATCATATAATTGGCCGGTCATCGCAGCCGTATCAAGTGTTCTATTATAGGTGGCTGTTTGGCCAACTAGATTACTGACTCTAACATATTGAGTGGATATGGCTCGGTCCCAGCCTTGATCAAAATATTGACCAATGTTTTGCGTTGTATCAGTTACTTCAGAATTGATAACTGCCCTGTTTCTAGCTTGACCAAATCCGCCCAGCACTATTTGTCCAGGTCCCCAGAAGGCCGTTTGAACCACAGCATTAGCAGACAATGCTGTAACATAACGGCCTTGTGGCACAAAAACAATTTCAGCAGCTTGTTCAGCATATTGCACAGCTATAGTGTTGTCTGTTGAACCGTCACCTATTGCAGCCCAATCCTTTAAGCTAGGAATATCATGCAATTTATCTTGTTGTGTTCTAAGCTGACCACCTGTTTCAGGAGGGACATAGTTAGTAGTTACGCCAGCAGTTGATCCAGTTACGACCAGGTTAGAGATCACAACGTTGGAATTACCAATTGACGTAATATTGATGTTTTGATCAGGAAGAGTGCCAGCAATTAATTGGCCAGTTATGTTTAACGCACCAGTCGTATCACTATATTGAGTGAGCAATTCGGTGTTTCCTCCGAATCCGGGCCCGTTACCTATAAACAATTGACGCGTATCTAGACAAAAGCCCAGTTCGCCTTCATTTAAATTATTGGGAAGATCAGTTCTGAGTCCGCGACGAACTTGAACTCGTGAAATAGAAACAATAGCCATTCAATATCCTTTGTATCGGATATTTATGCTTATTTGGCCTGGTTGATCAAATGTTGGCAGCTGATGATGAAAAGAATTTGGTCTTCTTTGTTCTTAAAATTAACTTGGTCCCATTTTTTTGAAATAAAACAAAGACCACGCACACCAAACGTTTGATAAGTTGATATGTTGTTTCTAGAAAGCCAACCGTGCAATACTTGTCTGTCACCACTGGCCACAGTCAATCGACCTTTCAATTTGACCGCATGGGGATAGGCTTCTAGTGGAGGCTTCATTGCTGACGCTTTTTTTCTACTCGGACTTGAAATGCTTCACTCAATCGACGCCAACCATTTGGACTTGTCTTGACAAATTGGGCCAATTGAAGAACGGTTCTCAAACTGAAACTGCGAAAATCTGCATTGCGTTCATGTACATAATCCAGCAAGTCTTGAATCTGCCGGTCAGTCAAATCAAAACTATCGAGCAATCCATGTTTTTCTACCATGCTCTTAATTCTGCACCAAATTTCTCGTCGAGTATGTAGTGTCAGTGACAAGTAGAGGCTTCTATCCATAAGCGCCGAAAGATGCTTAGCAATTCCCGCACGATCCTTGTCAATAATCTTTTGAAAATCACAATTGGTAATGAAAATAATCTGACCTTCAAATTCAAAACTCTTGGGCAGACCCAGATCAAGTACCGAGTCCGAATGATAACTGATGATGCGAGGATTGTTACCGCTTTCTAGAGCTGCCTTCAACAGATTAACTGAGTTTGAATCATAGAGAATTTGATCACTGTCATCCAGGATGAGCACTGAATTCAATTCCTTGTTTTCAAACAGTGTCTGGTAGAGTTGATATGCTGAAACAATGCTGCCCGTTACTTTGGTATATTCCAGGCCATTTTGATGTTTTTCTTTTTCCAAGATCTTTGTAATACCAGCGCTTTTTCCTATACCAGGCGCGCCACTAACAATGAGTGATCGGACGTCTCCTTGGGCTACACTGTGAGTAATTTCTTCTAGGATCGCAAATCGATCTTCGATTCTAGCAATAATAGCTTCATCCGTTTCCAGTTCTTCAGGAGTGGCATTTGACAGGGTTGCATGATATTCAATTGATTGTTCATTGGGAATAGAAACTCGAATCACACCCATTCCAGGTATATCAAAATTACCATACCATCCTTTGGCACCCAATTTGATTGGACGCAACAGTTGACATTTGACATCTTCAATTGATTGATTTCGATATCGTCCCGATAGAATGGTAACTTCCTGCATTTATATTTTCTCCTATTGTTTGATTCTAATCGGTGAAAATTGACTTGTCAATTGCGAAAAATGTGACAAAATTGTAAATAACTTGATGAAGGAGGTTACAATGATCATATCAAACCAAACCCCAATCACTGAAATTGATATTCTCAAGATGAATGTCAACACTCTGGAACAACAGCTTCGGTCTGCTTATATGAGAATCAACGAGCTTCGCGTTGAAGTTGAATCTTATAAGCAGACCAAAAAGAAAGCTGTTCAAAAATTACCATCTGCTAGTTGAAGACAACGGAGCCCAGCAGATCTCCAAAATGAAACTACTTGGTTTCTATCGTCAAATGCCATAGTAGGATCAAATCCATCTGCTCGCATTTTTTCCAAAATTTCTGCTTTGATAATATGATCCGCTCGATAATCTCGAGCTGGCCTCATATAAAGTCGTTCATAGACGAACCCATTGTCTGACAACCAGTCTTCAGTTACCTGTCGTTGTTCTTCGCTGCGGCCAGAAGCAAACAGCATAGTAACTCCAGTCTGTCGAATTACATTATAAAGCCAGAGCACGTCTGGATAGACCGTGTCTAAATGCATGGTGTTGTTGAATGCACCCCAATTTTTGTTGCCATCTCGAACATAATGGCGTCGGTGACTGATGTTTGCTACCGTACCATCAATATCAAAGATGACGGCCGTCGGGATTCCCAGTACTGGTGTTTCAATATTTTCCATCATTTTTCTTTTCCTAAGACACTTTTTTATACAAGCATTAGGTTGATAAGTCAACAAAAAAGGGCCGTTCGGCCCTCTTTGAAGACCTATATTGGTTGATCAAATTCGGACAAACGATACTAACATGGATGCCATGAGTATCCAAAACATCGTCCAACCAACATTGTTGATCATTTCATAATGATGTTTCATTGCTATCTCCTTTCCAAAGAAATGTGCAACAAATCGCTTTGCTGCACTACCAACCTATTTATATAGAAATGCTTCTGAAAAAGCTACCACATAATCAATTTTTACAAAAAATTCATTTTTCTTGCATTAAACATTTAACGGAAGTATCAGACCTTATAAAATTGTGCTATTCGGTCCCACATTTTTTGTTCATACAATCGCCAGTCAGATCCTTCTATCACAAATTCCAAATATTGTGGTTTTGATTGTAGCGTATCTGGTTGCACACACATCATGATCACACCAGTTTCAATTTTTGTACCAAACATCTTGTTATGTGCGGTTCCATAAAATACTTCTTGTATGAAATAGTCTTCAATCCATTCTCGTTTTTTAATTTTGTTGGATTGTTTGTAGTCAATTATAGCAGGGCGACCTTTCCAAACACCTACCCCATCAGTTGTACCAGCATACAATTCACTGTAGTATAAAGCTGTTTCAATTCCCCAAAATTCTGAAACATTAGATAATCCATGTTCAATTATTTCATTGTGCATCAACCAACTGGGGATTGCCATGGGATTTGTTGGTTTCGGGTCAGGTTTTCCCAATACCCAATTTTCCAGATATTTGTGCATTCGAGTACCACGTGAACTGGATTCTTCTGAAATAGTCTGTGCTTTTTTATCACCAACACGTTTCCTCCAATTGTCTAATGACTGTTTACTGTCTAGTGGTTTAGTACTATCTAAAATAGTGGTAACAGAAGACAACAATTGTCCACATGGTGTTTGGTAAGTCCGGTGTCCATCAACTTCAACCCGAGACATGGGCAAATAATTAAATCGATTGGTAAGTGGGATCATATGCCAGTTTATTGAATTTCAAATCAAAGATGCTACTCTATTACGTTCCAATATTTGATATTCCTGATAATTGGCGATTTTTATAAATTGACTATTGGCAAATACTTGTTTCAACATAATTGGTTCAATCGTCGTTTTCACAGATTGAAAATATATTTGATTTTCTTCAGAATCATTGATAAAATAAACGCCGGGCTTTAACTCCACTTCAGACCCTGAACGACCTGATTTCAACCAAACACTGTCGGGTCCCAGGTATTGATATATGGAAATTATGCCATTGACAATACTTGGTTTTTTATTTGAATTTCGCTGTTGCATCAAGTCTGCTATCTTTTCAGCAATTGATGCTTTGCCGTCACCAAACTCTCTAATTAAGAGTAGTCCTCGAATCGTGTCTGCTTTTTCCGGTAGTGCTTTTATTTCATCAACAGTCATAGTTCGACTGTTTTTCACTAATTCAATTATTCGGGGTTTTTTTGATGCCAACAATAGTTGATCGGGTCCATAGAGACTGCTGCGCATCAGCTCACCAATTGACCTGCCAATTGAATGTGTTTCCGGTCACAGTATTAGTTACTCGGTTTATATTATATCCCAGATTAGTGAAGTAATTTATTACGGTTGCCATTTGATCTTGATAGGGAGCCGTTAAATTTACATTACTTGCAGGCATGTTTTGCCAAACATTATAATAGTCAGTAGCTGTATTCCAGGTCGTGATTAACAAATTACCTGTGCCGGGATTTGTAATATCAATGGGCGTTGGTATACCTGCGGTAGAATTTTCCAAACTAGCAGCCAGTTTAATATTGTTGGAATCTTGATAGATAGTCCAGTAAATTGTATTTGATGTTAGTGGCACTGCAATATTGCCCGTCCCTGTAACTGTGATTGGTGTGCCAGCAGGCAATTTATGATTGTTGATTGTAAATGAATTAGTTGAAGTATTAATGTTGGCATTTGAAACTGCAAATATTTGGTTGACCGTTGATGTCATAATAGTTGTGTTAGTCACTGTTGCAGAATAATAACCCAATTTAACTGAATCAAGAACTGCTTCTTCAATAGTCCTAGCTTCTGAATGAATTATTTGATCTTTGACAGCATTTGTTCTAGCTTCAGTTGCAGTAATAAAAATGGTATTCCCACTCAAGACAGACTCCTGTCTTTTTTCGCTGCTCGGTTTGCCATGTTCATCACATGTTCAACATCATCAACTTCTTTATCACGGGGTTTGTCTTCAAATTTGGTCTCTTCTTCAGGTGTAAGATAAACTGTTTCATCATCCATGTGATCAACAATAGGCAAATCCTCAAGTATATCATAGACTGTTGCAGCATCAACATCCACGTGAATATCAATCAACCCTTGTATGATATCTTGAATAGGCACAGAATTTTTGTCAGTTGCTTTATAAACAACTAGTTGATTAACAATTTCTTCTTTTACGTGATCTTCATATTCTGATTCACACAACAAGTCTCGATATCTCATTTCAATTTTGTCTTCTTCAGTGATTGGATAGTATTTTTGAAATTCTCGGGGTTAATCAATACTGATTCTCTTAATAGTTTACCGTTTAATGATACCCAATAATCACGCGCTTTTTGTGATTCAAAAAACTGGCTTTTTCGGGTCTTGTTTTCGGACCAAATCACTCCCCATGGTGTTTTGGCAGATTCTGCTACTAGATTAATATCAGACAAAACCACTTGTTTCTTATTAAGCAGTCGAACAGATTCTTGAATCAAACTGGCTAGCTTGGCTTTGATTTCTCTATTTTCTTGAACAATTTTTGCTTTCTTTTGTTCAAGTACATCAGCTTCAATTCCTTGTCCAAATCCCAACAAATCAGGCTGGTTGTTTTCATTCAATCGACGAGTATAAAGTGTTCTATGTTCTTCTAATTTTTTGTCTATTTTTTTAATAGCTTGTTGATTGAGTTTGGTGACTGTTTCAAGCCTGGAAATTCTGTTTATAGGGGCAATTGGTAATAGTGATTCATAAATCGCTTTGGCACGGCGATTTTCAGCACCTGAAGATATGCCACTGGTTCGATTGAATTCTCGTTGTGCCTGCATTTTTGCAAACAACTTGAGTGATTCAGTTAGTGTTCTACCTTCATCAGCCATGTGTGCCACGTGGTGATGCCCATCTTCATCAGTTCCCAAATGACCCCAGTCAGAATTTAGTTCCAACCACTTGTTACAATCTGCTACTGAATGAAATACTTTAGTATCAAACAGTTTACCATATGACATAAAAGTGCCTGCTTTGGGAGCAATTTTAGTTTCTCCATGTTCATGTTTGTATTTCACGTCAATTGATTTTACATCATGGTTATGTTTTCCGGCCCATTCTTTATAAGCTGCTTGTGATGTAAATTTAACTTCTCCTTTTTGTCCAGTGGGAGTCAAATATTCCACTGTAATACTTGATACAGCCTTATCCATTTCTGTATCTACTACAGATTCAGTAAGCGGTTCTTCAGATTTGGGTTTTTCTTGTCCGGCTTCAGGTTTTAGACTCCAACCACTCTCGCCCTTTTCAGACTGTGGGTGTTCTGCTTTTTTATTACGTCCCAGTGGAGAATTAGTGGGGCCAGAATCAGGTCCCATTCCGGTAAAATCATCAGCCGGCATTTTGCTCTGTTTGTGCTCTTCGCCATCAGCGCTGGGCTCATCCATTCCACCCATATCCCATTCAGGCGCTTTGGCAGAATCCAAATCAGTTGCAGCAGTTGGTACTTGTCCAGATTGTAGGCTCATAATAGCATTATCAGTTGCATCTTTTGCTGTAATTGCAGTTTGAAGCAAAGTATCCAATTGTGCTTTGACAATTTCATTAAAGCTTTGTGCGATTTCTATACCAAACTGTCGCTTCATAACATCTACTAGTGGCATGAGATCTTCAACGCCCATCTTGGCTGCTTGTTCTGCTATTTTTTGCAACCGGTCACTGATGTCCTGTGCAGCCAACAATGTTTGTGCGTTAGCAATTTCATCTGTAGGGCGATTAGCTAATCCCATTCTGCCATAACTGGCTTCTCTTAATTTTCTCATGTTGGTGGCTTTCTGATTTGATTTGAATTTTTCTCCCAATACTTGTCCTTGTACTTGCGCAGCTTGTGGAACTGGATTTGAAGTTACAGTTGTAGTTGTTGGGGCGGTATTTGGTTGTGAAGAAACCGTATTGGTAGCGGGTGCTGCATTTGCTGCTGGCACCGCAGGTTGTGCAGGTTGATTGGGAGCAGCTGGTTGGATAAGCACTTCTTCATCCAATTCACCGTCTACCCATTTCACACCCTGCATGTCACGTGGATAGGTAGATTTCAAATGCTGAATTATTTTGGCATTATCCCAGTTGGGATTAACTGAAGAGATTAACGTGGTTGATGGAAGTTGGCCTTTGGTATCTACCAAACAAATGTCTGTACGAGGTTTTCCGGTCACTTTATCTTTTAGAATCTTGCCCGTTTTTCCAGTTTTGACTTTTTGAATTTGTAGAGCAGTGCCTGTAAAATAACCCAGTATATGACTATCTGTTTTATAAACCGTTGAATTACCTTCTGTATCTTGAGTTTCCATTACGTCTTCTGGTACTTCTTGCACTATAATTTTAATGCTAAATCGTTCTTGGTCTACAAAGTCATATCGTACCTTGCCATTTCCCAAATCCTTATATCCACAAGTATCAGCATTGAATAAATTTAATGACAAGTCTCCAGTTTGAGAAGAATAATCATCTATAGCAAATTCTGCCGCATGTATATCACTTGGCGCCATGAGATCCACGTTGAAAATTTCCTTCTGATCACGATAAATTGTCACACCATAGTGAATGCCTGAAAGATCATCGCCTTCAGGAGTGACGAAGGATTCATTCACTGCTTTCTTCGGACGACGCTTGGGGGCAATTTCTTTTAAGTAAATTCTGCAGGCTTCCAGGATCAGCATAGTTGCCGCATATCGTGGGTTAGTCATATAGCTGTTGAAAGAACTGGATCCGACAATTTGCTTTTTTTCAATTTCAGTTGTTTCTTGAAGGTGTAAAATTTGATCAATAGTACGTTTGGCAAAATTGATTCGAATGCCATGTGTTTCATTCAATGTTTTTAGAATCTTTTGTAACTTGTAGTTGCCACCAGATCCAATATTATCCAAATTCATTCTCTACCTTTTTGACAAAACTTTGGCTTTCTTGTGAAAACTCAAAGAGTTTATATTGGTTATTTATGCCAATTGGAGGAATTTATTTTTCTTAGATGTTTTCAGCAATTGAACGAATGTTTTGTTTACATTCCATGGCACGCTGCATACTTGCTTGGAACCGCGCTTCATATAAATCTATTTTTTCAAATAAATTCTTCTTTTCTGCTGTGCGAGATTTTCTTTTATAACTCAATGCATCGATTTTGTGATTTGCATAACTGTTGTCATATTCAAATAATCGACTTATTTTTGGATTATTGACAAATGAACCTGAATTCAACAGCTTGACCACTGCCAGAGCAGTTTCATAAAGCGTTACTTGTTCCGCAATAATATCACCACTTCTAATATGGTAGATATTATAATATTGTTTGCCAGCAACTCTGTTGGGATCTTCACATCTATCAATTTGATATTGCCCAACCTTCACGCCCGCTGAATTAACGCTAGTAGTGATAGCAGTTTGTATTTCAGTATTCCTCACTGATTCTGTTACCAAATTGTCAGTCACATCATCAGCTATGCTGTTTAACTTTGATAACAAATCAGTCATTGCTGAGATATCACGTTTGGATGGACCACGCTCAAGAACAATGGGTTCTTGAGCTTCTGACAAATTTGTTGACATGCCTGGTAAAGGAGCAGGTGGTGGATCACCATTTAAAATTGCTTTCAAACGAGCCATTTCATAAACTTCTTGCGGAGTTACAGTCATTAATCTCTCCTGACGTCTTCTAGGCCATTATAAGTAAAAACCAGTTGGTCTGCAATTTTAAATCGGTTGAATACACCTTTGACAACCAAGTTGCGAGCTATTTCCTGTTGCCGTTCATTTAATTCACGCTTTTTCACAGGTTCAGGACTGGACTTTACCTGTTCTACCAACAAAAGCTCTTCATTGCTCACAACAACCAACATGTTGCCTTCTATTTCAATAAATTTCATTAGGGTGCGATCTTTGTTTTAAGCCATTCTGCTTCTTGTTTGGTAAGCCGCAATGTGACGTTGCCATTCTTATTATATGTTTGATCAGCATCCTCCATTGAATTATTCAATTTATGAAAAACATCTTGTTGCAATTGATCCAATTCTTCAGTGACAATTTCCTTGGGTTCAACACCAGCCAATTGCATCATGCGATTGATAGGAGACAGGGATGTCATTCCCATTACCATTTCATCCAATTTAGTTAAATCTGATTTGGCTACCATTTTGAGTTTTCCTTCAAATAAAATTCCTACTGTTTGACGTGGACCTTCAGGAATTTTTACTTTCACTTCAGTATTTTGATAGATTACAGTTTCACGCTCTTCAAAAATACGATCAGAATTTTCCAAATTTCGCAATTCAGCTTGAGAGAAATGACGCTTGGCTCTACGGCTCCAACGATCTTGACGACTGTCATAGAGTCCTTCTGTTTCATTTAGATCAGTTTGAGTAAATTTTTTCATTGGTCGCATTCAGATTCTCCTAGGTTAGTGGGGTCAACAGGAAACATGGGTTTAATATCCTGAAATGAATTAGTCGTTAATTCAACTGGTTGTTTCATTTTTTTCAAAACACCATTCTTTCTCACAAAAACAATTTTTTCATAAGTTATTTTAGTTAATTCAGGATCCAAAATCATAATTCATATCCTGTATTAGTACGATCTTCCTTTATATTTTTCATTTTCAACTTTACCCTATTCACCAAATCTTTGACAACCGGAAAACCTTTAACAAATTCATATATTTCTATCAAATCTTTCTGTGTAATTTCTCCAGATTTAATTTTCTGTAATACAATGTCAAGTTCGGACATAAATCGTTTCTTAAAGTCAGCCAATAATATTTCTCGAATTTGATACCAATCATTTGTAGTTATTTTTTTATTTTTAACTCGTTCATATAATTCAATTACTAAATCTGCAAATGTTAATTTTTTTCTATTGATCAGCATATCATGGGCACGTTTGATTTCTTGCTCAGCTGAATTAGAAGGGGCAACAGCTTCATTTATTCTATCAGCCTTATCAGCAAGAAACATTAATGTTTTACTCAGAGAGGCACTTATACATACACTGACCGCAACTAATATAGTAGCCCCTACAATAATAGTCACAGTGAATTGCACAATGCCAAGCAGTACTGAAAATATAACGCTGAGTACTGCAAGTATTATCCAAGAAGCAAACGCCACCGTACCAAATAATATGGTAATTGCAGATAATGATTTTAACAAATTTTCTCGATTTTTTACCTTAGCAAGTAAATCATCTATTCGTACACCAACCGTTGGGTTTTTACCTTCTAATAAATCTATATATTTTCTAATTTCTTGACTGCTCATTTAAGTTAACCTTTAAAAATGCATCACTATTTATATAATTTGGTTCGTTCAATAAAAAAGGCACTGTTGCCAGTGCCTTCTTCATTTAATTTTTTAAAAAATTAAAGGGTGTTGCTCAACAGTGCAATTGTATTGGTATTTGCTGAACTCTTGGTTTCAAATACCAATGTTTGAAGTACAGTTGAAGCCAAGTCTACAACAGCAGTGCCTTGAAGGGCATCAAGTAACTGATATCCACCGGCGTTGGTGTTGTCTGTTGAAGTAGTAGCTTGTACCAACCATGGGTTCAAACGGTCAGTTGCAAATTTCACTGTATATACTGTTGAGCTTGAATTGTAAGCTGAACCAAATGCGGTTGCATAGCTATAACCAGTGTATGAAGCAGCAGATGGGTTAGCAACTGTAGCTGAAGATACGCTCATTGCAACCAATGATGCACGTTGAGCAAACGTTTGAACTAGTGTGTTCAGGTTAGCTTGCTTGTTGAATGCATCTTGATATGCTGATTGTGTACCATATGTTTGGGCTGTACCAGAACCATCAGTAATGGTGATTGAAACCCAACCAGAAGCAGGAACATAGAGATCCGCAACTGGAGTTGTAACATTGGTTTGTGCTACTGGAACGATAGTAGCTACACTGTAGTAAGAAATATTACCGGTAATAAATTCTCCGGCTTTGGCATTGCCATTGACACGATCTGTCATTTTGCTCTCCTAAAATTAAAATTGCAAAGATTGTTGTTTGCAATGTTATTTATGCAAAAGCTCTAGTTTGAGTTATTTGCCGCGTTTTTTTCGCATCTTCTTTTCAGCTTGCTTAATATATCCAAACAAATTAGGGGTTCTGCTGATGGTTTGTCGACCAAATGGGGACGCAACTGAAGCAATTGCGCCAGCGCCAGTTGCTCCAGAACTTGCATCTTCCGAAAGTGAAGCTGGTTCTTTTGATAGATTCAAATAATCCAGTATCTGATCTGCTTTATCTAGACTTATCAATTGATCATGATCCTGTGTATTATAGGGGTGAGAATCCCAAGCAACTGGATCAATTATTTTCGCAATTGCGTGTCGATTTTCTTCTTGTTCAGGAGGCACTTCATCAACCAGCAAGTCTTCGGGTTGACTTTTTTCTGGTGGAACATCAGCTTTCAATTCTGCATCAATTGATTCCAGTGA
>Ga0007834_1000073_pt1 | contig 38342 bp, 43 predicted proteins | sample CryBogCBE06Nov07_FD_71233 | JGI IMG/M metagenome (GOLD analysis project Ga0007834, IMG submission 71233) | Freshwater microbial communities from Crystal Bog, Wisconsin, USA - CBE06Nov07 | ecosystem: Environmental > Aquatic > Freshwater > Lake | place: Crystal Bog, Wisconsin, USA | collected...
CATAGATGTTCGATACATTGACATTACTGACCAGGGCGCTGAGCAGAGGTGGTTCGAAACTTTGACCTTTAATTCGAAACTCTGTTATCACATTCCTTCTTTACCCCATGCTTAGCTACCTTACCGTACCGGTAACACCCTTTCAACAGAACTGTTCCATTGTCTGGTGCAGCGAATCCCTTCGCGCCGCCATCATTGACCCGGGTGGCGACCTGGATCTGATCATGGGGGAAGTCAAACGCCTGGGGCTCACACTGGAGCAGATCTGGCTCACGCACGCGCACATTGACCACGCCGGCGGGACCGCCGAACTTGCAGCCAAATTGCAATTGCCCATCATCGGCCCGCACCCCGGCGATCAGTTCTGGATTGATGGCCTGCCTGAACAGGGCGCGATGTTCGGCTTCCCGCACGCCGAAGCATTCACCCCGACCCGTTGGCTGCACGATGGCGACAAGGTAACTTTGGGCAAGCACACCCTGCAAGTGCGCCACTGCCCGGGCCACACCCCGGGGCACGTGGTGTTTTATTCGCCGGAGATCCAGCGCGCGTTTGTCGGTGATGTGCTGTTCGCGGGAAGCATCGGCCGCACCGACTTTCCCCAGGGCGACCACGACACGCTGATTGCGAGCATTACCCAGCGGCTCTGGCCCATGGGCGACGACACCGTTTTCATACCCGGGCATGGTCCCGAGAGCACGTTCGCACGCGAGCGGAAAGCCAACCCCTATGTAGGGGGCACCTGAGCCGCCGTTTCAGCCCGCCTTTGCCCGCTCGTAAAGCGGGATCACATGGGGCAGGTTTTTCTGGATGTCTGCAATGCGGGAGCTACTGGCGGGATGGGTGCTGAGCCACTGGGGCGGCGCGCCCTTGTTGGCAGCGCTCATTTTTTGCCACAGGCTGAGCCCTGCTTCGGGGTTGTAGGCCGAGCGGGCCGCCAGCTCCAGGCCCACGAGATCGGCTTCGGACTCGTCTTCGCGGCTGAATTTCAAGGTGAGCAACTGGGCTCCACCGCCAATCAGCTGCTGGCCCAGCGCACCTGCACCAAGCACCTGGCTGAGCACATTGGCGCCAATGCTGGTTGCCGCGCTCTTGCCCATGCGCTCGCGCGCGTGCTCGCGCAGGGCATGGGCCATTTCGTGGCCCATGACAGCAGCGATTTCGTCCTCATTAAGTTTGAGGGCGTTGAGGATGCCCGTGTAAAACGCAATCTTTCCGCCGGGCATGCACCATGCGTTGATCTGGTTGCTGCCGATCAGGTTGACTTCCCATTTCCACGTTCTGGCGCGGTCGTTCCAGCTGTAGCTGTTGGGGATGATGCGCTGCGCGATGCTGCGCAGGCGCTGCACCTGGGGATGGTTCTCGGGACCCAAGGCCTTTTGCTCGGCCGCCTGGGCAAGCAACTGCTGGTATTGCTGCGCGGCCTGCTGCTCGACCTGGCCTGCAGGAACGAGCTTGGCAAAGGCCGACTCCTTGCCCACGTCAACGCCTTCGCGCGCAAGGGCTGAGGTGAAGACCCCCCCCGCTGCTGCCCCGGCCACACAAAACGCGCAGCGGTGCATCCAGGCCCGTTTGCTCAAATCGGCAGTGCTCATGACTGAAACCTCTAATATCCGTGGCTATGCACGACACAACGCATTCCAAACCCCGTTGGGCTGAGACGCTCAAAGTCTACCGCGAAGGCCCCACCCTGCGCATGTTGTCGCTGGGGTTCTCGGCGGGCTTGCCCCTGTTGCTGGTGCTGGGTACTTTGAGCTTCTGGTTGAGGGAGGCCGGCATCAACCGGGCTACCATCGGCTACCTTAGCTGGGTCGGCCTAGCTTACGCCTTCAAGTGGTGCTGGGCCCCGCTGGTGGACAGGTTGCCCATTCCCCTGTTGACTAAGGCCCTGGGTCGCCGGCGCTCCTGGCTGTTGTTGTCGCAAGCCTGCATCATGGCGGGGCTCACCGGCATGGCATTGACTGACCCGCAGGTGGCCCTGGCCCCGGTTATATGGTGCGCGCTGATGGTGGCCTTCAGTTCTGCCACGCAGGACATCGCGCTGGATGCTTTTCGCATCGAGTCGGCCAACACCGAGCGGCAAGCCGCTCTGGCTGCGGCCTACCAGACGGGTTATCGCATCGCGATGATCTGGGCTGGCGCGGGTGTGCTCTGGATCGCTGCGCGCGCCGAGGTCGCCAACGCCGCAAGCTACCAGCATGGAGCCTGGCAAACAGCCTATCTGGCGATGGCGGCATCCATGCTAGTAGGCGTCATCACCGTGCTGTTCAGCGCTGAACCGGCGCGGCGTGCGCTGCCCCCTTCTCCCAACCTTCTGGCTTGGCTGCGCGGCGCGCTGGTGGACCCGTTTGCCGACTTCATCCGGCGCCACCGGTGGCAGGCCGTTTTGATCCTGTCGCTGATTGCGGTGTATCGCATCAGCGACGTAGTAATGGGCATCATGGCCAATCCGTTTTACGTGGACATGGGTTACACCAAGGACGAGGTTGCCGCCGTGACCAAGGTTTTCGGCGTCGTCATGACGCTCGCCGGCGCCTTCGTTGGCGGTGCTATGTCGATGCGCTGGGGGGTCATGCGGGTGCTGATGCTTGGTGCCGTGCTCAGCGCGGCGAGCAATCTGCTGTTTGCCTGGCTAGGCACGCGCGGGCATGACCTCACGGCCTTGATCTGGGTGATTTCGGCAGACAACCTCTCTAGCGGCATTGCCTCCGCGGCCTTCATTGCCTACCTCTCGGGCCTGACCAATGTGAGCTACTCGGCAACCCAGTATGCAGTTTTCAGCTCGATCATGCTGCTGCTGCCCAAGTTCCTGGCCGGATTTTCAGGCGAGTATGTGAATGCCCATGGTTACGCCAATTTCTTCACAGCCACCGCCCTGCTGGGCTTGCCGGTTCTGGTCCTGGTATGGCTCGCTTCGAGACTGAAATAGCGCAAGGCCCTGCCTTTCGGCAGGGCCTGCAGGCCCGGTTCAGGGCGGTCGATCAGCCCGGGTTGACCATCGAGGCGGGCTTGTGGGCAGCGGTCACGGCCTCGGCGTGGACTTGGGCACGGGTGACCTGGGATGCCGGAGCTTGCGTGGCCATCGGGGGGGCGCCGGCTTCGGAGATGCGCACGATGCTGCCGTCCTTGACTGCCTGAAGGTATTCGGCGCGGACTTGCTCACGGGTCAGCGTGCTCTGGGTCGGGGGCAGCAACTGGCCGGGGTTGTTGTCGCTGTAGTCACCAGCGAAAGCGCCGGCAGACAAAGTGGCAGCAGCCACGGCGACGGCGGCAACAGCAGCAAACGAAAGAGTGGACTTTATGGATTTCATGATACTTCCTTGCAAAAAATAAAACAGACTCAACTTGCGCAGGAGTGGTGGACTTCTGCGTCCAGGAATGCAGACCTACAATCCCTGTGAATGGCAGATGCCATCAAAGTGCCCGCTTTCTACGGGTCTGGCTGGAACAACACCGTCTCCAAATCGGAAACAATCACAAACACCATGGACAGCCTCGAACTCATCCGAACCTTCCGCGAAGTCGCCGTGCGTGGGAGCTTTTCTGCGGCTGCCCGGCAATTGGACGTCTCCAAGGCTAATGTCAGCAAATACGTGGCCCAGCTCGAGGAGCGGCTCGGCGTGCGCCTGCTCAACCGAACGACCCGCAGCGTCAGCCTGACCGATGCGGGCAGCCTGTTGCTCCAGCGCAGCGAGCCATTGCTCACCATGGTGGCCCTCACCCGCAGTGAAATCGAAGAGCACGCCACCAACCCGCGCGGGCATTTGCGCATCACGGCACCCTATGGCCTGACCCGAACGGCCCTGCCTGACCTAGTTGCGCAGTTCATGCTGCGCCACCCCTTGGTGCGCATCAGCCTTGACGTCAACAACCGGGTCGTCGACTTGGTGGATGAGGGCGTGGACCTGGCCCTGCGTGTGGGCCCCATCGAGGACTCCAGCCTGATCGCGCGCAAACTCCAGCCCCTGACCGTGGTGACGTGTGCTGCGCCCTCCTACTGGCAAAGCCGGGGCACGCCCCAGCACCCCGACGAGCTCACCGGGCACGACGCGCTGACCTATTCCCCACTGGGCACGCACCCGCAGTGGGGCTATCGGGTGCAGGGGAAATTGCACGCCGTTCCGGTCAACAGCCGAATGGATGCCTCTGACGGGGCGCCGCTGATTGCTGCGGCCCTGCGGGGGCTGGGCATGATTCGCGTACCTGAGCTTCTGGTGCAGGACCTGTTGGCCGACGGCAGCCTGCAGGCCGTACTGGGCGAATTTTCCTCGCCCGATATCTGGCTCTACGCAGCCTATGCCCAGCGCCGCCACAACAGCGCTGCGCTCAAGGCCATGCTGGTCTTTCTGGAGCAGAACTGGCGCAAGGATGCATCCGCCGCCTGAGCATCAAGAAAGAAAAACGGCGCCAAGCACTGCAAACAGGGCGTAGACCGCTACGAATTTAAGAGCAGTTCACGCAAGGCGTCCTTGCGCACCTTGCCCAGCGCGGTCTTGGGCAGGGCCTGCACACAATGCAAGGAACGCGGCAATTTGAAACGTGCGATGCCCCGGGCGAGAAATTCACGCAAGGCCTCCAGATCCAGCGAAGCGCCTTCGCGCAGCACCACCGCCGCCGCCAGCACCTCACCCCACTGAGCGTCGGGCAGGCCCAACACGGCGCATTCGGCCACCGCGGGGTGGGCAAGCAGGGCGTTCTCGACTTCAGCCGGGTAGATGTTTTCGCCGCCGGAAATCACCATGTCCTTGGCCCGGCCCACGACGGTGTAGCTTCCGTCGCATGCGCAGCGGGCGAGGTCTCCGCTGCGAAACCAGCCCTCGCTGTCGGTGGCGGAGGCGTCGGGCCAGTATTGCTCTACGACGTTGGGCGCGCGCAGCCAGATTTCGCCGACCCCATCAACCTGGCTGGCGGTCTCAGCCGTACGCGCCAGGCGCACTTCCACGCCTGGCGCGGGCCAGCCGCAACTGCCCACATGGCTGCGCGCGCTGGCTGGCGGGAGGGCAATGGAAAACGGCCCCGTCTCGGTGGCTCCATAGACGTTGCAGACCGGCAGGCTGCGGGCGTGGAAGGCCTCGATCAAATGCGCTGGCAGGATGCTCGAGCCCGCCCAGACGGCGCGCAGGCTGCCCAGCTCAGTGACGGCCCATTGCGGGTGGCTGATCAGCGCCTGCATGGTCGCGGGCACCTGCAAGGTGAGCGTCGGCCGCTCCCGACCAAAACAGGCCAGTGCCGCGCCAGGCTCGAAGCGCGGCAGCAGGACAACACATGCGCCAGCATAAAAGGCTGGCAGGGTCTGGATGCACAGGCCGCCTACATGGAACAGGGGCAGCATGCTTGCTATGGTATCTGTAGCAACCAACGCCTGGGCAGAGCTGGCTATCCGCATGTTTGCCAATAAATTGGCCTGGCTGTGCACGGCCGCCCTGGGTTGCCCTGTGGTTCCCGAGGTATAGACCAGCAGGCACGGCGAGCCGGGCTGGTCGTGGCGCGGCGCATCCAGCGCCACCGGTTCGGAAAAAAAATGTTCGCAGCGGTCCACGCCTAGGCCTTGCGCTTCGCCCAGTTCCTGAGCCGCCGCCTCCCACACGGCGTCGCAGATGAGCAGGTTGGGTGTGCACTGGGCCAGCTGTGTTCGCCATTCAGCGGCAGCCAGCCGGTAGTTGAGCGGGACCAGGGCAGCGCCGATTCGCGCAAGCGCCAAGAGCAGGGCCAGCATGTCCGGGTGGTTCTGGCCAAGCCAGGCCACCCTGTCACCCGGCCGCACACCAAGGTCGTGCCAGAGGCGCGCCGCTGCGCGTTGGCTGCGTGAATGTAACTGGGCGTAAGTAAAGTCGTAGCCAATGGCATCGGGCAGAAAACGCACTGCCAGCGCCCGGGGCCGCGCCAGGGCTTGGCGTTGGATGAGCCCGGTCAATGTTTTCGGCTCGGCTCCGGGAGCAAAATAGGCGTTTTCCATTTACGCAACTTTACTGAGACTTTAATGTAAAGACAGATGGGCTGGTCAGGATGCAGCCCTGTCCTCGGGGTTTCGGGCCGGGCGCTCCCGCAGCGCGGAGTCCGGTTTCACCATTCAAATATTTCAAGAACCACATATGACCCAGCAACTCCTGATGATTGAAGACGACCACCGGCTTGCCGACATGGTAGGCGAGTATCTCCGCCAGTCCGGTTTTGGCTTCAACCACGCAGGCGACGGCACCTCCGGCCTGCGTGGCGTGCAGGAGCAGGCTCCCGACCTCGTGATTCTGGACCTGATGCTGCCCGATATGGATGGCCTTGAAGTCTGCCGCCGCATCCGCGCCTCCGGCAGCGCCCAGGCCCGCACACCGGTGCTCATGCTCACTGCCAAGGGTGACCCGATGGATCGCATCATCGGCCTGGAAGTGGGAGCGGACGACTACCTGCCCAAGCCGTTCGAGCCGCGCGAGTTGCTGGCCCGTGTGCGCGCCATCCTGCGCCGTGGTGCCGAAATGGGCAGCAACGAAAGCAAGGTTCTGCAATTCGGTGCCATGTCGATTGACCGCGACGCGCGCAGCGTCAGTGTCGGCGGCGTGGTCTGCGACCTCACCTCCTACCAGTTTGACCTGCTGCTGGCGCTGGCTGAGCGGGCTGGCCGTGTGCTCACCCGCGACCAGATCATGGAAGCCGTGCGCGGCAGGGAACTTGAAGCCTTTGACCGCTCGATCGACGTCCACATGGGCCGCATCCGCGCGGCCATCGAAGTCGATCCCAAGAATCCCAAGCGCATCCTGACGGTGCGTGGCGTGGGCTACGTGTTCGCGCGCCTGCAGGAATAAGCCCGGGCGCAGGCACAATCGCGTTCATGCACGCATTGCGGGTTCCGCTCTATCTCAAAATCTGGTTGGCCGTTGTCGGCGCGGTAAGCGTATTGACCTTGCTGGTAGGCTGGGTCTGGCATGCCACTTCCGAACTGCCGCCGCGCGAAGTGCTCGTTCACAACGACCGCGGCGAGCTCATCGGGCACGGCCTGGCACGCAGCCAGCGCCCGACGCCCATCCACACCCTGCCGGAGGGGGAGGTGCGGCGCAACGGCCCCGAGTTCGATGTCACGATGAATGATGGACAGGTGATGCATATCCATATGCCGCGGGTGCTCCCTCAGGCAGGCCAGCGCGGCTTCTGGTCGCGGCCACCTTTCAGCTTTCTCTGGATGCAGATCCTCGTGGCCGTGGCCGTGGCGCTGGGCATCTTCCCGATCGTGCGGCGCCTGACCAAGCGGCTGGAGGCCTTGCGCAGCGGGGTCGAGCGCTGGGGCAGCGGTGACCTGTCGGCCCGGGTGGCCATGGAAGGCGACGACGAAGTGGGCTTTCTGGCCGAGCGCTTCAACCACGCCGCCGGACGCATCGAAAGCCTGCTCAGTGCACACAAGACCCTGCTGGCCAATGCCTCCCATGAATTGCGATCGCCACTGACGCGCATCCGCATGGGTCTGGAGTTGATGGGTGAGCATTCGCCCTCACCCGGGCAGCGCTCTGAAATGGAGCGCAGCATTGGCGAACTGGACGAGCTGATTGGCGAAATCCTGCTGGCCAGCCGGCTCGATGCGCCCGAAGCCAATATCGGCACCATGGAAACCGTGGACTTGACCGGCCTGGTTGCCGAAGAATGCGCGCACCATGGTGCCGCACTGGAGGCCAAGGCGGTAAGCGTGCGCGGTGCTCCCAAGCTGCTGCGCCGGCTGGTGCGCAATCTGCTGGAAAACGCCCGGCGTTACAGCAACGGGGCTGCAGAGGTCTCGATCTCCGTGGAAAACACCCAAGCCCTCTTGCGGGTGCGCGACCATGGCCCGGGCGTGCCGCCTGCCCAGCGCGAGCGCATTTTTGAACCGTTTTACCGCCTGCCCGGCGCCAGCGAACGCGATGGCGGTGTTGGTCTTGGCCTGGCGTTGGTGAAATCGATCACGCTGCGCCATGGCGGCACGGTGGCATGCGAGGCGCCTGCTGAAGGCGAGGGGGGTGCCTGCTTTATCATCCGGCTTCCGCAAGCCCGCCCTCTTTCGTGATTTTTATCACGGCCCCGCCCGAATGCTGAACGCGGCAATAGCACTATCCCCAAAATGGGGGATGGGCAACGGACGCCCGAGGCCCTAAACTGTGCATAGGTTTGCTGTCACGCCTGCTCGCTTTGCCGCAAGGCAATCTTCTCCGGCGCTCGCGTGGCCGGAAACACTGATTGGAAGATCTCCCAACGACGTTCTGCAACCAGAGCGTTCGGCCACCCCGACCCCGGTCCCGGTGGCTTTTTTTTGCCCGTTGCCGCTTCAGACCAGCAGTCGGCTGGCAACCAGGTCTGCACCTAGGTCGTTCAGACAGCGCGTATGGCCCAGCGGGCACTCGCGCTCAAAGCAGGGCGCGCAGTCGAGGGGCGGTTGGTAGAGGGGTTCGTCCTTGAGCCAGATGACGCGAGCCCGCTCGCTCAGCGGCGGCGTATGCCGCGGGTCCGAAGAGCCAAACAGTGCAACCTGTGGCACGCCGAGTGCCGCCGCCACATGCATCAGGCCGGAATCATTGCTGACTGCAAATTTTGCGGTAGCTATCCATTGCAGGGCCGTCGCAAGCGGCGTTTTTCCTGCCAGGTTGAGACACAGGCCGCTGGCTTGGCTAGAAATCGACTCACACAAGGCCTGTTCCTTGGCTGAACCCAGGAGCACTACTGGCAGAGGCCCTTGCGCCTGGACCGCGCGGGCCAGTTCGGCATAGTGGAGCGCCGGCCAGCGCTTGGCACTGCCGTATTCCGACCCCGGCGCAAACACCACGTAAGCACCCGGAACCAGCCCCTGCGCCCGCAAATTGGCTTTTGCCAGGGCCGGATCGACGGCCAGGCGCGGGACATCGCCCTCGACGCCCTGCTCGCCACTCAGGGCTGAATAGAACGCCACCATGGGCGGCCTGCGCGATTTGGCCGGGTTTTTGAGTCGGTGCGTCAAAAAACCCACCCGGGCCTCCCCGAGGTAGCCCACCCGGCGCGGGATGCCTGCCAACAGCGGCAGCAATGCGCTTTTGAGCGAATTAGGCAGGATGTAGGCCGTATCGAACCGGCCTTCAATCTGCCGCGCAATAGCCCGGCGTTCGCGAAACTGCAGGCCGCCGTGCGAAAAGGGCAATTCGATAACCTCGGCGACCTGGGGCATGGCCCGGTAAATCGGCGCCAGCCAGGCCAGCGCCCCCACCGTGATGCGCTCGCCGCGCTCTGCGAGCCGGCGCAACAAGGGCTCCGTCATGACCGCATCGCCAAGCCATTGCGGGGCGATGACGAATGCGTTGGACATCAGCCGCGGTCAATGACCAGCGTGGAAATGCTCTCCCGCCTTGAGCTGGTACACCGTGCCGCAGTAGGGGCACTTGGCCTGGCCCGTCTTGGCCACATCCAGGTAAACCTTGGGGTGGCTGTTCCAGAGTTCCATGTGCGCCTTCGGGTTGGGGCAGAACACGCCACCCTGTTCATTGAGGTCGGAGGCGAGGAGTTCGATGGGAGTCATACTTTGGTGAGCCAATGTGCGTATTTGGGGTTGCGGCCGTTGACGATGTCAAAGAACGCGCTCTGGATCTTCTCGGTGACGGGGCCGCGCGAGCCCGCGCCGATTTCGATTCGGTCAAGCTCGCGGATCGGCGTGACTTCGGCGGCCGTGCCAGTGAAGAAGGCTTCGTCGGCGATATAGACCTCGTCGCGGGTGATGCGCTTTTGCACGATCTCCAGGCCCAAATCCTTGGCAATATGGAATACCGTGTTGCGCGTGATGCCGTTCAGTGCACCGGCCGACAGGTCGGGCGTATAGATGACGTCACCCTTGACGACGAAGATGTTTTCGCCGGCACCTTCGCTCACGAAGCCCGAACTGTCGAGCAGCAGGGCTTCGTCGTAGCCGTCGTCGGTCGCTTCCATGTTGGCGAGGATGGAGTTGGTGTAGTTGCTCACCGCCTTGGCCTGAGTCATGGTGATGTTGACATGGTGGCGGGTATAGCTGCTGGTTTTGACGCGGATGCCGCGCTTCATGCCCTCCTCTCCCAGGTACGCACCCCAGGCCCAGGCCGCCACCATCAGGTGTATGGTGTTGCCGCGCGGGCTGACGCCGAGCTTCTTGTCACCGATCCAGGTCAGCGGCCGCATGTAGCAGGACTCGAGCTTGTTGGCGCGCACCACTTCGCGATGCACCTCATTGACCTCGTCCCGGGTGTAGGGGATCTTCATGCGCAGGATCTTGGCGCTGTTGAAAAGCCGCTCGGTGTGCTCCTGCAGGCGAAAAATGGCCGTGCCATTGACGGTGTTGTAGGCGCGCACGCCCTCGAAGGCACCGCAACCGTAATGCAGGGTATGGGTCAGCACATGGATCTTGGCATCGCGCCAGTCGAGCAGTTGTCCATCCATCCAGATAAAACCGTCGCGATCAGACATGGAGGGCATGGCACTCATCGGGCATCCTTCAGATATTCAGTGATTCAGTGGGTAGGGGCCACTATTTTACGGCGCAGGGATTTGCGGCAAGGAGTAGACCTCCGTATCGGGCCGCACCAGCTGCCAGGCGCTGAGCTTGCCCGCGCTGAATGTGCAGGTCACGCTGGAGCCCCCGCCATCCGTCCAGCGGAAGATCTCGGGTTGGGCGTCCTTGGGCGAAAGCTGCTCGCCCAGGCTGCGCGTGATCGCCACCACATGCAGCAGCGTGACGCGTGTCTTCAGCCGGGCATTTAGCATGACCGCGCTGTCCACATAGCCCACGGGCCGGTCCGCAGCGCGCTTGAGCGCCTGCAGGACGCGGTTGAAATGCAGCAACATCCAGAAAACGATGCCGCCCAGCACCAGCAAAACGCCTTGCCAACCAGCGGTCTGGTAGGCGAAAACAAGCACCGCAACGGCCGCAGTGGGAATAAGAAACTTCTGGAAATTCATGGGCGCTATTGTCCTATGCGCCAACGGCCCCGGGCTGTGGCGATTGCGTAGCGGGATGCGCGGCGGCTCAGCCCAGGCTGCGTACCACTTCCAGCGCCTGCTCGACGCGCTCCACGGCATGGATGGTCAGCCCCTCGATGGCCTTCTTGGGCGCATTGGCCTTGGGCACGATGGCCACGCTGAATCCCAGCTTGGCTGCTTCCTTCAGGCGCTCCTGCCCGCGTGGTGCGGGGCGTACCTCGCCGGCCAGACCCAGCTCGCCGAAAGCCACGAAGCCCTTGGGCAGGGGCTTGCCGCGCAGGCTGCTGGTGATGGCAAGCATCACGGCCAGGTCGGCTGCTGGCTCGCTGATGCGCACGCCGCCAACCGCATTGACGAATACATCCTGGTCCATGCAGGCCACGCCGGCATGGCGGTGCAATACGGCCAGCAGCATGGCCAGGCGGTCGCGGTCGAGGCCGACGGAGAGGCGCCTTGGAGACGGTCCGCCACTGTCGACCAAGGCCTGGATTTCCACCAGCATGGGCCGCGTGCCTTCCAGCGTGACCATGACGCAACTGCCGGGGACGGGCTCGCTGTGCTGGCTCAGGAAGATGGCGCTGGGGTTGCTCACGCCCTTGAGGCCTTTTTCGGTCATCGCAAACACACCGATTTCGTTGACGGCCCCAAAGCGGTTCTTGATGGCCCGCACGAGGCGGAAGCTGCTGTGCGTTTCGCCTTCGAAATACAGCACGGTATCGACCATGTGCTCCAGCACCCGCGGCCCGGCCAGCGCGCCCTCCTTGGTGACATGGCCGACCAGCACAATGGCCGTGCCGCTGGCCTTGGCAGCACGCGTGAGATGCGCGGCGCATTCGCGTACTTGGGCGACAGAGCCGGGTGCACTCGTGAGTTGCTCGGAATACACGGTTTGAATCGAGTCAATGACGGCAATACCCGGCTGGGTCTGCTCCAGTATGGCGAGGATTTTTTCCAGCTGGATTTCAGCCAGCACCTTGACCTGGGACTGGTGCAGGCCCAGCCGCCGCGAGCGCAGGGCCACCTGCGCGCCGCTCTCTTCCCCAGTGACGTAAAGCGTAGCCATGTCGGCGCGTTGCAAAGCGTCGAGCGCCTGCAGCAGCAGGGTCGACTTGCCGATGCCCGGGTCACCACCGATCAGTACCACACCGCCCTCGACGATGCCCCCCCCGAGCACGCGATCAAGCTCGTCCAACCCGGTGGGCATGCGGGGCACATCAACGGCCTCGATATAGGCCAGGGTGGCGACTTCGGCGCTTTTGACCAGCGAGGCAAAACGGTTTTTTGAGGGCGCGGCACTTTCCGCCACCGACTCCGTGAGCGTGTTCCAGGCATTGCAATGCGGGCATTTGCCCAGCCATTTGGGCGTACTGCCACCGCATTCGCTGCAGGTGTAGATGGTCTTGTCTTTGGCCACGACCTATGTTACTGCATTAATAGACGGGGTATCCCCTTAGCTCCAATTGTGTCAGACTGTTGGAATGAGCGAAATCGAAGCCATGCCTCGCGCCGGGGTGGACTACCCAAAGACCTGGGGCCAGTTCCTCGAATGGTTCCACTTTGAGGAGGCTTGCAGATCGTATCTGGAACTGCTGCGTTGGCCAAGCGGATTCATTTGCCCCAGATGCTCAGTTCTGGACACCCCCTGCCGATCAACCCGGGGCAGGCTGATGTGCCGCCACTGCAGGTTGCAAGCCTCTGTGACAGCCGGCACTATCTTCGACAAGACCAGAACAGAGCTTCGAGTCTGGTTCGCCGCAATCTGGTACGTTACCAATCAGAAGCAAGGGGTCAGTGCCCTGAGTCTGCAGCGTGTCCTCGGACTGGGGAGCTATGAGACCGCGTGGACCATGCTGCACCGGTTGCGTCGTGCCATGGTCCGTCCAGGCCGGGATCTACTGCATGGCGAGGTCGAAGTGGACGAGTCCTATCTCGCTTTAACAGACAGAAAGCACCCCATTTCTGCTAAGGGCCGGCAAAGCATCACGACCAAGGCCATGGTGGCGATTGCGGTCGAGGTTGTTCCGGACGGATTTGGAAGAATCCGCATCCAACGACTTGACCGGGGGAGCCAGCAGAGCCTGCAGTCCTTCATCACGGAGACGGTTGCGCCTGGGTCAAAAGTCCATAGCGACGGGTCTGGTGCCTATCGCAAGGTCGAAGACCTCGGGTTTGACCACAAGTTCACTGTCCATCTGGGTTCCGACATTCCAGCCCACCAGTCCATGCCAGGGGTCCACCGGGTGGCGGCTCTACTGCAGCGATGGATGATGGGGACCCATCATGGTGCCGTTCAGCCCAGCCAGTTGGACTACTACCTGGATGAATTCGTGTTCCGGTTTAATCGGAGAACATCCCGGTCCAGGGGACTGCTGTTTTACCAGCTACTGCAGCAGGCCGTTGTCACTGGCCCGGTCACCTATGGCGATGTGGTCTCCAATTGCTGAAAGTGTGGGCAGTTGCTACACTGGTTTCACGTTTGGCTTCGGCTCGTGGCGTACTTGTTACGCATTTTAAGAACGTTGGATTTTTTTCAACATCGCCATAAAAATGGCAAACAACTGCCCAGAGGGTTCTCCCTTTGGGCGAATCCTCTATTTAATTTTGGAGGATAGAAATGGACAATGTGTATAACTCGGTGATTGAACACCTGAAGCGCTTCCAGGCAGGACAGGATCGAATCGAGCGGAAGCTTGAGGAGGTCACTCGACGTCTTTCCAATTTGGAAGCTGGACAGGGGTCAATTATTCAGCATATTGGCCACTTGGCTTCGGTCGATACTCAACAGCAACTGTCTGTTGATTGATTCACCGAGAGGCTGGAGCGTATTGAGCGTAGGCTTGAGCTAGCTTAAAGGACAAACCAGGGTTCGCCCTGGTTTGTTTCATTTGTGGAGCTAAAGGGATACCCTTTATTTATATACACCATTCAAAGCCAGGCCCGAGACCCGCGTAAACCCGCATGGGCGGTCTCGCAGAATCATTTAATATATTAAACAAATGACGGGCTCCGCGACCAATACCTTTACCCACCGTAACCTGCCGCGCCTGCTGCTGCAGGCGCGCGAAGCGGTGATGGCGCATTTCCGCCCGGATCTGCGCGACCACGGCCTGACGGACCAGCAATGGCGCGTGTTGCGTGTGCTGGGAGAGCGTGGCGCGGTCGATACCGGCACCATTGCCGCCGACGCCTACCTGCTCGGGCCCTCGCTCACCGGCGTGCTCCAGCGCATGGAGCAGTCGGGCCTTGTGCGTCGCTCGCGCGATGCACAGGACGCGCGCCGCACTGTGGTGCAAGCCACCGCCAAAGGGCGCAAAATGGTGGAACGCCTGTCCACCTCGATTGAGGCGCATTACTCGGCCATGGAGACAAGCCTGGGCAAGACCAAGCTATCGCAGCTTTACGCCCTGCTCGATGAAGTCATCAGCATGGAACACCAGCCATGAGCGCCACACCCTATCTGCCCGCCGGCACGGTCTACGGCACTTTGCTGAACTTCCCGCGCGAGTGGGATGCTTGGGAAGGGCCAATGGAAGCGCCGCCTTACAAGGCCGCGCCACTCGCGCCCGTTCTCTATATCAAGACAGCTAACACCTGGAGCACCAGCGGCGCAGACATTGCCCTTCCAGGCCACGTGCCGCAGGTAGAAATCGGTGCCACGATCGCCCTGGTTTTTGGGGAGAATGTGCCTCCGAGGATCGAAACTCCAGTGTGGAACGCTATGAATTATGTAGCGCACTGGGTTTTGCTCAATGATCTTTCTGTGCCGCACGCCAGCTTCTTCCGTCCACCCGTGAAGTTCAAATGCCTTGACGGATTTCTGGGCATTGGCCAGCCCCGCGCGCGCCAGCCTGGCGACGATCCATCGCAGTTCCGCGTGGAAGTGCGTGTCAACAAGCAGCGGGTGCAAACGCTGGACTTCTCGCAATTGCGCCGAGCTGCGGACCAACTGGTTGCCGATGTGCGGGAGTTCCAGGCTCTGGAGGCGGGCGATGTCCTGATGCTGGGTTGCGACGTCTGCCCAGACGGCAAGCGCCCGCTGGCGCATGTGGGCGATGTGATTGAAATCAGTGCGCCAGGCTTTGTGCCACTGACGAACAGCTTGGTGGCCGCATGAAGCACGCACGGGTCATCCACCAGGGGCACGTGCAGGATGCCATCGAAGACGAAGGCCGCCTGCTGCTCGCCAACGGCAGCCGCGTGGCCTTGGATGCAGTGCAATGGCTGCCGCCGCTCCAGCCCACCCAGCGGCCCCGGACCATCCTCGCGCTGGGCCTGAACTATGCAGACCACGCCAAGGAACTGGAATTCAAGGCGCCCGAGGAGCCGCTGGTCTTCCTCAAAGGCCAAAGCGCTCTGATCGGGCACCGCCAGAACACCGTTCGCCCCGCCGGCGTGCAGTTCATGCACTACGAATGCGAGCTCGCAGTAGTGATCGGACGCAGCGCCAAAGGCGTGAAGCGCGACGACGCCTACGACTTCATCGCAGGCTACTCCGTGGCCAACGACTACGCCATCCGCGACTATCTTGAAAACTGGTACCGGCCCAACCTGCGGGTCAAGAACCGCCCCACCTGCACGCCCCTGGGCCCCTGGCTGGTGGATGCAGCCGACGTTGCCAACCCGATGGCACTTGCGTTGCAAACTAACGTGAACGGCAAAGTCACGCAAAGCGGCAACACGCGTGACATGATTTTCGATGTGCCCTTTCTCATTGAATATTTCAGCAGCTTCATGACCCTGCACAGCGGCGACCTGATCCTGACGGGCACGCCCGATGGCGTGGTCGATTGCCAGCCGAGCGATGAAGTAGTGACTTCGATAGAAGGCATCGGCGAGCTCGTGAACTGGATTGCGAATGAAAACAATTGACCACCTGATCAACGGCAAGGCCGTCAGCAGCGCGCAGCGCTTCGAAACCATCAACCCGGCCACGCAGGAGGTGCTGGCCGAGGTCGCTTCGGGTGGCGATGCCGAAGTGCATGCGGCAGTCGCCGCTGCCAAGGCAGCCTTCCCCAAATGGGCTGGCCTGCCCGCGCCCGAACGCGCGAAGCTGATCCGCAAGCTCGGCGACCTGATCGCCCAGCACGTGCCCGAGATCGCGCAGACCGAAACCAACGACTGCGGCCAAGTGATCGCGCAGACCGGCAAGCAACTGGTCCCGCGCGCGGCGGACAACTTCTATTACTTCGCCGAGATGTGCACCCGCGTGGACGGCCACACCTACCCCACGCCCACCCACCTGAACTACACCATGTTCCACCCGGTGGGCGTGTGCGCGCTCATCAGCCCCTGGAACGTGCCCTTCATGACCGCCACCTGGAAGGTTGCGCCCTGCCTAGCTTTCGGCAACACGGCCGTGCTCAAGATGAGCGAGCTATCGCCGATGACGGCCGCGCGCCTGGGCGAGTTAGCGCTGGAGGCGGGCATTCCGGCCGGCGTGCTGAACCTGGTGCACGGTTACGGCAAGGAAGCCGGCGAGCCCCTCGTGGCCCACCCCGATGTGCGGGCCATCAGCTTCACCGGCTCCACGGCCACCGGCAACCGCATCGTCAAGAGTGCTGGCCTAAAGAAGTTCAGCATGGAGCTCGGTGGCAAATCGCCCTTTGTGATTTTTGAGGACGCCGACATGGCGCGCGCACTGGACGCCGCCGTGTTCATGATCTTCAGCAACAACGGCGAACGCTGCACAGCGGGCAGCCGCATCCTGTTGCAGCAGAGCATTTATGCGGACTTTGTCGGCAAGTTCGTCGAGCGCGCCAAACGCATCACGGTGGGCGACCCGCTGGACGAAAAAACCATTGTCGGCCCGATGATTTCCCAGGCGCATCTGGCCAAGGTGCGCAGCTATATCGAGCTGGGCCCGAAAGAGGGCGCATCGCTGCTGTGCGGCGGGCTGGGCGCGCCCGATCTGCCAGACCGCGTGAAGAAGGGGAACTATGTGCTCCCCACTGTTTTTGCCGATGTGGACAACCGCATGAAGATCGCGCAGGACGAAATCTTCGGCCCGGTGGCTTGCCTGATCCCCTTCCGCGACGAAGCACACGCCATCGAGCTGGCCAACGACATTGCCTACGGACTGTCAAGCTATGTCTGGACAGAAAACATCGGCAAAGCGCACCGTGTGGCAGCCGCCGTCGAAGCGGGCATGTGCTTCGTCAACAGCCAGAACGTGCGCGACCTCCGCCAGCCTTTTGGCGGCACCAAGGCCTCGGGCACGGGGCGCGAGGGCGGCACCTGGAGCTACGAGGTGTTTTGCGAGCCCAAGAACGTGGCAGTGTCACTGGGATCGCACCATATTCCGCATTGGGGGGTGTGATTTGCTCGGCCCTGCTTTTCGCCTCCACCCCTTCGGGCTTTGGTGCGCGCAGGCCGACCGGCGCTCAACGACCCATAGCGGGTTGGCGGTGATGGGTGAGCACCGCAGCGAAATAGAGGTGGAGCCAAGGGCGCATCCGTTGACGGGGGACATTCGCGGAGGCGCTCGCCCGTCGCCGTCAACACGCGAAGCGAAAGCAAAAGGAGACAAGCCATGGGCAAACTAGCACTGGCCGCCAAGATCACCCATGTCCCCAGCATGTACCTCAGCGAGCTGGACGGCCCGCGAAAGGGCACACGCCAGGACGCGATTGAAGGGCACCGCGAAATCGGGCGACGCTGCCGCGCGCTGGGGGTGGACACCATCGTGGTGTTTGACACCCACTGGCTCGTCAACGCCAGCTACCACCTCAACTGCGCGCCCCACTTCAAGGGCAGCTACACCAGCAACGAGCTGCCGCATTTCATCAGCAACATGGCCTATGAGTTTCCGGGCAACCCGGAGCTTGGCGAATTGCTGGGCAAGGTCTGCAACGCATTCGGCGTTGACACGCTGGCACACAGCACCACCACGCTCGGCCCCGAATACGGCAGCCTCGTGCCCATGCGCTACATGAATGAGGACCAGCACTTCAAGGTCATTCCCGTGTCGGCGCTGTGCATGGCGCATTACCTCAACGATAGCGCCCGCCTCGGCTGGGCCATGCGCAAAGCTGTGGAAGAGCACTACGACGGCACCGTGGCCTTTTTTGCCAGTGGCTCGCTCTCGCACCGCTTTGCGCAGAACGGCCTGGCCCCCGAATACGCGTTCAAGATCTGGAGCCCCTTTCTGGAAACCCTGGACCATGAAGTCGTGCGCATGTGGCAGCGCGGCGAGTGGAAGCCGTTTTGCGAGATGCTGCCCGAATACGCGGCCAAGGGCCATGGCGAAGGCTTCATGCACGACACCGCCATGCTGCTGGGCGCGCTGGGCTGGACGGACTACGACGCCGCCGCCGAAATCATCACGCCCTACTTCGGCGCTTCGGGCACCGGACAGATCAATGCCGTATTTCCCGTCACACCCCAAAGCGGCCTGGCGATCCCCAAGGCGCAGGCCTCTGCGGCGCAGGGCTTCCAGGCAGTGAGCCGCCTCTAGAGCGAAGGGAAACCATGCCCCATCTCGTCATCCTCTACACCCCCAATATCGAGAAGCAGACCGACATGTCGGCTCTGTGCCGCGGCCTGGCCGACACCATGCTTGCTGTGCGCGATGAAGCGGACAAGCAGGTCTTCCCCAGCGGCGGCACGCGGGTGCTGGCCTACCCGGCCGCCCACTACGCGGTGGCCGATGGCAAGGCCGACTACGCCTTTGTCTACCTCAACCTGCGCATGGGCCTTGGGCGCAGCGATGCTACCAAAAAGAGAGCTGGCGACGCCCTACTGACGCTTGCCAAGCGCCATTTTGAGCCTCTGTTTGAGATACGGCACTTCGGTTTGACCCTGCAGATCGATGAAGGCCACGAAGTCTTTGACGGCAAATACAGCAACCTCCACCCCCTGTTTGGTAAACCTGCCTGACGCCATGCTCGACACCGCACTCATAAAAGAACTCGCCCTTGCCCTGCACCAGTCCGAAAAAACCCGGGTGCAACTGGAGCATTTCAGCAAACGCTTCCCCGCCATGGCGATCGAGGACGGTTATGCCATCCAGCGCGCCTGGATGGACATCAAGCGCGCCGAGGGCCGCAGCGTGCTGGGCCACAAGATCGGCCTGACCTCGCGCGCGATGCAGCAGGCCAGCCAGATCAACGAGCCTGACTATGGCCTGCTGCTGGACGACATGCTGTTTGCGCCCGGCGCCATCCCTGCCACGCGCTTCATTGCGCCGCGCGTCGAGGTGGAGCTGGCCTTCGTGCTCAAGCGCCCCCTGGAAGGCGCGGGGCTCAGCGTGGCCGATGTGCTGGCTGCGACCGATTACGTGATACCCGCTATCGAGATCATCGACTCGCGCATCGAGCAGTTTGACCGCCACAGCAAAGTCATGCGCAAGGTGCAGGACACCATCAGCGACAACGCGGCCAATGCCGGCATCGTGTTGGGCGGCAACAAGACCCTGCCCGGCGCGGTGGACCTGCCCTGGTGCGGCGCAGTACTGCGCCAGAACGGCGTGGTCGAGGAGACCGGTCTGGCAGCCGGCGTGCAAGGGCACCCGGCCATTGGCGTGGCCTGGCTGGCTGCCAAGCTTGCAGCCTGGGGCGAGCATCTGGCCGCGGGGGAGGTCGTGTTGGCAGGCTCCTTCACCCGCCCGGCGTTGGCCAAACCCGGTGACCTGTTCCATGCCGACTATGGGCCACTGGGCCAATTTGAGTTCCAATTCGTCTGATACCCAAACCACAGAAAGCGAGATAAGCATGAGCACACCCCTTAACCCCTTCAAGCAGGCGCTCAAGGAGGGCAAGCCGCAGATCGGCCTGTGGCTCATGCTGGCCAGCCCCTACGCTACCGAAATCTGCGCCAGCTGCGGCTTTGACTGGCTGCTGATCGACAGCGAGCACGCACCCAATGACATCCCCATGCTGCTGGGCGCCCTGCAGGCATCGGCTGCCTACGCGCCGCACCCGGTCACGCGGGTGAGCGTGGGCGACCCGGTGCTCATCAAGCAGCACCTGGATATTGGCGCGCAGACCATTCTGGTGCCCATGATCGACACCGCCGAGCAAGCCGCGCACATGGTGCAGGCCATGCGCTACCCGCCCCAGGGCATCCGCGGTGTGGGTGCCGGCAGTGCCCGCGCTTCACGTTGGAGCGCCAACCCCAACTACCTTAAGGAAGCCAACGATGCGGCCTGCCTGCTGGTGCAGGCCGAGACCCGTACCGCCATCAACAACCTGGACGCCATCACCAACACCGAAGGCGTGGACGGCGTGTTCTTCGGGCCTTCGGACCTTTCCGCGTCGCTGGGCCACATCGGCAACGCTGGCCACCCCGATGTGCAGAAGGTCATCGAGCAGAGCATCCGCAAGGTGCGCGATGCCGGCAAGGCACCCGGCATACTGACACCGGACGAAAAGCTGGCCAAGGGCTATCTCGATATGGGTGCCCTGTTTGTGTCGGTCGGCATTGATGTGTCCCTGCTTGTTGGCAGCGCACGCGGTCTGGCCAAGCGCTTCAAGCAACTGGCTTGAGGGAGAGGCCCCATGAGCGACGCCATGCACGCCGACGAACGCACAGCCCGCGTCGAGCTGGCTGCTTGCTACCGCATCTTCGCGATGCTGGGTTGGACGGAAATGATCTACAACCACATCACGGTGCGCCTGCCGGCCTCCGTGTCGGGCGGCGAGAAGCAGTTCCTGATCAACCCCTTCGGCCTGCATTACAGCGAAGTCACGGCCAGCAACTTGGTCAAGATCGACCTTCATGGAAAGAAACTCGATGCCAGCAACCCCTGGCCGGTCAACCCCGCGGGCTTCACGGTGCATTCGGCGATCCATGAACATGTCGCGGATGCGCATTGCGTCATGCATACCCATACCACCACGGGCGTCGCCGTGGCCTGCACGCAAGGCGGACTGGCGCAGAACAATTTCTATTCAGCGCAGCTGCACGAGCTGGTGGCCTACCACGACTTTGAAGGCATCACCGTCCATGCGGCCGAAGCACCGCGCCTGCTGTCCAACATGGGCGACAAGCCCCTGCTCATCTTGCGCAACCACGGCCTGCTCTCGCATGCGGCGACCTTGCCGCTGGCTTTTGTGCGCCTCTGGACCCTGCAGCGAGCCTGCGATATCCAGGTCACGCAGGCCGCGCTGGGCCCGGCCATCCCGGTCAGCCCTGCCGTTGCGCGCAAGACCACGCAGGACGCCCTGCAGTTCGACGCCCAATTCGGCGCCGGCCAGGACGTGTTCGATGCGATGCGGCGACTGGTAGACCGGATCGATACAAGCTATAAAAACTAGAGCATGTCACGCGCATATTTAATGGCTTTACCGCCTGTTTCTTCATGAAAGTCTGCATTTACGGCGCCGGCGCGATTGGCGGCTGGATCGGCGTGCGGCTCGCACAGGCGGGCTGCGCCGTCAGCGTGGTTGCGCGCGGCGAAAGTCTGGCCCGCCTGCAATCGGCGGGCCTGGGTTTGCGCGAAGGCGGCCAGCTGCACACCGTGCCGGTGCGCGCCAGCGCCTACCCGGTGGATCTGGGCGAGCAGGACCTGGTCGTCATCGCTGTCAAGGCGCCGTCGATGCCTGGCGTGGCGCAGGCCATAGCACCGCTGCTCGGTGAAAAGTCCATGGTGCTGACCGCCATGAACGGCGTGCCCTGGTGGTTCTTCAACGGCTTTGGCGGTGCGCTGCGGGGCATACGCCTGCAGGCCATCGACCCGGATGGCCTCATTGCCGCGGCCATTGCTCCGCAGCACGTGATCGGCTGTGTCGTGCACGCCAGCTGCAGCGTGGAGTCGCCCGGCAGCATTGGGCACCACTTCGGCAATGGCCTGATCATCGGTGAGCCCTCGGGCGGCAGCAGCGAGCGGGTGCAGGCACTGCATGCGCTGCTGCTGCGCGCCGGCTTTGCGGCAACGGTGTCGGACCAGATCCAGAAAGACGTCTGGTACAAGCTTTGGGGCAATATGACGGTCAACCCGGTCAGCGCACTTACCGGCGCCACCACCGATCTGATCATGGATGACGAACTGGTGCGCGGCTTTGTATCCAACGTGATGCTCGAGGCGCGGGAGATCGGCGCGCGCATCGGCATCCCCATCGAACAGCAGCCCGAGGACCGCCACCAAGTCACGCGCAAACTCGGCGCCTTCAAGACCTCGATGCTGCAGGACGTCGAGGCAGGCAAGCCCGTCGAGCTTGACGCCCTGGTCAGCACCGTGCGGGAGCTGGGCCAGCTGGCGCATGTGGCCACGCCTTTTACCGACGCCCTGCTGGGTCTGGCGCGGCTGCAGGCGCGTGTGCGCGGTTTGTATTAGGCTGGGCGCATGAAAAACTCCTCCCGCGCCATCAGCGGTGCGGCCTTCGCCACCCTGCTGCTGATCGCCCTGATGATGGGCTCCAACCATGTGGCGGCCCGCCTGGCCTTCAACAACGGAGCGGATGTAGTGACGGCGGTGATCTTCCGCAGCACGGTCACGGCTATCGTGATTGCTTCCATATTGCTGGTGCAGCGTGTTCCGCTGGCGCTGCAACCGCGCCACAAAATCTTTTTGCCGGTCATCGGCCTGCTCGTGGGCGTGCAGAGCCTGTGCCTCTACTCGGCCGTGGCGCGCCTGCCGGTCGCCCTAGCCCTGCTGGCCTTCAACACTTACCCGCTGTGGACAGCGCTGTGGGACCGCGTGGTTTACAGGCACCGCCCCGAGCGCGCCATGCTGCTGGCCAGCCCGGTGATCCTGATTGGCCTGGCACTCGCGCTTGATGTGCTTGGCGCCGCCTCCGGCTTGGGCGCGGCGGGTCAATGGGCGCGCATCGGTGTGGGCGTGGCCTTTGCGCTGGCCGCAGCGGCCAGCTTCGGTCTGGCCCTGGTATTCACCCAGCATGAATCGGGCGGTCTCGATGGCCGCGTGCGGACCCTGAGCACCATGGTGATGGCCGCGCTGGTGGCGCTGGTAGCTGGTCTGGCAGGCACGCTGGGGCCACCCGGCTTTCACCTGCCGACCGCGCCGCTGGGCTGGGTTGGTCTGCTGGTGCTGACCTTTCTTTACGGCACGGCCTTCACGATCATGTTCACGGTCCTGCCCAAACTGGGTGTCGCCGGCAATTCGGCCATCATGAACGTCGAACCAGTGTTTGCGCTCATCCTGGCATGGGCGATACTGGGCCAGAGCATTGCACCCGTCCAGATACTCGGCGCCCTGCTGGTGGTCGGTGCCGTGATGGCGCTGGGGCTACGCAAGCGGTCTTGAAGATTTTTAACCCAAGGAAAAAACGATGGCTGCCTACCTGATTGTCGACACCGTGCTGGACAAGCCAGCGCTCTATGAAGAGTACAAAGTGCGCGCCAAACCCCTGGCTGAAAAATACGGGGGCGAATACCTGGCCCGCGGCGGCGAACTCACGCTCAAGGAAAGCGACCTCTGGACGCCCACGCGCTTGGTGCTGATCCGCTTCCCCGACTCGGCCAGCGCCAACCGCTTCTACGATTCGCCGGAATACCAGGAAGTGCTCAAAATCAGCAAACAGGCGGCGCGACGCACCATTGTCCTGCTGGAAGGCTTGTAGAGCGACTGGTGCTGGCCCGGCAATAGCCGGGAGCCACGCCCTCGCTGCATAGCTGCGTGCGCCCAGGGCCCGGCGCTATCTCAGTCACGAAAAACCGGCACCCGCTGGGCCAGCGCGCACATCAACTCGTAGCTCACGGTGCCACCCGCGTGGGCCACTTCGTCAATCGGCAAGACGGAGCCCGTGTGCGAGCAGCCCCACAAAATGACCTCACAGCCGATACCGGCCTGTGGCACCGGCGTGAGATCGACTGTAATCATGTCCATGCTGACGCGGCCCACGGTGCGGCTGCGCACGCCATTGATCAACACCGGCGTGCCGGTCGGGCAGTGGCGCGGGTAGCCATCGGCATAGCCGCAGGCCGCGATACCAATAAGCATCGGCCCGTCGGCCACGAAACTGGAGCCATATCCGACGCAATCCCCCGCCAAAAGCCCTTGGATTGCTATTATTTTTGAAGCAAGGGTCATCGTGGGTTGCAGACCCCAGTGCTGGGCATCGTGCTCGGGAAAGTCGGGCGCGCTGCCGTAGACGGCAATGCCGGGGCGGATCCAGTCGGTGCGCACACCGGCGTGGCGCAGGGTGGCGGCGCTGTTGCTCAGGGAGCGCTCGCCGCCGAGGTCTTGCGTGGCCTCTTCAAATACCCGGACCTGTTTCGCCACGCCGCGCGAGCCATCAGCATCGGCGAAATGGGTCATGAGCGAGATTTCTTCTACCTGCGGCAACGCGTTCAGACGCGTCCAGGCACTGCGGTAACTGGTGGGAGCAAAACCCAGGCGATTCATGCCGGAGTTCATCTTGAGAAAGACGCGCTGGCCCTGCTGGGTCTTGTGCATGGCCAGCATGTCGATCTGCTCCTCGCAATGCACCACGTGCCAGAGCTGCAGGCGCGAACACAGTTCCAGATCGCGCGGCTCGAAAACGCCCTCGAGCAGCAGGATGGGCCCGCGCCAGCCCAGCGCCCGGACCCGCTCGGCCTCGGCCAAATCCAACAGGGCAAAGCCGTCGGCCGCGCGCAGACCCTCGAACGCGCGTTCAATGCCATGCCCATAAGCATTGGCCTTGACTACGGCCCAGACTTTGGCGTCGGCGGCTGCGGTCCGCGCGCGCGCGAGGTTGTGGCGCAGGGCGGCCGTGTGGATGGTGGCGTGTATCGGTCGGGGCATGTTTGTTCCCTCTGGGACGCTCCTTTGTACACCAGTTGACAGAGGCCCAAGCGTGCTATAAAGCCCCATCGTTCGGAGACATCCTGTTTTTCATGCCCTGCCACTCGCCTGATCGCGCGGTTTTATAACGCCCATGAAGCGCGGTTTTTACACCATCATGGCGGCGCAGTTTTTCAGCTCGCTGGCTGACAACGCACTGTTTGTGGCGGCGGTGGAGTTGCTCAAATCGCATGGCGCGCCCGAATGGGAACGCGCCGCACTGGTGCCGATGTTCGCTCTGTTTTATGTGGTTCTCGCGCCCTTTGTCGGGGCCTTTGCCGACGCGCAGCCCAAGGGCAAGGTCATGTTCATCAGTAATGCCATCAAGGTGGTGGGTTGCCTGCTGATGCTGTTTGGCACCCATCCGCTGATGGCCTACGCCATCGTCGGCCTTGGCGCGGCCTCCTATTCACCGGCCAAGTACGGCATCCTCACGGAATTGCTGCCGGCTTCGCAACTGGTCAAGGCCAATGGCTGGATCGAGGGCCTGACGATTGCGTCGATCATCCTCGGCGTCTTGCTGGGCGGGCAGCTGGTGGGGCATTCGGTCTCGCGCCTGCTGCTTTCGTTTGACTTTCCCATTATTGAAACCGGCGTGGACACGCCACCTGCAGCGGCCATCAGCGTGCTGATCCTGGTCTACGCGCTGGCAGCATGGTTCAACACCAAGATTCCTTTGACCGGCGTTGCCATGCGGCCCATGCCGGCCAGCAAGATCGACCTGATTCCTGATTTCTGGGAATGCAATGCCCGCCTGTGGCGCGACAAGCTGGGCCAGATTTCTCTTGCGACCACGACCCTCTTCTGGGGCGTCTCGGGCAACCTGCGCTACATAGTGCTGGCCTGGAGCGCGGCAGCGCTCGGGTACTCGACCACGCAGGCTTCGTCACTGGTTGGCGTTGTGGCCATCGGCACGGCTGTGGGCGCCGTCGTCGCATCGCTGCGCATGAAGCTCGAGCACGCCACGCGCGTGATGCCGATGGGCATTGCCATGGGACTGCTTGTCATCGGCATGAACTTCATCACCAATGTCTGGGTGGCTGCGCCCTTCCTGATCCTGCTGGGCGGCCTGGGCGGCTTTCTGGTTGTCCCGATGAATGCCCTGCTGCAGCACCGGGGCCACAACCTCATGGGCGCGGGCCGCTCCATCGCCGTGCAGAACTTCAATGAGCAGGCATGCATCCTTGCGCTCGGTGCGTTCTACAGCTTTTCCACCGGCATGGGTCTTTCCGCCTTTGGTGCCATCACGGCCTTTGGCGTGGTAGTTACTTCGGTGATGTGGCTGATCAAGCGATGGCATGCCCGCAATTGCGTGCAATACAAGCCCGAAGTGGACCGCCTCATGGCGATTGCCCGCCAAGACAACGGCTACGGTTGAAGTTCAAGGGCCGGGCCGACGCCTTTCGGTTGGCGGCCGTACGCCAACGGGGTTGACGACGCGGGTCGCGGCAAATGCCCCGTCGGACAGCACCTCGTATTTGGCGAGCAGCTTGCGCAGCTCCGACTCATTCAAAGGCTTCGTCAGATAGGCATCAGCACCGGCCAAGCTGCCGCGCATCTTGTCGATCACGCCACCGCGGCCGCTGAGCATGAACACCAATATCTGCTTGCCCTCGGCCTGGGCGCGCTTTTTGATGAGGCGGCAGGCCTGAAACCCGTCCATCTTTCCCATCATCACATCCAGGATGACAAAGCGGAAGTTGCGACTGGGCAGGATATCCAATGCCTCTTCTCCGCTGCGGGCCAGCGTCACCCGAAAGCCCAGCCGGCCCAGGCGGTTCTGCACAAATTTGAGAGCCACATCGCTGTCATCCACGACCAGCACATCGTCGATGACCTGGGCAGGAAGGATGGGCGCAGCCGGGCTTGCGATGCCCAGGAACGTGGAGGACGCCTGGAAGTCCGAGATGGGCGCGGGTGCCGGCGGATACAGGGCGGCCTGGAGCTGGGCCGCAGTGGGCGCAGTGGTCGCAGTGGTCGCAGTGTGCCCTGCCTTGGCCTGGATGCCAGGCGATGTCTGTTCGGCCGCAGGCGCGGCGGCGGTGAACGCATCAGCGGTGGGCTGGACGGGATCGCGGGCACGCCGGTAGGCAGCCAGGCTCTCGGCCGTGATGAGTTCTTCGCGATACGCAACTTTCGGGATCACGACGGGTGCAACGGCCGGCGCGCCCGGAGCCGACGATGCTTCGAAGGGCTGGGTCGCGGCAAAGCCTGTGGATGTGGCGGAATCGCCCGCGTCCAGTGGTGCAAAGGGCTGGGTCGCGGCAAAGACCGGCCTCTCGGGCGCGCCCATCGGGGCGAGCGGAGCAAAAGGCTCAGTGGCGGCAAACGTCGGCCGGCGCGCTGCCTGCAAATCGGCAAGGGATATGGGCTGGGTCGCTTCAAAATTCGGCCGGTCCGGCGCCGCGTCCGATGACGAAGGAGTCAAGGAGGCGTCGACCGGCGAAGACAGCAGCTTGTCCACCGTGGACAGCAAGGACATGAACCGGACGGGCCGTATCTGCAGCGGCAAACCCCGTGCTTCGGGGCGCTCGCTGCGCCCGACCAGCAACACGCGCTGCTGCGCACTGCGCGCCTTCAGGGTGGATAGCAGAAGCCCTGTGTTTTCCGCGTTGATGATCAGCAGGTCCGCCTGGGTCAGGTCAGAAGACACGGCATAGCCGGGGTCGCGTCGGGTTGCCAGATTGAAGAACGATTCGAAAGTCGTGTATTCGAATGGTTCAAAACCGATCAGGGCAATCTGGTGTGGGCTCGACATGGTTTCCATGGGGAATGGGTACTTTCCCTCTACTGCACATTGTAGGCACTGCCATGGTGCAGGCCAATGCTAAGATAACAAAGAATAACCGGGTTTGATGCTTATGCCCCACATTTATGACTTTGAAGCAACAGGCATTGATGGCAAAACCGTAGCCTTGGAGAAGTTCAAGGGCCAGGTTCTGCTGATCGTCAATACCGCCAGCAAATGCGGCTTTACGCCGCAGTTTGCCGGGCTGGAAGAACTTCACAAGTCCTACGGTGGCCAAGGGCTGGTAGTTCTGGGTTTTCCGTGCAACCAGTTTGGCGGGCAAGACCCGGGCTCCAGCGACGAGATCGCGAGCTTTTGCCAGCTCAACTACGGCGTGAGCTTTCCGATGATGGACAAGGTGGCTGTCAACGGACCCAAGGCCCACCCGCTGTACGCCTGGCTGACAGCAGAAGCTCCGGGGCTGCTGGGCAGCAAAGCCATCAAATGGAACTTCACCAAGTTTCTGGTCGGCAAGGACGGCCACGTCATCAAGCGCTATGCCCCCCAGGACGCCCCCAAATCCCTGGCTGCAGACATCGAGGCCGCATTGGCGGCCTGAGGGCCACGGCGCGCTTCAAACGAGGCTTTGCGCCCCGACCTTGCGCAGCAGATCGGCCAGGCTGCGTCCCGGCTCGTTGGCAAAGCGTTCATCGAGCACTAGTAGGCTGGCGATGCGGTCGATGCGAAAACTCCGGAAATCCCCACGCTGCTCGCACCAGGCGGCCAGCGTCCAGACCGCGCCCCAGTAAAAGCAGCCCAATGGACGCACAGTGCGCTGGCTCGCCCAATCTTCCTTGTCGCGGTAGGCGATGCGCAGCTTGTTGCGCATTTGGGCCGCTTCGCGCAAGATTTGCAAGGTCTGCTGGTCGGCGGGTGTCAGGCCCGCAGGCGGCGCGTAGACCGCCAGCGCCTGTGCGGCTGCGCGGGCCGCAGCTGGCAGCACCGGAAGGATTTTCCCTAGGGCGTCCTGTGCATCGCGCGCCAATGCGGGGTCAAGCCAGGCCTGCGCCAGACGCACGGAGGCCACCAGGGCCTTGGCCTCATCCGCACTGAACATCAGGGGAGGCAATTCGAAGCCCGCTCCCAGCCGGTAGCCCACGCCGGCCTCGCCTTCAATTGGCACGCCCTGGCGCTGCAAGTCCGCCACATCGCGGTAGATGGTGCGCTCAGACAGCTCCAGCCGCTGCGCCAGGAACGCCGCCGTGCTGAGCCTGCGTCCGCGGATGAGCTGGACGATATGAAAGAGGCGGTCGGCGCGGCGCATGCGCGGTATTTTGCTGCAATCTTCCATGATCAAGGCTTGAAGCCAAGATTCCACAACCGTGGTCAGCTATGAAAATCGTAGCGCCTGCGGGTCCACCTGCATCGCGCTGGCAATCAGGCGCATGTCCGCATCGCCCACCTCAAACAGCCCAAAGCGGAGTGGGTAGCCCCAACGCGAGCGGCTCTCGACAAACGCGAACGCGTCGAGCAGCGGCAGGATGGAGGCTTCGCGCGCGGGCACATAGGCCACATCGCGGCGGTAAGGCGTAAAGCCATGGTCCATGTCGAACAGGTAAGGCTCGCCCGACTTCACGGTGCCGATGGAGATGAAGTTCTGGCATTTGTCCTTGCCGCCCATGGTTAGCGTGGCCGCGTAGTAGGCCACGCGGTCACCGGGTTGCACGCGGCGGATTGGCCCAAGCTTACCGTGGCAGACCTGCATGAAACCCACTGGTGCTGCCTCCCGCCCGCGGCGGGCGTGCTCCGCGCAGGCCACGGCAATCCAGTTTTTCATGCGAGGGCGTGCAAGCCGACGCGGTTGCCGTCTAGATCGGTGATGTGCGCGAAAAAGCCCATGCCCGGCGGCAAGGCCTGGCGCGGCAGGGCCAGCTGGCCGCCAGCGGCGAGCGCGCGCTGCACGGCAGCATCGATCGCGGGCGAAGCGTCGAGATAGACCAGGGTCCCACCCGTGGCAGGTGCCGGTGCCGTGGGCCCCATCATCAGCGCGCCGCCGGTGCCATCCTGCCCCGGGTCATAGGCAAACACCGCGCCCTGCGAGGGGCCCATCGGCTCGCGGCGCATCGGGCGGCCCAGTACGGATTCATAAAAGGCCTGGGCCCTGTCCAGTTGGGTGGTGGGAATTTCAAACCAGCTGATGGCATTTTTCATCGGAAGCTCCTGTTGCTTGAAGGAGCCCCCATGCTGCGCCAGGGCTGCTGACAACGTGGTGTCAGCAGGCTTGCAACGGCTCAGGCCAGCAGCAGCAGCGCCAGGCCAATGACTGCGGGCACCGTCTGGATGAACAAGATCTTGCGGCCCACGGTTGCGGCACCATACAGGCCGGCCACCGCAACGCAGAGCAGGAAAAACACCTTCACGCCAAAGCCCGCCGCGCCCAGGCTCAGGCCCCAGAACAGGCCGGCGGCCAGAAATCCGTTGTACAGGCCCTGGTTGGCCGCCAGCACCTTGCTGGCCGTTGCCTGTTCCTGGGTGTTTTTGAAGGCGCGCAGTCCGGCAGGCTTGTCCCACAGGAACATCTCCAGCACGAGGATGTAGACATGCAAGAGGCCGATCAGGGCAACAACGACATTGGCAGCAAGGGACATGGTGACTCCGTTAAAACAGTCTGGATCGTACGCGCCAGCCTAAGGCTTGATGGGCGTGCCCTCGTAGATGTGCAAATCCGGCGGGACATCCGACAGGCTCGCCAGCAGTTTGCCAAAGACCCTCGAAGCGGGCACGGCAAAGTGTGCCATCAGCGTGGCCATGTCGGCCCACTCCTCCACAAACACCAGCCGGTCGGGATTTTCTGCATCCACATGCACGGCATGCGAAATGCAACCGGGCTCCGCACGCGAGCGATGGACATGCTCCAGGCTCGCAGCCAGTGCCTGCTCGAGGCAACCGGCTTTGGCAGTCACGCTGCCGGTGACGATGATCATGGTGGCTCCAGCGGAAAGGTCAGGGCAGGCGGGGCGCAGTCTGCAGAACCTCGGCCAGCTCCTTCTTCCAGAAGCGGGCATTGCCCGTGGTGCCGTGCCCAAAGGTGTCGGGGCTGCCGGGAATCAGCAGCACACGGCCGTTCCTGACGCGCTTGATTTCGCGGTCCAGGATGCCCAGTTCGGGCGGGTTGCGCTCATCGTCACTGGAGTTGATGGCAAGCAGCGTAGCGCGGATCTGTTCAAGCCCTTTGGAAGGGTCGTAGTCGCGCGAGGACTCCCATTGGTAGAGCTGGTCGTTGGCGTCGCCCGGAAACGGTCCCGTCAGGCGCTCCTTGAGCAAAGCGTCGGCCCGCGCACTGGTGGGCGCAATCTTGTACAGGCCCTGGTTACCGCCGATGGTCGCCGCGTTGAAAAACACCGAGGCAAACTGCAGGCTGCGCGGCTGCTTGGTGTAGTTGCCGCCCATCCATTCGGGGTCGTTGCGGATGGACTCGGTGAGCATGCGCCGCAGCATCCAGTTGCGCCCGCCCATGGCACTGGGCAGCGATGCCATGGGCACGGCCACATCCATCATGCCGGGGTATTTTTCAGCCCACATCCATGTCTGCATGCCGCCCATGGAGTTGCCGATGATCACGCGCAGGTGCTTGACCTTCAGGTGTTCGGTCAGCAGACGATATTGCGCCGTGACCATGTCGTCGTAGTTGTAGTTGGGGAATTTCGCGCGCAGCCCATCAGAGGGCCTGGCAGATTTGCCCGTGCCCAGCGCGTCGGGCAGGATGATGAAATACCGGCTGGCGTCCAGCGGTTGGCCGGGGCCGAAAAGCTCGCCCCCGAAGTTGGCTGCCAGCATGCCCGTTCCGGAGCCGGCGGTGCCATGCAAGATGAGGACTGCGTCGTTGCCCGGGTCGCCCAACGTGGTGTAGTGCAGGCGCAGCTCGGGCATCACGTCGCCTGTGCTGAATTTGAAGTCCTTGGCGATCCAGTCGCCCTCGATGGGCTGGATGGCATCGGCGGCCATGCCGGTGGCGGCAGACAGGGCAAGGGCCAGGCTTGCCAGGGTTCTGGCAATCAGGAAGCGGCGGTTCATGGTGTCTCCTCAGGGTTTGGGCCGAGGCTACGCACCTGTGCCGCTGGCGTCAAACGGGTTTGCCCGCAGACTATGGTCGCGTCAGGGACTCCTCCAGCACTTCGACCCAATGCCGCACAGGCAGATTGGTACCGCTTTGCAAATGGGTGATGCAGCCGATATTGGCACTGATGATCGCATCGGGCGCGCTTTGGGTCAGGTTGCCCAGCTTGCGGTCGCGCAGCTGGTAGGCAATTTCGGGTTGGAGCACGCTGTAGGTGCCCGCCGAGCCACAGCACAGGTGCGACTCGCTGGCCGCCACGCGCACTGCAAAACCGAGCTCGCCAAGATGCTGCTCGACGCCGCCCTTGAGTTGCTGGCCATGCTGCAAGGTGCAGGGAGGGTGAAAAACCAACTGCCCCGCTCGCAAAGCCAGCTTGCCGCGCAGCGCAGGCACCAGTTCGGGCAGCAACTCGCTGAGATCTTTGGTCAACTGGCTGATGCGTGCCGCCTTGCCAGCGTAGGCCGGGTCGTGCTGCAGGATGTGGCCGTATTCCTTGACGGTGACACCGCAACCCGAAGCATTCATGACAATCGCTTCGGCACCCGCTTCGATATGCGGCCACCAGGCGTCAATATTGGCGCGCATCTGCTGCTTGCCACTCTCCTGGTCATTCAGGTGGAATTTGACGGCACCACAGCAGCCGGCCTGGGCCGTCACAACCGTCTGGATACCGGCTGCGTCGAGCACGCGGGCCGTGGCGCTGTTGATGCCCGGCATCATGGCCGGCTGCACACAGCCCGCCAACATGAGCATCTTGCGCGCATGCTGGCGCGTGGGCCATTCACCCGGGTCTTGCCGGGCCGGTACCTTGTTCTTCAGGCTGGCGGGCAGCAGCGGGCGCACGAGCTGGCCCAGCTTCAAGGCCGGGCCAAACATCGGTGACGGCAGGCCCTCCTTCAGGGCCCAGCGCAGCGCCGACTCGGCAAGGGGGCGATCAACTTTCTCATCCACGATCTTGCGGCCGATATCGACCAGATGGCCATACTGCACGCCGCTGGGGCAGGTGGACTCGCAGTTGCGGCAGGTCAGGCAGCGGTCCAGGTGCAATTGGGTCTTGCGGGTGGGCTCCTGGCCTTCGAGCACCTGCTTGATCAGGTAGATGCGCCCGCGCGGGCCATCGAGCTCATCGCCTAGCAGCTGGTAGGTCGGGCAGGTCGCCGTGCAAAAGCCGCAGTGCACGCACTTGCGCAGGATGGCTTCGGCCTCCTGGCCTTCTGAAGTGTTCTGGTATTCGGGAGCGAGATGGGTTTGCATGGGCGGGCCTTACATGTCTGCAAACATGCGTCCAGGATTGAAGATGCCCGCGGGGTCAAATTCGGCCTTGAGCTGGCGCTGGATTTTCATCAGCACCGGGATTGGGGGTGTAAATACGGCTCCAGTCCCTGCAAAATCAGCGCGAGTTGCTATGAAAAGCGTAGCGTGGCCCTGAGCGGCCTGGGCCGCGCTGCGCAAACGCTGCGCCAAGGCCAGGTCGCCACTGTCTGCCCAGACCCAGCGTTGGCCGCCAAGCCAGTCGATCAGGGTGTCACCCAGACCCAGGGGCTGGGCGGTCTGTGGCACCGACAGGCGCCACAGATCCTGCCCACGCGCAAAGCCCGCCGCAAACCAGGGCAGGCGCAGATCGCGCGCTGTGCTCCAGTTGGCCGTGGTTTGCGCGGAGTCCACGCGTTCGCCGGGCACCTCGGCCAGCAGGCGCTCGCTTGCCGCCTCGACCGCCGCAACGGCACCGCGCAGTCGCAAGTACAGCGTCGGCTGGCCGGCATCGACCACCCACGAGCTCGCATTGAGCGGCAATGGCTGGCCGCCCCATTGGTTGAGCTTCTGGAGGGCAGTCGCCTCGTCCAGATGGAACCGCAATGTGACCTCCGCTGGCGCGAAAGGCAAAACCTTGAGAGAGACCTCGGTAATGAGCCCAAGCGTGCCCAGCGAGCCGGCCATCACCCGGCTGACATCGTAGCCCGCGACGTTTTTCATGACGGTGCCGCCAAAGCTCAGGTATTCGGCCTTGCCATTGATGAGAGACAGACCCAGCACGTAATCGCGCACCGAGCCAACGGCCGCGCGGGCCGGGCCGCTCAGGCCCGAGGCCACCATGCCGCCGACTGTTGCCGGACCACCGGTGAATGCGTAGTGCGGCGGCTCGAAGGGCAGGCACTGGCCTTTTTCGGCCAGGGCGGCCTCCAGCTCAGCCAGCGGTGTGCCCGCCTGCACGGTGACGACCAGCTCACTGGGCTCGTAACTGCTGATGCCATCCAAGGAGCGCGTGTCGAGAATCTCACCCTGCAGGGATTGGCCGTAAAAATCCTTGCTGCCACCGCCGCGGATGCGCAGAGGCTTGCCGTCGGCGGCAGCGGCGCGGATGCGTTCGAGAAGGTCTGTCAAGGCAGGCGTCGGGGACATGGGCTGATGTTAGCGGCTGGCGCGCGCCCGCCGCGCCCGGCCCGATTGAATTTTCTGCAAGCAAGCCGTGAAGTTCGGCGCTCAGCCCACCACCGACACCTGGGCCAGCCCGGCGTCCACGATGAGGTTGTGGCCGGTGATGCCGTCGCTGTCGTCTGCCGCCAGGAACAGGGTGGGCCGCGCCACGTGGATGGACTCCAGCCGGAACTTCAGGCATTGCAGCTCGATGAATTTCCTGTCTTCCTCGGGGTTGCGCCAGAGTTCGGTCTGGCGCGCTGTGACGATGGCGCCGGGCACCAGGGCGTTGACCCGGATGCCGAATTCGCCCAACTCACGCGCCAGACTGCGCGTCATGCCGCTGATGGCCGCCTTGGAGCTGGTGTAGCCAATCAGGTTGGGGCGCCCGCGCATCCAGCTGATGCTGCCCATGTTGATGATGGACCCGCCGAGCTTGGCGCTCCTCAGCTGCCTCGCCACGGTCTGGGTGGCGAACACCTGGTGCCGCAGGTTCAGGCTCAGGCAGTTGTCCCAGTATTCAGGGGTGAGTTCATCGAGCGCGTGGCGGTCGTCGCGACCCGCGTTGTTGACCAGCACCCGGATCGGGCCGAACTTTTCACCGACACGCTCCAGCAGGGCCTGCAGGGCCGGAATGTCGCGCACATCACAGGCTTCGTAATAGAGTGACTTGTGTCCCGCAGCGGTGACTTCCGCGATCAGGGCGTCGCCGCCGCCGGGCTTGGTGCCGCAAAACGCAACCTGTGCGCCCTGGGCGGCGAATGCCTTGACGATCTCGGCACCAATGCCCGAGCTGCCGCCCGAGATGAACACCAGTTTGTCGGCAAGCGAAGGGTAAATGGCAAAGCCCATGGGCGTCTTTCAGTCTTCGTAAAAATTCACCGGCAGGCCCGGGGTGTCCACGCGCAGGGAGAACACGCAGCCCGCGTCGGGCTGGTCGGCCAGTTCCTGCGCGCTGCGGTTGTGGTTGGCGGTGGTGACATAGAGCGTCTGCAAATCATCGCCGCCAAAGCAGGGCATGGTGGGGCATTGCGCAGGCACGAGGATGACCGCCAGCTCGCGGCCATCGGGCGCGTATTTGACAATGCGCTTGCCCTCGAACATGGCGGCGTAGTAGTTGCCTTCTACGTCCACGGCGCAGCCATCGGGCCGGCCACCGTAGGCTGCCGCGCTGGCTGTTCCATAGGCCCATTCGGCGGGCTTGGGCGGCAATTGCTGGAATACGCGCCGGTTGCTCAGGGCCCCGCTGTGGGTTTCGTAGTCCCAGGCCCAGATGACGTGGTCGACCGTATTGGCCCAGTACATCGTGCGCTCGTCGGGCGACCAGGCCAGACCGTTGGCGATGGTTCCCTTGTCGACCTTGCAGACATAGCTGGGTGCAAAGCCGGGCCGGCGGTCCAGGCACATCAGTTCGGCCAGGTATTGGGTGCGCGGCTCGAACATCGTTCCGGCCCACAGGCGACCGCGGCTGTCGCACTTGCCGTCGTTGAAGCGGGTGGTGGACGTGTCGTGGGTGGCGGGCTCGATCAGGCTGAGCGCCTCACCCCACTGCGGCGCGCGGTAGATGCCGTCGCGCAGCGCCACCACCAGACCGCCCTTCAGCGCCGGAGCGATGCAGCCGGGCTCCTGCGCGAGTTGCCAGACGTCGACCGTGCCCATGAACACATTGCTGCGCAGGATTTTCATGCCGGGAATATCAACCCAATAGAGCATGTGCTCGAGTGGGTGCCAGAACGGGGATTCACCCAGGCCGCTGCGGCTGTGGGGCAGGGTTTGCCAGTTCATGCAAGGCTTTCAGTTTGGATACGCATGGATTGTTGCCACGACTCGCCCGGCGCCAGGATTTTTACGCCAAAATCCTCGCCAGCCCTCGCCAAATCAGCCCGATTTGCTATCAAATTAATAGCGTTGTTAATGTGGCTTACGGGCTCGATGGCGACGCATTCCTGCTGCGCGTTGGTGAACACGACGAGGCGGCCGGTATCGGCGCTGATTTGGGTGCGCAGCAAGCCATCGCGTAAAAGCACGCTGCCGCTCCAGCCGTCAAAACAATGGTCCGCGTCAAGCCCGGTACAGTCCGCGTCCAGCCCGGTGTTGGCCTTGCGCTCAGTTGGCAGCTTGTCTGCCCCCATTTCCCAGCGGCCTCCTGCCTGAAACTGGATGTGGCTGCCGGCACGCTTGACGAAATACGGGTGCCAACCCAAGCCGACGGGGGCGGATTGCGACGACTGGTTGGTGATGGCCAGGGTCATCTCAAGCGCGTTGCCGCTGAGTTTGAAAACCTGGCTGGCGTCAAAGTCAAAGGGCCAGGAGCCATCGGCCTTGTGCTCCAGGCTGAGCATGGCCCAGTCGGGCCCGCCGTCGAGCACCGTCCACGACCGCAACCAACCGACGCCATGGATGGAATGCTCCTCGCCGGGAAAGTTTTGCACCAGGGGATGGCTTGTGCCATTCCAGACCAGTCGGGCCTGCGCAATGCGGTTGGAGAACGGCACCAGCGGATAGCTGCCGGACTGGCGCACCGAGCGCAACTGGCCAGGCGGGCAGGAGCGCAAAACGGGAACGCTGCCCAGCCACATGCCCTCGATAGAGCCGCCGATATCAGGGCGCAGGTTGACGCACAGGGCGCCACTGGCGAGTTCAACAGGTTGCATGGAGCCTAGCCTAGCACGCCTGCCTGATCAGGCGGGCAAGACATCGGCGAGTTTTACCGGCAGACCGGTGTCGATGCTGCGGTGTGCCGCCAGTCCCACGGCGACGCAGCGCATGCCTTCCGCCAGGCTGACTTCCGGGCTCGTGCCATTGCGGATGGCGGCTGCAAAGCGCTGGTGTTCGATGTAGGACGCGCCGAAGTGTTGCCCTGCATAGCGGATATTGGTATCCCAGACGCGCCGCGTCGCCACGCCGCGGCCGCTGCCCGAGGGTTGGCCCCAGACCTTGCGCGTGCCCCAGTCGGCACGCCTGCCGTGGCGCAGGACCAGGGACGGGATCAGCGATTCGAGCTTGCCTTCGTCACCCACGATGACGATGTGCTCGTTGTCGGTGGAATTCTCGGCGAACATGCACAGGTCCAGGCTAGCACGCGCGCCGCTGGCGTACTCGACGATCACGTAGGCGCTGTCGAGAATGTCGGGCGTCTTGCCGTTGTATTTCTCGTCCAGGTGGTTGACGCGCTGGCCGCCCGAGGCAAAGACGCGCACGGCCTGCTCCTGCAGGATGAATTCCATCAGGTTGAAGTAGTGGCAGCACTTCTCCACAAGGGTGCCCCCCGTGTTGGCGTTGAAGCGGTTCCAGTCGCCGACCTTGGGATAGAAGGGCTCACGGTGTTCGCGGATGGCCACCTGGTGCAGCTTGCCGACTCCGCCTTCGTGAGCAATGCGGATCATTTCGGCCACGGGCGGCATGTAGCGGTATTCTTGCGCGACCCAGACGATCGGCTTGCGCCCGTTGGCGCGTTGCACGAGATCATGGCAATCGGCCACCGTGGTGCACAGCGGCTTTTCAATCAGCAGGTGAGCGTTGCTGGGCAGGGCATGGCGCATCACATCGGCATGGGTGAAGTTGGGCGTGGCGATCACGATGGCGTCGCACAGGCCCGATTCAAGCAGGTCCTCGTAGCGCTCGAATACCTTGGGCTGGGTGGCGGCCCCCATGAGGAGCGCCTGGGCTGCATTGCGGCTGGCCGCGTCGCTGTCGGCCAATGCCGTCACCACGCAGGCGTCCATGGCCATGATGTTGAGGATGTGTTCGCGGCCCATGCTGCCGCAACCGATGATGCCGTAACGAATTTTCTGGAGCATGTTTATCCTTTAAGTCCGCCTTGCGTCAAACCACCGACGACCCGCTCCTGGAAAAACGCTATCAGCACGGCAATCGGCACAATGGCCACGATCAATGCAGCCGAGATGATCGGCCACGGGAAACTGAACTCCCCCTGGTACAGCGAGATGCCCACCGGCAGGGTGCGCATGCTGGCGCTGGAGTTGAGCGAGAGGGCGAGCAGGAATTCGTCCCAGGAATTCACAAAGGCCAGGATGCCAGCGGTAAACACGCCGGGGGCCGCCAGCGGAATCACCACGCGCCAGAGTGTGCCGATGCGGGTGCAGCCGTCGATCATGGCGGCGTTTTCCAGATCCTTGGGGATGCTCTGGAAAAAGCTCACCAGCACCAGGGTGCAAACCGGCAGGTTCAGGACGATATAGGGCAACACCAGGGCGGTATAGGTGTTGAGCAGGTTGAGCGCGCGCATGGTCTCGAAAATGGGCACCAGCAGGGTGACCAGCGGGAACATGCTGGACGCAACAATCGCCGTCAGGATGAGTTGGCGGTGTTTGAGGTTGAGCCGGGCAATCGCATATGCCGCGCAAGCGGAGACAAACAGCGAGAAACCGGTCGCTGACAGCGCGACGATCAGGCTGTTGGCCAGGTAGCGC
>Ga0007834_1000076_pt1 | contig 37416 bp, 32 predicted proteins | sample CryBogCBE06Nov07_FD_71233 | JGI IMG/M metagenome (GOLD analysis project Ga0007834, IMG submission 71233) | Freshwater microbial communities from Crystal Bog, Wisconsin, USA - CBE06Nov07 | ecosystem: Environmental > Aquatic > Freshwater > Lake | place: Crystal Bog, Wisconsin, USA | collected...
AGAGCCAGCTCAGCTTTGCGCAACTGCCGGCCGGGCCGAGGATTATGGTCAACGGTGACGTGGCGCTGGAAGACTTCCGCGCAAATTCGCTGCTCGCCAGCATTCCAGCCATCACCGCCTCCACCGCGGCAACTGCCAGCCCGACAGTCTCTGCAAGCAGCCTGCCAGTCAGCGAAGAGCTGCTCAGTTGGAAGGCGCTCGCCGTGCGCGGCCTGCAGTTGTCTGTGGTGCCAGGCACCGCCACCAGCGTGAACGTGCGGGAAACGGCCCTGTCGGACTTTTTTGCGCGTATCAATATCAACGACCAGGGGCGCATCAATCTGCAGGACATCCTGAAATCCACCTCGTCTGCAACAGCAACTTCGCCTAGGCCCACGGGGGCGCTGTTGCCCGACTCTGGAGTTGCGCCAGGTCGCACAAGCAGTATCACAACGACCAGCACCCCGCCAGCCGGTCCTGCTGCCGTGATCACCATGGGGCCGATGAGCCTGATCAATGGCCGTGTGCTGTTCAGCGACCACTTCATCAAACCCAACTACAGCGCCAACCTCAGCGAACTCAATGGCAAACTCAGTGCCTTCTCATCCGTCGCCCCCGGCGGAGTGCCCCAGATGGCCGACCTTGAATTGCGCGGCCGGGCGCAGAGCACGGCGTCCCTGGAAATCCTCGGCAAGCTCAACCCCCTGGCCAAGCCGCTGGCCCTGGACATCAAGGGCAAGGTGCGTGATCTCGAACTGCCACCGCTCTCGCCCTACAGCGTCAAATACGCCGGCTACGGGATCGAGCGCGGCAAGCTCAGCGTGGATGTTGCCTACCTGATCAAGCCGGATGGCCAGCTCACCGCCAGCAACAAGATCGTGCTCAACCAGCTGCAGTTTGGCGACAAGGTGGAGGGTGCGCCAGCCAGCCTGCCCGTCAAGCTGGCCGTTGCCCTGCTGGCCGACCGCAATGGGGTGATCGACATCGACCTACCGGTCAGCGGATCCATCAATGACCCGAAGTTCTCACTGGGCGGCGTGATCTTCAAGGTGGTTGTCAACCTCATTGTCAAAGCCATCACCTCGCCGTTCGCCCTGCTTTCCAGTGCCTTTGGTGGTGGTGGCGGCGAAGAACTCTCGATGGTGATGTTCGTGCCCGGCAGCGCTGTCATGGTGCCCGAGGCTGCCGCTTCCCTGGACAAGGTGGCCAAGGCCTTGCAGGAGCGGGAAAGCCTCAAGCTGACAGTGGTTGGCACCAGCAGCCTGGAAGCCGAGCGCGAGGCCTACAAGCGCGATCGGCTGCAATCCCTGGTGCGTGCTGAAAAGCGCCGGGAGGCCGTGCTGGGCGGAGCATCCGCCGGCAATGGCACGGCAACCGCAGCCATCACGGTCAGTGACGCGGAATACCCGGCCCTTCTCAAGCAGGTCTACAAGCGAGCCGACATGCCAAAGCCGCGCAATCTCATTGGTCTGGCCAAGGACCTGCCCCAAGCCGATATGGAGGCTCTCCTCCTGGCCAATATACCGGCCACGGAAGACGCCATGCGCGACCTGGCCCTCAAGCGTGGCGTCGCGGTGAAGGAGGCGCTTGCCGCGCGCAATCTGCCGCTCGACCGATTGTTTTTGGGGGCCGCCAAGACCGTCCCGTCCGCGCCTGACTGGAAGCCGCACGCGGATCTGAATATCGCCCAATAAATGCCGGCTGGCCGGCCCGAAACGCGGGCCCGCTTGGCGATTTGCAAATCCCGGCGAAAATACCCAGTTGGGCGCTGATCTGCAGCGCCCCGTTTTTTGGTTTTCCAGATACCCGTCCATGCTCAGCTTTTCCAAATTGCAACCTGCGCCCCAACCCGAAGTCTCCACCCCCGTGAACACCGCAAAACCCAAAGCGCCGCCCGATGCGCATCCACTCGACGCGCTGACCGGTGGCGCTTTCTCGGCTCCCACCTCCGGCGAGCGTGCGGCGCGGATCCGTGAATGGCTGGCCGGCAACCCGAGTACGGAGCAAATGCAGGACGTATTCAAGGAACTGAGCACGCGCGACAAGGGCGCAGCCAAGCCCTTGCGCGAAAAGCTGGACGAACTCAAGCGCGCCAAGGACCAGGAGGCGATTGCCGCTGAATGGGCGGTCAAGGCCGAGGGTCTACTGGCATTGGCCAAGCTCAATATTGCGGATGCCCTGGCCTGGCAGCGCGATGCAGCCAAGGCCGGAGCCCCGCTATCGCGCGAGCCCCTGGCTGCGCTCAAGACGCAGTTGGCCGAGCGCGTGCGCTCGGTCGAAGACCTGCAGCACCGCGCCCAGGTTCAGCGCGAGGCTGCTGTCTTGCTGGCGCACCGGATCGAACTGCTTTCAACCAAGCCCTGGCGCGACGCGCAGGCGGCCTGGGACGCACTGCGTGCCGACATCGCGCATTGGCAGGCCCAGGCGGACGCCCTGGCGCAAGACGCCAACTGGCCCAGTGTGGACGCCAAATTCCCGCCCTTGTTAGACGCCTCGCGCGCCCAGTTGCTGGTGGTCTGGGAGGCCTTTCAGGGCGCTCTCTCGCAGGCCGTTGCGGCAGCCGACGATGCGGCTGCGCCGCTGCCGCCGGTGCCAGTCTGGGCCGATGAATTGCGCGTGGCGCGCGGCGTTTCGGTGGAGCCGGCCAAGCTCAAAGTCGATCCCGCGGTTTTGAAGGAAATGCGCGAGAAAGCGGCGCAGGCTGTGCGTGAGGCGCTATCAAAATTGGAGCAGGAGGTGGCCGAGGGCCACGGCAAGGCCACGCCTAAGGCGGCTGCCGAATTGCGCAACCAGCTCAAGGAACATGGCAAGCTGATTGACGCTGCGCTGGAAAACCAGGCCCATGGCGCGCTGGGTGCAGCAGGCGAGCTCGAGGGCTGGCAACGCTGGCGCGCAGACCAACTGCGCGAGGAACTGGTGGGCAAGGCCGAGGCACTCCTGAAGCAGCCCGAGGGCCAGGCCTATGGCGGCCGCAAGATGCAGGAGGTGCTGCGCAATCTGCGCGAGCAATGGAAGACCACCGATCAGGGTGGCGTGCCCAACCATGCGCTGTGGAAGCGCTTTGACCATGCCTGCAATGAAGCCTATAAAGTGGTCGAGGCTTGGCTGGAAAAGCTCAAGGCCGAGTCCGCCGAACACAAGGCTCAGCGCCTGGCCCTGATTGAAGAAATCAAGGCGTTCACCTCGGCCAACGAAGCACGGACCATTCCCCATGAATGGAAGGCCTTCAGCCGGGCGCTGCATGCGCTGGCAGACCGTTGGCGCGATGGCGGCCACGTGGGCGAAAAGGTGTTTGCCGAAATCCAGCCGCTCTACAAGGAAGCTATCAAGGCTGCCGCAGCGCCGCTGGAAGCCGAGCAAAAGCGCAGTGTCGAGCGGCGCAACGCCATGATTGAAGAGGCCACGGCCCTGGGCGCGCAGCCCATGATGCGCATGGACGCTGTGCGCGCCCTGCAGCAGCGCTGGCAGGCGGAAGCCCAGTCCGTGCCATTGGAGCGCAAGTTCGAGCAGAAATTGTGGGACGCCTTCCGCAAGCCGATCGACGAAGCCTTTGCCCGCAAAAGCGCCGAGCGCGAAAAGGCTGCCGCTGCGCTGGGCGAGCATGACCGCGCCGTGCTCGAAGCATCCAGGGCGCTCGACGCCGCCAGCAAGAGTGGTGATGCGCAAGCCATCCGTGCAGCCATGCAAGGCCTGGAAGCGGCATTGCGCGGCCAGAGTGTGGCCCAGGGTGCCGTGCAGGCTGCAGAAAAGCTGGAATCGGAGCAGAAAGCTGCTCAAGCCAGCGCAAATGTTGCACATGCTGCTACAGAAAGTGCGGCAGATACCGTTGCAGTGGCCGAGGCTCCCGCGGCGTCAATGGCCGGCGAAAGCCCGGCTGAGACGACGGAGCCATCCCCCGCAGCAGCGGACGCTTCAGCCGAAACAGCCGCTGTGGCCGCAGAGCCCGTTCAGCTTGCTGCACCAGCAGTTGCGCCCAAGCCAGCGGCCAAGCCGGTCGTCGCGGTGCGTGGCGATGACCGCCCTGGCGCACGCAGGGCGGAGCCGGTGGCAGCAGGTCGGGGCGGGAAGTTTGGTGAGCGCTCTGGCGGCCGCGATGCCCGCGGAGGCCCGGGTTCGGGTCCGCGGGGCCCGGCGGCAGGCGACAACCGTTTTGTGGATCCGCGGCGCAGCGAGGGTCGCGGTGATTTCCGTGGCGAACGCAGTGGCGAGCGGTTTGAGGATCGCGGTCCGCGTTTGGGCGACACCGCCTTTCGCGCGCAGCGTGAAGCTATCGAGCACGCCGAAGCCGCCCTCAAGAAGCTGGCCATGCAGGCCCATGGCGAAGTGCTCACGAAATTGCTCGCCGCCTGGGAGAGCCGCAATGCCGAGCAACTGCCCAGCGCTCAGGACCTCGGAAGCCGTATCAACGCCGCTGGCCGCAGCGCCTGGGCGCAAGCCGTGGGCAAATCACCAGCGGGCGATGCAGCCGAAAGCCTGTTGCGCCTCGAAATGGCTGCCGAACTGCCGACGCCCGCGGAGCAGATGCCCGCGCGCCGCGCCTTGCAGCTGCAGCTGTTGACCCGCCGCAACGATCCGCCACCGGCACAAACCTGGGCGATTGATACCACAGTCGTTTTATCCAGCGCTTTTGACGCCGCCCAAGCGCGCAGGCTACAAAACGCGCTCAAAGTCTTGCTCAAGCGCTGAGCGGGGGAGGCAGCCTGCATTGGCGCAGGCTGTCGGGGTCAGCCCTTCTTGGCGTAGGCGCTGCACCAGCCCTTGGCTGAGACCTGTTTGCCGCCATACAGTGGGCAGCCACCGGCAGCATCCCCGGGCTTGCCCTGGTACAGCGCGCAGTTGCTGCAGTCCTGGCCTGCAGCGTATTTGGGTTGCTTGGTCTTGTCGACCTTGGTGGCGTCGGCCTTGTAGCCCAGTGCGGTGGCCTGCGGATCTTTTTCATCGACCAGGGCCGGCTTGGGCTGGGCCTGGGCCATACATGCGGCCACCAGGGCACCAGCGCCGACGGCGGTGTGGATGACAAAGGTTCTGCGGTTGCTTTTCATTGCTTGCTCTCGTTGGTAGTGGATCGAACTTGGATGAAGCCAATTTAAGGCAAAAAGCGGTCGCAGGTCATGATCCATGTCAATTGGCTCAGCCAAAAAGCTCCAGCAACCGGTCCAGTCCACCGGCATTGATAGCAACCATGGCCTGTTCGCGCACTTTGGGCTTGGCGTGGTAGGCAACGGACAACCCCGCTTCTCCCATCATCGGCAGGTCGTTGGCGCCGTCGCCCATGGCAATGGCCTGTTTGGCACTGATCCCCAGCCGCTCGCAGGTCTCCAGCAGCATCTTGCGCTTCTCCTCGCCGTCGCAGATGTCGCCCCATGCCTGGTCCACCAGGCGGCCCGTCAGCTGGCCGCCTTCGATCTCCAGCACATTGGAGCGGGTGTAATCGATGCCCAGATGATCGCGGATCCGGTCGGTGAAGAACGTGAAACCGCCACTGACCAGCAGCACCTTCATGCCCGCCGCTTTGCACGCGGCCACGAGGGCTGAGGCGCCAGGGTTGAGCTGCAGTCGCCGGTTGTACACCTCTTCCATGTGGGCTACGCCCACACCCCTGAGCAGTGCCACCCGGCGGCGCAGGCTGTCCTTGTAGTCGGAGATCTCGCCGCGCATGGCTGCTTCCGTGATGGCGGCAACCTCGGCCTTGCGCCCGGCGGCGTCGGCAATTTCATCCACACATTCGATATTGATCAGGGTCGAGTCCATGTCGAAGGCAATGAGCTTGAATCCGCTCAAGGCCAGGGGCGGCGCGACGTGCTGGATGACGAGGCCGGGGCTGATTTCTGTCGGGTTCATGACGTGACGGTTGTGGTTTCGGTTTGCGGTTTGGGTTGACCCAGGCTGCGCAACACATCGCGCACCATCTGCGCCCGCGCCTTCGGATCGGGCAGCTCGCGCTCAATGCGCAGTTTTTCGTTGCCTGCGAGCTTGATGTGCCTGTTTTTCTGGATCAGGCTGATGATGTTCATCATGTCAACTGGCGGATCTTTCTTGAAGGTGATGTGGATCACTCCAGGCGCTGCGTCCACCTTGACCACGCCATAGGGCCGTGCGATGACGCGCAGCCGGTGCACGTCGATCAGGGTTTGCGCCTGCGCCGGCAGCTTGCCGAATCGGTCCACGATTTCCTCAAGCAGGCTGTCGATCTGGTCGGTGGTCTTGGCAGTGGCCAGCTTCTTGTAGAAAGACAGGCGCAGGTGCACGTCGCCGCAGTAGTCGTCGGGCAGAAGGGCCGGGGCGTGGAGGTTGATGTCGGTGGTGACGCTGAGTGGGCTGAGCAGATCGGGCTCGCGTCCGGCCTTGAGCGCTGCCACTGCCTCCGTCAGCATCTCGTTGTAGAGTTGGAAGCCCACCTCCAGCATGTTGCCGCTCTGGCTTTCGCCCAGCACCTCGCCGGCACCGCGGATCTCGAGATCGTGCATGGCCAGATAGAAGCCGCTCCCCAGTTCCTCCATGCCCTGGATGGCGTCCAGTCGCTGTTGCGCCTGCTTGGTCAGGCTTTCCTTGTCGGGCACCATCAGGTAGGCATAGGCCTGGTGGTGGCTGCGCCCCACACGTCCACGCAACTGGTGCAATTGGGCCAGACCAAACTTGTCGGCCCGACTCATGACGATGGTGTTGGCGGTCGGCACGTCGATGCCGGTTTCTATGATGGTGGAGCACAGCAACACATTGAAGCGCTGGGCCACAAAATCCCGCATCACGGCTTCGAGCTGGCGCTCGGGCATCTGGCCGTGGGCGATCGCAATGCGCGCCTCGGGAAGAATTTCCTCGAGTTTGGCGCGGCGGTTTTCAATGGTTTCCACCTCGTTGTGCAGGAAGTACACCTGGCCGCCGCGCTTGAGCTCCCGCAGCACGGCCTCGCGGATCACGCCGGTGCCTTCGGTGCGCACAAAGGTCTTGATGGCCAGGCGCCGCTGTGGTGCCGTGGCAATCACGCTGAGGTCGCGTATGCCCTCCAGGGCCATGCCCATGGTGCGCGGGATCGGAGTGGCGGTGAGGGTCAGGACGTCCACTTCGGCGCGCAGAGCCTTCATGGCCTCCTTGTGGCGCACGCCAAAACGGTGCTCTTCGTCGATGATGAGCAGGCCCAGGTTCTTGAATTTGGTGGACTCGCTGAGCAGCTTGTGCGTGCCCACCACGATGTCCACACTGCCGTCTGCAATGGCCTTGATCGACGCGCTGATTTCCTTGCCCGAGCGAAAGCGAGAGACCTCGGCCACCTTGACGGGCCACTTAGAAAAGCGGTCGACCAGGGTCTGGTAATGCTGTTCGGCCAGCAGCGTGGTAGGCGCGAGCAGGGCCACCTGGCGGCCTCCGGTGACGGCGATGAAGGCCGCGCGCAGGGCGACTTCGGTCTTGCCGAAACCCACATCGCCGCAGACCAGCCGGTCCATGGGGCGCGGGCTGATCATGTCCTGGATGACGGCATGGATAGCTGCGCGCTGGTCGGCGGTTTCCTCGAATCCGAAATCGTTGGCAAAGCTTTCGTAGTCCTGCGGGCTGTAGCGGAAGGCATGGCCCTCGCGCAGCGCGCGGCGCGCGTAGATGTTGAGCAGCTCGGCAGCCGAGTCACGCACCTGTTCTGCCGCCTTGCGCTTGGCCTTTTCCCATTGGCCGCTGCCCAGCCGGTGCAGGGGTGCTTCCTCGGCGCTGACACCGGTGTAGCGGCCCACCAGCTGAAGCTGGCTCACGGGTACATAGAGCGTGGCCTTGTCTGCATATTCGATGTGCAGGAATTCCTGCAGAGCCGCACTGCCGTCTTCGGCTTTTTGCCCGACGTCCATGTTGACAAGGCCCCGGTAGCGCCCGATCCCGTGCTGGCTGTGCACCACCGGGTCGCCGACATTGAGCTCGCTCAGGTCCTTGATCAGTGCCTCGACATCGCTGACCTGCTCCTGCTTCTTGCGGCGGCGCGTGCTGGGCCCGGCTGCGAAGAGCTCGGTCTCGGTGACGAAGTCGATTCCTTCGTCCATCCAGGCAAAGCCGACGTTGAGCGCTGCGCTGGCGATGCCCAGCTTTTCGATGCTGGTCTGGAAGTCCTCCAGCGAGTCAAACGCGGGGGGGCTCAGGTGGCTGGCGCGCAGGAAGTCCAGTAGGCTCTCGCGCCGCCCGTCGCTCTCGGCCAGAAGCAGGACGCGGTGTTGCGTGTTGCGCAGGTGGTCCTTGAGCTTTTGCAGCGGGTCTTCCGCGCCGCGCATAACCGAGAGATCGCCGAGCTTCTGAAAGAACGGGTTTTCGGCCACGTCCTCGATGGCCGGCCGGATCGCCAGTTGGGCATGCTGGTTGGCCCGCGCGTAAAACTGCTCCGCGCTGAGGAACAAGGCGTCGGGCGCTAGCACCGGCCGCTCCGGGTCGCCCTGGGCCAGGCGAAAGCGCTCCTGGGTGTCCTGCCAGAAATGCTGGAAGGCCGGCTCCAGGTCGCCGTGCAAAACCACGGTGGCATCGCTGCCCAGGTAGTCGAAGACGGTGGCGGTGTCGTCGAAGAACAGGGGCAGGTAATACTCAATGCCCGCCGTGGCCACGCCAATGCCGATGTCCTTGTAGATGCGGCTCTTGGTCGGGTCGCCTTCGAGCAACTCGCGCCAGCGGCTGCGAAACTTGCTGCGGGCGGCGTCATCCATCGGAAACTCGCGGCCCGGAAGCAGGCGAACCTCGGGCACCGGGTAGAGGCTGCGCTGGCTGTCGGGGTCGAAGGTGCGGATGGAATCGATCTCGTCATCGAACAGATCAATGCGGTAGGGCACCAGGGAGCCCATCGGAAATAGGTCGATCAGACCGCCGCGCACCGCATATTCGCCCGGGCTCACCACCTGCGAGACATGGCTATAGCCAGCCAGCGTGAGCTGGGCACGCAGGCGGGACTCTTCCAGCTTTTGCTTGACCTTGAATTGGAAGGTGTGGCCCGCCAGAAATGATGGCGGTGCCAGGCGGTACAACGCCGTCGTGGCGGGAACAATGATCAGGTTGGCGCAGGTCTTCGGATCGGCCTGGCTGATCGACCACAAGGCTGCCAGCCGCTCCGAAATCAAATCCTGATGCGGTGAGAAGGTATCGTAGGGCAGGGTTTCCCAGTCGGGGAACAGTGCGCAGCGAAGATCGGGTGCAAAAAAGGCGATTTCCTCAAGTAGGCGCTGGGCGTCGGTCGCGTCCGCCGTGATCAGGACTGTGCACCGGCCTTCTGCGCGGTCGCGCAGGGCCATTTGGGCGAGCAAGAGTGCGTCCGCTGAGCCCGCCGGACGGGGCATGGCGTGACGTTTGCCGGGTGTGAGTTTGGGTAGGTTCATGAATGCCGAACACCCCGCGCCAGAAATTGGGAGGGGTGTGTATGCCCCGATTCTAGAATGGAGGCCCAACTCATGACTTCATCCATACCCTCCGCTGCCGCCGTTCCCCGCTTTTTTGGGCTGATTCCGTGCGCCGGAACGGGCAGCCGGGCCGGGACGCAGATTCCCAAGCAGTACCAGCCCATCGCCGGCCAGCCCATGGTGCGGCACACCCTGGACGCGTTTGCCCAGGTCCGGCGCCTCAGCGGAACCCTGCTGGTGCTTTCTCCTGGCGATGGATTCGCCCAATTGCCAAACGCTACGTTTTCCATAGCACACTGCGGTGGATCTACGAGGGCGCTGAGCGTATTGAATGGTTTGAATGCCTTGTTGGTGCAAGGTGCTGGAGCCGATGACTGGGTGCTGGTGCACGATGCTGCGCGTTGCCTGGTTACCCCGGCACAGATCGATGCCCTGATCGACGCGTGCCAGCACGATCCCGTCGGCGGTTTGCTCGCGCACCGGGTGGCCGATACGCTCAAGGCCGAGCGCAGTGACGGAGCGCAGGCCGGCTGGCGCGTCGCCACAACCCTTGGCCGCGAGGGCAAATGGCTTGCGCAGACGCCCCAGATGTTCCGCATCGGCGCGCTGGTCGCTGCCCTGAAGGCCACTGGGGATGCAGTCACCGACGAGGCGGGCGCCATGGAAGCCCAGGGCATGCACCCCCGCTTGGTTCCAGGCAGCGCGCAGAATTTCAAAGTGACGTACCCCGACGACTTTGCACTTGCCGAAATGGTATTGCTGGGTCGCCGGGCCGGCTCGGAGGGCCGCGACATGGGCAGCAATTTCCGCATGGGGCAGGGCTGGGATGTGCACGCCCTGGTGCCGGGGCGCAAACTCATCATTGGCGGCGTGGAAATACCGTACCACCTGGGCCTGCTGGGTCACTCCGATGCGGACGTCTTGTTGCATGCCATCACCGATGCCCTGCTGGGCGCAGCGGGCCTTGGCGATATCGGAACGCATTTCCCGGATACGAGTGCGGACTATGCCGACGCAGATTCCTGGCAATTGCTGCAACGCGCAGGCGGCCTGGTGCGCTCACGCGGCTGGCAGATCGGCAATATCGATTGCACCGTGATTGCCCAGGCCCCCAAACTGGTGGCCTACAAGGCTGCGATGCGCGAACGCATTGCCTCGGCCTTGGCGATCGAGGCCGATACGGTTAATGTGAAGGCCAAAACGGCTGAAAAAATGGGTCCGGTAGGCGAGGGCAAGAGCGTCGAAGCCGAAGCCTGCGCGCTATTGTTTCGATAGCGTTGTACACTCACTGAATAAGGCTTTCCGGCCAGTCAAGCAGATTTTGCCCGGGGAAGGCTGATGTGCGCTGCCAGCCCGCCCGTGCCTGAATTGGCCAGGCTGAAGCTGCCGCCCATACGGGCAATCGTACGCTCGACAATCGACAGCCCCAGCCCGGCCCCGGTGGCGGCCGTGCGGGCTGCGTCACCGCGGTAAAAAGGCTGGGTCAGTTTGCCCAGCATTTCTTGCGAGACGCCCTGGCCGCGGTCGCGGATTTTCATGAGCACTTTGTCGTCGCGGACCTTGGCGGCGATTTCGACATTCGCAATTCCCGTTTCGGGCGTCTTGCCGTATTTGCGTGCGTTTTCCAGCAGATTGGTGAGCACACGTCCCAGTTCCACCTCGTCCCCCATGACGGCGAGCCTGGGCGAAACATCGATCTGGACACGCATGTCGTCGCGCCCCTGGAAGGCAAAGACTGCGCTTTCAATCACGCGCAGCAGCGCCACCGGTTGCAGGGGCACGTGGTCGGGCCTGGCGTAGTCGAGGAACTTACCGATGATGGCGTCGAGCTGCTCGATGTCGGCCGCCATGTGCTCGCGCGCAGTCGCGTCGGCAACACTCATCTCGGTTTCGAGGCGCAGACGCGCCAGTGGGGTGCGCAGGTCGTGCGAGATGCCCGCCAGCATCAAGGCACGGTCCTGCTCCACCTGTGCCAGCTGCTGGGCCATGCGGTTGAAGCCCACGTTCATTTCGCGGATTTCGCTAGTACGGATTTTTTCATCGAGGCGGCTGGCAACAAAATCCCCTTCACGGACACGGCTGGCCGCAAAGGACAGCTGTTTGAGCGGCCGGTTGATCAGGCGGGCGATCAGGGCGGCACCCGAGAGGGAGAGCAGGGTGGCGATCACCAGCCAGATGATCCAGGTCTGACCCGCGACCGGCCCGATGCGCGCCGGATCCGTGAGCAGCCAGTAATCGTCTCCGTCAATCGAAAAGCCGATCCACATGCCGATTTCGCCATTGACATTGGCACTTAGCACGGTGTCGCGGCCCAGCCGGGTCCGCAGCTCTTCGGCAATACGCTGGGTTTGTGCATCATTGGAGGGCGGCTCCACCACGTCCGAGCTTTCCCGGGGAATGATGCGCAGGCCCTCTTGCTCCTGCAAGGCCTTGATCAGCGATACCCGGGCAATGGCGTCCGAATGCACGATGGCAGCGCGGCTCAGGTTGACGAGGGAGGAGAGCTGCTGCGCCGTCTGACCCGCGCGCGGGTCGAATTCCAGTACACGCAGGGTTTGCAGCCAGGCCACCACGCTGCCCACGACCAGCAAGCCAATCAGGAAAAAGGTGCGCCAGAAGAGGCTGAGCGCAAAGCGCGGCTTTTTCGCTTCAACTGGCTGCTGATCCAGCTCTGCGGGTCCGGTGAAGTTGAGTTGGGCTGACATGGAATCAGGCCGTTGGCCACTGCGCGGCCTCGGTTTGCCTGTTGTCTTCAACCCCGGCCGTCCGGCACAAAAACATAGCCTACGCCCCAAACCGTCTGGATATACCGCGGCGATGTGGCATCGGCCTCGACCATCTTGCGCAGGCGCGAGACCTGGACGTCGAGGCTCCGGTCAAAGGGTTCGAACTCGCGCCCGCGCGCGAGCAGGGCCAGCTTTTCGCGCGACAGCGGCTGGCGCGGATGCCGCACCAGAGCCTTGAGCATCGAGAACTCACCGGTGGTCAGCGGTAACTCTTCTCCGTCCTTCTTGAGCGTGCGCAAGCCCAGGTCAAAGCTGAAGGGCCCGAAATTGACCACCTCTTCCTCAGCCGATGGCGCGCCGGGTTCTTCGACAACCGGGCGGCGGCGCAGCACGGCATTGATGCGGGCCAGCAGTTCGCGCGGATTGAAGGGTTTGCCCAGGTAGTCGTCAGCGCCGACTTCCAGACCGACAATGCGGTCCACATCTTCGCCCTTGGCGGTCAGCATGATAATGGGCGTGCGGTCACCGACCGAGCGAAGACGCCGGCAGATGGAGAGACCGTCCTCGCCGGGCATCATGAGATCCAGCACGATCAGGTTGACCGGATCGCGCTGCATGATGCGCGAGAGGGCCTTGCCGTCTTCGGCGAGCATGACCTCAAAGCCCTCCTGCTCCAGATAGCGGCGCAGGAGGTCGCGGATGCGGGCATCGTCGTCAACGATCAGGACGCGGTCTTTGCGTGGCGTGATGGCAGTGGGCATGGTGTGCTTCTGAGGGGAGTGAATTTGTAACAGAGCCGATTCTGATACTTTTCAAGTAGATCAAACCGGAAATTTGTCGCATCCGACACAAAGTTACAAATGTTGCCGCGTCCTTGATACAGGTCTGGCGAACAATGGGGGTTTGGCGGAGTTGAGTACATGCCATGAGCACCAAACCGATCTATCTGATGTTGCCCTTGATGCTGGGACTGCCCGGCAGTGCGCCGTGGGCCAACACGCCGCACCGGCCGGATTTGCGCGAGGTGCTCAAAGCCCAGGCAGCCAGTGGTGGCAAGCCACTGACTGCACAGCCGGCTATCGAAGAAAAACGCTTGAGTCCCCAGGAGCGCGCCGAGTTGCGCCAGCAATTGCGACGCCCGTCCACCGTGCTGCCGGCCAAGACCACACCCCAGCCGTGAATGCGCAAGCCCTGAACCAGCGCGACGCGCGCCATCTGCTCCTGCGCAGTGGCTTCGCGCCAACCCAGGATCAGGTGGACGCGTTGCTGGGCCAAAGCCGCCAGCGCGCCGTGACCGATCTGATCGCCCGCGCGCAGGCGGCAAGGCCCCTGCATCCACCGCCCGATTTCACCAGCCAGCCTCCCCCGGTTGCGCCCGGCATGCTCAAGACCAAGGAAGAGCAGCAGGCGGCCAGGCAACAGCAACAGCGCGAAGGGCTGGAGCTCAAGAGTTGGTGGATGCGCGAGATGATCGAATCGCCCACGCCGCTGGCCGAGCGCATGACCCTGTTCTGGCACAACCACTTTGCCACTTCGCAGCAGAAGGTGGTGCGCTCGCAGGCCATGTGGCACCAGCACCAGTTGCTGCGCGCTAATGCACTGGGCAACTTTCGTATCCTGCTGCATGGCATGGCCAAGGATCCGGCCATGCTGGTCTATCTCGATGGAGCCAACAGCCGCAAGGAAGCGCCCAACGAAAATTTTGCGCGCGAAGTGATGGAGTTGTTCACCCTGGGCGAAGCCACCCAGGGTGGTGGCTACACCGAGCAGGACATCAAACAGGCTGCGCGCGCCTTCACAGGCTGGAGCATCGAACGCGAGGACTTCAGCTTCCGTTATCGCCCCGCATTCCATGACGATGGCGCCAAGGTTGTGCTGGGCCGAAGCGGCAATTTTGACGGGGATCAGATTCTCGACATTCTGCTCGAGCAGCCCGCTGCCGCACGCTTCATCGCGGGCAAGTTGTGGAAGGAATTCATCTCCCCCGCGCCCCAGACGGATGCCGAGCGGCGCGAGCTGGATGCTGCTGCTCAACGCTTTCATGCCAAGGGCTACGACATCGGCCCACTCCTTGCCGATCTCTTTTTGAGCGAGGCATTCTGGGCTGAAGCCAATCGGGGCAGCCTGATCAAATCACCGGTGGATCTGGTGGTGGGCACGGTGCGCCAATTCGCGTTTACCTACACCGACACCATGCCCTTCGTGCTCAAGACCGCCCAGCTGGGGCAAAACCTGCTGATGCCGCCCAACGTCAAGGGTTGGCCCGGCTACACCGACTGGATCAATTCCACCAGCCTACTGGAGCGCAAGCGCTTCACCGAGCAGATGTTCCGTTCGGTTCAATTCCAGGGCCAGACGGCGGTGATGGGCCGCATGTCGGTCGACGATGCCACCCCGGCTGACCTGGCGGGCGGCACCGCGGTAAAGGCGATGCGCATTGGTCTGCGTGAACAATTCGGGGCCGAAACCGGTGGCGCCGGCTCCACCCGGCAGGCGCTGGGTCTGCTGGGGCGCGAGGGGGCGATGCGCGTGGCGCAGAGCATGACCACCATCCGCTTCGATCCGCAGGTCTGGTTCAGCGCCTACGGTGGCTATGCCGACCGGGAACCTGATGAGGCATTGAAGGCACGGCTTACCGGCGCTTTGCTGGCGTCGAATGCTACACAAAACATAGCGCCCGGAACGGTTGGCGTGGCCTGGCTGCGCAGCCTCACCTTGGATCCGGCATTCCAGCTCAAATAAGAACCACGAAGCGAGACACACCATGCAACGCAGACACTTCCTCCAGTCCTCGGCAAGCCTAACGGGCGCTGCCTTGCTGGGCGCGCATGCCCCGGGTTGGGCCCAGGCAGCTGTCAATCCGGCCAGCTCAGCGGCCGACCGCGTGCTGGTGCTGATCGAGCTCAAAGGCGGCAACGACGGGCTCAACACCCTGGTCCCCTACACCGACCCGACCTACTACCAGTTGCGCAACACGATCGGCATCAAGCCCGACGATGTCCTGCGCATCGACAGCCGCGCCGGTCTGCACTCGGAGCTCAAAGGTCTGGTCCCCCTGTGGGAGAAGAACGAGCTGGCGATCGTCCAGGGCGTGGGCTACCCGCAGCCCAATTTGTCGCACTTCCGCTCCATTGAGATCTGGGAAACGGGCTCCAATGCCAGTGAGTATCTCGAGACGGGCTGGGTCACGCGCGGCATGCAGGCCGGCTATTCGGCGCGGGCCAATTACACCGCCGAAGGCGTGCTCGTCGGCGTCAATGATTTCGGACCCCTGGCTGGCGCGCGGGCTGTCTCGCTCAACAACCCCGAGGCCTTTGTCAATGAGGCGCGATACGCCTCGGCGCCGCAGGCTACGGGCAATGCCGCCTTGCAGCACCTGCTGCGGGTCGAGGCCAATATCAGCCAGGCGGCGGCTGGCTTGCGCGGCGAGCCCCAAGCATTCGCGACGAGCTTTCCGCAGGGCGCATTCGGCAGCAGCGTGCGGGCGGCGGCCCAGGTGGTGGCCTCGCAAAAGGGCAAGGGTGGCGTGCCCGTCATCCTGCTCAGCCTGGGCAGCTTTGACACGCACCAGAACCAGCCAGCCCAGCACGCCAATCTGCTGCGCCAGTTCGGCGAGGGCATGGCTGCGCTCCAGAGCGCATTCAGTGAGATTGGTGCCTGGGATCGCACCCTGGTCATGAGCTTCAGCGAGTTTGGCCGCAGGCCCCGGCAGAACAATTCCAATGGCACCGATCACGGAACGGTGGCTGCCCATTTTGTGGCCGGTGGCGCGGTGCGCGGCGGCTTGTATGGCCAAGCACCCGACCTCACGCGCCTGGACGCGAGCCAGAATGTGGCCTACACCACCGACTTCCGCCAGATCTACACCACGATCGCCCAGCAATGGTGGGGCGTCCGGGCTGAGCCGGTGGTGCGCGGCAGTTTCGAACCTGTCCGGTTTTTGCGAGCCTGATGACCCATGAAACCATTCGCTATAAAAAACATAGCTGGCTACGCACTGTTGATGCTGGCTTGCACTTCATTTGGCCAAAATATTCCGAGTCAGACGCCGCAAAATGTCGTGCAATTGTCTGCCAGCGGGTCGGTGGAGGTGCAGCAGGATCTGCTCTCCATCACCATGAACACCACCCGCGATGGCCCTGACGCCGCAACAATCCAGGCCCAACTCAAACAGGCACTTGAAACTGCACTGGCCGAGGCCAAAAAGGCGGCGGTTCCGGGCCAGCTCGATGTGCGCACCGGCAACTTCAGCCTTGCGCCGCGCTACGGCCGTGACGGCAAGATCACCAACTGGCAAGGCGGCACGGAGCTCGTGCTGGAGGGCCGCGATTTCACCCGCATCAGTGCGACCGCAGGCAAGCTGCAGACGCTGACGATCGGTGGCGTGGGTTTTGGCCTTTCGCGTGAACAGCGCGCCCGGGTCGAAGGGGAGGCTCAGGCCATGGCGATCGAGCGCTACAAGGCCAAGGCCGGCGAAATTGCAAAGGCGTTCGGATTTTCCGGCTACAGCTTGCGCGAGGTCTCGGTAACCGCCAACGACCAGGGATATGCACCACGCCCCCGCGTGATGGCCATGTCGGCCGCCTTGGCGTCCGATGCCGCCTTGCCGGTGGAGGCTGGCAAGAGCACGGTACTGGTGACGGTCAGTGGCGCGATCCAGCTCAAGTAGAGGCCGCCCGAACCGCGGCACGGCTGGGCCGCAGGTGGAGCCAGCGCAGGAATTCCGCCGCGGCAACGCTGGTGGGGCGGTCCTTCTGGACGATGCTGCCATAGGCTGCCAGTTTGTGGCGCACGGCACAGGGCAGGATGCGCAGCAGCCCATGCGCCTGATAGCGTGCCGCGACGGACTGCGGGATCACGGCCACCATCTGCGTTTTTGCAATCAGGTTTGTGGTGGTGAGGATCGACGAGGTCTCGATCAGTCCTTTGGGCAGTTGCGCATGGTGTGATTTGAACTCCTGCTCCATGACCTCGCGCATCGGGCTGCCTGCGGGTTGCAGTATCCAGGGGAATTCGAGCAGATCAGCAAATGGCAGGCTTTTCCCCCTGCGCTGGGCAAGCGGGTGATCCGTGGCAACCACGATGGCCAGGGCTTCGTCCTCTATCGGGCGAAACACGTACTCCCGGGTCGAGAGCTTGAGCAGGCGGCCGATGACGATATCGAGCTTGCCTTCGCGCAGAAGCTCCATCAGGCGATCGCTGGTGCCCACGCTGATCTCGATCGACAGTAAGGGGAACGTGCGCTTGAGGTGAATCAACGCATCCGTCAACAAAGCGGGGGACGCCGCCATGATGCTGCCGACAAAAAGCTTGCCGGCGCTGCCCTGGCGCAGCTCAGCGAGTTCCCGGCCCAGGGCTTCCATGCTGCCGCGCAGCCCCCGGAAACTGGCCAACACTGCAGATCCGGCTGCCGTGAGTTGCAGACCCCGGCCGACGCGGTCAAAGAGCTTTTGTCCCAGGGCATCTTCCAGTTCATGCAGCATCTTGGTGGCGGCCGGCTGGGTCATGCCCAGACTGGCTGCCGCTGCACTCAGTGTGCGCAGTTCCTCGACGCCCAGCAGCAGCGCAACCTGGCGCATGCGCAGACGGTTGAGCAGATGGGGCGTGAAGGCGTCGGTACCCATGGATGGCTTTTCGATGGATAACTTGGGGTTATTGTTCAATATGAATATTTCAATATACAGCAATCATTGACGGCCCTAGGATTGCGCCAACAGGAGACAAAAGTGCACATGCGAAACTTACTTGCCATTTTTGCGATGGGAATGGCGGCGGCTACCGCGTCCTTGCCTGTCGCGGCGCAGGACTGGCCGACCCGGCCCGTGCGGCTGCTGGTGGGGTCTGCACCGGGCGGTGGCACCGATGCCATGGCGCGGGCCGTGGCGGACCGCCTGGGCCCTTTGCTTAAACAACCGGTTCTGGTGGAAAACCGGTCTGGTGCATCGAATACCCTGGCCGCGGACGCGACCGCCAAATCGACCGATGGCCTCACCATGCTCATGGGTGTTTCCACCGCCCATGCCATTGCGCCCCACCTGCTCAAGCTGGGCTATGACAGCAACAAGGATCTGGTGCCGGTGGCATTCGTGGGTGCGGTGCCCAATGTGCTGGTGGTGACCAACGGGCTCGGCGTGGACTCGGTTGCGGCCCTCGTCAAACTGGCCAAATCCAAACCTGGCCAATTGAACTATGCGACCAGTGGCGCTGGCAGTACCCAGCATATTGCCGCAGAGATTTTCAAGGACGCCACCGGGGTGTTCATCACCCATATTCCCTATCGCGGCAGCGGGCCGGCATTGGTGGATCTGATAGGCGGCCAGGTGCAAATGAGTTTTGACACGCTGCCATCGGTGCTGGGCCAGATCAAAAGCGGAAAGATCAAGGCCCTGGCTGTGGCCAGCGCCAAGCGCAATCCCCAGTTGCCCAATGTACCCACCATGGCGGAGGCGGGCGTCAAGGGCGTGGAGATGAGCGCCTGGTATGGCATTTACATGCCGTCTTCCACGCCGAAAGATGTCCAGGCTCGGGTGCTGACCGAGGTCAACAAGGTGCTTGCCATGCCGGAAACCAAGGCTCGGCTTGACGCCATCGGGGCCGAAATTACACCGATGACGCAGGCCCAGTTTCAGGAGTTTCACGACGCAGAGTACAAGCGCTTTGGTGATTTGATTGCCAAAAAACACATCAAGCTGGATTGACGCCATGGCCCACCAGACCAAACCTGTCGTTGCCGTGACTTTGGGAGACCCTGCAGGCATCGGGTCCGAGTTGGTTGCGCGCCTGCTCGCGCGACCGGACGTGGGCCAACTGGCGCAAGTCGTGCTGGTGGGCGACTCCTGGTTGTGGGAGCGCGGCCAGGCCATCGCCGGCCTGCGGGTCGCAACACGCCTTGTGCATGATTTCCCTGAAGTAAGAAGCCTGGATACCGGCGGCATGCCCTTGTTTCTTTGCATGGACACCGTAGCGGAAGACGATGTGGCCATGGGCCAGGCGCAGGCTTGCGGCGGAGCCTCGGTGCTGCGCGTGCTCAATGCCTGTATGGATGCAGCCAAGCGCGGCGAGGTCGACGCCATCTGCTTCGCTCCGCTGAACAAATTTGCAATGAAGCTGGGCGGGCTGCAACACGAAGATGAATTGCATCACTTTGCCGAGTACCTTGGCGTGACGGGGTATTTCTGCGAGTTCAACACACTGGGTGAATTGTGGACATCGCGGGTGTCATCCCATATCCCGCTGAGAGACGCTGCCGGTTACCTGAGCAAGGACCGCATCAAGGACGCGACGCGTTTGATCTACCGTTCCCTGGAGGCTGCGGGTTTTGCCCGACCCACGGTGGCCGTGGCTGCCTTCAACCCCCACGGCGGCGATGGGGGCTCCTGCGGGCGGGAGGAAGTCGAGATCATCCAACCGGCCGTGCGCGAGCTGGTGGCCGAGGGCTTGTCCGTGGACGGCCCGTTCCCCGCCGATACCATCTTTCTGAAGGCACGCGACGGGCAATACCAGGCCATCGTCACGATGTACCACGACCAGGGGCAGATCGCCATCAAGCTCATGGGCTTCAGCAAGGGCGTGACGGTGCAGGGCGGCCTGCCCATTCCCATCACCACGCCAGCGCATGGCACGGCCTATGACATCGCGGGGCAGGGCAAGGCCGACGTCAATGCCACCCTGAACGCTTTGCGTATCGCCGCCCGCATGGGTCTGGCGCAAATTCAATGCAGAGTCTGAGAGACCCAAGCCATGAAAATCAAATCTGTCCGCGCCCGTGTCTTCGAGTGGAAGGGCAAGACCGTACCTCCGCAAGGCCATTTCTGCTCCAACGCCATGGATCTTGTTTATTCGAAAACCGAGACCATGCGCACCTTCCGCTTCCACTCCTGGACGGTGGTGGAGATCGAAACTGACGATGGCATCGTTGGACTGGGCAACGTGGCACTGGCGCCAAAGATTGCCAAAGCCATCATCGACGAATACCTGGCGCCCTTGGTGATCGGGCAGGATCCCTGGGACTACGAATACCTGTTCCAGCGCATGTACCGCAGCACCCATGCCTGGGGTCGCAAGGGCATCGGCATGGCCGCCATTTCGGCGGTGGATCTTGCCATCTGGGACATTCTGGGCAAGAGCGTCAACAAACCCGTATTCAAGCTGCTGGGCGGGCGTACCAAGGAAAAGATTCCCTGCTATTACAGCAAGCTCTACCGCACCAACATCCGGGACATGCAGGATGAAGCGCAAAAATTCCTGGATCAGGGCTTCACCATGTTCAAGTCCCGCTTCGGCTATGGGCCCGCGCATGGCACCCAGGGAGTGTCCGAGAATTTGAAGGCGGTCGAGGCCTTGCGCGAAGTCATTGGCTACGACAAGGACCTGATGCTCGAGTGCTACATGGGATGGAATCTGGAATACGCTAAGCGCATGCTGCCCAAGCTGGAGAAATTCCAGCCGCGCTGGCTGGAGGAGCCCGTGCTGGCCGACGATATTGACGGCTATGCGGAACTCAATGCCATGAACATCTTGCCGATTTCGGGTGGCGAGCACGAGTTTTCGCTCTATGGCTTCAAGCAGTTGCTGGACCGCAAGGCGGTCAGCGTGGTGCAGTACGACACCAACCGGGTCGGAGGCATCACGGCCGCGCACAAGATCAATGCGCTGTGCGAAGCCTACAGCGTGCCAGTCATTCCCCATGCCGGCCAGATGCACAACTACCACCTGACCATGAGCACCATCGCCAGCCCGATGAGCGAGTATTTCCCGATGTTCGACGTCGAGGTCGGCAACGAGCTTTTCTATTACATCTTTGATGGCGAGCCGGTGGCCGAGAACGGTTTCGTTCAACTGAAGGACGATGTGCCCGGCCTGGGCTTGACGCTCAAGACGGAATTTCTGCATCAGTTCAACATCATCGGGTGAATGCCATGCGCAGACCGTACAAGGGTGTTTTTCCTGTCGTTCCCACCACCTTTACGGACAGCGGTGAACTGGATCTGCCGAGCCAGTTGCGTTGCATCGATTTCATGATCGATGCGGGTTCGACCGGCTTGTGCATCCTGGCCAATTTCTCGGAGCAGTTTGCCCTGTCTGATGCGGAGCGGGAGGTCCTGACGCGGGCCATCCTGGAGCATGTCAAAGGCCGCGTTCCGGTGATTGTGACGACCACCCATTTCGGCACCAGGGTTTGCGCCGAGCGCAGCCGCCGTGCACAGGACCTTGGCGCGGCCATGGTCATGGTCATGCCGCCCTACCATGGCGCCACCCTTCGTGTAGCCGAGCAAAAGATATTCGAGTTCTATTCGGAGCTGTCGGATGCCATCGACATTCCCATCATGGTGCAGGACGCGCCAGTCAGCGGCACACCGCTTTCTGCGGCCTTTCTGGCCCGTATGGCCCGGGAAATTGAGCATCTGGCTTATTTCAAGATCGAAACGCCGGGCGCGGCCAGCAAGCTGCGCGAACTGATCCACCTGGGCGGCGATGCCATCGAGGGCCCGTGGGATGGCGAGGAAGCGATCACCTTGCTGCCAGATCTGGAGGCGGGTGCAACCGGAGCCATGACCGGCGGTGGCTATCCCGACGGCATTCGCCAGATCATGGATGCATGGACCCGCGGGGACAAGGAGGCTGCGAGCCAGGCCTACGCACGCTGGCTGCCCCTGATCAACTACGAAAACCGCCAGGGCGGCATCCTGACGGCCAAGGCATTGATGAAAGAAGGTGGCGTGATTGATTGCGAGGCCGCACGCCACCCCTTTCCGCAGATGAATCCCCATGTGCGCGCCGGTTTGTTGGAGACGGTGCGAAAGCTCGATCCATTGGTCTTGCGTTGGGGCGCTAACCCAAAACGCTCTCGTTTTTATAGCAATGAATCGCCTGTTTCCGCCCGCGTTGGTGGTTTTCGTATTTGAACTATTCAGCCACCAGACCAGCCCGCTTGACCAGGGTGGCGTATTTGACCAGTTCGGATCTGAAAAAGGCCGAAGCGGACTGGGGCGTGCTGATGGCGATGATGTTGCCCTGGTGTGCCATGCTGTCCTTGACCTCGGGCGTATTGAATGCCGTCGTTAGCGCGCCATGGACACGCTCGACTTGCGCTGTGCTCAGGCCCTTGGGGCCGATCACGGCGAACCAGCCGTCCACAAGATAGGTCGGGTAGCCCTGCTCGGCGAAGGTTGGAATGTCGGGTGCAGCCGCACTGCGCTGGGCAGACGGCATACCGATGGCACGCAGTGCGCCGCTCTTGAGGTGGGCCTGGATCGCGGGCAGGGCCAGAGTGCCCATGGCAACCTGACCCGAGATGATGTCGGTCATCATCGGTCCCACGCCCCGATAGGGAATATGGGTGACGAAGGTGTTCGTGACCGCCTTGAACATTTCGGTTGCGAGATGCAATATCGTGCCGTTGCCTGAAGAGGCATAGTTGAATTTCCCCGGGTTGGCCTTGAGCAGTGCCACAAGCTCCTTCGCGTTCTTCGCAGGCACCGAAGGGTTGACGACCAAAACCAGGGGGGTGTTGCCCATGATCGCGATGGGCGTGATGTCGTTCACCGGGTCAAAGGGCAGGGATTTGATGACCGACGGATAGATCACATGGTTGTTCGAAACGAAGGACAGGGTTTGCCCGTCGGGTGCTGCACGAACCATGGCGGCAGTTCCCACCACACCACCGGCGCCGGGCTGGTTCTCGATGACCACTGGCTGGCCGAGAGCCTTGGCCAGCGCATTGCTGGAACTGCGCGCGATGGTGTCCACGCCCGAGCCTGCCGCAAATGGCAAGATGAAACGCAGGGGGCGCTCCACTTGGGCGCGGGCGCTGCCGATGCCTGCCAGCGCGGCCAGGCCGCCGATGGTCTGGCGCCGCGTGAGGAACGGGGTGGGTAACGCTGTGCTTGGTATGGTGGGCATACTTGTCTCTTTTCTAGGTCGCTGCGGGAAATGATCAGGCAACCACGGCTTGCTGGTGCAGGTTGTCGATCTCTGCGCTGCTGTAGCCGATACCGGCGAGCAGCTCGCGCGTGTGCTCGCCCATGCGCGGCGGTTGCAGACGCACACCCAGGCGCTGCCCATCCATGGTGAAGGGGAAAAGGGTGGTCTTGGCAGTTTCGCCCGCGCGCTGGCCATCAGGCAGGGTGATGTCGGCCAGCCCGCCCGTGGCCTGCAAATGCGGATCGTCAAACAGGTCTTCGGGCCTACGTATCGGGGCAAACGGAAGACCGAATTTTTCGAAGAGCGCCGCCAGATCTGCAGCGCTATGGACCTTCAGCCGCGAACCCAGCTCGGCCAGCAATTCTGGGCGCGCGACAACGCGCAGGTTGTTGGTGGCATAGCGCGGCTCGGCCTTCAGATCCGCATACCCAAGGGCCTCGCAGAACGTGGCCCACTGGGCGTCGCTCACGGCTGCCAGGAAGATCTGTTCGCCATCGCGCACCGTGAACACATCGTAGATGCCCCAGGGGTTGACCCGTGCGGGAAGCGGCGCAGCAGGCTGGCCGGTAACGGCGTATTGCAGCATGTGCTGCCCCACCAGAAACACATTGTTTTCGAACAACGCGCTTTGCACTTCCTGGCCCTTGCCCGTAATTCCGCGCTGTATCAGGGCGCCCAGCGCTCCAATCGCGCCGAACATGCCTCCCATAATGTCATTCACACTCGTACCCGCGCGCAGCGGGTCGCCGGGGCGGCCTGTCATGTAGGCCAGGCCGCCCATCATCTGCACCACTTCATCCAGTGCCGTACGGTGTTCGTAGGGTCCGGGAAGAAAGCCCTTGTGGCTGACGTAAATGAGTCGCTCATTGACCTTGGACAGGCTGTCGTAATCGAGCCCGTATTTGCCCATGGTGCCGGGTTTGAAATTCTCGGCCACGACATCGGCACCGGCCGCCAGCCGGCGGGCAACTGCCGCGCCCTCGGGTTGGTGCAGGTCGATGGCAATGCTTTTCTTGTTGCGGTTGAACATCGGGAAAAAACCGGAGCCTGCGCCCAACAGGTGGCGCGTGCGGTCGCCATCCACCGGCTCGACCTTGATGACCTCGGCGCCCATGTCGGCCAGCACCATGCCGCAGGTCGGGCCCATGACCATATGGGTGAATTCAACGACGCGCAGGCCGGTGAGGGGGAGTGCTTTCATGCGATTTCTTTCTGCTTGCTCAGGGTCTTGGGAAGACCCGCGCGCCACAGTGTGCCATGCAGGGGCTCTCCGTCCAGCCATTGCGCCACGTTGGCCCGCAATGCCATCAGTGCGTCGAAATCAATGCCGGTTGCGATGCCCATGCTGGCCAGCATGTAGGCCAGGTCTTCGGTAGCCACATTGCCGCTGGCGCCGGGTGCGTGGGGGCAGCCGCCGATGCCGGCGAGGCAGGCATCAAATCGCGTGACGCCAGCTTGCAGCGCCGCATAGACATTGGCCAGCCCCAGACCACGGGTGTCGTGAAAGTGGCCGCAGTTCAGGCGCGCGCCCGCAACCGGAAGCGTCAATGCAAACAGGTCGCGAACCATGCCGGGATCGGCATAGCCCACGGTATCGGCCAGGCCAACCTGGTCAACGCCGGCTTCCAGCACGGCCTGCACGAGGCGGACGACTTCAACCGGTTCAACCCGTCCCTGGATCGTGCAGCCGAAGGCGGTGCTCATTCCAACTTCGATCAGGGTATTTGACTTCGAGGTGTTGCGTGTGTCAACGATGCGTTCTATCTCAACGACTACCTCGTCCGGTGACTTGCGCAGATTGGCCAGGCTGTGCGCTTGGCTGGCTGAAAGCGGCAACAGCATCAGGTCGGCCCCGCAATCCATGGCGCGCTCTGCACCCTTGAGGTTGGGCACCAGAACCGATGTGGTCAAGCCTGGCAAGGTCTTCGCAAAGGCCACAAGTTCAGCCGTGTCTGCCAGCTGGGGCAAGAGCCGAGCGGGTACAAAGGAGCCGACTTCGATCTCGCGCAGGCCGGCTGCGTAGGCGGCCTCAATCCATTGCAGCTTTTGCGCCGTTGGCATGGTCCGGGCAATGCTTTGCAGGCCGTCGCGCAGGCCGACCTCGCGGATGATGGCGCGTTCCGCGTTGGCGCTTTGGGTGGTGCTTTGCATCGATCGAGTCTCGGTTGGAGGTCTGGGAATATGCCAGTCCTGTTGTTCTTGCAGCCGATTCTAGATATTCCATAAACTGCTTGATAATATATTTTGGAATTGATAACGTTCCGATGTGGAATATATGGGGCTATGCGCGACCTTGACCTGACGACTCTTCGCCTGTTTGTTGCGGTTTGCGATCTGCGCAGCATTGCGCGGGCTGCTGAGCAGGCCCACATCGTGGGCTCGGCGGTCAGCAAACGGCTGGCGCAGCTTGAATCGCTGGTTGGTGTGGCTCTGCTGGTACGCAGAAAGCATGGTGTCGAGCCGACTGCGGCTGCGCACAGCCTGCTTGAGCATGCGCGCACGATTCTGGCGAGTGCGCAGCTGATCGAGCGCGACATGGCCGGATTCGCGCAAGGCCTGCATGGACAGGTGCGGATATTTGCCAGTGCGTCTGCCATGGGCGAGATGCTGGCGGATGACGTTGCCGGTTTTTTGCAGGATGCAGCCCACCGCGATATCCAGGTGCACATGGAGGAGCTGGTCAGTTCCCAGATCGTGCGCGGCGTGCATGAGGGAATGGCTTCGCTGGGGGTCTGCTGGGACGCAGTGGAGCTTGGTGATCTGCAATCGATGGCGTATCGCACAGACCACCTCACCGTCGTGATGCACCCAGGTCATCCGCTTGCCAATCGGCCCCGGCTGCGCTTCGAGGAGACGCTGGACTACGACCAGGTCAGCCTCCCGGCAAACGCGGCCATGAGCGGCCTGCTGCAACGGGAAGCGGCGCTGCACGGCAAGAGTCTGCGCTACCGCGTCGTGGTGTCTGGAATGGAGACCGCGTTGCGCGTAGTGCGCGCAAACCTGGCCTTGAGCATCGTGCCGCGCGAAGTGGTACGCGGGTTCGGCGGAGGCGACGGTCTGGTGATCCGCGATCTGGACGAGACCTGGGCCGAGCGCCAGTTCGTGGTCTGCTTTCGTGACGAAAATGCCCTCACGCCAGCAGCCCGTCTGTTGCTCCACCACTTGTGTGAGGCGGGCAGTGCCTTAGACAAACCCTGAAAATCCGAATTCATATGCGTGGGATCAACTTCAATCGCAGCCTGCGTCGCTGGGTGTTGCTGCTGGCGGTGTCTGCCGCTTCCTCCCTTGTGTGGGCGCAGGACACAGGTTCACGGGTCCAACCCGATATCCAGAAGATTGGCGTCACCATAGGTGCGGATACCGTGGACCTGATCGTGCATGTCTACAAGCCACCAGGTCCCGGCCCTTTTCCACTGGTCCTGTTTTCCCACGGCAGGGCGGGTACCCCATTTGAGCGGGCCAAGCTCAAATACCCGGTGGCTGTCGGGCATGCCAATTACTGGCTGGACAAGGGATTCGCTGTGGTCGCGGCGATCCGTCCGGGCTATGGCGCCAGTGACGGCAGTGATCGCGAAAACAGTTTCATCAACATCACGGGCCCTGGTCAATGCACTGGTGTCGCGAAATTTGCTGACGCATTGAAAAACGCTGTGGATGCGACCCGCGCAGTGCATACCTGGGCCTTGTCGCAGCCCTGGGTCCAGGCAGATCGCGTTGTATTGGAGGGGCAGTCCGTCGGTGGCATCACGACCATCGCCTACGCCGCCACAGAACCCAAAGGCGTCGTTGCAGCCATCAATTTCGCTGGCGGAATTGGCGGCTCACCTGAGCGCTCGCCAACAAAAAGCTGCCAACCCCAGGTTCTTACCGCGCTGTACGGTGAATGGGGCAAGAGCGTGAAGGTGCCCAATCTGTGGTTCTATGCCGAAAACGACCAGTTTTGGGGACCGGAGGAGCCGCGCCAGTGGCACGAAGCCTTCAAGGCAGGCGGGAGCCCCAGCCAATTTGTCCAGACCGGCCCGGTGGAGGGCCATGACGGACACCAGCTGCTGATTTACGGCGGACCGATGTGGTCCAGGCCGCTGAACGCTTTCCTCAAAGCCCAGGGACTGGTGCCCTGAGCTTTCGGGTTTGGCCGGGTCAGGCCGTGCCCCAGACCTCTTGCGCGGTTTCGATCACCAGGCGCAGTTTGCTGCGCTGCGCCTCCACGGCGATGTTGTTGCCGTGCACCGTGCTGCTGAAGCCGCATTGCGGGCTGAGGGCGAGTTGCTCCAGGGGTGCGTATTTGGCGGCTTCCTCGATGCGGCGCTTGAGGTCGTCCTTGCTTTCCATTTCGCCGAACTTGGTGGTCACCAGGCCCAGCACCACGGTCTTGCCCTTGGGCAGATAGCGCAGGGGGCGGAAATCGCCGCTGCGGTCGTCGTCGTATTCGAGAAAGTAGGCGTCCAGATTCATCTCTGACAGCAGGGCTTCGGCCACGGGCTCGTAGTTGCCAGCTGCAGCATGCGTGCTCTTGAAGTTGCCCCGGCACAGGTGCATGGCCAGGGTCATGCCTTCGGGCTTGTGGGCCACGACCTTGTTGACAAACTGGGCGTAGCGGTGCGGCAACTCGTTGGGATCATCGCCACGCAGGCGGGCCGCCTCGCGCATTTTTTCGTCGCACAGATAGGCCAGGTTGGTGTCGTCCATCTGCACGTAGGTGCAGCCAGCTGCTGCCAGACTGCGCAATTCGTCACCGTAGGCTTGGGCCACATCGTCATAAAACCCGGGGTCGAGCTCGGGATAGGCCTCGCGGCTGATGCCTGCGCGGCCGCCACGGAAGTGCAGCATGGTAGGCGAGGGGATGGTCACCTTGGGCGTGTTGCCAGCCGACACCTGGCTCTTGAGGAAGTTGAAATCGGCCAGTTGGATGGGTTTGGCATGCGTGACCTTGCCCACCACCTTCATGACCGGTGGCGCAAGCTCCTCGCTGCCGTCGGGCTTGATGATGGTGACCGGGATGTCGGTTTTGACGCCGCCGAGCTGGTCGAGGAAGTCGATATGGAAATAGGTGCGGCGAAACTCGCCATCGGTGATGCTCTTAAGGCCAACGTCCTGCTGGAACTTGACGATCTCGGCGATGGCCTTGTCCTCGACGGTGCGCAGTTGCTCGGCCGAGATGATTCCTTTGGCCTTCTGGTCGCGGGCTTCGAGCAGGTACTGGGGACGCAGGAAGCTGCCGACGTGATCGTAGCGGGCTGGCAAGGGGTGGGTAATCATGCATGTCTCCTGAAATAAGCCGCGTATCTTAGCAAGTCATTCCGTATGCCCATTGACCCGAATCGGGTATGCTTCCGGCGCATATCTGCAAGTTCGTATTCGTGCTTGCGAATTTCACCGAAAGCAGCCAAAGTCTTGGGCTGGTTCGGATTTTCTGTTGGACATTTCATCTCAGACCCTTTGGAGACACCATGCAAAAACGCATCTTTTTGAGTGCCACGGCCCTTGCCGCATCTGCACTGTTGCTGGGCAATGCCCAAGCACAGGACAACACCTTCAAGATTGGCCTGATCCTGCCCATGACCGGGCAGCAGGCATCCACGGGCAAACAGATTGAAGCGGCTGCCCGCTTGTATATGGCGCAAAACGGCAATACCGTTGCCGGCAAGAAGATCGAGCTCATCATCAAGGACGATGCCGCAACGCCGGATGTGACCAAGCGCCTTGCGCAGGAACTCGTCGTCAATGACAAGGTGAACGTCCTGGGCGGTTTCGGTGTCACGCCCGCAGCTCTGGCTGCCGCACCCATTGCCACCCAGTCCAAGACCCCGCTGGTGGTGATGGCCGCCGCAACGTCGAGCATCACGCAGGCTTCACCCTATATCGTGCGCACCAGCTTCACCCTGCCCCAGGCGGCGGTGGCGCTGGCTGACTGGGCCCCCAAGAACGGGATCAAAAAGGTCGTCACCCTGGTCAGCGACTACGGCCCGGGCTTCGACGCCGAGAAGTTTTTCAAGGACCGCCTGACCTTCAACGGCGGTCAGGTTGTGGATTCCCTGCGCGTGCCCCTGCGAAGCCCGGATTTCGCACCGTTCCTGCAGAAAGTGCGCGACATCAAGCCCGATGCGCTTTTTGTGTTTGTTCCTTCGGGCGCTGGTGCGGCAGTCATGAAGCAGTTTCTTGAGCGGGGCATGGACAAGGCCGGCATTAAGCTGATCGGCACGGGTGACCTGACCGACGACGACCAGCTCAATGACATGGGCGATGGAGCCTTGGGCGTCGTGACATCCCACCATTATTCCGCGGCCCACCCATCGGCGATGAACAAGAAGTTTGTCGACGCCTTCCAGAAGGCCAACAAGGGAATGCGGCCCAACTTCATGGCCGTGGGTGGCTACGACGGCATGCGCGTGATCTATGAGGCATTGCGTGCAACCAAGGGCAATGGCGGTGGGGATGCCCTGCTCGAAGCCATGAAGGGCCAGATCTTCGAGAGCCCGCGCGGCCCGATGTTCATTGACGCCCAGACCCGTGATGTCGTGCAAAACATCTACCTGCGCAAGGTTGAAAAGAAGGACGGCCAGCTCTACAACGTGGAGTTTGACGTCATCAAGGATGTCAAGGATCCCGGCAAGTCCAAATAACCAACGGGCCCCCGGGACCGGGGGCGGTTTATGCTGACCATTCTCTTTGACGGCATTGCCTACGGCATGCTGCTGTTCATACTGGCTGTGGGCCTCGCAGTAACCATGGGCTTGATGAACTTCATCAACCTGGCGCACGGGGCCTTTGCCATGGTGGGTGGTTACATCACCGTGCTTCTGATGCAAAAGGCGGGTGTGCCGTTCCTCCTCTGCCTGCTGCTGGCATTCGTCGGCACGGCCCTGCTGGGTGCCGTGCTCGAGACCACGCTCTACCGCCGACTGTATGGCAAGCCGCACCTTGATCAGGTGCTGTTCAGCATCGGCCTGGCATTCATGGCCGTTGCCAGCGCCGACTACTTTATCGGTTCGAGCCAATTGAACATCCAGTTGCCAGCCTATCTTTCGGGCCGCACCGAACTCTGGGACGGCGCGCTGGGTATGGGCCATTACCGCATTTTCATCATCGTGGTCTGCGCGGCCGTGACGCTGGCGCTGCAATATATCCTTGCCAAAACGCGGTTTGGCAGCCGACTGCGCGCCAGCGTGGACGACCAGCGGGTGGCGGCTGGCCTGGGCATCAATGTGAATGTCGTGTTCATGGCCACCTTTGCGGTGGGCTCGGGCCTGGCCGGCCTCGGGGGCGCGCTGGGCGCGGAAGTTCTGGGGCTGGACCCCAGCTTCCCGCTCAAGTACATGATCTATTTCCTGATCGTCGTGGCGGTGGGCGGCACCTCGTCCATCACCGGCCCCTTGCTCGCAGCGCTGCTGCTCGGCGTCGCCGATGTGGCCGGCAAATACTACATACCCAAACTCGGTGCTTTCATTGTGTACAGCCTGATGATCGTGATCCTGATCTGGCGCCCGCAGGGATTGTTTGAGCGCAAGGGAGGCAAATGATGCAAGTGGCCAATTCTTTGCGCGAAGGCAGCCGCATGCGCTGGTGGGAGCCACTGGTCTGGCTGGCGGCTTTTGCTGCACCTTTGGCGGTGCCGACCCAGGCACTCCTTGTTAGCGAAATTGCCATCACCGCGCTCTTTGCGCTTTCGCTAGACCTGATCCTGGGCTATACCGGCATTGTCTCCCTGGGCCATGCCGCTTTCTTCGGCATCGGCGCCTATGCAGCCGCGCTCTTTGCCAAGCTGGTCATGCCCGACCCCCTGCTCGGGCTTGTGGTGGCCTGCGGCGTGGGTACGGCCCTGGGTGCGCTTTGCAGCCTCACGATCATGCGCGGAACGGACCTGACGCGCCTGATGGTTACCCTTGGCGCTGCGCTGATCCTCTATGAACTGGCCAACAAGCTCGACTGGCTGACCGGTGGTGCCGACGGATTGCAGGGCGTCACCATGGGGCCGGTGCTTGGCCAATTCGAGTTTGATCTCGGCGGCCGCACAGCTGCCTATTACGCCCTCGGCGTCTGCCTGCTGGTTTTTGTCTTGCTGCGCAGGCTGGTGCACTCGCCATTCGGCGCCACGCTCAAGGCCGTGCGCGACAACCGTCTGCGTGCCATGGCGATTGGCGTTCCCGTCACCCAGCGGTTGGCGGTGATCTACACCGTCGCTGGCGGCGTGGCAGGCATAGCGGGCGGCTTGCTGGCCCAGACGACCGGCTTTGCCTCGCTCGATGTGTTCGGTTTCGACCGCTCGGCGGATCTCATGCTGATGCTGGTCATTGGCGGTACCGGCTGGCTCTGGGGCGGCATTGCCGGAGCGGTGGCATTCAAGATCATGCATACCGTGATCTCCACGCTCACGCCCCAGTACTGGACGTTCTGGATCGGCCTGTTCCTGGTTATTCTGGTGCAGGTCGGACGCGAGAGGCTGTTCAAGCCCTGGACCTGGTTTCGCGGAGGCAAGGCATGAGCGAAGTTGTGCTGTCGTGCCAGGGCCTGGTCAAACGTTTTGGCGGCATTACTGCGACCAACAACGTATCCATCGAACTGCACAAAGGTGCGCGCCACGCACTGATTGGCCCCAACGGCGCTGGCAAGACCACGCTCATCAACCTGCTCACCGGGGTGCTGGAGCCAACCGAAGGCCGCATCAGCCTCTTGGGCCAGGACATCACCCGGTTGGCGCCGCACCAGCGTGTGCGCCGTGGCATGGTGCGGACCTTCCAGATCAACCAGTTGTTTGATTCCCTGACCCCGCTGGAGACACTGGCTCTCACGGTTTCACAGCACAAAGGTCTGGGAGGCGACTTCTGGCGACCGTTGGGCGCTACCAAAAGCGTAGCGGACCGGTGTGCGCAGCTTCTTGAACAGTTCCGCCTGACCGAGGTCATGGACCAGCCCACGCGGGTGCTGGCCTATGGCAAACGGCGCCTTCTCGAAATCGCCATTGCGCTGGCCTGCGAGCCCAGCGTCCTGCTGCTCGACGAACCCGTGGCCGGCGTGCCCGCCGGTGAGCGCGAAGAATTGTTGCAGACGGTGGCTGCGCTGCCCGAAGACGTGTCCATTTTGCTCATCGAGCACGACATGGATCTGGTATTCAGCTTCGCCCGGCGCATGACCGTGCTGGTCAACGGCACCGTGTTGACCGAGGGCGATCCGCAGCAGATCGCCAACGACGCGCAAGTAAAAGCCGTTTATCTGGGCACAACGGAGGTTCACCATGGCTGATTTGCTGAAGGTCGAAGCCTTGAGCGCCGGCTATGGCGAAGCCATCATCCTCACCGACGTGTCCTTCTCGCTGGGTGAAGGCGAGACCCTGGCCTTGCTGGGTCGCAATGGCACCGGTAAGACCACGCTCATGAACACCCTGGCGGGTGCCACGCGCCAACACGGCGGCAGCATCACCCTGGCCGGTGTCGCGCTGCACAGCTTGCCCTCGCACCGGCGCGCAGGCGCAGGTATCGGCTGGGTACCTCAGGAGCGCAATATTTTCAAGTCCCTCACGGTGCACGAGAACCTGACTGCCGTGCAGCGCCCGGGAAAATGGACGCCCGAGCGCATATACGAAATGTTCCCGCGCCTGGCCGAACGCAAGACAAATCTGGGCACCCAGCTCTCCGGTGGCGAGCAGCAGATGCTGGCCGTGGGCCGCGCACTGGTGCTCAGCCCCAAGCTGCTGTTGCTTGATGAGCCGCTCGAAGGCCTGGCACCGATCATCGTCGAGGAGTTGCTCAGGGCCATTGCGCGCATCACCCGGGACGAGGGCCTCTCTGCCATCATCGTCGAGCAGCACCCCCAGGCCATTCTGGCCATCAGCCATCGGGCTGTTGTGCTTGACCATGGCAATGTGGTGCACAGCGGATCCGCCGAGGCGCTGCGGGATCAACCGGCCCTGCTGGACCGGCTTTTGGGCGTCGCCCGTTGAAAGGGGGCCTGCGTGAATCCTGTTGTTCATTTTGAAATTCCCTACGACGATGCCCAGCGTATCGCGCGCTTTTACCAGGCTGCTTTTGGCTGGCAGACGCAGGCGCTGGGCCCCGAGATGGGTGGTTATGTGCTGGCCCAAACCACGCCGGCCGCTGCGAACTCGGCTGCAATGGGGCGTCCTGGCGCCATCAACGGCGGCTTCTTCCAGAAAAAGCCGGACTGGCCCGGCCAACATCCTTCAGTAGTGATTGCAGTGGATGACATGGCCGCCGCGATGCAGAAAGTACGCGCGGCCGGCGGAACGGTGCTGGGCGAGCCCATGGCCATTCCCGGCGTCGGTCAGTATGTGGCGTTTACCGACAGCGAAGGCAACCGGGTGAGCATGTTGCAGGCCCTGCCCATGCAGCCCCCCGGATAGGCCCATGCCAATGCAAATATTGCGCGTCATGGCCGCCATACTGGCGTTCCTGGCTTGGCCTTTGCAGGCCCAGAATTTCCCTTCCCACCCCCTGAAGATTGTGGTGCCCAATGCGGCTGGCGGCGCAGCGGACATCACGGCGCGCACGGTCGGGCAAAAGCTCGCCGACGCGCTCGGCCAGCCCGTGGTGATTGACAACCGCCCCAGCGCTGGCGGTGTAGTGGCCGGCGAAGCGGTTGCCCATGCAGCGCCCGATGGCTACACCCTCTTGCTGATCTCCAGCGGAACCGCTGTGAGTGCCGCCTTGTTCAAAAGCTTGCCCTTTGACACGCTGCGCGACTTCACGCCTGTTTCGCGCCTGGCGGGATTCGATCTGGTCATTGCGGTCAATGCGGGGGGGCGCTTCAAGACCCTGGCTGAGCTGCTGGCCTATGGCCGCGCGAATCCGGGCAAGCTCAACATCGGCACGCCACAGGTCGGGACGACCCAGCACCTCGCTGCCGAGCTATTGAAGGCCGACTCGGGCATCGATTTCCAGATCGTGCCCTTCAACGGAACGACGCCCGTGATGACCACCCTGCGAGGCGGCGGCATTGACGCCATGATCGACATTCTCGGCCCGCTGATGCCCCAGGTTCAGGCCAAAACCCTGCGGCCGCTGGCCGTCCTGGGTGGCCAGCGCAGCCCGGTCCTCCCGGAGGTTTCTGCCGTGCGCGAAGTTGGCGGTATGCTGGCGAACTTCAACGTCAGTTCCTGGAATGGCCTCGCCGTGCCAGCCAAAACGCCTGCTGACGTGATTGCCAGACTCAACCGCGAGTTGCAGCGGGTGCTGCAAGACGCCGATGTCAAAAAGCGCCTGGCCGACCTGAGCCTGACGGCGCAGGGCAGCACACCCGAGCAGGCCCAGGAGCTTCTGGCGGGTGAAATCAAACGCTGGGGCGAGGTGATTGCCCGCGCCAAAATCCAAAAACAATAGGCAGGTTGATTCGATGAAGTTCCAGGCTGTCGGTGTGATCGGTTATGGCGAGGTCGGCAAGATTTTCTGTGCCGGCCTAAAAGACAAGCCCGGCGTTCAGGCCGTGCGAGCTTGGGATACCAGGTTCGCCAGCCTGGTCCATTCAGGTGTGCAACTCGGGCACGCGCGGGAAGCTGGCGTCGAAGCGCAAGCCTCCATGCAGGCGCTCTGCCAGCACAGCGACCTGCTGATTTCTGCGGTCACGGCATCCAACACACTGGTGGTCGCGCAGGAGGCAGCACTGCAACTGCGCCATGGCACCGTCTTTCTGGACCTGAACTCCGCATCACCCGGCACCAAGCAGCAATGCGCTGCCCTGATTGACGGTGCTGGCGGGCATTACGTCGAGGCAGGCGTGATGACTTCCGTGCCGCCCTACGGTATTCGGGTGCCCATGCTGCTGGGGGGAGCCCGAGCGAGCGAGCTGGCTTCGTTGCTGGGCAGCTGGGGGCTCGACGCGAAGGCAGTCAGCGAGCAGCTGGGTGTGGCCAGTGCCATCAAGATGTGCCGCAGCGTGATGATCAAAGGCCTCGAGGCTTTGGTCATCGAGAGCTACAGCACGGCGCGCCACTACGGCGTGGAAGACTACGTTCTCCCGACCTTGGCCGAGACTTTCCCGAGCATTGACTGGCAGCAGACCGGGGCCTATTTTTTCAGCCGCGTGGTGCAGCACGGCAAGCGGCGCGCCGAGGAAATGCGCGAAGCTGCCCGAACGGTGCGCGAAGCCGGCTTTGAGCCGCTGATGGCCAGCGCCATTGCCGAGAAGCAACAAGGGGTTGCAGACGCGGCCGCCGACGGCGCCTTCAAGAACCTGCCCAAAGACGCGCGCTGGCAGGCCTATGCCGATGCCTTGCTGGCCGCCCGGTCGGGCGGCTAGCTATATAAAACGTAGCAAACCATGTCCTATTGGCGAAGGTTTGCGCCGCAAATCATGTTCCCTCAGGGTTGGAGCATGCCTTTGGCCACCAGCACGGGCCCTGCAGCCGGCGAGGTGAGCAGTTGGAGCAGCGCCTGGGCGGCAGCGGGTTCCCGGGCCTGGGCTGAGATCGCAGCGGCGTACACCGTGTAATTCTGGATTTCAGCGGGAATCAGGCCGACCACGCTAGCACCGTTCACCGCCATCAGTTCGCTCACCTGTTGCAGCGCCAGGTCAGCGCGACCGTCCAGCAGGCGCTCGGCGGCGAGCCCGCCTTGAACGAGCACCGCCTTGGGTTTGAGCTGCGTCGCAATGCCTGCTTTTTCAAACCAGCCCCACAGATAAATGCCGCTCGAGCCGCCCGCCGCAGGATCCACCGTGGCAATACTGCGTGCCGCCAGCAAGGCCGACTGAAAAGCCGCGACCGTGCTGATATCGGGTGCGGGTTGTCCTTTGCGGACAGCGACTCCGATGCCCACCCGTGCCACTGGCACCGGCCCGTTGGCGAACTTGCCACTTGCGTGCAGGGTTTCTATCGTGGCGGGTGTGATCACGGCGAGGTCGAACGGCTCACCTGCGGCAACGCGTTTTTGCAGCGCGCCGGCGGTATCCGTCTGGATGCGCAGTCGGTGGCCAGTCTGGCGTTCAAAGTCGGGCTGCAGTGCGAGCAGTACCGGTTTGTAGGCACCGCTCACCAGAACAGCGATGTCCGCTGCATGGGCTTGCGTCAGGGCCAGTCCGAGTGACAGCCCCGTGAGCGCGCGGCGAACCAGCGTTGCCAACCGGTCAAGCCATGAAAGTGCTTGCATGGAAGCCTCCGTCAGATTCCAAAACCGAACAGACGCCGTGGCGTAGTCCACAGGATCGCCTCGCGCGTTGCTGCATCCGGCACAGCCGATGCAAACAGCTGCAGCAAAGCGCCGTAGTCCAGGCGACTGCCCGCCCGGAGAAAGGGCCAGTCCGAAGCCCAGATGCAATGCGCAGGGCCAAAGGCATCCAGCAAGGCCTGGACGAAGGGCGCGGCGTCGTTGAACGGGTATTGTTGCTGCGAAAATTTGGCAAAACCCGACAGCTTCACGGTGGCGCGGCCCGTGTCTGCCAGGCGCAGCAGGGCCGAGAAACCCGCGCCGCCCAGGCCCTCGCTGACCGTGGGCCGGCCGCAATGGTCGATCAGGACGGGGGCGCCGCAGCCGCGCAAGGGAGCCTCCAGGGCGCTGAGTTGGTCGTGGTCGGCCTGCACCTGCACAAACATGCCCAGATGCGCCAGCCGCTCATGCAGGGGGCCGGCCTTGGCGTAGTAGTCGAGCCCATGTAAGGCGTAGTTGAAGGCGATGCCCATAACGCCCAGGGCCTGCAGCTCCTGCAACTGCTGCTCCGACGCGTCCAGTGGAGCAACCGCAATGCCCTTGAAGCGGCCCCGGCCCCGCGCTATGGCGTTGAGCAGGCAGCGGTTATCGGCGCCGTAGCCCGAGTTGGGCCCCACCAGCAGGGCATGCTGCGCGCCATAGGCTTCAAGCACCCGGGCAAAGTAATCCGCGCTGCCGGTCTCCTGGCCGGCAGGGCGGTAGGCCACGTCGGCCGCGTAGGCGAACCCTTGCGGGTCCAGCACATGGCAATGGCAGTCAATCTTGGGGCTGGCGTAGATCGAAAAATCTGTCACGGTGCGCTGCGTGTCAGAGCGTGGCCTCGATGGCCGCACGCAACTCTGGCGTGATCTCGGGCATCACGCCAAACCAGGCATGGAAGGCGGGTCGCGCCTGGTTGAGCAACATGCCCAGCCCGTTCACCGTGGGATTGCCGCGCTGGCGCGCCGCAGCGAGCAAAGGGGTTTCCAGCGGCACGTAGATCACATCCGAAACCAGGGCCGTCACCGGGAGTTTCGCAAGATCGAGATCGAGGGCCGGCTGGCCATGCATGCCCTGGCTCGTGGTGTTGACCAGCAGGGCCACGCCTTCCAGGGCCTGGTGGCGCTCGGTCCAGGGCAAGGCCTTGACGGGTCCGCCAAATTCATCGGCCAGTGCCCGGGCTTTCTCGGGCGAACGGTTGAGCAGGCGGATCTCGCGCGCACCGCGATCGGCCAGGCTCAGCACAACCGCGCGCGCAGCACCCCCGGCACCCAGCACCGTGATAGGCCCAGCATCGGCCCG
>Ga0007834_1000077_pt1 | contig 36994 bp, 35 predicted proteins | sample CryBogCBE06Nov07_FD_71233 | JGI IMG/M metagenome (GOLD analysis project Ga0007834, IMG submission 71233) | Freshwater microbial communities from Crystal Bog, Wisconsin, USA - CBE06Nov07 | ecosystem: Environmental > Aquatic > Freshwater > Lake | place: Crystal Bog, Wisconsin, USA | collected...
ACCGCGCGACCAACGAGAAAATCACCGTCGCCCAGGCCACCAATGAATTGCTCATGGAAAAAGAGCCTTCGCTGCAGTTCACCACCCCCGAGCAGCTCGGTGGCCTGGCCGTGTTCATGTGCTCCCCGGCGGCCGACAATATCCGCGGCGTGGCCTGGGCCAATGACGGCGGCTGGACAGCGCAGTAACCCGCCCGGCTCCCCCATGAATATCGCCCAGGTGCTCGCGCAGGCTTTTGCCATGCCGCTGGTGAATCCCTCCTTCCCCCGGCCACCCTACCGCTTCTACAACCGCGAATACATCATCATCAGCTACCGCACCGATCCGGCGGCGCTGGCGGCTGTGGTGCCCGAGCCGCTGCTGGTGGCGGAACCCATCGTCAAATACGAGTTCATCCGCATGCCCGACTCCACGGGCTTTGGCGACTACACCGAGTCGGGCCAGGTGATTCCTGTCACCTACCAGGGCGAGAGCGGTGGCTATGTGCACTCGATGTACCTCGACGATGACGCACCCATTGCTGGCGGGCGCGAGCTCTGGGGCTTTCCCAAGAAACTGGCCAGCCCGAAAATCGTGCACGAAGGCGATGTTGTGGTTGGCACCCTGCATTACGGCAGCCAGCTTGTGGCCAGTGGCACTATCGGCTACAAGCACAAGGCCGTGGACACGGACGGTGTGGCCAAGGCCCTGCAGGCGCCCAGCTACCTCCTCAAGATCATCCCCCACGTGGACGCCACGCCGCGCATTCTGGAACTGGTGCGCTACCGGCTTGAAGACGTCCAGGTCAAGGGCGCCTGGGCCTCGCCCGCCGCGCTTCAGCTGTTCCAGCATGCGATTGCGGATGTGGCCCGGCTGCCCGTGCTCGAAGTGGTCTCAGCCCTGCACTGCATCGCCGACCTCACGCTGGGCATGGGTGAGGTGGTGCATGACTACCTGAAAGAGCCGGAATGAATGCTGTCAAGAAAATGGCCTCGCGCTACCAGCGCATTGCCCTCATGTTGCAAGGCGGCGGTGCGCTGGGGTCCTACCAAGTTGGTGTCTATCAGGCTCTCGCCGAAGCGAACTGTTTGCCGCACTGGGTTTGCGGTGTTTCGATTGGTGCCATTAATGGCGCCCTGATTGCGGGCAACGCGCCAGACAAGCGCCTAGAGCGCATGCAGGAGTTCTGGGCCCTGGTGGGCAGCCGCTCTGCGGGGCCGCTGGCACAGGCGAGTGACCCGTTCCGGGCCTGGGCCAGTGCGGCCAGCGCCTGGATGACAACCACCATGGGCCAGCCGGGGTTTTTCAGCCCGCGCATGCCCAACCCCTGGCTCTCGCCTGCGCACGCCACCGCCAAACCGGGTGACCCCGCTGCGACCAGTCTGTACGACACCTCGCCGCTGCGCGCTACGCTGGAGCGCCTAGTTGATTTTGACCGGCTCAACAGTGGCGAGACGCGCCTGAGCGTCGGTGCGGTGCATGTGGCCAGCGGCAACAACGTGTTTTTTGATACCGCGCACGAACGCCTGGGCCCAGAGCACATCATGGCCAGTGGCGCGCTTCCGCCCGCGCTGCCGATGGTCAAGATCGGAGAAGACTTTTATTGGGATGGCGGCATTGTCTCCAACACCCCGCTGCAGTACCTGCTGGACGAAGGCGATGACCTGAGCACATTGGCCTTCCAGGTGGACCTGTTCAGCGCCAGGGGCAGTGTGCCGCGCAATATGCACGATGTCGCTTCCCGGCAAAAGGACATCACCTATTCCAGCCGCACCCGGCAAGCCACCACGGCCTTCAAGCGCACGCTCGAACTGCGCCGTCAGCTGGCCGACGCCCTGGGACGCCTGCGCCCCAGCCAGCTGCAGCCCGGCGAGGCGGCGCTGATGCGCGACTATGCTGATGTGGGTGTGGTCAACCTGATCGAGCTGATCTACCAGGCCAAACATTTTGAAGGCGACACCAAGGACTACGAGTTCTCGCGCGAATCGGTCGCCATGCACAGCAAAGCCGGTTACACGGATACGGCAGCCTCGCTGGCCCAGCCGGGCTGGCTGGACCCGCCCACGCCGGAGCAGGGTCTGGTGGAGCACGATATCCATCGCAAGGCCTGAAGTTCTGGTTTGCCTCGTGGGTGGGGCGATCAGGGGTTGTTTGCATCAAGCGAACGAGTGCCAACCATCACGACTACCGTAGCGGCTGGGCTGGGTGGCGCAGCGAAGTGAAGGAGGAGACCAAAGGCCGGAGGACATGGGCGAAGCTAGCCACCCCAGTCTCTACGGTCTACGGCAGCGGCGACAATCCCCCTCATGAAAACAATTCGGCTCAAAGAAGGCAAGGAACGCAGCCTGTTGCGCGGCCACCCCTGGTTGTTTGATGGTGCCATAGCCTCAGGCTCGGGGGACAGTGGCGAAACGGTGCGGGTGCAAGCCCATGACGAGCGCTTTCTGGCCTGGGGCGCCGTCAGCCCCACCTCACGCATCCGGGTGCGCGTTTGGAGTTTCGACGAAGCGCAGCGCATAGACGCTCCTTTTTTTATAGCGCGCTGCGCAGCATCCGTAAGCGCCCGGAGCCAATTGGGCATTCAAAGTGATGGTGTGCGCCTGGTCCATGGTGAGTCCGACGGCTTACCGGGCCTGGTGGTGGACCGCTATGGTGACACCCTGGTGGCCCAGTTCGGTAGCGCTGGCGCCGAGCGCTGGAAGGCGACCCTGGCAGACGCCCTGCTCCAGGCCACGGGCTGCGCGCGCATCTACGAGCGATCAGACGCCGACTCGCGCAAGCTTGAGGGCCTGCCCAGCTTCACTGGCTGGCTGCGCAAGCCTGCAGACGACCCCGCCGCAACGGAATTGACCATCCGGGAACACGGCTGGCGACTGAGCCTGGATATCGCCACCGGCCACAAGACCGGCTTCTATCTTGACCAGCGCGACAGCCGCAAGGCCTTTGCCGACGCCTGTGCCCTGCGCCAGCCGCAACGCGTACTCAACTGCTTCAGCTACACCGGCGGATTTACGGTGGCAGGGCTCTGGGGCGACGGGCAACGCGGGGCGGGCCATGTCACCTCCATTGACTCTTCCGGACCAGCGCTGGAGCGCGCAGCGAAGAACCTGCAGTTGAACGGCTTTGCTGCGGAGCGCGCCACCATGCTGGACGCCGACGTGAATGCAAGCCTGCGCCAGTATCTCGATGCCGGCCAGCAGTTTGATGCCATCGTGCTGGACCCGCCCAAGTTCGCGCCCACCAGCGCACAGGTCGAGCGCGCTGCCCGCGCCTACAAGGACATCAACAGGCTAGCACTCAAGCTGCTGATGCCGGGCGGCATGCTTTTCACCTTCTCCTGTTCGGGCGGAGTCAGTGCCGACCTCTTCCATAAGATCGTGGCATCTGCCGGCGCGGACGCCGGCGTGGATGGCTACATCACCCAGCATCTGGGTGCGGCGCCCGACCACCCCATGACCCTGAACTTCCCGGAAGGGGAATACCTCAAGGGCCTGGTCGTGCTGCGGAAATAGGGCAGTCCGGGCCTAGCGGCCCAGAACATCGCCCAGCATCCGCGCCAGGCGGATGGAGGCGTGGACAAGCTGGCTTTCGTAGTCGTCGTTGACCAGATCCTGGTATTCCTTGCCCAGCACGGCATTCGGAGCGACCCAACGTCCCGGCAGGTTGGCAATCGCATGGCTTTCTTCGGCCCAGCAAACAACGGGCTCGCGCGCGCCGATGCATGGGTCGGCCCAGGCCGCCGATTTGCCGCTGCGAAACCAGGTACCGTCGAGCTGATCGACTTGCTCACCCCAGCTGAAGTACCGGGCCCGGAAAAGCCCGCTGTCCCAGAGCGCGTGAAACCGCATCTGCGTCGTGTTGCTGCTGTTGGGGGTGCTCAGGAATGTCACCATGATGTCGTTGCCGCCGGTTGCCTCCCGCACCGTATGCAAAGGCTGGTGGATGTCGCCCACGAAATGCACGAGAAACTTCAGCGCGTCCTGGCGCTCGGTCAGTGCCGCTGCCGTATTTCCTAGCACGGCCGCATTGGATTCGATCGCCAGAACCACGCAGTCATCGGGCACCGCAAGCCCGGACTTGGGTTGGTAGACGCAATCGCGCGTGCGCTCGTAGCGCCTTTGGGCGAGGGGAATGTCAACAAAGTGCCAGCCATAGGTATCGGCGCGCGCGCCGTGGGCCACGGTGTCCGCCCAGTTGGAAATGGAAGCAAGGGAGGTTCCAGGTGGCAACACAGCTTCCAGCGCCGCCCGGGTACTGGCATTGAGCTGGCGCTGCGCCATCTCGGCAACCGTGGAATGCCCTTCCTGACCCCAGGCCAGCACCCACAAAGGCCATAAAGCAAGGCTCAGGCCGACACAGAACTTTTTCATGGCGATCTCCTCCGGTCGCGTCCGCGATGCGGTGGCCCATCATGCTTGTGGAAAGCATGGCTGGCAAGCCCTGCCGAGACTTGATTTCCCAGCTAAACTCCCCACCTTTGCCCGGGTCGCAGCCCCCGAAAGTACCCCATGTCCCTGATTCCCGCCACCATCCTCACCGGCTTTCTCGGTTCGGGGAAAACCACCCTGCTCAAACGCGTGCTGACCGAGGCGCACGGCCAGAAAATTGCCGTGATCGAAAACGAGTTCGGCGAGGAAAACATCGACGCCGACATCCTGGTCTCCGACGTACAGGAAAACATCATCCAGATGAGCAACGGTTGCGTCTGCTGCACGATCCGCGAAGATCTGCGCACCACCCTGCACGACCTGGCCGAGAAGAAGCGCAAAGGCGAGCTGGATTTTGAACGCGTGGTGATCGAGACCACGGGTCTGGCCGACCCGGGCCCGGTGGCACAGACCTTTTTCATGGACGACGAGATTGCTGAAAGCTACCTGCTCGATTCCATCCTGACCCTCGTCGATGCCAAGCATGCCGCCAGCCAGCTCAATGACCGGCAGGAGGCCCGCCGCCAGGTCGGCTTTGCCGACCAGATTTTCATCAGCAAGAGCGATCTGGTCCCGGCCGAAGAGACCGATGCCCTGATTCACCGCCTCAAGCACATGAATCCCCGAGCCCCGATCCAAAAGGTGCACTTTGGCGAAGTGCCGCTCTCCAGCGTGTTCGATCTGCGTGGGTTCAACCTCAATGCCAAGCTCGATATCGATCCCGATTTTCTCAAGGAAGATGACCATGACCACCATGACCACGCCCATGGTGAACATTGCGACCATCCGTCCCATGCACACGATCACGGCGACGACCATGGCCACCACGGCCATCACCACCATATCGATGACGACGTGAAGAGTTTTGTCTTCAAGAACGACCGACCCTTTGATGCCGCCAAGTTGGAAGATTTTCTGGGTGCCATCGTCAACATCTATGGCCCGCGCATGCTGCGCTACAAAGGCGTGCTCAACATGAACGGCACCGAGCGCAAGGTCATCTTCCAGGGCGTGCACCAGCTCATGGGCAGCGACCTGGGCCCCAAGTGGCTGGACACCGAGCAGCGCAACAGCAAGATGGTTTTCATCGGGATTGACTTGCCCAAGGACATTTTTTTGCAGGGCCTGGAGCAATGTCTCGCCTGAGGCATTAATTGGGGTTAAGCTGTTTCCGAAAGGGCTGTTTTGACGATGATTGTCTCGCTTCTGCAACTGATGGGTTTTCCGCTTGGTAAACCGCTACAATCGCGCGCCGATGAGAATCGGGCCACCAGCCCATCCGAGCATGCCAGCGCCAGTTCCGCGAGGAGACATCCAGTGAATAAAAGCCCTGCAAAAAAAGCCTCCAAGAAGCCCGCTCCTAAGCCGACTGCCAAGCCAGTGAAAGCCAAGGCAAGCCCGTCGGCGCCAGCCGAAAAGGCCGATGCCAAGGCCAAACCGGTGCCCGCCAAGGCAAAAGCCAAGCCTGCCGCTGCAGCCAGCAAAAAGGCAGCGGTCAAAAAGCCGGTGGCACAAAAGGCTCCGGCCAAGCCGGCCGCAAAGAGCGTAGCGAAGGCTGCGCCCAAATCATCTTCCAAACCTCAACCTGCCTCGAAAGCGGCCAGCAAACCCGTGACCCTCAGTGCTCCCAAGACCGCCAGCGCCGCCGCTGAAAAAACAGCAGCGCCAACTTCCGCCAAACCAGCAGCCTCCGCCCCGACCGCTTTGACCAAGGCCCCGCCGCCCAAGACCGGGCGGGGCAAACAGCCCCTGACTGCGCCATCGATGGCCCCTGCCGTGGCATCCACCGCCGCCAAGTCCAGCTATTCGATGACCAGTTCCCCTTACAGTGAACCGATGATTGCGCCGCCAGCGACCAGTGCCAAAAAAGACAGCAAACTGGCCAACAACTGGAAAACCAAGTCCGCAGCACAGATGTCCGACGCCGAAGTCATGGCCATGCCCGACGACGAATACATGAACGACAAGCAGATGGCTTTTTTCCGCCTCAAGCTGGTTCAACTCAAGAACGACATCCTCGACAGCGCTGGCGAAACCACCGAGCACCTGCGCGAAGACACGGTGATCGTGCCCGATCCTGCGGACCGGGCAACGATCGAAGAAGAACATGCCCTGGAATTGCGCACGCGTGACCGGGAACGCAAGCTGCTCAAGAAAATCGAGCAGTCCATCGGCCGGATCGATGCCGGCGACTATGGATACTGTGACGAAACCGGGGAACCGATTGGCGTGGGTCGTCTCTTGGCCCGGCCGACCGCTACCCTGTCACTTGAAGCCCAACAACGCCGCGAACTCAAGCAGAAGATGTTCGGAGACTGAAGCCCAATCGGCTCCCAGACGCCCGATCCACAACACCATGGCAAAGGACGACACCACCAACGGATTGCTTTCCAAGATGGTGAAGTTCGTCCGCAATCCGACCACCAACTGGTCGGACCTGGACAGCAAGGACACGGACCGCGAGAGCACCTACAGCAAGCAGGCGCTCAAGGAGATGATCGAGCGCAAGCGCCGCAACGATTTTGTGCGCAAGCGCGAATTCGACATGCTGCGCAAGCTCCGGCGGCGTGAGGCCATGTCGGGCCAGGACGCCGGTGGACGTCCATCGTTCTTCCAGAGCAGCTTGCCGTCCAAACCGGACGACCGCGCCATGACGCTCAAGAAGATTGACGAGATCGAAGCGCAGATGTCCATGCAATGGTGGAAGACCAAGCACGGTGCCAGTTCCTCGCTTCCGGGCTCGAGTTCGGACTACCCCAACTCCGACATGCCGGCGCCACCACCACCTCCGGCCCGGCCCGTCGTGGCTCCGACAGTGCCCACCAACTTCCCGCCCACGGACCCGGCTCCACTGCAAGGAGGCGCCGCAACTCCGGCGCCGAAACTGGCGCCAGCCAAGGCCCCTGCACCGGTGGGCCTGGGTGGTCTGGCTGCTAGCTATGACGGTGGAACGACCGGGTTTTCCGCCTCCAAGCTGTTTGCCATTGATGTGGCCGATGTGCAGCACGACCCCGAGCTCGAGGAAGCGGCCATCCGATTTGCCAATGGCGACGACAGCGGTGCGGAAAGTGGCCTGCGCGAGGCCATTGCGCCCCACGGAAGCCGGGCAGACCACGAAGAAACCTGGTGTGCGCTGTTTGACCTGTACCGCGCAACGGGCAATCACGACGCATTCGAGAGCCTCGGCATTGATTTTGCAAACCGCTTCGGCCGGTCGGCCCCTCTCTGGTTCTCGTTGCCGGAGATGGTACGGAGCATGACCCTCTCCGCCGGTGGAGGCAAGTCCGCGCCGGCGCGCGCCACCGACTGGCGCTGCCCCCCCCAGTTGAGCGTGCAGACCCTGGCCGCGCTCAATGCCGCGCTTGGCAAGGCACCCATGCCCTGGCATCTGGACTGGAGCCGCCTGCAAAGCATCGAGCCTGCGGCCATTGTTCCCCTGTCCCGGATCTTTGGCAGTTGGTCCACTCAGCCGGTGCAACTGCGCTTCAGCGGATGTTCCCAGCTCGACACCGTCCTGCAGGGCCTGACGCCCTCGGGGCAGCCGGGTGCCGCGCAAGACGGCTGGCGCCTGCGCATGGAGGCCCTGCGCATCATGCATCGGCCCGACGAATTTGAATTGACGGCGCTGGATTTCTGCGTGACCTACGAAGTGTCCCCGCCCGCCTGGGAAAGCGCCCGCTGCGAATTTAAGTCGCTGGATGAGGCCAGCGGCAGTCAGGCCGGTGCAACCATCATCGGCGAGGCCCACCTCGACTCGGTTTCCTCCGGCCTCAACAGTGTGCTCGGCGATACCCAGTTTGGCAGCGGCCAGAACGCCCAGCTCGCGACGGTGGAACTGGCCGGACAAATCCAGGGAGACGCAACGGCCGCTCTCCTGACACTGGAAGACCGCACGCTCGGTGCCGACCTGATGGTGATCTCCTGTGCCAAGCTCATCCGCGTGGACTTTTCCGCCGCGGGTACCCTGCTCAACTGGGTCAGCGCGCGCCAGTCGGAAGGCCGCGCGGTGCAATTCAGTGAAGTCAATCGCTTGGTCGCTGCGTTCTTCCATGTCATTGGCATTAGCGAGCATGCCAAGGTCCTGCAGCGCACCGATTGAACGGCGCGCCGCAGCTCTGGCAATCAGGGCTTGACGTAGTCCGAAATCACCTTCCACTTGCCATCGATAATCTGCGACAGCCGCGACAGCTCGCTGCCCAGGCGTTTGGTGGGCCCATAAGTGGCCTCCGCGCTGCCGAACATGTCGGGAGGAATGGTCATGGTATCCATGGCCTTGATGAAGCTTTCGGTGCTCAGGTTCGGGCCGGCTTTCTGCGCGCCTCGCACGATGGCGTCAATGATGTCGTAGCCGTACACCGAGAATACGGTGGGGTCTTCATTGAACTTGGTCTTGTATTTGTTGGCCCAGAAGCGGATCGGCTGGGATGCTTCGTCCAGGTAGGGATGCTGCACCGTCATGGTGGCATACAGCCCGTTCATCGCGGCTCCGCCCAGCTTGTGAATTAGGTCGGTGTAGGCCGCACTAGAGCCCAGGAAAACCGGGTTGAATCCGGTCTTGCGCGATTCGGCAATGGTCCCGATCGTCTCGCGAATGATGGTGCCAAGAACCACCAGCTCACAGCCCGCCGATTTCATCTTGGCAACCTGGGATGAAAAGTCGGTAGCCCCGCGCTTGTAGCTGGTCTTCTCGGCCATCTCCATGTTGACCGTCTTGAGCCCGGCCTCTGCGCCGCGCAGCACTTCCAGCCCGAAGTCATCGTCCTGGTAGATCGTGCAGATCTTTTTAGCCCCTTTGTCCTTGACCAGCTTGGGCAAGGCCGTGCGCATCTGGTCGTAGTAGGTAGCGGCAAAGGAGTACTTGAGCTTGTGGAAGGGCTCATACATTTCACGCGCCGCGGTGATCGGAAAAAAATTGATGACATTTTTTTCAAACTGGACGGGCATGGCCGCCAGGTTCTGTGCAGTGCCCAGGTGGCCTGCCATGATGAAAATCTTGTCTTGGTTGACCAGCTTCTGCGCGGCCAGAACGGCCTTCTTGGGGTCGTACCCGTCGTCCTCCACGGCAAGTTTGAGCTTGCGGCCATGCACGCCGCCCTGCTCATTGACCTCTTCAATGCGCAACTGCATGCCATTGCGCGCCTGCTTGCCGTAACCGGCCAACGGGCCCGACAGGTCCTGGATGGTTCCGATCAGGATTTCTGTCTTGCTCACGCCTTGGGTATCGGCATGCGCTAATGAAATAGTAGCTAACAACGAAGCAAACACGCTGGCTATCGACGTCTTTATCTTCATACATGTCTCCTGGTGGGTTGCTGGGCGGGTGAAATCATTGGTACATGGCCTCGATGTGCGGCGCATATTTTTTTGCCACCAGGGTCCGCTTGAGCTTCATGGTGGGGGTGAGCTCTTCGTCTTCGGCCGAAAGTTGCGTGTCGAGGAGCCAGAATTTCTTGACCTGCTCGACGCGGGCGAATTTCTTGTTGACGCGCTCCAGTTCGCCCTGCACCAGTTCCTGGACTGCGGCTGCCTTGGTCAGGCTGGCGTAGTTGCCAAATGGCACGTCGTTGTCCTGGGCAAACTTCTCGACGTTTTCCTGGTCAATCATGATGATGACGGTCAGGTAGGGCCGTTTGTCGCCGATCACCACGGCATCCGTGATGTAGGGCGAGAACTTCAGTTCGTTTTCAATCTCGCTGGGCGTCACGTTCTTGCCTCCGGCCGTGATGATGATGTCCTTCATGCGGTCGGTGATGCGGAAATAACCGTCCGGGTCGACGCTGCCCACGTCGCCGGTGTGCAGCCAGCCTTGGGCATCGATCGTCTCAGCGGTCTTTTCAGGCTGGTTCAGATAGCCCATGAAAACGTTTAGACCGCGCACCAGCAGCTCGCCCGTGACCGGATCCACGCGCACCTCGTTGTAGCTCGCAGCCGGCCCGATGCTGCCGGGCTTGATGCGACCGGGCGGCGTGCCCGTGGCGGCACCACAGGACTCCGTCATGCCCCATACCTCGAGCATGGGCACACCCAGGGCAAGATACCAGCGGATCAGGTCGGGTGCGATCGGCGCAGCGCCGGTCACCAGATAGCGCGCCCGGTGGATCCCGATGAGCTTGCGCGTGTTATTGAGTGCCAGCCAGCGCGCAAGCGTGAATCGGCACTTGAGCCAGGCGCTGACGGGCTGGCCTGCCAGCACCCGGTCGGCAACCGCAGCACCCACACCGATGCTCCAGGCATAGGCCGCCTGCTGCACGGGCCCCGCTTCCTTGAGCGCAATCATCACGCCTGAGTAGAACTTTTCCCATACCCGCGGCACGGCCGTAAATACCGTGGGCGCAATCTCGCGCACGTTCTCCGGGACGGTTTCGGGATTCTCGACAAAATTGAGCAAGGCCCCGGCGTACAGCGCGTGGTACTCCCCGCCCACGCGCTCGGCAATATGGCACAGCGGCAGGAAGCACATGCGCTCGTCCGCTTCGCTCTGCGCCACCAGTCGGTTGTAGCCGCGCACGGTATGCACCAGATTGCGGTGGCTGTGCATAGCACCTTTGGGCTTCCCGGTGGTGCCCGAGGTGTAGACCAAGATGGCCAGGTCCTCGCTCTGGCAAGTCGCAGAGCGCTGATCAAGGGCTTGCGGATGGGCTTGCATGTATTGGCGCCCCAGCGCCCGCAGCACGTCCAGGCCCATGACCATCGGATCACGCAAATCGCGCAAACCCTCCATGTCAAACACGATGATCTTCTGCAGCAGTGGCAAGCTGCCGCGTACCTCGAGCGCCTTGTCGAGCTGCTCATCATCTTCCACAAACAAAAACGTGGTGCGCGAGTCTTCGCAGAGGTAATGCACCTGGCTGGCCGCGTCCGTGGGATAGATGCCATTGGCCACCCCGCCGGCGCCCAGCACGGCCAGATCGGCAAGCACCCACTCGACAACCGTGTTGGCCAGGATGGAAGCGGTATCCTGCGGTGCAAAGCCCAGCGCCAGCAGGCCGTTGCCAATCTCGCGCACCGCAGCTGCAGTCTGGTTCCATGTCCAGGCCCGCCAGATGCCCAGTTCCTTTTGGCGCATCCAGACCTTGTCGCCGCGCATGCTCACCGCGTTCCAGAACATGGCGGGCACGATCTCGCCGGGCACCACAATGCCCGGGTCCGGCTGGATTTGGGTGGCATCCCAGAGACCTTTCATTGTCATCTCCAGTTCTTCTTTTTCTTCCAGCGCCGCTCACCCCGCACGCCTTCTTCCTTCATCCCGAGATAGAACTCCTTGATGTCGTCCTTTTCGCGCAGGCGGGCACAGGTGTCTTCCATCACGATGCGGCCACTCTCCAGCACATAGCCATAGTCGGATGCATTCAGGGCCATGTTGGCGTTTTGCTCGACCAGCAGGATGGTGGTGCCCCTCTCCCGGTTGATGCGCACCACGATTTCAAAGATTTCCCTGGTCAACCGGGGCGAAAGGCCCAGACTGGGCTCGTCAAGAAGGATCAGGTCCGGATTGGCCATCAGCGCCCGGCTGATGGCCAGCATTTGCTGCTGCCCGCCGGACAGCAGTCCGGCGTCCTGCGCCGTGCGCTCACGCAAAATCGGGAAGTAACCATAGACCGCCTCCATGTCCCGGCCGACGCCGTCGCGGTCGCTGCGTGTATAGGCCCCCATCAGCAGGTTGTCGCGAACCGAAAGCAGGGGAAATACTTCCCGCCCCTCCGGAACATGGGAGAGTCCCTGGTGGACGATATGGGCCGGATCCCGGGCCGTGATGTCGGAACCCTTGAATTCGATCGAACCCTTGCGCGGGTCGATGATGCCCGAGATGGTCTTGAGGATGGTCGTCTTGCCCGCACCGTTGGAGCCCAGCACTGTGGCGATCTCACCGCGCCGCACCTGCAGGCTCACGCCGCGGATGGCCTTGATCGGGCCATAGGCACTCTCGACGTTAAGCAGCTTCAGGACGGGCTGGTCGCTGACCGGAGGCGGTGCCAGGCTCATGCCGTCCTCCGCAAATTCGACACGTCATCCACAGACCCCAGATAGGCCTCGATCACCCCCGGGTGAACCTGCACCTCGCGCGGTGTACCGGTGGCCAGCACTTCGCCCTGGTTCATGGCCAACACGCGATCCGAGACTTTGGACACCAGGCTCATGTCATGCTCGACCATCAGTACCGTGATGCCCAAATCCTGCTGGATATCCTGGATCCAGAAAGCCATGTCATCGGTCTCTTCGACATTCAATCCCGAGGAGGGCTCATCAAGCAGCAGCAGTTGCGGATCGGTACACAGGGCGCGGGCCAGCTCGACCACTTTGCGCACGCCGTAGGGCAGGCCTGCGACCAGGCTGTCGCGGTGGTGCTGCAGGTCGAGCAGCTCGATGATCTGCTCGACCTTTTCACGTGCCGCGATTTCGGCCCTGCGCACTGCAGGCGTGAAAAAGATTTCGCGCAGGATCCCCGTCCTGCGCTGGGTATGGCGCCCGATCAGGAGGTTCTGCAGAACCGTGGCATGTTCAAACAACTCGATGTTCTGGAAGGTTCTGGCAATGCCCAAGGCCGCAATCGCATGGGGTGGCTGTTCAATCAGGTCCTTGCCGTGATAGCGGATGCTTCCACTGGTGGGCGTATAGATGCGGCTGATGAGATTAAACACGGTGGTCTTGCCCGCGCCATTGGGGCCAATCAGTGTGAACACTTCGCCACGGCGCACATCGAAACTCACCCGGTTGACGGCCAGCACACCGCCAAAGCCCACGCTCAGGTCCTTAGCCGACAAAAGAATTTCAGCTTGTGTCATCTCAGCCGGTCGGATTTCTGGAAAGATTTCTGCCGCTTGAACATGCCCTTGCGGTAGAAGGGAAACATCTGGAACCAAGTACGGATCTTGAGCCAGCGCCCATAGATGCCCAGCGGCTCGAACAGGACAAAGGCTACTAGCACAGTGCCGTACACCACCGATTGCAGTCCGGGAGCCTGCCCGATGTTTTCCGGAAGCCAGTCTTTGGAGAGGGCAATCAACTGCGGCATCGAGATCAGGAAAATGGCGCCCAGGAAGGCTCCGTGCACCGACCCCAGCCCGCCAATCACGACCAGCAGCAAAAGGTCGATGGATTGCAGGATGCCAAACTGGTCCGGCGATATGAATTGCAGCCTGTGTGCATACAGCGCGCCGCCAATGCCGGCCAGACCAGCCGAGAGGGCAAACGACAGGGACTTGTAGCGCGCGAGATGAATGCCCATGCTTTGCGCCGAAATTTCGGAATCCCGGATCGCCACAAAGGCGCGTCCGGTCGGGGAGCGCAGCAGGTTCAATACAGCCAGCGTGCACAGGGCCGTGATTGTCAGACAGAGGTAGTAAAAGCCGTTGCCATTGCCCACCTGCCAGCCAAACAGGTCCGGCGTTTTTACCTGCATGCCCGCGTTGCCACCCGTGACCGATTCCCAGCGGGAAAAGCCTTCTTCGACAATGAAACCGAAGGACAAGGTGGCCATGCCCAGGTAGATGCCCTTGACCCGCAAGGCGGGAATGCCCACAACCGCCCCCACCAATGCCGACAAAGCTGCGGACATCGCCAGGGCAAACGGGAAGGGCCAGCCCATGCCGGAGAGCACGGCTTGCGTATAGGCGCCAACGCCCAGAAAGGCCGCATGCCCGATGGAGAACTGGCCGGTAAAACCCGCCAGCACCATCAGACCGAGGCCGACCACGGAGTAAATCAGCACGAAAGTGACCTGGGCCAGCCAGTATTCGGGCAATAGCCAAGGTGCGGCGAGCAGGAACAGCATCAAGGCGCCGTACCAGAAACGGTGCCCGCCATGTTTGGCTAGGGCAATGTCCTGGGCATAGCTAGTCTTGAAAATGAATCTCATACCTTTTTGCGCAGCTTCTCGCCAAACAGACCGTTGGGTTTGAGCATCAGCATCAGCAATACCACGATGTACGCTGCAATGTCCTTGAACCCGTCGGGCAGATAAAAGCCCGAGAACGACTCCACCAGGCCAATGACGATTCCGCCGACGATGGCCCCGGGCAGGCTGCCAAAACCGCCGACGACTGCGGCCGGAAAGGCCTTGAGACCAATCAGGCCCATGTTGGCATGTACAAACGTGATGGGCGCCAGAAGCAGCCCGGCAACGGCAGCAACCGCCGCAGCAAGGCCCCAGACCAAGCCATTGAGGCGCTGCACAGGAATGCCCATGTAATAGGCGGCAAGCTGGTTCTGCGATGCGGCCTGCATGGCGATGCCAACCTTGCTGTAGCGAAACACCATGAACAATGCGCCGCACAGCACCACCGTGGCCGCGATGATGGCCATCTGCTCCACATTGAGCACCAGCGAGCCAAGGTTCCATATCTGGTCCTTGTAGGGAACCGGCAAAGTGCGCGTCTCGGTGCCGACGTTGGGAATCATGGTGATCAGGCCGCGCGCGACATAGCCGATGCCGATGGTGAGCATGACAATCGAGAACGCGGGCTGACCCAGGATCGGCCGGATCACTAGGCGCTCCAGTGCCATGCCAAACAAGGCCATGGCCAGCATGGTGCAGGGCACGACCAGCCAGAACGGAAAGCCCATGCCCGTGAGCAGGGCGAGGCTGCAAAATGCACCAAGCATCATCAATTCACCTTGCGCGAAACTCACGGTTTCCGTGGCCTTGTAGATCAGCACAAAGCCCAGCGCAATCAGGCCGTAAACACAGCCTTGGGCAACTCCACTGATCAACAACTGCACAAACTGCACACGCAACTCCTCGAGAGGCTGACCGTTTATACAAGTGCATCATGGGACGGCGCTCAGGGTTGTTCCGAATACTTAAGGTTTGTCCTATGGAGGGTAATCACCGAATGACATCCATCCGAATCGGCTCCGGCCTTGGCTTTTATGGGGACTCCTGGGAACCCGTGGTGGCCAGTGTCGAGCGCGGCGATGTGCAATTCATTGCCAGCGACCATCTGGCCGAGTTGACCCTGGCCATCCTGCAAAAAGACCGCCAGCGCGACCGCGCGCTGGGATATGCGCGCGATGTGGTTCCCATGCTGTTGCGGCTGTGGCCCCTGATGCGGCCCCGGGGCATCCGCTTCATCTGCAATGCCGGCGGGCTCAATCCCCAGGGTGCAGGCGAGGCGGTGCGCGCAGCCTTCGCGGCAAAGGGTCTGCAGGCGCGCATTGCCGTGGTATCGGGCGACGACGCACTCGGCATACTGGGTGACACAGCACCTTCCCATATGTTAAATAGCCAGTCTTTCGAGACGGTGCGCGGGCGCATGGTCTTTGCCAATGCCTATCTGGGTGCGCGGCCGATTGTTGACGCGCTGGCCCAGGGAGCCGACATCGTGATCACGGGACGCGTCGCTGATGCAGCGCTCTTTTTGGCGCCCTGCATCGACGCCTTTGGCTGGAAGCTCGAGGACGCGACCGAAGCGCAAGACCTCGACCGTCTGGCGCAAGGTCTGTGCGTCGGCCACCTGCTGGAATGCTCGGGGCAGGGAGCCGGCGGCAATTTCGGAAGCCTGGCGCGCTGGAAGGAGATCCCCGATCTCGCCCACATCGGCTACCCCATCGCCGAAGTGGCGTCTGATGGTAGCGCCCTGATCACCAAGGCGCCCGGCACCGGCGGCCGCGTCAATTTCGACACCCTGCGCCAGCAGTTGCTCTATGAAGTGCACGACCCGCATGCCTATATTTCCCCCGACGTGGTGCTCGATATGTCCTGCCTGCAGCTGGAAGACCTCGGCAATGACCGTGTCCGCGTGACCGGTGCCAAGGGCCGCGGCAGACCTGCGCAGTTGAAGGTGGTTGGCGGCTACAGCGACGGCTTCAAGGCCGAGGTGACCTGGGGCTTTGGCTGGCCCGACGCCTGGGACAAGGCGCAGCTCGCCATCGACATGGTGCGCACCCAGCTTGCCGACAGGCGCATTCCTCACGACGAATTGTTTGTTGAATTCCCCGGGCTCAATTCGGCCAACGGCGCATTGGCACCGATGCCCACCGCGGCGGGGCTGGCCGATGCGAATGAAATCTGGGTCCGGCTGGTGCTGCGCACCCAGAGCAAGGCGGTAGCCGATGGCTTTGGCCGGCTGTTCCCCTGGATGGGCCTGAGCGGCCCGGCCTACACCTGTGGCTTTACGGGCTTGCACAACACCGGCGAGTTGCTAGGCATCTGGCCCGTGCTCGCAGACCGCACCCTGGTTGAGCCGAAAATCCGCATCGAGATGATGGAGACGGGAACATGAAAATCGCGCTTGCGCACATCGCCCATGCCCGCAGCGGCGACAAGGCCGACTGGGTGGATTTCGGCCTCTTTGCCTGGAATGATCCGGGCTACCGGGTCATCGCGCGCGAAGCCACAGCGCAGCGTGTCCAAGCGCACTTCGCGCCCTGGCTTGTCGGGCAGGTGGACTGCTGGCAAATGCCCAATATCCTGGCCGTGAAACTGGTCTTGCGTGGCGCGCTGCAAGGCGGCGGTGCGCGCAATCTTCGGCTCGACAATCTGGGCAAATCCATGGCAGGCGCCCTGTTGCGGATGGAGGCCGAACTGACGCAGGCAGAATGGGACTCGATTACCAAGACACCGGCCGTGGGCTGGTGGCCGGAGGCTACATGAACGTCCACACGGAAAAACTCGGCGAAGTCACCGTCGTCACCCTGTCCCGCCCCGAAGTGCGCAATGCCGTGGACAGTGCCACCGCTGAGGCCTTGTACCAAGTATTTCTCGACTTCGACGCAGACCCTTCTGCGAAAGTGGCCGTGTTCCATGGTGCACACGGCCATTTCTGCGCCGGCTGGGATTTGCAGTTCGGCGCCAAAATGACCCGCGAGCCCGCGTCTGATGCTGCTGGCCCGCTATCCAGTTTGAACTTCTCGGCCAACGATGCAGATCCACCTGGCCCGATGGGGCCCTCGCGCCTGCTGCTGTCCAAGCCGGTCATTGCAGCCGTCAGTGGCGCGGCCGTGGCAGGCGGGTTGGAGCTGGCCCTGTGGTGCGACATGCGCGTGATGGAGCAGGACGCCTACTTCGGCGTCTATTGCCGCCGCTTTGGCGTGCCCCTGATCGATGGCGGCACGGTGCGCTTGCCGCGCCTGGTCGGGATGGGCCATGCCATGGACCTGATCCTCACGGGCCGCAAGGTCGAGGCGTCCGAAGCGTTGGCCATGGGTCTGGCGAACCGGGTCGTGGCCAGCGGCCAGGCGCGCGTCGCTGCGATTGGGCTGGCGCAGCAGTTAGCAGCATTCCCGCAAGCAACAATGAATGCGGACCGCATGAGCGCCTACCGCCAGTGGGATTTGCCATTGAACGAAGCCCTGCACCAGGAATGGGAACGCGGCAAACATTGCCTTGCCGAAGGCATGGCGGGAGCCGCGCGTTTCGCCGCTGGCGCCGGACGGCACGGCAAGTTCTAGTGGAACATCACTGGCCCGGGGCCTTGGGGATGGGCCTGGGTTTGCCAGACTCATCAATCGCCACATAGGTCAGGGATGCCTCCGTCACCTTGACGTATTGCCCCTGGGATCGCATGCGTTCGGCAAAGACCTCCACCTGCACGGTAATGGAAGTGGTACCAATCCGCGTGACGTGGGCGAAGAACGACAAAATGTCCCCCACGCGCACGGGTTGCTTGAAAATGAATTGATTGACCGCCACGGTTGCCATGCGGCCTTGCACATAGCGCGCCGGCAGGACCGAGCCAGCCAGGTCCACCTGGGCCATGACCCAGCCGCCAAAAATATCGCCATTGGCGTTGCAGTCAGCTGGCATGGGAATGACCTTGAGCACCAGGTCCTTGTCGGTGGGCAAATGCACGGGATCACTTGAGTTGGCAGACATAGGCACAATCTGAAAACAAAATAACCCTCAGATTGTCTCCTATGCGCCATATGGGCGAAGCCGCAAGGGCTTCCATTGCCACCTCCGCCAGTCCAACCCGCACGGCCACTGCCAAAGCCACCGTGCCGGAACACTCCGACTGGGCGACCCTGCGGCGGCTGTTTCCCTACCTTTGGGAATACAAATGGCGCGCCATTGCAGCCTTGGTTTTCATGATTGGTGCCAAGCTGTGCAATGTGGGCGTGCCCGTGCTGCTCAAGACCCTGGTGGACCGGATGTCCTTCAAACCCGGCGACCCGGCCGCGGTGCTGGTCGTGCCGATCGGATTGCTGCTGGCCTATGGTTTGCTGCGCCTCTCGACCTCGCTGTTCACGGAATTGCGTGAGCTGGTTTTTTCGAAAGCGACCCAGGGCGCTGCGCGCTCGATTGCCTTGCAGACGTTCGAGCACCTGCACGCCATGTCGCTGCGATTTCACCTGGAACGCCAGACCGGCGGCATGACGCGCGACATCGAGCGCGGTGTGCGCGGCATCGAGTCGCTTATCTCCTATTCGCTCTACAGCATCATCCCGACCCTGATCGAAGTGGGCCTAGTGCTGGGCATTCTGGCTGTGAAGTTCGACGTCTGGTTTGCCTGGATCACGCTGTGCGCGCTGGTCTTCTACGTCGGCTTCACGGTCTCGGTCACCGAATGGCGGACCAAGTACCGCAAACAGGCCAACGAGTTCGATTCGGCAGCGCATACCAAGGCCATCGACTCCTTGCTCAACTACGAGACGGTCAAATACTTCAACAACGAAGATTTTGAGGCGCGCCGCTACGATGAAAGCTTGGAAAAGCTGCGCCGCGCGCGCCTGAAAAGCCAGACCACGCTGAGCATGCTCAATACCGGGCAACAACTCATCATTGCAATCGGCCTGGTCTGCATGCTCTGGCGCGCCACCAAGGGCGTGGTCGATGGCCATATGAGCCTGGGCGATCTGGTCATGGTCAACGCCTTCATGATCCAGCTCTACATCCCGCTGAATTTTTTGGGCGTGCTCTACCGCGAGATCAAGCAGAGTCTTACCGATCTGGACAAGATGTTCGTGCTGATGGAAAAGGAGCGGGAAGTGGCGGACGCGCCGGCCGCCCTTGCACTGACCGGCTTGCAGTCACCCACCGTGCGCTTTGAGCATGTGAATTTTTCCTACGAGGCTGATCGGCCGATCCTGCATGACATCAGCTTTGAAATCCCGGCTGGCCAAACGGTCGCGGTCGTTGGGCCTTCGGGCTCGGGCAAGTCCACACTCGCTCGCCTGCTTTACCGCTTCTACGATGTCCAGCAGGGGCGGATTTCCATCGCGGGGCAAAACATCAAGGACGTGACCCAGGCCAGTGTACGCGCCGCCATCGGCATCGTGCCGCAGGACACCGTCCTCTTCAACGACACGGTCGAATACAACATCGCCTACGGCCGACCGGGTGCGAGCCGTGCTGAAGTGGAAGACGCCGCCCGCTCCGCCCACATCCACAACTTCATCGCCTCCACGCCCAAGGGCTACGACACCATGGTGGGTGAACGCGGGCTGAAACTGTCGGGTGGCGAGAAGCAGCGCGTGGCGATTGCCCGCACGCTGTTGAAAAATCCGCCCATCCTGATTTTTGATGAGGCCACCAGCGCACTCGACAGCGCAAACGAGCGCGCAATCCAGGCTGAACTCGCGGCCACGGCCGATGGCAAGACCAGTCTGGTTATCGCCCACCGGCTGTCCACCGTGGTCGACGCGCATGAAATTCTGGTAATGGAAGCCGGCCGCATCATCGAGCGGGGAAAGCACGCCCAGTTGCTGGCCATGAATGGCCGCTATGCGCAGATGTGGGCCATGCAGCAGTCCGGCGAAACAGTGGATTCGTAGTACGCTGGCGTGCCGACTTTACCGGAACGACACGCGGCGTAGCAATTGATAACACTTTAGCCAGCAGAGCCGTCGTCCGGGCGCTCCGTGCTGCCGTTGTAGGCATGCGCTGTGCAATGTTTGCACCGCACGCGGACACAGTCGTCGACAAGGCTGCATCCGGCATCCAATTGTCAGACCACGTGATGAGGATATTCCCGATGAAACACCCCAAACTGCTGATCGCCCTTTTGCTTGCCGCTGCTGCCCCGGTTGCAGCACTGGCCGACATGCCGGGCCAACACCCTTATTACCTGCATGCGCTGAGCGATTTGCGCGCCGCACGCTGGCTGATCGAGCATCGCCCAGGCAATGCACAGGTCAGTGGCGACGAGGATGTGGCCATCGCGCGCATCGACGAAACCATCAATGAAATCAAGCAGGCCGCCATCGACGACGGCAAGGACATTCACGATCACCCGCCCGTGGATGGCAAGCTTGACAACGGCGGGCGCCTGCATCGCGCAGAAGACCTGCTGAAAAAGGTCCACTCCGATATCGCTCGTGAAGAGGATGATCCCATGACACGCGGCCTGCGTGATCGTGCGGTACACCACCTCGATGACGCCATCCGCGCCACCCATCACGCCATTCAAGCAGCCAGCAAAGGAATCTGAACATCATGACTGACCGTATCACCCTCAAGTACGCCGCGCTGGTCCCCGCTGCGCTGTTGGCCGCAGCATTGACCGGCTGCGTTGTTACCCCGCCATCGGTGCGGCCGCTGTATGCTCCGCCTCCCGGCGTGGCCTATGTCCAGCCGACCTATGCCATACCAGCCCCGGGTTATGTCTGGGCGTACCATCCCAACTATGGTTGGGGCTGGCACCATCCGCAATATGGCTGGCATCGGGGCTGGCGCTAAGCCAAGGCCAATCCCCTCTTCGGCGCTGACCAGACGGAGCACAGGATGCAGGGCAAAGCAGTCTCGAAACAGCGGCGTGGGCTGCTTATGGGCGGGGCCGTGCTGGGCCTGTCTGCCTGGAATCTGGTCCTGGACGGCTGTGCATCCCAGCCGCCAACCTCCGGCATGCAGGCTTTCCCTGCGCCTTCGCCTCCCCCGGGTGACCCATATCCCTGGCTCAATCGTCTGAGCTGGGGCGCGAGCTGGTCTGATGTGGAGCACAACAGACACACCGACATGCAGGGCTATCTGGCCCGGCAATTGCGCCCTGGTCCTTCGAGCATGCCGCAGACCATCGAGGCCCAGATCGCCGCCATGACCATCAGCCAGCGCCCGCTCGTCCAGCTCGTGCAGGACATGGAGCAGCGCAATAGGGATGCCAACGCCATCAGCAACGACGATGACAAGAAGGCGGCGCAACAGGCCTACCAGCAGGAGATGAATCGCCTTGGCCGCGAGGCGGCTACGCGCCATGTGCTGCGCGCGCTCTATTCGCCCAACCAGATTCAGGAGCAGATGACCTGGTTCTGGATGAACCACTTCAGTGTGCACCAGTACAAGGCCAATATCCGCACCATGCTGGGCGACTATGAAGACATCGCCGTGCGCGCGCACGCGTTGGGCAAGTTCCGTGATCTGCTGGCTGCTGTGGCCTACCACCCAGTCATGCTGCGCTACCTCGACAATGAGCAAAACGCCGAAGGCCGCATCAACGAGAACTACGCGCGTGAACTCATGGAGTTGCACACCCTGGGGATTGATGGAGGCTACGGCCAGCGCGATGTGCAGGAGCTGGCCCGGGTGCTGACCGGCGTGGGCATCAACTTCGGCACATCTGCTCCCAAGCTCCGCCCCGAAAAGCAGAGCTTCTATGTACGCAAGGGCCTGTTCGAGTTCAACCCGGCGCGGCACGATTTTGGCGACAAGCAGTTTCTCGGCCAGGCCATTCGCGCCAAGGGCTTGGGCGAACTCGATGAAGCGCTTGAACGGTTGAGCCGGCACCCGGCAACTGCGCGCTTCATCAGCCGCAAGCTGGCGCAGTACTGGCTCACCGACGAACCAGCACCGGCTTTGCTCAACCGCATGGCGGAGGTGTTCCTGCGCAGCGAAGGCGACATCGCCCAGACCTTGCATGCCTTGTTCAGCTCGCCTGAGTTTGCACAGGGTGCAGGGCGCAAGTTCAAGGACCCGATGCGCTATGTGATCTCGGCTGTGCGTCTGGCCTATGACGACAAGCCCATTCTCAATGCCAACCCCATCCACAACTGGCTCTCCCGCATGGGTGAGCCGCTGTACGGACGCCTCACGCCCGATGGCTTCCCCAGCAACGAGGCGGCCTGGGCCAGCCCAGGCCAGATGGCCACGCGCTTTGAGGTGGCCAAGGCGATTGGTTCAGGCAGTGCCGGGCTGTTCAAGTCCGACGGCCCCAATCCGCAGGAGCGCTCGGCGTTTCCGCAGCTGGCCAATGCGCTGTATTACCAATCCATCAGCCGGACCCTCGGTGCCAACACCAAAAAGGCGCTGGAAGAAGCCAGCTCCCCGCAGGAGTGGAACAGCTTCCTGCTCTCCTCCCCCGAGATGATGACCCGTTAGACCGCCGCAGAAGACCCGCCATGCAACGCCGTCAAATTTTCAATCTGCTGGGCGCCTCGGCGCTGACCCTCGGTTCGGGCGGCCAGTTGTTCGCAGCCGGCAGCAACCAGCCGCGATTTCTGCTGGTCTTCCTGCGCGGAGGCTATGACGCGGCCAACCTGCTGGTGCCGGTGAGCAGCGACTTTTATTACCAGTCGCGACCGAACATTGCCATCGCCAAGCCATCGCCCGAACTCAATTCGGCACTTCCGCTGGAGGCCAACTGGGGCTTGCACCCGGCCTTGCGCGATTCGATTTTTCCGCTCTTCCAGAATGGCGAGGCGGCCTTCATCCCGTTTGCGGGAACCGAGGACACGTCGCGAAGCCATTTCGAGACGCAGGACAGCATCGAGCTGGGGCAATCGCTGGGCGCCACCAGGGACTATCGCTCCGGCTTCCTGAACCGGCTGTGCGCCACCCTGCGCGGTGCTGATCCGATGGCTTTCACCAGCCAATTGCCCATAGCCTTGCAGGGCAGTGTGCAGGTGCCCAACATGGCGCTGGGCTCGATAGCCAAGCCCTCGGTGGATGCGCGCCAGAGCAGCATCATCACTGCCATGTATGGCGGTACCAGGCTGGCTTCCAGCGTTACGGAAGGCTTCACCGTGCGCGACCAGGTCATGCGAGAGATGGTCGCCGAGATGGACGCTGCCAGCCGCAACGCCATCACCTCCAAGGGCTTCGAGCTGGAGGCCAGGCGCATCGCCCGGCTCATGAAGGATCGCTACAACGTCGGCTTTGTCGATGTAGGTGGCTGGGACACACATGTGGGCCAGGGCGGCGCCAGCGGCTACCTGGCCAGCCGGTTCGACGAACTGGGCCGGGGCCTGGCGGCCTACGCACAGGAGATGGGCCCGATGTGGAAGAACACCACTGTCTATGTGCTGAGCGAATTCGGCCGCACTTTCCGGCAGAACGGCAATGGTGGCACCGACCACGGCCATGGCAGCGTCCACTGGGTCCTGGGCGGCGGCATCCGGGGCGGCAAGGTGCTTGGCGAACAGCTTGCGGTGGAGCAGGCCACGCTTTTCCAGAACCGCGACTTTCCCGTGCTCAACGACTACCGCGCCGTGCTGGCCGGCCTGTTTAAACGCCAGTTCGGCCTGAATGCCAGCCAGAGCGAACAGGTGTTTGCCGGGGTTAAGCCGCGCGACATCGGCATTCTTTGAAGAGAATAGGCCGCTTGCCTCCACCAAACGGGCGTACTCAGCTACTTTTTTCATAGCAGACCACTTTAAAGATAAGGCCGCTTCAGGGGCTATGATGGCTGCCTGCCATGACCGACCAACAACTGTTTGCCGCCCTGACGCTCGCAGCGACCTGGCTGATCCTGCTGACTTTTGTAGGCCGCGCGATCCTGCGGCCCCACCGCGATCCGGCTTCGCGCGTGGCTTGGGTGGTGGTGATGGCGGTGCTGCCCTTTGTCGGCGTTCTGGCCTACCTGTTGCTAGGGGAAACCAATATCGGCAAGCGCCGTGTGGCCCGCATGCAGGCGGTGCTTGCCCGCCTTCCCGCTGCGCTGGCAACGCCAGGTTTGCAAGGCCCCGGCTGGCAGGCGCGCATTCCCATCCACGGTCCGCAGATTTTTGCTGTCGCGCAATCGGTCAACGGCTTTGCGCCCACTGGGGGCAACCGGGGGCAGCTGCTTCCCGATTCGAATGCCAGCATCGCGGCGCTGGTAGCCGACATCGACGCCGCGACCCGGCATGTCCACCTGTTGTTTTACATCTGGCTGCCCGACAACAATGGCTTGGCCGTGCTGAGGGCCATTCAGCGGGCAGCGGCACGGGGCGTCACCTGCCGCGCTATTGCCGACGGACTCGGTTCACGCACCCTAACAGGCTCCAGCCATTGGCGAGCCTTGCGTGAAGCGGGCGTGCAGCTGGCCATCGCTCTGCCCCTGGGCTTCCCGGTATTGCGTACCCTGGTCGGACGCGTCGACCTGCGCAACCACCGCAAGATCGTGGTGATCGACAACCACATCACCTACTGTGGCAGCCAGAACTGCGCCGACCCGGAGTTTCGCGTGAAGGCTAAATTCGCGCCTTGGGTGGATATCATGCTGCGCTTCGAGGGTCCGGTGGCGCGCCAGGCACAGTACCTGTTTGCCTGCGACTGGATGGCCTATTGCGACGAAGACCTGGCAGACACCCACGCGGATGATATCGGCGCCCTGCTGCGCTTGCCACTTGACCTGCCAGAAGCCGGGGCAGGTGCCGGCATCACGGCACAGGTGCTGGGCACTGGGCCGACCGCACCCTACAGTGCAATGCCTGAGGTGTTCCAGACCCTGATGTTTGCGGCGCGGCAAACGCTCTTCATCACCACCCCCTACTACGTGCCCGACGAAGCGATCCAGTCGGCGCTGTGTGCCGCCGCGCGACGCGGCGTCGCCACACGCATCATCTTCCCCGCGCGCAACGACTCCTGGGTCGTAGGCGCTGCGAGCCGCAGCTACTATGCCGATCTGCTGGATGCAGGTGTCCGCATCTTCGAATACCAGGGTGGCCTGCTGCACAGCAAATCGCTCACGCTGGACGGCTGCGTCAGCTTGATCGGCTCGGCCAACATGGACCGCCGCAGCTTCGACCTGAACTACGAGAACTGCATGGTCCTGCACGACGAAACCATCACCGCAGCGCTTCTGGAACGCCAGGAATCATATCTGGCGCGCAGCCGCGAAATCACACGGAGAGAAGTGTCCGGCTGGCCGATTCACCGGCGCCTGTGGAACAACGCGATTGCCATGGTCGGGCCCGTTTTGTAGCAAGCAGGAAGCCAGGATGACCCACCGACAAAATGATGCCCTCTACCCGGTCGCACGTATTGACGCACTGACGGACGGCATATTCGCCGTTGCCATGACGCTGCTGGTGCTCGATATCCGGCTGCCCGAGAATCTGGCGGTCCATGATAGAGCGGGCCTGCTGCAAGCCCTGATGGACTTGTGGCCCAAGTTTGTTCCCTATGCCCTGAGCTTCATGGTACTGGGACTTCGCTGGCTCTCCAGCGTGCAGGTGCGCAGCCGGGCCGAGTTAATTTCCGGTGCCCACCTTCATTGGTGGATGATCTACATGTTGCTAATCACCTGCGTGCCTTTCAGCACGATCGTGGTTGGCCGCTATGTCCATCTTGCGCCCGCGATCTGGCTCTATGGCGGCAATACCGCCCTGATTGCGCTCGCGTCCATGCGCATGCTGGCCCTCACCCCGGAGCTTGAGCCTGGCCACCACCTGCGCCGCAGGCAGATCTCTTTGCTCGTTCTGCTGGCATCCTCATTGCTCAGTGTCGCCTGGAGCTTCGTCAACCCGAACCAGGCGCTGTGGGCACTGGCCCTGAACATGGCATCTCCGGCGCTGGACCGCTGGAGCGCCCGCAACAGCGTCGCCTGAGATTCAATGGCTGGGCAGATTGGCGTGCACGGCAGCCGTAAGCCCTGACTGGAAGCGCAACAAGTCCTCCGCACTCGCATCGGTAACTGCCCAGTACTGCATGCCCTGGAATTGCCAGCTTGCCAGATTGAAGCCTTGGCGTGTGGAACGCCCGGCAGGCGAAGGCCATGCTCCACCCTCGGGCTGCTCGAACAGGTTGAGCACATGGCCTCCGTGCGCATACACCAGCGCTGCCACGGCCCTGCCCTCAAGGTAATCCAGCCGGCCACCTTTCAACACGAAACCCTCGGCGGCCAGATCCAGCACAACCGGCGCGAAATCGAGCTTGCCAACAAACCAGGGTTTGACGGTGTGCTGATCCGAGGAGGCCACATCGGTCGCATGCCCGACCATGAGCGAGCGCACATGCCCGGCCACTAGTTGCTGCTCGAACTGCCGGCTGAACCGGTCGCGCGCCTGGTACTGCCAGACACCGGCGCTCAGCAATGCGCCGAGCACGAATCCCGCTACCGGGCCCCACCATGCACGCACCCAGCCTGCCAGCACCCCGTGGCGCGAAGGAGCATGCTGAGCCGTGTCTGATTCTGCCTCCTGCTGATCGAGGCTGAAGCGGATGCGCCGCGCAAGGCCGGGCGGCGCGCGGTAGCGCGTCATCAGTTGGGTCACTTCGACGGGTAGTTCGTCCATGGCTGCTGCTTTCAGATGCGCGCGGGACGGTGGGCCTGCAAAGCCAGGCGCAATTGCGCACGGGCCCGCGACAACCGGGACATCACGGTTCCGGGCGGCAATTTCAAAACCTGCGCAATTTCCTCGTAACTCAGTTCTTCGATTTCACGCAGCACGATGACCTCCCGGAACGGCAAGGCCAGCGCCATCACGGCGGCATTGACCTCGGCCCGCTCCAGCGCATGCAAAAGCAAGGTCTCCGGCGTTTGCGCCTGGCCCTGGGCGTCCAGGCTGGGCAATTCCGCCAGGGCGTCTTCCTCTTCTTCTGTCGGGCTCTGGGGAAACCGCTTGTTGTGTTCAAACCAGGAGTTGCAAACATTGCGCACAATGGCCAAGATCCAAGGCCGTGCAGGCCCCGGTCGCAGACTTCCGAAATAGGTGAAGGCGCGAAGAAGGGCATCCTGCACGATGTCCTGCGCCACCTGCTCATCGCGCACCAGCCAGCGCGCTAGGCTGTAGGCCGCATCAAGATGCGGCATGACCTCGGCTTCGAAGCGGGCGCGCATGTCGTTCATGTCCGGGTCAGTCTACTCCGTAACGATCAGGCTGCCATCCATTTCCTCGTGCCCGCTGCCGCAAAACACATCACACAAAAATGTGAAATTGCCAAGCTTTTCGGGCGTCAGCAGCAGGGTCGCCACCTTGCCCGGCACGATATCCACCTGGGCCTTGAAGTCGGCCAGGGCAAAACCCATGGGCACATCGTCGGAGGTGAACTGCAAGAGCACTGTTTCGCCCTTTTTCACCCGGATCTCGTTGGGTACAAAGACAAAGCGCTTGGCTAGTACTTCGACAACCCGGGGCTGGGCCTGGGCGTGGCCCAATACGGCCAGTGAGCCCAGGGTCAGGGCGCCTGCAGCACCCAGGAAATGTCGCCGCCGCACGGGCCGCTTGGCTGAGAATGCTTGCGCCATGTTCTCAAACCCTTTCCTGAACTGGCAGCTCGGCGATGTCGAAGTCGGCGGCCCTCTGGTCAGCATGAATTTCCCGGAAACCCAGTCCCTTGTAGGGTTGCGCCGGATCCCAGGGCAGCGGCGTGCGCTTGGGCTGGGAAGCTGCAACCGGCAGCGGAAATATCAGCGACTTGGCCGAGTGGTGGGCGATATGCCCCGTCATGCGGTGATGCTCCTGATGGATGTGACCATAGAACACCGTGACGTTGGCATAAGGCATGAGCAGGGCCACCGCTTGCGCGCCGTCGCGCGTGGCCCAGTCCCACTGTGGGTAAAGATCAAACAGGGGGCGGTGGGCAAAGACCACGATGCGCGCGTCCTTGGGCTGCCGAGCCAGATCGTCGCTGAGCCAGGCCAGCTGGGTTTCACCGATCCGGGCAGCAGGGTCGCTGACGTTGTCCAGCGCAATGAAGTGCACACCCTTGTGGTCAAAGGTGTAGTGGGTGGGGCCGAAAAACTCCTGAAACGCCTTGCCATTGTCGAGCGAAGCATCGTGCTCGCCGGGGATGAAGCGCACGGTTGCGATCTGGAGCCTGGCCACATGCTCCCTGAATTGCGCCATACGCTCCCTGCGCTCGCGCGGGTTGTCGGTCGTGTGGGTCAGGTCACCGGTAAAAATGACAAAGTCGGGCTTTTGCCCGAGCGCATTGACGGACGCGATGGCCTTGGGCAGGGTGCCCTTAGCGTCAGGGTTGGCATCCCCTTCGAAACCCCAATGGGAATCCGACAACTGCACGAAAAAGAAATCGGAACTCGCCGACCCTGTGCCCGGCCCGGCACAGCCCGACAGGCCCAAACCAGACATGAACACTGCACCGCCAAAACCCGACAGGCGCATAAACTGTCGCCGATCAAAATGCTCCATGGAAACCCCCGATAGTCGGAGGCCGGCGCTGCACAGACATTGCCCAGCACCTGGGCCTCCCCATGCTATATCGGGAGTTCCCTGAAAATATTCCCGAAATGGGTCTCGTCGGGCCGTATTCCGGACAGACAGCGGTTTATTTGGCCATCTTGGCGGCTTCAACCGACTCGTGCAATTCGTGCTCGGCCTGGCGCAGCAGCTCTTCCGCCTTGGCTCCATGACCTGCCATGTCGTAGTGGTTGGCGGCGCGGGCACGCTCCATGTCCTGTATGGCGGTGACAATCTTGTTGTGAACCTTGTCGATGTCGTGCCAGTCCTTCACCTTCTCGGCGAAAGCGGCGCCAGCGGCAAGTGAGAGGGTGGCGACAGAAATGAGCAGAAGTTTTTTCATGGTGTGTCCTCAGTGGTGGTTTTACTCGGCATGGATGCAGCAGAAATTGCCGCACCGCATGAACAACGGACACCAAATTGTTGCTGTTGACCCGTGTAACGGTTGGCTACCAAGCCATACCGCAGCTTTGCAAACCGGGGGATTCAGGCCCAGCGCAAATGGCCCAGCACGAGCAGGCCGTCAAAGATCAGGCTGTCGACCAACTCGACTTCAATGCCCATGGTGGGCAGCATCTTCCAGCCCGCGCCGCCTGTCATGAGGCACAACGGTTCTTGGCCCGAATGGTCGTGGAGGTGGTGGCGCATGCGCCGGATTGCGCCGGCAATGGCATAGGTGCCGCCGCTAGTGAGCGCATCGCTGGTATTCGTGGGAAAGGGCTTGACCTCGCCGGTAGGCACGTGCAGTCCGGCCGTGCCTGACTCCAACGCCCGCAACATGATGCCGTGCCCCGGCAGAATGAAACCGCCCAGAAACCTGCCATCGCTGTCAATGGCCTCCACCGTGACGGCGGTTCCCACCATGACCACCACGATCGGCCGTAGTTCGCCGCGCGCCAGCACGCGGTGCCGCGCGCCAATGATGGCCACCCAGCGGTCCGACCCCAGGCGCGTGGGGTGGTCGTAGCCGTTGACCACGCCAGCCTCGGCGGCGCTGGGCACCACCCACTGCGGCGCGGTATCCCATATTTCCATCTGCTCTTCGACGCGGCGCTTGATCGCATCGCCGGCCACGATACAGCCAAGAATGCGGGTTGGGGCTGGCATACTGCGCCAATCTCCGTCAGCCAGCTTGTCGATGTTTTCCAGGAACACCGCTCCATGGGAAATCAGACGGGCATCGGTGCGCGGTGCATCGTAGAGAGCCCATTTGAGTCGCGTATTGCCGACGTCGAGTGCCAGAAATGTCATGCGGATCTCATTGTTGGGCCATTATGTCGAATCTGCGGGCACAGGTGCAGGGCCTATGGGCGCGTCCGCGTTTCCGCCGACAACTTGCGCCAGGGCAGGTCGGCCGGGTCGGCGGCAAGCGGCCCGTCAGCCTTGGCGACAATGATCTCGCTAGCCATCGGGCCGAAATCGGCGCGGAAATGGTTGGAGCTCTTGACCACCACGATTTTCATCTGCCCGGGCTCGATGCCGACCATGCGAAACAGGGCACGGTCAAGCATCTGCTTCTTGCCACTGACGACGGCCACCAGAATGCCCTCGATCTCCAAGCAGGCGCTGGGGCCCAGATGCACGGTCAGGCCCTTCATCATCGGCCCGGTCAATGTGCAGACACCGTCACTGACGGCACGCACGGTGAACGCCCCCTGCACGGGCGGATCGCTGAAGCGGCCACCCCAAATCGGGACCGATTTGCCAAGCGCTATTGAAATCGTAGCTGGAAGCGCTGAATTGACAGAGGCATCCAGCGCTTTCGCAGCGGAATCCGGGTCAAAGATGAGCCCTATTGCCACCTGACCCGGGTAAAGTTTGCCTGCGCCCTGGCGCAGCAATTCGTGCAACAGACCCGAGGTGTTGCTGTCACCACCTCCACCGGGGTTGTCCTGGGTATCGGCCATGACGATGGGTGCGCTGGCCGTTGCCGCATGGGCTATGGCGAGCGCAACGGCGTCGGCCGCATCGAGGTAATCCGGCCGCCACTGGCCGGGCTCGGCCGCTCTGGCATACAGCGCCTCAACGGCCAGCACCGCTGCTGCGGAAGCGGCTCCATAGCCCCAGACCATGGGCGCGCATTCTTCGATGTCGGCCGCAGGGAAACCCATGCAGAAGCTCAACACCGCGTCGTGTTGTGCATCAAGGGTACGCAGCGCATCGTAGATGTGCTGGGCAGGCTGCACATCGGTGCTTTGCGCATTGAGCGGAATCAAGAAGGGCAGGCGTCGCAAGTGCATGGGCTCCTTGTGGCCGATGGCCATGCGGCGCTCCAGCAACTGCGCAGCCAGACGCCCGGTGTCCTGCATGTCCACATGTGGATAGGTGCGATAGGACACCAGGGCATCCGCGACCTGCAGCATGCGCAAGGTCACATTGGCATGTAAATCGAGGCTGGCCACAATGGGGACTTCAGGCCCCACGATGGCGCGGATGCGTGCGATCAGTTCGCCTTCGGTATCGTCCACATGCTGCGCGACTGCTGCGCCATGTAGATCCAGATAAACCGCCTGCAAGCCGCCGGATCCCTGCAAAGCCGCACGCACATCGGCGCATATCTCGTCTGCAATGCGCTCAAAGGCCTCATGGGTGACATAACTCGATGGAATCGCTCCGGCCCAGAGGGAGGGGATGAGCGCCCAGCCACGCTCCCGCGCTGCCTGGGCAAAGCCGCCAACCGGAATGTTAATCGGATTGGCGGCGGATGCCAGGGCTTCCACCATCGCAGCGCCACGGATATAGGCGGGAAACGAATCGCCCCGCTCAAACGCGGCCCAATCAGCCAGCGAAGGCGCAAAGGTATTGGTTTCGTGCTGGAAGCCGGCAATCAGGATGTTGGTCATGCTGCGTGGTCTGGCAAGGTAAGGTCGGCGGGGGCCGCGGCAAACAGGGCCTTGGTGTAGGCCTGCTTGGGGCTGGCATAGAGCTCGGCAGTGGTGCCTTGCTCGACGATGCGGCCCTGGTGCATGACGATGACGCGGTCGCAGAGCTGCGCGGCCACGCGCAGGTCGTGGGTGATGAAAATAAGGCCCAGGCCGAACTCGGCCTGCACCTCGCGCAGGAGATCGAGAATCTGCGCCTGCACCGAGACATCGAGCGCACTTACTGCTTCGTCAGCCACCAGCACCTTGGGCTTGCAGGCCAGGGCGCGGGCGATAGCCAGGCGCTGGCGCTGCCCGCCGCTGAACTGGCTGGGGTAGCGCAGCAAGGCCTCCTGCGGCATGCGCACCTTGTGCATCAGGACGGCTGCTGCCTGCGCCGCCTCTTGATGGCTGGCTCCGAAATTTACGGCACCTTCAATCAGCGACGCTCCCACTTTGCGGCGTGGGTTGAGCGAGCGGTTCGGGTCCTGGAATACCACCTGGATGTGGGAACGCAGGGGGCGTAGGCGCGACTCCCTCAGCCGGGCAACTTCGTGGCTACCCCAATGAATCTCGCCGCTGCTCGGGTCGATCAGCCGCATCAGGCAGCGCGCCAGTGTGGACTTGCCCGAGCCGGATTCGCCCACAATGCCTACCGTCTCGCCCGCGTGCACAGCCAGGGCTGCATCCTGCAAGGCCCAGGTAACGCGGCCCCGGCCGAGCCAGTCGCGCAACACATAATTCTTGCCCACCGCCGAAGCGCTGGCCAGTGCACCCCCCTGGGCCTGCGGCCGAGCCGCCGGTGGCCGCATGCCGGGCACGGCCGCCAACAACATTCGTGTGTATTGCGCCTGCGGGCGCAGCAGGACAGCGTCGCGCGCCCCCTGCTCGACCGCATGGCCCTGGTGCATGACCAAGACCGTGTTGGCAATCTCGGCTACCACCCCCATGTCGTGCGTGATGAAAAGCACGGCGCAACCCTGCTCGCGCTGGAGTTCGGCGATCAGGGCCAGGATTTCCTTTTGCGTCGTGACATCGAGCGCAGTGGTGGGCTCGTCGCAAATCAGCAGTGCCGGCTTGAGCACCATCGCCATGGCAATGACGATGCGCTGGCGCTGGCCGCCACTCAACTGGTGCGGGTAGCTCGCGGCCATACGGGAGGGCTCGGGCAACTTGACGCGCTCCAATATTTGCAGCACCTCACGTCCTATTTGCGCGGGCTTCCAGTCGGTATGGGTCTTCAAAAGCTCGGCAATTTGGTCGCCACAGCGCATCACCGGGTTGAGCGCGGTCATCGGCTCCTGGAACACCATGCCCATGGCCTTGCCGCGCAGGGCACGCAGCCGCGCCGGAGAGGCGGTCAGCAGCTCTTCACCATGCAATTGCACACGGCCCCCGATGGCGCGCAGGCCTTTGGCCAGCAAGCCCATGACGGCCGTCGCCATGACGGATTTGCCCGAACCCGATTCGCCCACCACGCAGAGCGTCTCGCCCGCTTCGATTGACAGCGAAACATTCTCGATGGCCTGCGCCCGGTCTGCACCAGCCGGCAAGGCAACGCTGAGGTTCTGAATGGCAAGAACACTCATCGCTTGGCGAACTTGGGGTCGAGCACGTCACGCAGCCCGTCGCCCAGCAGGTTGATGGCCAGCACCGTAGGCACCAGGAACAGGGCCGGAAACAGCACATTGCTCGGATACTGGCTGAACTGCACGCGCCCCTCGGCCATGATGTTGCCCCAGGTCGGCACGTCGGCGGGCAGGCCCAGGCCCAGAAAACTCAGGACTGCTTCTGTCAGCACGGCGCTGGCCGCGACAAAAGTGCCTTGCACGATGAGCGGTGCCAGGGCATTCGGCAGGATATGGCGCAGCAAAATGACAGGCGTGGGCGTGGCCAGGGCCTTGGCGGCTTCGACGAAAGGCTCCTCGCGCAGGGTCAGCACCAGGGAGCGCACCAGACGCGTGACACGCGGAATCTCCGGCACAGCAATCGCCACCACCACTGTCCATAACTGCGCGCCAAGCGCGGCGACCAGTGCGATGGCCAGAAGGATGGCGGGGATGGCCATGAGCCCGTCCATGAATCGCATGAGCAGGCCGTCCACCAGGCGGAAGTAGCCCGCTAGCATGCCCAGCACGGCACCAATGCCGATGGCGACCACGGCCGTCGTGATGCCAATCAGCAGCGAGACCCGTGTGCCATAAATCACCCGGCTGTAGATGTCGCGCCCGAACGAGTCGGCCCCGAACCAGAAGGTGTGCGCGATGCTGGAGCCGTCAAGAAGGGCAAAGCTGCCATGGGTGCCAAGCGCCGTATTGATGTTGGCCGAGTCCATGGCCGCCGGGTCGACAGTGCCCAGCCAGGGCGCGACCGCTGCAAGCACAATCAGCAGGCCCAGCACGATCACGCCGAATTTGACGGCGCTGTTGTCCCACAGGCGTTGCCAGGTACTCATGGATTCAGTACCGGATCCGCGGATCGAGCACAAGATAGCTCAGGTCCACCAGCAGGTTGATGAAGACGTAGGCCACGCTGAAAAGCAGGACCACGCCCTGGATCACCGGGAAGTCGCGGTTGAGGACCGCATCGACAGTAAGTGAGCCCAGGCCCGGGATGGCATACACGGTTTCAGTCACCACCACGCCCCCTATCAACAGCGCAACGCCGATGCCAACCACGGTGGCGATGGGCACGGCCGCATTGGCCAGTGCATGGCGCAGCAGGACCGCGCCCTCGGTCAGGCCTTTGGCGCGGGCGGTCCGGATGAAGTCTTCGGTCAGTGCTTCAGAGACGGCAGCCCGCGTCACGCGGGCGATAAGGGCCACGTAAATCATGGCGAGCGTGATCCATGGCAGGACCAGGTGGTAGGCCCAGGCCGCCAGGCCGCGCGAGCCCGCGCCAAACAGGGTTTGATAGCCCTGTACGGGCAGCCACTGCAACTGGATGGCAAACACATAGATCAGCACATAGGCCGTGACAAACACCGGAATGGAAAAGCCCGCCACCGAGAACGCCGAGAGCAGGCGGTCGAGCCAGCCGCCCATGCGCCAGGCCGCCAGGGTGCCCAAGGGAACAGCCAGCCCGACGGCCAAGATGATCGTTCCCAGGGCCAGCGACAGCGTCGGCTCAATGCGCTGGGCTATCAAGGCCGTGACCGGTTTGCTCAGGTAATACGAATACCCGAGGTCGCCCCGCAGGACATTGCCCAGCCAGATGCCGAACTGGGCCAGCAGCGGCTTGGTCAGGCCCAGTTGTTCCCGGATGCGGTCGATGTCCTCATTGGTGGAATTGTTGCCGGCAATCACCGCTGCCGGATCGCCTGGCGTGAGCCGCAGGATCAGGAAGACCACCACCGCCACCACCAGCAGAACCGGCAGGACGGCCAGCAGCCTCCGCAATAAAAACCGCAGCATCAGGGGATCCCGGCAGACTCAGCCCATCAATCCTTGCGCACGTTCCACATCAGAGGCACGAGACCGCCATTTTCCAGCAAGCCCGTAATGTTCTTGCGCACGGCACTGGGTTGGTTGTATTGGCCCAATGGGGCATGGGTCGCCGTGTCCATGGCGAGAATCTGCATCTGCTCGGCGAGTTTCTTCTTCTCGCCATCGGACGACGCCCGCGCGAACTTGGCTTTGAGCTCTTCAAACCGGGGTTCGTTCTGCCAGCCAAACCAGCCCTTGTCACCTTGGGCATTGAGCATGGCCATGGTCAGCGGGCTGGCGATATCGGCAGAGGCCCAGGCCGAGAAAAAGAGGTTCCAGCCACCTTTGTCCGGCGCATCTTTCTTGGCACGACGGGCGACCACCGAGGCCCAATCCATCTGCTGCAAATCAACCTTGAATCCGGCAGCTTCCAATTGCTGCTTGGCCACCAGGGGCAGCTTGGCAATAGAGGCCAGATCGGTCGGGCGCAACATCACAACGGGCGTTCCGTTGTAGCCCGCTTCCTTGAGCATTTGTGCGGCTTTTTGTGGATTGGCCATGCCGGTGAAATAACTCGAATTGTCGGATGCGTAGGGTGTGCCACAGGGAAAGATGCTCTTGCAGTAGCGATAAAGACCGGGCACACCGACCTGGGTCTTCAAAAACGCCTCTTGCCCCAAAGCCACCATGGCAGCTTGACGTATCTTCACATTGTCAAACGGGGGGTATAGATGGTTGAAGCGCATAAAAAATTGCAATCCAGCGCCTGAAAGATCCACGATCTGCACGCCTTCGGTCACTTTGAGCGAAGAAACCTGCTCAAAGGCAGCCTGCTCGATCATGTCCACTTCGCCAGCCTTGATGGCATTGAACTGGGTTTGCGGGTCGCGGATGAAGAGCCACTCGACGCGGTCGACATTCACTACGTGGCCGCCGGCCATGCCATCGGGCTTTTCGCTGCGCGGCTTGTATTTGGTGTTCTTGACATATACGGCCTTGTCGCCGGGCTTGAATTCGTCGGCCTTGAAGATAAAGGGCCCCGAGCCAATCACTTCCTTGATTTGCTCGGTGCCGGGCGTGGCGGCAATGCGAGCCGGCATGATGAAGGGCACGTTGGAAGAGGGCTTGCCGAGCGCATCGAGCACAATGCCGCAGGGCTCATTGAGCACGAGGCGGAAGGTCTTGGCATCGACCGCCTCGTACTGGGTGATGAATTTGGCCAGGATGCCGCCCATGGTGTCGCGGCTGGCCCAGCGCTTGAGCGAGGCGATCACGTCTTCGCTGGTCACCTGCTTGCCGTCGTGAAATTCCAGCCCGTCACGCAGGGTAAATGTCCAGACCTTGCCGTCTTTGGAGATGCTCCATTTATCGACCATCTGTGGCTGGACCTTGCCCTTGCTATCTGTAGCGAAAAGCGTGTCGTAGACCATATAGGCATGGTTGCGCGTGATGTAGGCCGTGGTCCAGATTGGATCAAGCACGGTCAGGTTGGCATGCGGGACCATGCGCAGAACCTTGGCAGGCGGCGTCTGAGCCGGTGCAAGCAAAGGCAGGCTCAGGCAAGCAGTCAAAAGCGCTGCGGCAACGAGACTCGAACGGCGTTTCATGGGCTTTACTCCTAAACTACGCAAAAGATGAGACAAGTCGCAATATAAGGCCAAACATGCAGCACGCATCTAGTGACATTCCAGCCCTTTTGAAGCTTCCAGCGCACCAACTCTCGCAGGGTCTCCACGACCGGCAATTCAGCTGCCGCGAATTGATGCAGGCGACCCTGGCGCGCATCGCAGAAGTCAACCCTGTCCACAACGCCATCGTGAGCCTGCGGCCCGAGGGCCAATTGCTGGATGAAGCTGACCATTACGACGCCATGCTGGCGCGCGGGCAATCCATGGGCTGGATGCATGGTGTGCCCCAGGCCATCAAGGACCTGGCCAACGCCCGGGGCCTGCCCACAACGATGGGTTCGCCACTGATGCGCGACTTTGTTGCCAGGGAAGATGGCCTGATGGTCGCGCGCATGAAGGCTGCC
>Ga0007834_1000081_pt1 | contig 35413 bp, 37 predicted proteins | sample CryBogCBE06Nov07_FD_71233 | JGI IMG/M metagenome (GOLD analysis project Ga0007834, IMG submission 71233) | Freshwater microbial communities from Crystal Bog, Wisconsin, USA - CBE06Nov07 | ecosystem: Environmental > Aquatic > Freshwater > Lake | place: Crystal Bog, Wisconsin, USA | collected...
GCGTGCACCCTGAGAACCAGTGGCACCCTTGGCACCGGTCGCACCGCGTGTACCGGTCGCACCGCGTGTACCGGTCGCACCCTTGGCACCAGTGGCACCCTTTGCACCCTTTGCACCGGTAGCACCAGTAGCACCGCGACTACCTGTCACACCGCGTGATCCAGTGGCACCCTTGGCACCGGTAGCACCCTTGGCACCCGTAGCACCTACACGTCCCGTTGCACCCTTAGCACCGGTAGCACCGCGGCTACCAGTCCCGCCCTTGGCACCGGTAGCACCGCGCGGCCCCTGAAGACCAGTCGCACCGCGTGCACCAGTGGCACCAGTCGCACCACGGAGACCGCGTGCACCAGTGGCACCCTTAGCACCGGTAGATCCCTTGGCACCAGTAGCACCTCGAACACCCTGAGAACCGGTTGCACCGCGTGGCCCCTGAAGGCCGGTTGCACCGCGTGCACCTTGCGCGCCGGTAGCACCGCGTGATCCAGTTGCACCACGAGCACCCTGCGCACCAGTGTCACCTTTCACACCAGTGGCACCAACGTGTCCTGTCGCACCGCGTGCACCAGTCGCACCGCGATTACCCGTAGCTCCCTTCGCACCAGTCGCTCCGCGAACGCCCTGGGGTCCTTGGGCACCAGTCGCACCGCGCGCACCAGTGGCACCGCGCGCACCGTTCGTACCATTCGCACCGCGCGCACCGGTGGCACCACGCGCACCAGTCGCACCCGTGGCTCCGCGTGCACCAGTTGCTCCGCGTGCGCCTTGCGGGCCAGTGGCACCAACAAGGCCCTGGGGACCACGTGCACCAGTGGCTCCACGTGCACCAGTGGCTCCACGTGCACCAGTAGCTCCACGTGCACCTTGCGCACCGCGCGCACCGGTGGCACCTTGGGCACCGCGAGGACCAGTCGGACCAACACCAGCAGTCGCTGCTGATGCCGGGGACGCACCGATAATCGAGTGCGCTGACGGCAACGTCAATAGGGCGAGAAAGAGCGCCGCAACAACGGATACTCGAATAGTTGAGCGCTTATATGTCGACATTGGATTCATACTAACGAGTCGCCTACCGCTCCACAAGTTCTTTGGCACAAGAAGATTATGGAACTGCATTTCTAAAAAATACTGATATGTCACCAATATTTCACCTAGCGCTGGCAGAGTACATGTCGTACCCTTTTGGGTGTAATTCTCCATCTGTTGAGTAGGAAACTATGTCCCGTTTGCGTCACTTCGTCGGCCGTCTGGTCACCATCGGTAGCTCACTGCAGAGCAGGTACGTCCGACTCGGTGATCCGGACTTCCGCGACGAGAAGCCCTTCTTCGAATCAGCCCCCACCCATCGAACGCTTGGCTTTTACATTGCCGACGTACCACGGTTTCTTCGCTGGGTGACGTTTTCGCTGGTCACGTTCCCAATTCTCTTTAGCTTGTGGGTATTGCGGGCCGAACGACTGCCCGTCGCCTACCCCAACGACAGCGGTATGCACTTACAGATGACAGCCTTCGCTTCATCTCTTTTTTCGATGGGCACGTCGCCCCTCGACCACTGGTACCCCTATTTATCCCTAGGATCGCCCTTTTTCGTTGACTATCAGAGCTTTTCTGCCATTTTGACGGGCATTGTGGGGCACTACTTTGGCGTGGCACAGGTGTATGCCTGGTCGCTCTACCTCCTACTCGCCCTGTGGCCCCTGTGCGTCTACTGGTCAACTCGGTTACTGGGCTGGTCCCGGTTGACGGCGGCTTTTGCGGCCTTTTTCGCCCCCCTTCTCTTCTCCACCCACGGTCACGGCTTTGAATACAAGAGTTACCTGTGGGTAGGCAACGGTCTCTGGTCGCAGATGTTCGCCATGTGGACCTTGCCACTGGCCTGGGGCTTTACCTGGCGTTATATAAATAGTCGTCGCAACTTCTTCTGGGCCCTGCTGTTCGTCTCATTAACGGTCGCCTTCCACTTCCTCACCGCCTATATGGCCGTTGCCGCTATCGGCGTCTGGGTACTGGTCCGCCCCTCGCGTATCGTCGAGCGCCTATGGCGTGCCGCCGTGTTAGGCGTTGGGGTCGGACTGGCCACGGCGTGGGTGACGCTCCCGCTCGTGATTCAAAACAAGTGGCTGGCGGTGAACGTCTTCCAGGTGGGCACCACCATTAATAACTCGTACGGTGGCGGCCAAGTCTTTTCCTGGCTCTTCCATGGCGACATCTACGACGCCAAGCGGTTGCCTGAAATCACGGCACTGGTCTTCATCGGTGCCATCATCTGCCTCGCGAAGGCTCGCCACGACCTGCGGGCCCGCGCCGTCCTGGTGATGTGGGCCGTCAGTTTGATCTTCTTCTCCGGACGCCCCACGTTCTCGTTCCTCTTGAACCTGATTCCCGGTAGTGCGGGCATCTTGTTCCAGCGCTACATCTCCGAGGTCCAGCTCACCGGTCTCGTCTTGGCTGGCATCGGTCTCGTTGGGATCGCCCGTGTCGTCGGCGCCTTCGTTTACGACGGTCTGCGACTCCACGAGTCCACGTATCGACAGAGTCGTGCCGCGACGGCCGTGGTCCTCGTGCTCGTCACCACCATTGTTCTGTCGTTGTCGTCACTCAACGAAATGAAGCACTACGCACATCGCAGTGCCTACTGGATTGCCCGTCAGCAGCGCGCGGACACTCGCCAAGGCGCACGGATCAACTCGTTGATTGCCATGGCCGAATCACGCGGTGGTGGCCGCATCTACGCCGGCATGCCCAGCAACTGGGGACAGAACTTCACCGTTGGTGCCGTTCCCGTCTTTATCTACCTCGAGCAGGCCGGACTTGACCTCGGACTTCCGGGCATCGACGCCGTGGGCTTCACCTTGCGCACCTCGGGCACCATGACGGTGCCGGAGTGCTACTTCGACCAGAGCAACCCCGGTGACTACACGGCCTTCGGCATCCGCTGGCTCCTCTTGCCCTCCACGATGCGCCCGCCCGTGCGCGCCACGCTGGTCGCTCGTCACGGCAAGTTCGCCCTGTGGCGATCGCCAAACTACGGCATCTTCCACGTGGTGCAGACCTCCGGTGTCATCAACGCCACCGGCTCCACCATCGGCATCAACACCAGCGCCTTCTTGCGCGGTAACGACATCATCAAGCGGGTCTACCCGCTGCTGTCGTTCAACGGTGACCCCACCCCCACGCCAACACTGGCTCCCGGTGAGGCCCTTCCCGTCAACGCCGGTGGCTACGTGCGCAATCAACGCAATCACTTGGTCAACGGCGAGGCGTCGGCGACCGTCACAATCAATCACACCAGTGTGGTGCTGCTCTCGGCGGCCTTTGAACCAGGGTGGCACGTAACCGTTGATGGACAGCCCGCCTCGATTGAAATTCTGGCCCCCTCACTGGTGGGTGTGAAGGTTGGACCTGGCGTCCACCACGTGGTCTTTGAGTGGCGAGGCTTTCCTCGCTACGACGTGCTCTACACCATCTCGCTGGCGATGTTCGCGGGTGCGGGCTACGTGGCCTGGCGTGACCGACGTCGTCGCCTGACGGCGTAGGGGATTACGACAAGGGAAACAAAAGGATTGGCGGCGTCGCGCTGGCGACGCCGCGTATCAACCGAAGCGGCCGTTGATGTAGTCGAGCGTGCGCTCGTCGTCAGGGTTGTTGAAGATCTTCTGCGTCGGCGCGAACTCGATGAGCTTGCCGGCGCGGTCTTCGTCCATCAACAAGAAGGCGCAATCGTCTGAGACGCGCGCGGCCTGCTGCATGTTGTGGGTCACGATGATGACCGTGGTAATAGAACAAATCGAGCGAATCAGCTCTTCAATCTTGGCCGTGGCAATCGGGTCCAAGGCCGCCGTCGGCTCGTCCATCAACAAGACTTCGGGGCGCATCGCCAGTGCACGTGCAATGCACAGACGCTGCTGCTCACCACCGGAGAGTGAGTTGGCGCGCTCGCTCAACCGTGGCTCAACGCGCTCCCAGAGAGCGGCCGCACGAAGAGCCTCTTCGGCGGCGTCGTCAAGGATGCTCTTCTTCTTAATGCCGTTAAAACGAAGACCGGACACCACATTTTCGTAAATGGTCATTGCCAGGAATGGGTTCGGGCGCTGGAAAATCATGCCCACCTTGGTGCGCAACTCGATGAACGAGGTGTCCGCACCATAGATGTCTTGCCCCTCCAAGAGAATGGTTCCCGTCACTTCACAGCCGGGGGTGTTCTCGTGCAGGCGGTTCAGTGAACGAAGCAGCGTGGTCTTGCCTGATCCCGAGGGACCAATCATGCTCGTCACGCGACCGCGACGGACGTCATACGAGACTTCCTTGACGGCCTTCTTGCCGTCGAAGGCGACCGCAACGTTCTCCAACTTAAAAACCACGTCGTTGGCGGTGTGGCTGGTGGGCTGAGTCGTCACGTTAGCGCTTCTTTCGTGTCGCGAGGAGACGCGACGTAATGCTCAGGGCAAACACGGTCACGACAAGCAGGAGCGCAATACCCCACGCCTCGGAACGGTTTGCCGCGTACTGGGAGGTGATTTCACCGTAAATATAGAACGGAAGCGACGAAATCGACGACGTCGGCGACCAGCCAACTTTCGAGCTCCCACCAATAACGAAGAGGACGGGAGCGGTCTCACCCACAGCACGCGACAGCGCGAGGACGATGCCGCTGACAATGCCCGGACGCGCCACCGGCAGGACAACCTTCACGGCTACCTTGGCCGGACCCGCGCCCAGCGCCAGTGCTGCTTCACGGAGCGTTCCGGGAACTTCGCTAATCGCCGCCTCCGTCGTTACCGCAATGACCGGCAACATCAAGATGGCGATGGCAATCGCGCCGACAATGGCCGACTGGGGGATACCAAACTTTCGAATGAAAACGATAAAGGCGAAGAGGCCCACGAGAATGGAGGGCAGGCCCGCAAGCAGCGCGGCCGAGACGCGAATCATATTGGCCAGCTTGGTCCGGGATTCGGCCAAGTACAGTCCTGCCAGCACACCCAGCGGCACCGCAATGACTGACGAATAGATAGCGAGCACGATGGATCCAACAATGGCGTTTGAAACACCACCAATGCGATTCAAGTGAAACAGGTCAGCGGGGCGGGGCGTCTGCAGGTAGAAAGCGGAACTGAAGACCCACTTGCTACCCAAGCGAACTAACTCGTACATGAGTCCGGCCAATGGCGAGACCACCAAGACGAACGCCAAACCGCACAGCACCAGCATCACGCGCGAAATCAACACGCGACGCGAACGCGACGCGTTGACCATCGTGTGAAACTCCTCGTTGGACAGGGTCGACGGTTGGACTGACATTACTTCACCCCCAGGAGTTTCTTTTCGTTCTCCAGCAGGCGATTACTGACCAGCGAGAAGGCCACGGTGATCAACATCAAAATCAACGCGAGCAGGAACAGTGCGTAGTCCTCGTCACCGGTGGCATCGAAGTACTGAGTCGCAATGTACGACGCAATTGTCGAACCGGACGAAAGCAAGTGGAACTGAAAGTTGGTCGTCTCACCAATCACGAAGCGGATGGCCACCGTCTCACCAATGGCTCGAGCGAAGGAGAGTGATGTTGCACCAAGGAAGGATCCTCGCAGTGTCGGCAGCACGACCCGGCGAATGATTTGCCACTTCGTTGCACCAAGGGCCTGACCCGCCTCAATGGAGTCGTTCGGAAAGAGGGCGAGCGAGGAACTAAACACCGAAACGAAGGTCGGCACGATCATGACGGCCAGCACCAAAGAGGCCAGCAAAATCGTCGTCGACACCACTTGGAACTTCGCACCGAAGAGAACAGAGGCCAGTGGCCAGCTCTCGAGCGACGGGTAGATGTTCTGCAGCATCCAAGGACCAATGACCAGGAATGCCCACAGGCCATACACAATACTTGGGACACCTGCGAGCAAACTCAGCACGGCGATGGCGACCTGGCGTAGACGTTCGGTCAGCAAAAATCGAATGGCCAGGGAGGCGCCAAGACCAAAGAACACAGCGAGAAATAGGGCGATAAATGACGTCTCGAGCGTGCCGATAATAATCGGCAGGCCACCAAAGACGTTGGTGTTCGGGTCCCACACCTTGCCAAAGAGCACGGTGAGGATGTGGGGCAACTGCGGCCCCGACTGCACGAGAATAACAAAGAAAACTGCGCCGACGATTACCAGGAAGGTGATCGCGGGGATGCCTTTCAGCAAATTGTAGGCACTCAGTGTGCGTGCGGCGGGCTTATCGCCCACCGCACGCACACCAAGAAAGTTCCTCGACTTCATGTTTTTACTTTCACTCCCTCGAGGAACCAGTATTACCGTATGACTACTTCAGCACCGAGACCGAGTTGTCAGCGTTCTTCACGCCGAGCAGGATCTTGGTGTCGTTGGCCTGAACCGTAGCGGGCAGTGGCACGAAGCCGTTAGCCGCTGCGTAGCTCTGGCCCTTGTGGGTCAGCCAGGCGAGGAACTTCGTAGCAGCTTCGTTCTGAGCGTTTGAAGGGCAGAACGTCGTATCAGCGGCGTAGCCGTTGGTCGTTGCGTTTGCGCCACAGTTCTTGATGATGGCCCAGGTGTATGAAGCGATTGGCCAAGCGTCAGCCGTCTTGGCCGAGTTGGTCAGGTTCACCAGGGAGAAGTTGTCGGTGTTGACGTTGGCAGCACCAAGGGTTGCGGCAGCCTGGATGAGGGCCAGCGTTGGCTTGATGTAGTGGCCAGCGCCGTCCTTCAGGTTAGCGATGTCGATGGCGCCTGGGTTTGCCAGAACGTAGCCGTATTCGACGTAACCGATTGAACCTTGGGTGGTCTGGATAGAAGCAGCCATGCCCGAGTTACCATTAACAGCCTGGATGGTGGGTGAGTTACCCTTAGCCCAAGCGTCGTAGCCCGCACCGTACATGATGCCGCCGTCAGGGCCGTGTGAGTTGATGGCAGCAGCCGTAGCACCAGTGTTGGTGGCGTTCGGCAAGTTAGCCAAGCCCGAGTTCTGCCAGAGGTAGTCCTCGAACATCAACGTGGTGCCTGACGCAGCGTTGCGGTACAGCACCGTGATGCCCGTTGGGCGGCCGGTGTAGTACAGCTTGTAGAGCTTCGCAGCCACGCCGCCACAGGCAACCAGAGGAGCCTTCGACAGGTTGCCAGCAGCGTTCACGCCACATGCCGTGCCACCGTTGTTAGCGGCGAGGATTGCTGGGTCAGCCCACGAGGTGATGTCACCGTTGTAGATCTTGGTCAGCAATGAACCGTTCAGGTCGATGCCCGCGATGCCGGAGAGGTTATATGCAACCACGGCACCACCGAGGGCGTCAGGAAGCTGCGTGTAGCAGTTGGGGTCTTCGTAGGTACCAGCAGTCGTGTTCAGTGCCGAGTCGGTGATGGTGCAGTCGCCACCGGCAACCTTGGCGGTTGCCAGGGTTGCGCCACCGTAGTTGGTGGTCATGGGCTGGTCGGAGAAACCGATTGCCAAGGTGTTGGCAGTAGCGTCGCTCGAGTTGGTGACGCCCTTACGGCCAGCACCTGAACCACCAGGGGTTGCGTTCAGCGTGGCCATCAGGCCAGAGAACGAAATGCCGTTCTCGCTGAACGTGCCGTTGACGAGTGACGACACGAATGGGTAGACGAACGATGATCCGTTCATCGCCAGGGTGGCGCTGTCGCCGGAAGGCATCGATGCAGCAGCGTCACCGGGAAGACCGGTGCCGAGCACTGCAGCGCTGACTGATGACTGGTAGCCAGCTGGGCAAGCCAGAGGCGAGGTGGTGGTAGGGGCAGCGGCCTTCACTGCACCGTTGACAACTGCGTAGCACTTCGGAGCCGCGGCTGCCGAAGAGGCAACTCCGCTGGCACCAAGCACCACAAGAGACGAGGCCATGACTGCGGCTGCAGCCAAGACGCGCGTCTTGTTCTTGATAGTAAACATTTATTTCCTCCTGGAAATGGTTAGTTGTAGTGCCACTTCGAAGCACCGACACAGCGCCGAGACTTCTCTTTGACACTGGTCAGGCTACGAGGGCAAGGTAAAAACAACGTGACAAGAAATGGTGCCGAAGGCGAAACTTTGGGGTATTTCTTACTCCCCTTTGTGTTACCTCAGTAATGGCAAGGCCAAAGAATAGGGGGAAGGACGAATCTGCCTAGAATGCCTAGATATCAGGCCATAGATATCCGTGTTGGGCCAGACCTGAGGAGACCGCGTGAAGCTTGTTCGAGGACGAAATGTGGCCCTCGTTGCCCTGTTTCTATTGGCAAACAGTGTTCCCGCTGGGGCGGCGGTGTCCGCCACCCCTCTGTCGTTACCTGCCGGCGCCCTCGGCGTCTACCAGGGGTATTTGCCGGCGCTGGCCTGCTCGCGTGAGGGAAACTGTGTCGCCGGCGGTACCTACAACGCGGCAAACAACGCCCAAGGTGCCGTTCTGCTCACCCAGATTCACGGCACGTGGCAAACAGGTGCTCCCCTCGCGCTCCCCGCGGGCGCATCGCTACCCACCCTTCTAACCCTGTCCTGCGGTTCGGGCGGCTCGTGCAGTGGTATCGGTACCGCGCAGACCAGTGCCTCAGTCCAGGCCTCACTTGTCGTGAGTCAGTCGAACGGCGCATGGGGCACCGCGCAGATCCTGACCCTCCCCGCACATGCCTCAACCTCCGGGCAGAACTCCCAGCCACACGGAATTAATTGTGTTGCAACCGGGACATGTGCCGTTGTGGGTACCTACAACGCCGGAGCCGCCACCCTCGGGTACCTCGCTTTCGAGCGCGCTGGAGCCTGGGGTCGCGCCAGTCAGATCGTGTTGCCGGCAGCCCACAACGTCAATCCGCAAGTGACGGCGTCGCAAGTGAGCTGCTGGGCACCGGGCGCCTGCGTTGCGGTCGGAAGTTTCGTCACCTCCAACGGTGTCACCCAGGCCTTCACAGTGACGAGTACCAACTACCAGTGGCACAGTGCGCAACTCGTCACTCTGCCTATTTCGGCCTCGGCCTACAGCGATGCCTCGCTCTCGGAAGTCACTTGTGTCGGCGCAGGATCGTGCACAGCCGTTGGATCATTTACCACCACATCGGGCACGCTCACACCGATGGCCGTCACCATGGCCCACGGTGCATGGGGGCAGGCCGTGGCCATTCACCTTCCTTCCGGGGCAGCATCGAGCGGGGCCACATTCCTTTGGGGCTACGCCGGCGTGTCCTGCGTTACCCCTGGCACGTGCGCCTTTGGTGGCGACTACCTCACGCAGTCCGGACAGCACCAGGGTTTCTTGGTAAATGAAGTGAAGAACGTGTGGCAGTCAGCCCTCACCTTGCCACTGCCATCTGGTGCGCTGTACGCGGGAACGAACGGCGGCGTCATCGATGTGTCCTGCACGACGAGTGGCACCTGCACGGCTGCAGCGGCGTACGTGGATAGCAGCAAGTTGTATCAGGCAATGACGATCAGCGAGACCGCGGGGACATGGGGGGCGCCACGCCCGATCACGATGCCCGGTGGCGCCACCACGGTCGGCGTGGATGGCGGCATCTACGGGTTGGCGTGCTTTGCCGACAACACCTGCCAAATCACCGGCTCCTATCTCGCACGGACCAACCACTACCAAGGGTTCGCTGCAGTCTCATAAATCCCCCGAGGTTTAACCGCAAGTGAACCTCTGGCTCGCCCAGCGTTCACCTTGCGGTAACCCTGTCTTCGTAACGTGTCGTGGTGGCCTTCCTTCGCGAGCACTCCCCCCAGCAGACGTTGGAGCGGGCCACCTTTCGCCCTGAAGTAGTTGATGGCAAGCCCATGGTGCTCCTCGTTGAAGACGAGGAGAGCTACCAGCAGGCGCTGCAGATCGGTCTCTCCGCCGAGGGATTCAGCGTGGTGGGTGCCATGTCATTGACCGAAGCGCGCGGCATCTTGAAAGACAAGACGCCTTCGCTGATCCTGCTCGACGTGATGTTGCCCGATGGCTCGGGCATTGACTTCTGCCGGGAAATTTCCGAGAACTGGCACGTGCCAACGATCATTGTGTCGGCCGCTGACTCTGAGGTCAACGTCGTTCTTGGCCTCGAGCTCGGTGCCGCCGACTACGTCGCCAAGCCCTATCGCCTGCGTGAACTCGTTGCCCGCATGCGCGCGGTGTTGCGCCGTCCAGTCACCATCGCCAGTGAACCCGACGTCATCTCCTTCGGTGACCTGCGCATCGACTTTGCCCGTCACGCGGTGACCCGCAACGGCGAAGACATTGATCTCAGCCGCAAGGAGTTTGAACTCCTGGCCCTCTTCGCCAACAACCTTGGTCAAGTCGTTACCCGTGAGGTCTGCCTCGACACCCTGTGGTGGGGGCTCCAGCTCTCCGACACCCGCACGCTCGACACGCACGTGAAGCGACTGCGCCAAAAGATTGAAACCGACCCCTCCTCGCCACGCCACCTCATCACGGTGCGCGGCGTCGGGTTCCGCCTCGACGCCTGACCCGTTAGGGTCACGATATGCGCGTTGGCGACACTGCACCTGACTTCACCCTCGTTGACCAGACCGGCACCCCGTTTGCGCTTCGTGAGGCACTGGCAAACGGCCCCGTTGTCATCTTCTTTTATCCGGCGGCACTCACCAAGGGCTGCACCGCGCAGTCGTGTCACTTCCGCGACGTGGGCAGTGAGTTTGTTGCCCTCGGTGCCCAACGCGTTGGCATCTCCATGGATGACGTCGCCACCCAGGAGCGCTTCGCCAGTACGAACGACTTGGACTATCCACTCTTAAGCGACCCCGACGGTGCTGTTGCCGCCGCCTACGGCGTCAAGCGGGCCTTCGATTTTCTCAAGGTGCGACGCACCACGTTCGTGATTGGCACCGACGGTCGGATCGTCGACGTTATTGCGTCGGAGTTCTCAATGAACGTGCACGCCGATCGGGCCCTCGCTGCCCTCACCGCACTACAGCGTTAGTGGGGGCTGGCGCAGAAATGCGCCGACGTGGGCAATGACGGCCGAGGCCAGCGCACCATCAATCTGGCGGTGGTCAAATGTCATCGAAATCTCCACCACCTGGCGGACCACGACCTCGTCGTTGACGACCCACGGTGCTTTAGCGATCTGACCAACACACAAAATGGCGCCCGTGCCCGGCGGCAGAATCGGGACCGCAGCGTCAACACCGAAGGGCCCCACGTTGGTAATGGTCATCGTTGTTCCCGCCATGTCGGCCGGCGTCAAGGTGCCCGCACGAGCCGTCTCCACCAACGTGGAGAGGGCATTCGCCATTTCCACCAGTGAGAGCTGATCGGCGTTTTTGATCGACGGCACCACCAGACCTCGTGGGGTGTCGGCCGCAATCCCTAAGTTCACACTGCGCCGCAGCACCACTTCATTGGTTGCCTCGTCGACGTAGGAGTTGATGCCGGGGAAGTGACGGGCGGCGTCAACGAAGGCGAGGGCGAGAAAGACCGACGGCGAGAGTCGCACCCCGGCGTAGGCGGGATCGGCCTTCATGCTCGCGAGTCGCTCCATGGTGGCCGTCGCGTCCAGTCGTAGCCACACCGCGGCCTGGGGTGCTTGGCGCACACTCGACAACATGGCGTCGGCCATGGTCTTGAGAACCCCCTTCATGGGGATGCGTTCTTCCTCGGCCATGGTCTGCCACGGTGACAAGGTGCGGCCCACAAACCGGGCGCCAATGTCGGGGCCGCTGGTTACCTTCTTGGCACTGGCCCGCAGTCGCTCCACGTCAGCTCGCGTGACGACCCCGTCACGACCGGTGCCGTGCACGGTGGCCAAATCAATGCCGAGCTGCTTGGCGAGCAAGCGCACCGGTGGTGAGGTGCGGACCGGTCCTCGCGTCACCGGAACGGAGCGAGCGGGTGCCGCGGGTGCCGCCGCGCCAGACTGACGACGACTCGTACGGACTACGGGTGCCGACTCATCAGCGACCCCAAAACCGATCAGAACAGGTTCGCGTCGGTGCTCCACTGCAGGGACTGCGGTGGCGGTATCGTCAGTCGCGATCGTGACCAGAGGGGCGTCGACGGCGATGGTCTCACCCTCGGTGGCGTGCAGGGTCACCACCCTGCCGGCGAAGGGGCTGGGCAACTCCACGATGGCCTTGGCGGTTTCGACATCGACCAGAGGTTGGTTGAGGACGACCACGTCCCCCACCGCCACCTTCCACGTGACGATGTCGGCCTCAATGAGGCCTTCACCAACGTCGGGGAGGAGGAAGGTCTGCTCGCTCATGCGCCAAAACCCAGCACGCGGTCAACGCCGTCGAGGATGCGGTCCACCGAGGGGCGGAACTCGTCCTCGATGCGACTAATGGGATAGGGCACGTGGTAGCCACTGACAATCACCGCCGGCGCTTCGAGTTCGTAGAAGCAACGGCGGTGGATCTCACTCACGATCTCCGAGCCGACCGAGGCCATGTGCGGGGTCTCTTGCACCACGACGAGGTGTCCCGTCTTCTTCACGCTGGCCACAATGGTGTCAATGTCGAGTGGGGCCACACTGCGCAGGTCGATGACCTCGAGCGAGCGTCCTTCCGTTGCGGCCGTGTCGGCCGCGCGCAGCATCGTCTTGACGTAGGAGCCGTAGCCCACCAGCGTCACGTCAGATCCTTCGCGGCGCACGACGGCCTCGAAGAGGCTCGGACCGGGGTCCTCGACGTTGACCTCACCCTTTTCCCAGTAGCGGGACTTGGGCTCACAGAAAATGATCGGGTCGTCACTGGCGATGGCCTCTTGGATCATCCAGTAGGCGTCGTGCGGCGTCGCAGGCGACACCACCCGCAAACCCGGCGTGTGGGCGAAGTAGACCTCGGGTGATTCGGAGTGGTGCTCGATGGCCCCGATGCCGCCCTGAAAGGGCAAGCGGATCACGATACCCATGGTGTAGGCGCCATCAGAGCGCTTGCGCAGTTTGGCCACTTGGCTGACAATCTGGTCGAACGCGGGATAGACGAAGCCGTCAAACTGAATCTCACACACTGGGCGATAGCCCCGCATCGCCAGGCCCACCGCGGTGCCCACAATGGCCGACTCCGACAGGGGCGTATCCACGACGCGCTCATCACCAAAGAGGTCGAGCAGGCCGTCGGTGATGCGAAAGACACCGCCGAGCTTGCCGATGTCCTCGCCCATAATCATGACCTTGTCGTTGGCGCTCATCGCCCGACGGAGTCCTTCGTTGATGGCCTTGGCCATGGTCATGGTGGTCATGACGTGGCCTCGGTGAGTCCGAGCTCGATGAGGTCACGACGGCCCTCGCTGATCAGCGGGTGGGGTTCGGCGTAGACGTGGTCGAACATCGTGATGGGGTCGGGCTTACCCATAGCGAGCACGTCAGTGCGCAGCTGCAGAGCAATCTCATTGGCCTCGTCTTCGATCGCCGCCACCGCGGGGCGGTGCATGGCGTACTCGTGGGTCAACAGCGACTTGATGCGCTCAATGGGGTCGCGGTGCTTCCAGAGTTCGACCTCGGCGTCAATCCGGTAGCGCGTGGGGTCATCGGACGTGGTGTGGGCACCCATGCGGTAGGTGTAGGCCTCAATCAACGTCGGGCCTTCGCCGGCGCGCGCCCGCTCGAGGGCCCACTTGGTGACTTCGTAGACGGCGATCATGTCGTTGCCGTCGACGCGAATACCGGGAAAGCCAAAGCCCTCACCGCGTCGGGCCAGGGGCACCTTGGACTGGGTCGACGACGGGGTCGAAATACCGAACTGATTGTTCTGGCAGAAAAAGACCACGGGTGCGTTAAATGACGAGGCCCACACGAACGACTCGAGGGCGTCACCCTGGGAGGAGGCCCCGTCGCCGAAGTAGGTGATAACGGCAGTCGGGGCCTTGTCGCGCTGGACACCCATGGCGTAGCCCACGGCGTGCAGCATCTGGTCGGCCAACACGATGGTGGGCAGGGCGTAGTTATAGGTGTAGGGGTTCCAACCGCCGTTGGAGACGGCCCGGAAAATCTTCAACTGGTCGGCGGGCGGCACCCCGCGGCACCAGGCGACGCCGTGTTCGCGGTAGCTGGGAAAGACGAAATCATCGGCCGCCAGGGCGTGGGCCGAGCCAATTTGGGCCCCCTCTTGGCCCTGACTGGGCGCCCACAGGGCCAGTTGGCCTTGGCGCTGCAGCGAGGTGGCCTCGTCACAGAGTCGACGAACAATCACCATGTCTCGGTACATCGCGAAGATGGCCTCACCGTCGAGTGAACTCTCAAACGTGGGGTGCGCGACTCGCTGGCCTTCGGGTGTCACGAGCTGGACTAATTCGTCAGTAAACATCGACACCTTTCTGCAAAGTCGTCCCTGAAAAACACTAGACCCTAGGCTGGGTGCATGGCGAGGCTCTTGGTTGACTGGCGACCGCTCCAACGAAACCGGAACTTCCGCTTAACGATTACCGGCCAGCTATTGAGCCTCATTGGTTCACAAGTCACCCTGGTCGCCGTTCCCTATCAGGTGTACCGCGACACACACTCGAGTCTCTGGGTCGGACTGGTCAGTCTCATTCAACTGCCGTTCTTGATTTGTGGCTCACTCATCGGTGGCGCCTACGGCGACCGCTTCGAAAAGCGTAGGTTGCTGGTTGTTGGCTCGCTCATCTGCGCGATCGTCGACGCCGGCCTTGCCCTAAACGCGAGCTTTCACGGCGGCTCGTTTGTCATCCTCGTCCTCTTAGCGGCGATCTTGGCCGGCACCGTGGGGTTCACCGGACCCATCCGCTCCGCCGCACTGCCGAAAATCTTGGGCCCCGACGACTTGATCACTGGCTACGCCATTAACCAGGTCGTGTTCAACCTCGCCGTGGTGGTCGGCCCCACCCTGGCCGGCATCCTGCTGGCCGTCTTTCCCTTGAGCGTTTGCTACCTCGGTGACGCCGTCACCTTTTGTTGGCTGGCCTTCATGACCTACTTCCTCGATCCGCTGCCACCATCAGACGACGTGGTGCCCGCCGCGCTGTTTCGTTCCATCACTGACGGCTTTCGCTACGTCAAGGAGCAGCCCGCAGCCAAGGCCGTCTGGTACGCCGACCTCATCGCCATGGTCTTTGGCATGCCCCGGGCCCTCTTCCCGGCCATGGCGCTCACCGTGTATCACGGCGGCACCAAAACCCTCGGTCTCCTCTACGCCGCTATCGGCGTTGGCGCCATCTTGATGGGACTGTTCTCGGGCTGGGTCGAAAAGGTTCAGCGCCGCGGCTACGCCGTCATCATGGCCATCATGGTCTTTGGTCTCGCCATTGCCCTCTTTGGCATCGTGCGGGTCTTCTGGTTCGGCTTTCTCATGCTGGCCCTCGCCGGCGCGATGGACGTCGTCTCGACCATCTTGCGCAACACGATCTTGCAGTTGGCGATCTCTGATGAGTTCCGTGGTCGCTTAAGTGCGATTCAAATGGCCGTCGTCACCGGCGGACCTCGCCTGGGTGATATCGAGTCGGGTGCGGTGGCCTCACTGAGCTCCACGGAGTTTTCCGTAATTTCCGGCGGCCTCGCCTGCGCCATTGGCGTGCTGGTCTTTGCCTGGCGCCACAAGGACTTTCGGCAGGCGCGCGCGGCCTAAGAGGTGCGCAAGGTGACTGGTCGGCGCTTGCCGTTCGTCACCGCGGCCAACTGACCACAGGCCGCATCAATCGAGCGACCACGGGTGTTGCGTACCGTCACGTTGATGCCCAACGCCACCAGACCGTCGCGGAACTCGTTGACCCGTTCCGGCGTTGAGCCCATAACGAGATAGCCCGGTGTGGGATTCAGGGGGATCAAGTTCACGTGCGCGTTCAGACCGGCGGCGTAGCCGGCGAGTTCGTCAATTGCTTGATCGGTGTCGTTCACCCCGTCGATGAGCGCCCACTCAAAACTCAAACGGCGACCGGTGGCGTCCATCCACTTCTGGCAGGCGTCGTAGAGGCGTTCGAGGGGATAGCGCTTGTTGAGCGGCACCAGTTCGTCACGCGTCGTGTTGTTCGCGGCGTGCAGACTCACGGCGAGGGTGAGGGGTAGTCCCTCCTCGGCCAAACGTTCAATCGCCGGGGCTACCCCCACCGTCGAGACGGTGAGGTGGCGAGCGGACATGCCCTTGAGTTCGTGCAGACGCTTGACGACGGCGACGGTCGTGTCGTAGTTGGCGAGCGGTTCACCCATGCCCATAAAGACCACGTTGCTCAATCGACGCGGGGCTGCGGCACGGGTGGCGAACATCACCTGCTCGATTACCTCACCGGGGCTCAGCTGTCGTGAGTAGCCGGCCTGGCCCGTGGCGCAGAAGGTGCAGCCCATGGCGCAGCCGGCCTGCGAGGACACGCAGACGGTGACCCGGTCGGCGTAGCGCATGAGTACGGTTTCAATGGTGGCCCCGTCGTGCAGGCCAAAGACCCACTTGCGCGTGGCCCCGTTATCAGACTCAACGTCGTTGAGCACCGTGAGGGCCGACGGAAACTCCGTGGTCAGACGGGCACGGAGCGTCTTGGGAATCGTGGTGATGTCTTCGAGAACGAGACCGTCGCGCCAGAGCCCCTGAAAGATCTGGGCGACGCGGTAGCGCGGCTCACCATCCAAGATGGTGGCGAGCTCCGACTGGTCGTATTCGTAAACCGAAGGCACCGCTACAGGCTAGGGCACAGCCGGTGCAATTAGAAGTTCGAGGTGTCGGCGACCGAGTCGAAGCGAGCAAACTCGCCGCGCCACGTGAGGTAGGCCGTCTTGGTGGGACCATTACGGTTCTTGCCCACGATGACTTCGGCCTCGGCCTTTTGCTCGTTGGGCACTTCCTGGGCGTACTGTTCGGGGCGGAACAAGAAGAGCACGACGTCGGCGTCCTGCTCCAGTGATCCCGACTCACGAAGGTCACTCATCATGGGACGCTTGTCCTGACGGGCTTCGAGGGCACGCGACAGCTGCGAGAGGGCAATGACCGGGCAGCCGAGTTCGCGCGCCAGAATCTTGAGCGCACGACTCATCTCGGAGACCTCGACCTGGCGATTCTCCGAACGGCCACGGTTGGTCATCAGCTGGAGGTAGTCAATGATGACGACACCGAGGTCACCGTTCTGCTGCTTAATGCGGCGAGCGCGAGCGCGAACGTCCATCACCGTCAAGACGGGGTTGTCGTCGATGAAGACCTTGGCCGTCTGCAGGTAGGTGAAGGCATCCTGGGCGCGACTCCAGTCGGCCTCGGAGAGGTCACCGGTGCGCAACTTGGCCGAGTCGATGCGGGCCGTGGAGGCCAGGATGCGCTCGGTCAACTCCAGCTTGCTCATTTCCAATGAGAAGAACAGGGCGGGGCGCTTCACTACGGCACCGACGTGGGTCAAGATACCCAACGCAAAGGCCGTCTTACCCATTGAAGGTCGGGCACCGACGATGGTGAAAGAGTGGGGCTGAAGGCCCTGGAGAATGAGGTCCAAGGACTTGTACCCCGTCTCGAGACCATTGAACTGGCCGCGGGTCTCGCCACGCACCTCGAGGAGGTTCGCCTCTTCGACCAGGAGCTTGTGCAGCGGGAGGTAGGACTCTTCGCGGCTGCCATCGCTAATGCGGTTGATCTTCTGCTCGGCTTCATCAATCAGCGCCACGACGTCGTCGGTGGGCTTATAGGACTCGTCGACAATCTCGGTGGCCGTCGAGATGAGGCGGCGCTGCTGGGCCTTCTCGTGCACCAGCTGGGCGTAGTGCTTGGCGTTGGCCACCGAAGGCGTGCTCATCGAGAGCGACGCCAAAACGCCCACGTCAATGGCCGGCACGCCGAGCTCTTGCAGCTTGGCCTGGACCGTGACGAGGTCGACGGGCTCGGCCGCGTTATTGAGCGCGAGGATGGCGTGGTAGATCTGCGCGTGCAGGGGACGATAGAAGTCCTCGGGGACGCAGATTTCGTAGACCTCAGACACGGCCTCGGGCGAGAGCAGCATGGCGCCGATGACGGACTCTTCGGCCTCGAGCGAGTGGGGTGGGATACGCACCGGCGTCGCGGGCGTAAACGAGGGGCGATCGTTTTCAATGTTTGACATAAGACCTCAACTGTCGTCGACTTCACCTGTGTGTCGCAAGAACAACAACATGTGGATTTGCTTGTGGGAAACACACTGTGGCCCATGGGTGTGACATGAAAAAACCGGGGCTCGAAAGCCCCGGTCTTTTCACGATATGTCGGGAGTGCCTACTTGGCGACAACCTCAACGTTGAACGTCGCGACAACACCGTCGAACAAGACTGCCTGCACGGAGGCCGTGCCGACTTCCTTGAGGTGCTCGTCGAGCTTGATCGCGTGGCGGTCCAACGAGACGTTGGTGGCCGTACGGATGGCGTTGACAATGTCGGACTCGGTCACGGAACCGAACAGACGACCGTTGGCACCGGCGCGAGCCGCGACAACAATGGTGGCCTTTTCGATGACGTCACGCTGCGTCTCGGCGGCGGTGCGGCTGGCGGCGTCACGAAGGTCGCGGGCCTTGCGCATTGACGCGGCCTGCTGCTCCATGGCCTCGTTGGCCTCCAACGCGGTGCCGTTGGGCAGAAGGAAGTTGCGGGCGTAGCCCTTCTTCACTTCGACGATGTCGCCACGACGGCCGACACCCTTTACGTCGCTACGGAGTAGGACCTTCATTCGCCCGCCTCCTCGGTGGTCGCCTCTACGAATACTTCCTCAGCGGTGCTGGCGTCGTCGAGCAACTCTTCGTTCTCGGCGGCCGACACCTGGTCACGGTCCTGACGTGGGCCACGGCCACGGTCGTCGCGGTTGCCACGACCCTTGCGCTCGGTCACGGTGCGCTGCGTGTAGGGCAACAGGGCCAACTCGCGAGCGGTCTTGATCGAGTCGGTGACGTCACGCTGGTGCTGCTGGCAGTTGCCGGACACCTTGCGGCCACGGATTTTGCCGCGGTCGGAGATGTACTTGCGCAGCTGGGCCAAGTCCTTGTAGTCAACCGAACCGACGCCGTGCTGACAGAAGGAACAAGCCTTCTTCTTCAGACCGCGACGGTTCTCCATCTTTGGTGCCCTCTTGGGCAGGGTGGGCATATTCTTACGGGGCATTAGAAGGGCTCCTCGTCGTAGGTGTATTGAGGTGTTGCGGGTGCTGCGGATGGTTGGTAGCTAGAGCCACCGTTGCTGGGGTAGCTTGCGCCACCGTCAGCACGTGGGGTGCGGGTCACGGCAGCGGTCGCCCAGCGCAGTGACGGAGCAATCTCGTCGGCAACGATTTCGAAGGCGCTGCGCTTGTTGCCGTCCTTGTCTTCGTAGGAGCGCTGCTCCATACGACCGGTGACGACAACGCGTGAACCCTTCTGCAGCGAGTTCGCGCAGTTTTCGGCCAGCGAGCCGTAGGCCTGGATGTCGAAGTACGACGTCTGTTCCTGCTGCTCGTTCGTCTGACGATTCGTCCACTTGCGACTCACCGCAACTGCGAGACGCAGTGCAGCCTGTCCGCTGTTGAGAAACTTCAGTTCGGGATCGCGGGTGATGTTCCCAACGATCGTGATGGTGTTTTCGGCCATGCTCTCTCCTTTGGTGTCGAGCGTCCGAGACTACGCCTCAGCCGTGACACGGCTGGACTTCGCTCGTTCGTTGCGACGAAGGACCTTGAAGCGAAGGACTTCGTCCGACAACGTCAAGATGCGGTCGAGCTCATCAACCGTGATGGGCTCACCAGCAAACTCAACGAGAACGTAGTAGCCCTCTTTGCGCTTCTTGATTTCGTACGCCAAGGGACGCTTGCCCCAACGGTCGATGTTTCCGGGAGTTCCACCATTGTTGCGAATGGTGTCAAGAGCACGGTCGAGTGCAACCTGGATGGACTGCGCGTCGACAGTGGTGTCGAACACAATCATTGATTCATAAGGCCTCATGGCCACTTTCCTTTCCCTCTGGTCCGACAAATCGGGCTCTGCGGAAGACAGAGCAGGGTGAGTTGGTACTTCCCCGCACTCGCGGGAATGACCACTTTAGTCCACATCGCGCAAAAACGCTAATGGCCGAAGGTCTCCGGGGTGGGGTAGGTCTCGGATGCACTAGGAAACGCACCGGATTTCACGTCGTCGGCGTAGGCGGCGACGGCCTGGGTGATCAGCGCGCCCACGTCGGCGTACCGGCGCACAAACTTCGGTGGGGTGCGCTTGGTGAGACCCAAAATGTCGTGCAGAACCAGCACTTGGCCGTCGGTATCTGCACCAGCGCCAATACCAATGGTCGGAATATCCAACGCCTCGGTGACCCGAGTCCCCACGGCGGCGGGCACGCCCTCAATCACAATGGCGCACACCCCGAGCTCTTGCAAGATCAGCGCCTCGGCCACCAACTGATCGGCGGCGTCACTCGTTTTGGCCTGCACCTTGAAGCCACCCATCGCCAGAACGCTCTGGGGGGTGAGGCCCAGATGGCCCACCACGGGAATTTCGGCGTTGAGAATGGCGCGAATGACCTCGCTCCGGTTCGCCCCACCTTCGAGCTTGACCGCCTGCGCGCCCGCACGAATAAGTGCGCCGGCGTTCGCGACCGCTGCGGCCGGCGTGCCGTGATAACTCAACCAGGGCATGTCGGCCACGATCATGGCGCTGGGTGTTGCGGCGGCCACGGCGGCGGTGTGGTGCACCATGTCGGCGACGGAGACACGCAGGGCGTCGTCGTGGCCCAACACGACATTGGCGAGTGAGTCCCCGACGAGGAGCAGGTCAACGCCGGCCGCGTCGGCGTAGCGAGCGGTCGGCTCGTCGTAGGCCGTAATCATCACCAGCGGGGCACCACCGCGGCGTCGCTTGCGAGCGCGCAGTTGCGGGGCGTTCACTTCTGGGCCTGACGCTGGCGGCGGGGCTTGACGCCTCCGGCCGACCACTTACGCGCCAGGTGGTGGAACTTGCAGGCGGTGCAGACTTCCACGGTGTAGCACTGCACCGGCTCTTCCCGGCGCTCGAGCTTGAGCAGTTCAGAGCGGGTCAGCGGGCAGGTGCCGCCAGCGGGCAGACGGGCACCAAAGACGTAGGTAACCTCCACGAGTTCCTTGTCCGTGCACAGTGGGCACATTTCCCCGGTCTTTCGACCAATATTCACGGCGGCGCGCATCAGCTCCGGGTGGGCGTCGCAGACATCCTCGTGGCGGAGACTGCCATTGGCGATTTTGGACAACAGGGCGTGTCGAACCAGACCAAACTCAACAACGGCACCGTCGGCCGTTGTATTTCGGAGGTTCTTTTTCACACTGGGCAGATTACCCGCCGGCGCCGAAACACCGGTAATTGGCACTACCAGTGGAGAATGCGGGTGGCCACGATGACAATGGTGAGGGGCACAAAGGCGATCACCCAGCCCTGCCAGGTCTGGGGTCGCAGGCCATATCCCATCCGTTTTGGACCAAACCACGGTTTTTTCGCCATTTTCCGACCTTTCGAACCGCGAAATTACCTGACATTCCTGCCCGCATGACCCGAAACGGGAACTCAATTGCCAAGATTGTGCACTTTTATTGTATTTCGATGTATCGAAACGATAGTATGAAACATATGTTGGATCTCGCAATACTTGGCTTACTCATGGACCGTGACCACCACGGCTACGAGATTCGCACCCAAGTACGTGACCGCTTGGGCGTCGGCGCCAATCTCTCCTTCGGCTCGATCTACCCCGCACTCGCTCGCCTCGAGCGCCAGGGACTGGTCGAGGCCGTCACGCTCAGCGAGGTCAAGCCGTCAGCACTGTCGACGGGTTCGCTCAGTGGTGAGCGCGCCTCGTTGCGTTCGCTACGCGCCTCTCAGGGGCTGGGTCGACGTGGTCGCAAGGTGTATCGCATCACCGAGGCCGGGCGCAGCGCCTTCGTGGCGCTCCTGGCGGACCCCGCAACCGTTGATGATGGACGCAACTTCTCACTGCGCGTGGCACTGGCCAAGTACCTCACGCCGAGTCTTCGCGTGACGCTGTTGGAGCGTCGCCGGGCAGATCTTTTCGAGCGCCTCGCAGAAATGCAGGCGGGCGCTCGTAATGAACAGCTCGATTCCTACGCCCGCAGCGTTATGGCGCATGCGGTCAAGGGCGTCGAGCTCGACCTCGAGTGGATCGACACCCTGTTGACCACCGAACGAAGTAATCAACAATCCGCCTCAACGGCGAAATAAGAAAGGAAAGCCATGAAGAAGATTCGCGTGGCAATCGCTGGCGTTGGAAACTGTGCCAGCTCACTCGTACAGGGCGTCACCTTCTATAAGGACGCCAAGGACGGCGACAACGTTCCCGGACTGATGCACGTGACCCTCGGTGGGTACCACGTCTCAGACCTCGAGTTCGTGGCCGCCTTCGACGTCGACGCCTCCAAGGTCGGTGCCGACTTGGCCAAGGCAATTGAGGGTGGCAAGAACAACACCATCAAGTTTGCCAATGTCGCCGACACCGGTGTCATCGTGCAGCGTGGTCCCAGCCTCGACGGCTTGAACAAGTACTACAAGGCCGCCATCGACGAGTCAGCCGCCGAGCCCGTCGACGTCGCGCAGGCACTGCGTGACGCGGGCGCCGAAGTCCTCGTGTCGTACCTCCCCGTCGGCTCCGAAGAGGCCCAGCGCTACTACGCGCAGGCCGCACTCGACGCCGGCGTGGCCTTCGTGAACGCCATTCCCGTGTTCATCGCCTCCGACCCCGTCTGGGCGAAGAAGTTTGCTGACGCTGGCGTGCCGATCATTGGTGACGACATCAAGAGCCAGGTCGGTGCCACCATCGTGCACCGCGTCTTGGCTCGCCTCTTCGAGGACCGCGGTCTGGCCCTCGACCACACCTACCAGCTCAACGTGGGCGGCAACATGGACTTCAAGAACATGCTCGACCGCGAGCGCTTGGAGTCCAAGAAGGTCTCCAAGACCCAGGCCGTAACCTCGCAGCTCGAGAACTACACCCTCGACGCCGACGACGTCCACATCGGACCAAGTGACCACGTGCCATGGTTGAAGGACCGCAAGTGGGCCTACATCCGCATGGAGGGCCGCAACTTCGGTGACGTGCCACTCAACGTCGAGCTCAAGCTCGAGGTCTGGGACTCACCCAACTCGGCCGGTGTGATCATCGACGCCGTGCGCTGCGCCCGCGTTGCGCTCGACCGCGGCATTGGTGGCCCCATCATGGGACCCAGCGCCTACTTCATGAAGTCACCACCCGTGCAGTACCACGACGACGTGGCCCACAACATGGTGGAGTCCTTCGCCGCCGGTGGCGAGAACCCCGTCTGGCCATAAGGCTGACCAGAGTTACACCAAAGCCCCCCGCTTCGGCGGGGGGCTTTGTGTTTTCCTCGAACTAGTCGATGGACAAGATGCCCGGGTGCACGTCGATCAGCTCCTGGTGCGACCACCGGCCCAACGCTTCGAGCACGGGCCGAAGAGCGGCACCACGTTCGGTGAGCTGGTAGGCGTTGTTGCGAGCTGATCGCGTGGCGTCAACGTGCGTAATCAGTCCGTTGACGTGGAGCCACTTCAACCGCGCCGCGAGGATGTTGGTCGAAATCTTCTCTGGGGCGTCGAGAAACTCCGAGTAGGTGCGAGGCCCGTGGACAATCAGGTCACGAATAATCACCAGTGACCATTTGTCGCCGACCACATCGAGGCCGGACGCAATAGGACACGGCGAGCGCCACTGCGGCGTCGACGCAACAACCGGCTCCACGCGTCGCTACTTCTGCAACGATGCGGCCATTTCGACCACGGTCTGTTCAATGGGCGTTGGCGTCCATCCCAACGTGTCGAAGGTCTCGTGGTTGTCATACGCGACGCGCACGCCCAGCTGCGAGACCATGCCGCGAGCTTCGCGGTCGACCAACGCCATCGCCTTGATGAGGAAGTCTGGCGCACGACGAGTGGGGACCTTCTTGTAGCCCGCCGCCTTCAACGTGGTCGCCAGGTGCATCATGTCGATCGGTTCAGCACTGGCGGCGATGAAACGCTTGCCGGCGGCACCGTCAGCGGTGAGCGCGGCCACGTGCAGTCGGGCCACGTCTCGCACGTCGACCATGCCCATGGCAATGTTGGGCACCGCGGGCATCTTGCCGCTGGTAAGTTCGCGCACCAACGTCACGCTGGTGCCGTCGCTGGCGCCCAATGACGGACCCAAAATGAAGCCAGGGTTGATGGCCACGAGTTCCATAGATCCGTCAGCCACCATTTCCCACGCCGCACGTTCGGCCAGGGTCTTGCTCTTGGCGTAGGCACCGATGGGCGCCGTCACGTCCGACCAGGCGTCGGTGCCGTAGCGGCCACTAGGCGCACCGGCAGTCATCGACACAATGGACGAGGTCAACACCACGCGGCGCACACCGGCACGAGCGGCAGCGGCGAGCACGCGGCGAGTTCCCTCGACCGCTGGCCCAATCAGTTCTTGTTCGTTCTTGGGTTCCGCCAACACGAAGGGTGAGGCAACGTGGATACCCCCATCGCAGCCGGCGACGGCCGTGTCCCAGCCAGCGTCACTCAAGAGATCGGCTTCCACCAACGTGAGGCCACTCGTTGGGGCCACAGCGGCCAACGCCGTGGTGGTGGCCTGGGCCTTCGTGGCGTTGCGGACGGTGCCGACAACGTCGTAGCCCTGGCGTAGGAGTTCGGCGGCGACGTGCTGGCCGAGGTAGCCGGTACTACCTGTTACGAGAATGCGAGTGGCCATGGCGGCTCCTTCGGTCAAGGTGGGGGTGTTGCCCACCTGGCCATGGTAGCAGTTAACTTGTATTTCGCAAGTTAACTAGTCCGCTACACCTGACGCTCGTCCCACCACTCCTTGAGCCGGAACGTGGCCTCCGTTTTGGAGATCTCACCTTCTTCGTGACGAATGTCGAGCAAGAAGGCGAGAGCCAGGCCCACCTCACGACCCGGGGTCAGACCAAGGATCTCCATCACCTCAGCCCCGTCCAGAGCCGGGCGCTGATTCATGACGTCCTCTTGGGCCTTCAAGTCAGCGATGCGCACTTCCAGGTCGTCCATGCGCTTATCGAGTTCGGCGGCCTTGCGGGCGTTTCGCGTCGTGCAGTCACATCGGGTGAGCTCATTGAGGTCGTCGAGAAGATGGCCGGCGTCACGCACGTAGCGACGCACCGCCGCATCACTCCACCCCAACTTGTAGGTGTGGAAGCGCAGATGGAGCTCTACCAGCATCGACACGTCGTCGATCATCTGCTTGGAGTACTTCAGGGCCGTCATGCGCTTGCGCGTCATCTTCGCCCCCACGACTTCGTGGAAGCGGAACGTCACTCCGTCCGACGTGATTTCACGGGTCGGCGGCTTGCCAATATCGTGAAAAAGGGCGGCGAGGCGCAGCACCAGGCGCGGCGAAGTCTTGTCGACCACGGCCCACGTGTGCTTCAAGACGTCCTTGTGGTGGTGAATGGGGTCTTGTTCGAGCTGCAACTTGGGCAGTTCCGGAAAGAAGTGGTCGGCGAGGCCCGTACGCACGATGAAATCGAGACCAATTGAGGGCATCTCGGTAAGCATCAACAGATCCAGCTCGCCTTGAATACGCTCTTCGCTCACAATGGAAATCTTCTCGGCCACGGCCACGGCGGCCGCTTCGAGGTCGGGGTCAATCCCGAGATAGAACCGCGCGGCGAAGCGTGCGGCGCGCAACATGCGTAAGGGGTCGTCATTGAAGAGGACCACGGGGTCAATGGGTGCGCGCAAGCGACGATTGTGCAGGTCAGCCAGACCGCCGAAATAGTCGTGGAAGTAGTCAAACACCGTGGTGCTGTCCGCACTGCGGGTCACCCCAATGACGTCAAGCGCCAGCGCGTTAATGGTGAAGTCGCGACGGCTTAAGTCAGCTTCGAGGGAGTCGCCCCACTCAACAGCCGGTTTACGGGAGTGATCGACGTAGGCCTCGGAGCGAAACGTGGTGATTTCGGCCTTGAGTCCGTTGGCTTTGAGAATGCCACCGATGGTGCCAAAGGCCCGTCCCTGTTCCCAAAGGCCCGCACACAGTGGCTTCATTAGACGCGCAATGTCGTCGGGGCGAGCATTCGTCGTGAAGTCGATCTCGAAATCCTCTTTGACGACACCCAGCAGTGCGTCGCGCACCGATCCGCCGACGGCGTAGAGCGAGAAGCCGGCACCATCGAAGGCGTCCACCAGTGGCGCCGCCCACTGCGCCAATCCGGCGAGTCGCGTTGAAATGTCGTCGAGAGCCGTCACTTCTCATCAAGGCTAGTAGGCGACCGTTGTTTCGTCGTGGCGAGGGGTAGCCTGTAAAAGCATGTTCCACCGATTTTCGACCTGGTGGCGGGCGCTTGGCGTCGTACTCCTCGGCCTCGCAACGGTGACGTGGCCTTCGGCCCCGTTCGCTTCGTCGACCCCCGTCTTCTCCCTGCTCGCGCAGGCCCCCACCACCACACTGCACAGCAGCGTCGGGCTGGTGCCGGTAAGCGTCGGCGCTCCATCGGGCGCCACGGTCAACGTGGCGATATACCCAGCAATCACGACGTTGGGGCAAATCGCGCCGTTGGTGTCGGGCGTCGGAATTACTGGCGCACCCCTGGCCTCAACCACGATTGCCTCACCGGCCTGCCACTCGTCAGGATCGGCCACCGTGCTGCTCGAGGCGGTCGGTGCGGCGGTCGCCCCAAGCTGCACGCACCCCGTCCTGCGCCTCTTGTGTGCGGCCACCAGTTGTGATGGCGTCTACCCACTTCGCTACACCCTCGGGGCCCAACAGATCTGGTCCATGGTCGCGGTGCACGTGGTGCGCATTCCTCAACGAGTGCGGGTTGTCCTCTTGGCACACGTCGACACCGCCGCCACCTCGTCACTCGACGCACTCAAGGTCTTTAGCCATGTGCCATTGACCGTTGGTGTGGGCTATGACACCCTCACCGCCATCAGTACGCACTCGTCGTTGCCTCGATGGCGGCGCCTCTTCACCACACTCCTCAGTGCGCCAGCACACCGCACCATCACGACACCACCGGCCGGCGTTGACTACGGGAACTTGCTGGCCAATGGCTTTGGCGGCGAAGTCTTGAGTCAGTTGTCACTCGAAGCAACCCTTACCCACCGCCACGACACGCCGCACACCGTGTGGCTACTGGCCACACCCACCACCGACGACCTCAACGCCTTGGCGAAAGCCGGTGTGGCCAGTGTCGTGGTACCCGACACCGCACTCAGTCCCGACCCCACCTCCACCCTGCAGTGGGGCGCACCAGAGCACGTCGCCGGCGTGAACGGCACGACCGTGTTGGGCACCGACGACACGATCAGCACGATTGCCAACGCCACCACGATTCCCGCCGTGCTGCGCGCCATCTTGGTAGCCAACACCATCGCGTTCTTGCACTTCGACGCACCGAACGACCCCGCCCCTCGCACGGTTCCCATCGTGCTCACCAGTTCCACAACTGGTGCGTTCTTTGACCACGAGTTACTGGCGGACCTTTCCACCAATCCCTTTGCCGTCATCACACCCCTTGGGGCGAGTCTCACCCCAGCTCTCGTTGGCTCAAACGGCATTGCCTCGACGTGGCCACTGGCTGGCGCCAGTGTGCCGGCATGGTCGCACGACAACGCCACCGCACTCTCGTCACTGGTTACCGACGAGCACGCCTTCACCATGGGTCTCGCCAACACCGACGTGAATGCTTCCTTCGCGAGCGCGATCGCCAGCGCCGAGGTTCGCGGCACCCCCGCGCAGCACGACCACGACTTCGGCGCCGCCCATGGCCTGTTGGCCCATCAGTTCGGGCTCTTCCACGTCGATAACTCGACCGTGACGTTGACCAGTCAGGGCACTGCCCTTCCCATTACCATCGTCTCGCACGCGCACTACGCGATGACCGTCTTGGTGCACCTGGTGGCCAACTCTCTTGACTTCACCAAGGGACCAGTCTTCCCGGTCACGCTTTCGCAACCAACGACCTCAGTTCGTGTCGCGTTGCGTCACGCGTGGGGTTCCAACGTCACGCTGCAGGTGTACCTCTTGACCCCCGACGGATCGGTCGTTCTCTCCCACACCGCGGTGTTAGTCCACGTCGGGGGCACCTCCGTCGTGGGGTACTTCTTGAGTGCGGGCTCGCTCCTGGTTCTTGGCATGTGGTGGCTTCGCACCCATCGCCGGTCAGCGAAGGGCAAGCACACCAAGTGAGCGCACTGAACCTTCGTCGCGTTCTTTCGATGGCTGGTGGCACCGCCGCCTCACGGGTCACCGGACTCCTGCGCGTCTTGGTGCTCGCGTGGGTCTTTGGTTTCTCGCCGATTGCCGACGCCTTCAATCTCGCCAACACCGTTCCCAACATGCTCTTCGATATCGTCCTCGGTGGCGTGCTCAGTGCCACGTTTATTCCGGTCTTCGTCGAGCACCTGACCAACGCCGGTGAGCGTCGAGCGTGGCGTTCTATTTCGTCGGTCTTGTCGGTCTCACTCGTCGTCTTGGCCCTGGCCACCGTAGTGACGTGGATCGCGGCTCCGTGGATTATTGACGGCTTCACGTTCCTGCAGCACGCCTCGTCACCAGCCCACGTCGCCACCCTGACTCGCCAACGCGACATTGCCACGCAGTTTCTGCGGTGGTTCGCTCCTCAAATATTCTTCTACGGCGTCATCGGCATGACCACCGCACTGTTGAACATTCGACAGAAATTTGCCATTGGGTCGTGGGCACCGGTGGCCAACAACATTGTGTGCATCGTGGTGCTCATCTGGTTTCATCTGGTGGACCCAACGCCCACGATGGCCTCGTTCAGCGCCAGTACGTCACTGCTGTGGCTCGGCCTCGGCACGACGGCTGGTGTCGCCGTGCAGTTCCTTCTAATGGTGCCCGCCCTCGACAGCCACGACCTGGCGCGACTGCGCTTTCGATTCGACCTGGCCGACCCTGCGGTGCGAGCCGTCGGGCGACTGGGGAGCTGGACGCTCGGCGTCGTGCTCACGAACCAGGCCTCGCTCTTCGTAGTACTGGCGCTGGCCTTCTCGGTGGGCGGCCACGGACCCGTGAGTGCCTACACCTACGGCTGGTCGTTCATGCAGATGCCCTACGCCGTCGTGGTCGTGTCGGTGTTGGCAGTGCTCACCCCACAACTCGCTCGGCTGGCGGCCAACGACGACCACCGCGAACTCAGCGAAACATTGAGCAACGCGCTGCGCCAGTCTCTCCTCATCATTGTGCCCTGCACCATTGGTCTTCTCGTGTTGGCGCAGCCCATTGTCGGGATTCTGTTGAACCACGTGGCCTCCTTCGGTCCGCTGCTAGCGGGATCGGTACTGGCTATTCTGGCCGCGGGCCTTCCCGGCTTCACCCTCTTTCAGGTGTGCGTGCGAGGGCTGCAGGCGCTGCAGGCAGCTCGTGATGTTTTTCTCCTTTACGTGATAGAAAATGCACTCACCGTGGTACTGGCGATCGCACTGGGCCGCCACTCCATGGCCGGCCTCACCGCCTCAGTCTCACTCGCCTACACGGCTTCGGCCGCCCTCGCCGTCGTGGCGCTGCGTCGCCACCACGTGTCCATCGCTCCCGTCCTTCGCACCCGCGACCTGTGGCGAGCGGTGGGGGCAGGCTTGGTGATGGGACTCGTCATGGCCCTGGTCTACGCCTCGGTTGCGTGGCACACGGGCGCCGGTCTCATTGTGCGTACCGGTGCCAGTGCGAGCGTGGGCGTGGGCCTCTACGTGGCGCTGGTATTCCTCGGCCAGCGTCGTAGTAATCGCCGCGCAAACGTGTAAGGCTTGACCAGTTTCGAAGGGGGCCACGTGGCACATATTCAGATTCTTTGCGACAGTGGCTGCGACCTGCCGCTGAGCGAGCGCACCCGCTTAGGGATTGGTCTCGTCTCGCTCTCGATTCGATTTGGCGCAGAGGAGTTCACCGACCGTGTCGACCTCTCACCAGAAGAGTTCTGGGAACGCTGCGCGGGCGCGGCGACGTTGCCCGAAACGGCCGCCCCGTCACCCGGAGCCTTCCTCGCCGCCTACGAAGCGGCCGCAGCCGCTGGTGCCACGGGAATCATTGTGGTCACCATCTCTGCCGCCTTGTCGGCCACCTACGAGTCAGCTCGCGTCGCAGCCGAGGGCTTTGACGCCATCCCCGTGCACATTGTTGACACTCGGGCCGTGTCCATGGCCGAAGGGCTCATCGCCATTGACCTCGCCGAGGCGGCCGCCGCTGGTGCGGATTTCGACGCCCTGGTTGCTCGGGCCACCAGCTTGGTGCCCAAGGTCGGCGTCGGCGCCATGTTGGTCACCCTGGAACACCTCATTAAGGGCGGCCGGATCGGTGGCGCGAAGGCCCTGCTCGGACAAGTGCTGTCCATCAAGCCGTTGTTGAAGCTCGAAAACGGCGTGGTGACCGAGGCCGGCCGTCAGCGGACCACCGCCAAGGCCCTCCGTGCGCTCGTTGACATGGTGCAGGCCGCCGCACCACTGTCGCGATTGGCCATCATGCACGCCAACTCCCCCGACCTCGAGACCATGAAGGAACTGCTGTCGGCGGTGCCGGTGGCGCACCCCATCGTGGTCGCCGATATTGGCCCCACCGTTGGTACTCACGGCGGACCCGGTCTCATCGCCCTGGCCTGGCTCGAAGCAGACCGCTAGGCGCGCTAGTAAGTTGAAGGTCGTGAATGAACACGACCAGGACAGTTTCGACCCCGTCGACCGGGTCCTGGGCGCCCTCGACTCCGTGTTGGACGTCGTCCACGACCGCTTTGTTCGCCCACTCCTCATCGTCACCCGCTGGATTGCCTTCGGGTTCTTGCTGTTCGCCTTGACGCTGGTCGTCTTGGTCGCCGGCACCATTGGGCTTATCCGCTTTAGCGACATCTTCGTTTTCCAGGGCTACGTCTGGCTGAGCTATCTCGTTGTCGGCGCCTTGTTTCTTCTTACCGGTCTCATCATCTGGCGGTTCCGCCGCCCCGTTGCAGCAAGGAAATCATGACCCACACCCGCGTCCTCATTATCGGCTCTGGCCCCGCCGGCCTCACCGCCGCCATCTACACCGCCCGTGCCCAGTTGGAGCCCATCGTGATTGAGGGCGAACCCTCCTCCACCACCGACCAGCCCGGTGGGCAGTTGATGCTGACGACGGAAATTGAGAACTTTCCTGGGTTCCCTGAGGCCATTACCGGCCCCGAGCTCATGGCCAACATGCGCGCTCAGGCCGTTCGATTCGGTGCCGACTTGCGCATGACCAAGGTCCAGAAGCTCGACACGACCGTGCGCCCGTTTCGTGCGTGGCTAACGGACGACGTCGAGCCATCGATCACGGCGGACACCGTCATTCTCGCCACCGGCGCCCGTTCTTTGATGATGGGCGTTCCGGGCGAAGAGCGCCTGCTCAGCCACGGCCTCTCGACGTGTGCCACCTGTGACGGCTTCTTCTTCCGCGGTCAGGACATTGCCGTGGTGGGTGGCGGTGACTCCGCGATGGAAGAGGCACTGTTCTTGACTCGCTTCGCCAGCTCGGTGACCATCGTGCACCGCCGCGACACGTTGCGCGCCTCAAAGATCATGCAGGAACGGGCATTTGCCAACGAAAAGATCAGTTTCGCGTGGAACTCCCAGCCCGTCGAGGTCCTCGGTGAGGACCGTGTGTCAGGAATGCGCCTGCGCGACACTGTCACGGGTGACGAGCGCGTTCTTGACGTCACCGGCATCTTCGTCGCCATCGGACACGTGCCCAACACCTCACTCGTTACCAACGACGTCGAGTTACTTGAAGGTGGCTACGTGCGCACCGGCCCCGGCTCCTACACTTCAATCGACGGCCTCTTCGCTGCCGGTGACGTGCAAGACCATGTCTATCGCCAGGCCATCACCTCCGCCGGTTCGGGCTGCATCGCGGCTATCGACGCCGAGCGTTGGCTAGAAGCGCAAGGTCACTAAGTTCGCTCGCTAAGGTGGAGGCGCGCCACTAGTTGACGGCGCTCTTTTCGGAGGCTCATCATGAGTGACAACATCACCACCCTTACTGACGCTACGTTCGCCGAAGTTATTGGCTCCTCGAGCAAGCCTGTTTTGGTTGACTTCTGGGCCGAATGGTGCGGACCCTGCAAGCAGATTGCCCCAATTCTTGAGGAATTGGCCGTGGAGCAGGCCGACAAGTTCGCCATCGCCAAGCTCGATGTCGACGTCAACGTCGCCACCGCCACGCAGTACTCGGTGATGAGCATTCCCACCCTCTTGCTCTTCAAAGACGGCGAAGTTGTGGCCCGCCTGGTTGGTGCAAAGCCCAAGGGCGCACTCCTCCAGGAAATCACTTCCAACCTCTAACCGACCCTGGACGCGATCGATCTTCGTAACGGTGACTCGGGAGAGCGCGTTCGCGATCTCCATGAACGACTGCGCGCGCTTGGCCTCGGCACTGAAGCCAGTGACGTCTTTGGACCGGTTACGACCAGCCTGGTTGAAGCCTTCCAGCGTTCACGAGGTCTCGGCGTCACTGGTGTCGTCGACGCCCTCACCTACCAACGGCTCGTTGAGGCCGGTTGGCAACTCGGTGGTCGCCTGTTATACCTGACCGCGCCCTATTTACGGGGTGACGACGTCGCCGACCTCCAGGTGCGATTGTCCCAGCTCGGCTTTAATCCCGGGCGCATCGACGGTGTTTTCGGTCCATTGCTCGACGCCGCACTGCGCGACTTTCAGCACAACTGTGCCCTGAGTGTCGATGGCACACTTACACGGCGGACATTGGCTGAACTCCTGCGCGTCGCTCCCACCACGGGCGAGCGCGCACTCGTCCACGACGTGCTCGATGCCCGATCTACACCGCCTTCGGGGCCACTCTTGCTCTGGGGTAACAGCGACCTGCTTCCAGTGATCGAAGCCTCCAGCCCATTAGCGGTCCTGGAGCACGACCGCGTCACGGCACCCGTTGAGGAGTTTGCGGCGCACGCCAACGCGACCAACGCCTGCGGCGTCGTGGCTATTCGTTCTACAGATGAAATTGACGGAGTTAATCTCTATTACTGGTCAAGCTACAAGACCTACTCACGCCAGGGTGAGCGCCTCGCGAGCGCTGTTGGCGCAGCTCTGGCCAACTCTGGTGCCAACGTACGCCTCGGCGTTGCCGGCATGGCCTTGCCAGTGCTGCGCGAAACAAAGATGACGACGCTCTACATCGAGCATGGAGCCTTGGATGCCAGTGCCGCGACACTCATTGGCCAAACGATCGCTGGCGAGCTCGAGTCGTTCTTTCGCGGGTAGCACAACCATAAAGTTGTGAACAGTTAGGACTAAGCGAAAACCCTTATATTGCAGGGATATTCGCTACCTTCATCCTTAAACCCACAACGTAATCCACAGGTTGGGGATAACTTCAACACCAACCTGAGGTTGAAAGTTTAGGGTTGGCGGTTCTGACTGATCGAAATGTAGATGCGCTCGAGGTCGTCGAGGTCAGCAAAGTCAATAACGATGCGGCCATTGCGTCCGCGCAGGTCGATGTGCACCCGTGTGTCGAGGTAGTCCTCGAGCAACTGCTCGAGCTCAGCGACGGTGGGATCCGGCACCGGACGAAGCCGGGGCTTGCCGGGTACGTCGGTAGGCGTGGTACCGGTTGGCTCCAGTGGCTTGGGCTCCAGGTAGCCCTTGACGGCCTCTTCGGTTGCGCGAACGGACAGTTCGTTCTTGATGACCCGTGCCAACAACTCCGCCTGATCGGCGGGGTTTGCGAGGCTGAGCAGACTGCGGGCGTGCGTGGCGGTGATCTGTCCGTTCACCAGCGCGGCCTGGGCGACCTCACCCAGCGACAAGAGTCGCAGAGTGTTGGTGATGTTGGTACGGGACTTACCGACCCGCACGGCGACCTGCTCGTGGGTGAGGTCGAACTCGTCGATGAGCTGCCGGTAGGCGGCGGCCTCTTCCAGAGGGTGCAAGTCGACGCGGTGAAGGTTCTCCACAACGGCCTTCTCCAGGGACAGCAGGTCATTCACGTCGTCTTGGACGAGGACTGGAACTGTCGTCAAACCGGCGAGCTTGGCGGCACGCCAGCGGCGCTCACCAGCGATCAGCTCGTAGTCGCCGGCCTCGCCATCGAAGGGGCGCACGATGATGGGCTGGAGAACACCAATCTCACCGATGGAGGCGGCGAGTGCCTGAAGGCTCTCTTCATCGAAGGACTTTCGGGGCTGGAACTGGTTAGGAACGATGGAAGTGATCGCCACCTCGCGCAGTGGACCCGTTGACGGGGCAGCAGCGACCACGTCGTTCGTGGGTTCGCCTTCGGGAATCAGGGCACCGAGGCCCTTGCCAAGTCCGGACTTTCTAACCATTGATAATCTCCTGTGCTAGTGCCCGGTACGCCTTCGCGCCTCGAGACTTGGGGTCAAACGTAGTGATTGGCTGGCCGTGTGAAGGGGCTTCCGCCAATCGGACGGTCCGAGGAATCTTCGAGCGACAGAGCTCGTTGGGGAAGTGGCGGCCCACTTCGATTGCCACGTCCTGGGCCAGTGTGTTGCGGGCGTCGTACATGGTCAATACGACCTTGGAGATGCGCAAGGTCGGGTTCAGGTTCTTACGGACCAGCTCAATGATGTTGGTCAACTGGGTAAGCCCTTCGAGGGCGTAGAACTCGGCCTGGACGGGCACCATAATGTCGGTTGCTGCGGCAAAGGCGTTGATCGTAATCAGGCCGAGCGACGGTGGGCAGTCGATGAAGACGTAGTCAAAGTCCCCGTCCACCGACTCCAGGGCCCGCTTGAGGCGCAGTTCACGTGACAGCACAGTGGTGAGCTCCTGCTCCACGCCGGCGAGGTCGAGCGTTGCTGGGGCAACAAAGAGATTGGTGAATCCCGTGGGCTCCACGATGTCCACCATGGGCACATCGTTCAGTAAGACGTCATAGACCGAACGCTCAAAACGGCGGCCGTCGATGCCCAAACCCGTTGTGGCGTTGCCCTGTGGGTCCAGGTCGACAATCAAGACACGCTTGCCGGCCTCAGCCAGTGCAGCACCAAGCGACGTGGTCGTAGTGGTCTTTCCAACGCCACCCTTTTGGTTGGCAACGGCAAATATCCTCATGTTTTTGGACTCTGTCATGTGCCTCAATCCTAAGAACAGGCGTTCGACGTGCGTCGAGCCACAACCATTCAACACGGTTTTGCTTGGTTCGTCAAGAACAGATGTTTCACGTGAAACATCCAGTGACCCAAACGGCAGTGGTCGAACCGGTTGAACAGTGATCCACTCTACGACTCGGCAGTGATACTCAGCAATGTTTCACGTGAAACATTGTGGCCATCACCGACGCCACGTTGGTGGTCACAGAATTGTTTCACGTGAAACAAGTCAGTCTGAGAAGAGCTCCCGCGACAACCCCATGGCGACGGGTGGACATGTTTCACGTGAAACATTGCGGCCGAGTCCACCCGTGGCATCGACCAACACGTTGACACCCGCATGCGAGGTGACACTACAAAGAAGAATCCCCTCCCTATGTTTCACGTGAAACATTGGGAGGGGATCGAGAGAGTCACATCCGAAGCCACCGTACTCACCGATGGTGGGCTGCCGGATGTTTCACGTGAAACATCAAAACAGGGGTGACTTGCCTGG
>Ga0007834_1000083_pt1 | contig 34595 bp, 29 predicted proteins | sample CryBogCBE06Nov07_FD_71233 | JGI IMG/M metagenome (GOLD analysis project Ga0007834, IMG submission 71233) | Freshwater microbial communities from Crystal Bog, Wisconsin, USA - CBE06Nov07 | ecosystem: Environmental > Aquatic > Freshwater > Lake | place: Crystal Bog, Wisconsin, USA | collected...
GATTGTCGATGAGGTTCTTGAGCTCGCCCGCGCGCAGGATGCCAAACAGCCTGCCCCATCGCGATCGATTGCAATCGATGATGTAGTGCACCTGGCCTGTGCCGAGTGGCTGGTTCAGGCGGGCATTGGTAATTGTTTGAGCGTCCGGGTCGACGCCCCCGGCGCTTTTGTTTTTTTTGAACCCGAGCACCTGCGCCGGGTCCTAGTCAATCTGCTAGACAACGCCCGGCGCTATGCGTCCGGCCGTGCCGCATCCATTTGTGTCGGGACCCGCTCGGAGGAGGGCACCCCATCCGTGCGCATGTCTGTCTGGAGTGATGGTCCGCCCCTTGAAGCTTCCGTCCAAGCCCATCTTTTTGAGCCTTTCTTTTCCTCGGAAAGCCGTTCCAGCGGGTTGGGCTTGTACATCTGCCGGGAACTGTGCGCGCGTCATGGCGCTTTCATTGGATATCGACGGACCGGACAGGGCGACACCCAAAGCAATGAATTTTTTGTCGATTTTGTTCTGGATGCTAATGGTTCTGCCCATACAGTGGGAGAGCTTTCCGGATTTGCCACAATCGGTACCCAGCTATGAATACATCAACAGTCGAACGCGGGACTGCAATCCATATTCTGGTTGTGGACGATGAGCCTGACCTGAGGACCCTGTACGAACTAACGCTCTTGCGTGAAGGCTATCGCGTGGAGGCCGCAGCATGCATTGCTGAAGCGCGCCAGCTGCTTGTCGGAAAAAAATTTGACGCCGTCATATCTGACATGCGTCTGCCCGACGGGCTCGGGCTTGAGCTGCTCAAGGAGTTTGCGACGCCGCAGCGATCTGAGCGGTGGGTCATGATTACGGCATTCGGTTCTGCGGACAATGCCGTGGAAGCCTTGAAAGCCGGTGCGTTCGACTACTTGACCAAACCGGTTGATTTGCGGCAGTTCCGGGTGGTTGTCGCGTCGGCGGTTGCTGGCGCGGATGAGCCCCCCCGTGTTGGCGAACGCCGTGCGCCGGTTCAGGTTGTTCCAGACGCTGCATTCACTTCTGCGCTTGACCGGATGGTTGGCGAGTCCCCCGGCATGCGTCTGGTAAAGGAGCGCATTGTCAAGGTGGCCCGTAGCATGGCCCCTGTACTGGTGCGTGGTGAATCGGGCAGCGGAAAAGAACTGGCTGCGCGGGCCATTCATGCTTGCAGCCACCGCGCGGCTGGACCATTTGTCGCGGTCAATTGTGGTGCCATTCCCGACAACCTGATTGAAGCAGAGTTTTTTGGCGCCAAAAAGGGATCCTACACCGGGGCTGCGCAGGATCGCCAGGGTTACTTTCAGGCGGCCAGTGGAGGCACTCTGTTTCTTGACGAGATTGGAGACCTGCCGCTGGCCATGCAGTCCAAGCTGTTGCGGGCGATCCAGGAGCGGCGGGCCCGCCCTCTTGGGTCGACTGCAGAGGACGTGCTGGACGTCAGGATCGTAAGTGCAACCCACCAGGACATCGGCGCCCAGGTGCAGACAGGTCGCTTTCGTCAGGACTTGTACTATCGCCTCAATGTGATTGAAATCACCATGCCGCCACTGCGTGAACGGAGGGCGGATCTGCCGGCTCTTTGTGAACGCCTACTCGACCGGATCGGGCACGAATCGGGTCTGCCGGTTCCCAAGGTCAGTGCGAAATTCCTGGAAAGGCTCCTGGCCCATCCACTCAAGGGCAATGTGCGGGAGTTGGAGAACCTATTGCACCGGGCCATTGCGCTGAGCGATGGACACGAGCTGGCGCCCGATGTACTTGACGCGGATGGCATGGAGGCTGCCGGTGGCCAGGGACAGGATATTTCCCCGCAACAGGGCTTGCCGGCAATGAAAGGTTCGTTGGACCTGCAGGCATATCTGGACAATCAGGAGCGTTCCATTCTGGTTCACGCCTTGCAGGAAACCGGTTTCAACCGGACTGCAGCGGCACAGCGCCTTGGCTTGAGCTTGCGGCAAATCCGGTACCGCATGCAAAGGCTTGGTATCAGCTCCCCGGCTGGCGAGTCGGCGATGGAAGCCGCATCCGATGCCGATTGATGCGCTTTGGTCTGGTGGCTGGTACCGCTACGCGCGAAGGTTGGACTCTCCCAATTTCGGCGAACGCCCGACCAGCGCGGTGGTGGACCTGCTGGTGGTCCATTCGATCTCATTGCCCCCCCGGTGTTACGGGGGCAATGAGATCCTTGAGCTTTTTACCAACGCACTGGACTGGAATGCCCACCCCTATTTTGAAACCATTCGCGGGACGGAGGTATCGGCCCACTTCCTGGTGCGGCGCAGTGGTGAGCTATGGCAGTTTGTCAGCTGTGACCAGAGGGCCTGGCATGCGGGAGTTTCCAGCTACCGAGGCCGGGACAACTGCAACGATTTTTCCATTGGCATAGAGCTCGAAGGCTTCGAGGGCGATCCCTTCGCCCGACCCCAATATGAAACGCTGGCGGCTCTGGTAGCCGCGCTCGCCCAGCGCTACCCGATTGAGCACCTTGCCGGTCACTCGGACATTGCGCCGGGGCGCAAGGGAGATCCGGGTGCCGGATTCGACTGGGTTGATCTGCAGTCCCGCCTGGCGTGGCTGCCGGCCGCATTTCCGGGACTCTGAGCGCCTGCGCCTGAACATTTTTGCCTTGAAACCAGGCATGCCGGCGTCTAAGGATATACACTACCCCTAGTGGCTTGAATTCAAGTCAAACACCATATATAGTGTGTTCTCACGAATCGGGCGGTGGAACACATTGACACTGTACGGGGCTTCAGGCCAAGCCGCCGTGATCACCAATAAATTGCGAAAGATGAGGAAACAATGCAAACAGCAGTAACTGAAGTTACGCCACAGCAGGGGGTTGTGACGCGCGCAACCGGGCCAGACAAGGCGGGCGTTTTCGGCTCCCAGGCACTTGCGAACTACCAGATCATCCGGCGCAACGGTGCTGTTGTGCCGTTTGAGCCTGGCAAGATTGCTGTCGCGATGATGAAGGCCTTCCTGGCTGTTCATGGAACCCAAGGTGCAGCGTCTGCGAGTGTCAGGGAAACCGTGGACGGTCTTACCCAGTCTGTGATTCGCGCCATGGTCCGATCGCGGCCCGGTGGCGGCACCTTCCACATAGAAGATGTTCAGGATCAGGTTGAACTGGGCTTGATGCGCGGAGGTCACCACGAGGTGGCGCGCGCATACGTTCTCTATCGTGAAAGGCGCAGCCAGGAACGCGCCAGCCAATCGGCGCCCCCAGTGAAGGCCGCCCAGATCCTTCATGTGACGGAGGGCGGCAATCGCGTTGCCCTGGATCTGTCCCACGTTCAGGGCCTGATCGAGTCCGCCTGTCAGGGGCTGGGTGCAGACATCCGGTTTGAGCCCATCATGTCGGAAACCCTGCGCAATCTGTATGACGGCGTGCCCATGGACGAGGTCTACAAGGCTTCAATTCTTGCTGCACGTACCCTGATCGAAAAAGATCCGGACTACACCTATGCAACGGCAAGGCTGTTGTTGCACACGATCCGGCGGGAAGTGCTCAATGACGAGGTGGACCAGGAGGCGATGCAGTCGCGGTACCCGGAGTATTTCGGTCAATTCATCAAGAAGGGCGTGGAAGCAGACCTGCTTGACGAAAAGCTGCTTCAGTTTGATTTGAAGCGCCTGGGCGCTGCGCTGAAGGCAGATCGCGACCTCAAGTTTGACTACCTGGGTTTGCAGACCCTGTATGACCGCTATTTCCTGCATGTCCGCAAGACCCGTATCGAGCTGCCGCAGGCATTTTTCATGCGCGTTGCCATGGGTCTCTCCCTCAATGAAATCGACCGCGAGGCCCGGGCGATCGAGTTCTACGAGGTGCTTTCCAGCTTTGACTTCATGTCAAGCACGCCGACTCTTTTCAACAGCGGCACTTTGCGCTCCCAGCTGTCGAGCTGCTATCTGACCACGGTTCCCGATGACCTTGACGGTATTTACGAGTCCATCAAGGAAAATGCCCTCTTGTCCAAGTTCGCCGGTGGCCTTGGCAACGACTGGACCCGCGTGCGCGCGCTCGGTAGCCATATCAAAGGAACCAATGGAGAGTCGCAGGGGGTGGTTCCTTTCCTGAAGGTGGTCAACGACACAGCAGTGGCGGTCAATCAGGGCGGCAAGCGCAAGGGTGCCGTATGTACCTACCTCGAGACATGGCATCTGGACATGGAGGAGTTCCTCGAGTTGCGCAAAAACACGGGCGATGATCGCCGCCGCACGCACGACATGAACACCGCCAACTGGATTCCCGATCTTTTCATGCGTCGGGTGATGGAAAAAGGTGAGTGGACACTGTTCTCGCCCTCCAATGTCCCCGACCTCCATGACAAGTTTGGTGTCGACTTCGAGACGGCCTATGTGGCTTACGAAGAAAAGGCCCGTCGTGGCGAAATCAAGCCAAGCAAGACGGTGCAGGCCACGGACATGTGGCGCAAGATGCTTACGATGCTTTTTGAAACGGGGCACCCCTGGATCACCTTCAAGGACGCATGCAACGTTCGCTCGCCGCAGCAACACACGGGTGTTGTGCACTCTTCCAATCTGTGCACCGAGATCACCCTGAATACAAGCGATACCGAAACAGCGGTCTGCAATTTGGGCTCCGTCAACCTGTTACAGCACATCAAGGACGGCGGCATTGACCACGCCAAGCTCAAGAAGACGATCACAACGGCCATGCGCATGCTGGACAACGTGATTGACATCAATTACTACGCGGTCAAGAAGGCACGTGATTCCAACATGCGCCATCGCCCCGTGGGCCTGGGCATCATGGCCTTCCAGGACTGCCTGTATGAACTGCGCGTCCCCTACGCCAGCGATGAGGCTGTCGAGTTCGCGGATCGGTCCATGGAGGCGGTCTGCTATTACGCCTACTGGGCTTCTACCGAGCTGGCGCGTGAGCGCGGCCGCTATGCAAGCTACAAGGGTTCGCTGTGGGATCAAGGGGTGTTGCCGCTCGACACGCTGGATCTGTTGGCCAAGCAGCGTGGTGGCTATGTGGAGCTGGATCGCTCGGTCAGCATGGATTGGGATGCACTGCGCAAGAAGATTGCGCAGGACGGCATGCGCAACTCCAATTGCGTGGCAATCGCCCCCACGGCAACCATTTCAAACATCATTGGGGTGGATGCCTGCATCGAACCCTGCTTTGGCAACCTGTCTGTCAAGTCAAATCTCTCTGGTGAATTCACCGTCATCAATGGAAGCCTCGTGCGTGACCTCAAACGCCTGAGCCTTTGGGATGACGTCATGGTGATGGACCTCAAGCACTTTGATGGATCGCTGCGCCCCATCGACCGGGTTCCGCAGGATATCAAGGCCTTGTACGCCACGGCTTTCGAGGTCGACGCCAAATGGCTGGTCGAGGCCGCGGCCCGTCGCCAGAAGTGGATCGACCAGGCGCAGTCGCTCAACATCTACATGGCGGGCGCATCCGGTAAAAAACTTGACGACACCTACAAGCTCGCGTGGCTTCGCGGGCTCAAGACCACGTATTACCTGCGCACCATGGGCGCGACCCATGCGGAGAAATCCACCGGCCGCACGGGTCAGCTCAATTCAGTCTCCAGTGATTCTTCAGCCATGGAGGCGGCGGCAGTCGCTGCAAAGGCCCAGATGGGTGTGCTCGACGGTTCGCCAGCGACAGACATCAAGTTTTGCAGCATCGACGATCCAACCTGTGAGGCTTGCCAGTAATTCGCGCGCACTGGTCGGCGGAATTCGGAGGGTGACGCAGGGTCGATGCAAATCAGCAACACTACATGAATTGAATGTGAACGAACACTTTTCATTTCTCGGCGTGGCTCGCATAATCTGAATATTGGAACACTCTATGTTGTCCTGGGACGAAGAAACTAAACCAACGTTGCAAACCACAGTGCAACCCATGATCTCCAGCGGACTCGCATCGGGCCGTGAGGTTTCGCTCCCCCTGAATTCTGTAGCGCATCGGACTCTGGATGATGGCGCAAAAATCCCCTTTGCTCCTGTGGCGATTACGGCAGTGGCCTTGCCTGGTGCCGAAAAAAATCGGCGCGTTAATGCTGCAGACAAGCGAATCATCAATGGGCAAACGGATGTCAACCAGCTCGTCCCGTTCAAATACAAATGGGCTTGGGAGAAATATCTGGCTTCTTGCGCCAACCATTGGATGCCGCAAGAAGTCAATATGGTGCAAGACATTGCGTTGTGGAAAGATCCCAATGGCCTGACCGAAGATGAGCGCCGGATCATCAAGCGCAATCTCGGGTTTTTTGTGACGGCTGACTCTCTTGCGGCAAATAACATTGTGCTGGGAACCTACCGCCACATTACCGCGCCGGAGTGCCGGCAATTTTTGTTGCGCCAGGCTTTTGAAGAGGCCATTCACACCCACGCCTATCAATACATCGTCGAGTCCTTGGGTATTGATGAAGGCGAGATTTTCAATGCCTATAACGAAGTGCCCTCGATTCGTGACAAGGACCAGTTCCTGATTCCCTTCATCGAGGCAATCATGGATCCCGGGTTTCGCACGGGCACACCTGAAGCCGATCAAACCCTGCTGAAATCGCTGATTGTTTTTGCCTGCCTGATGGAAGGCTTGTTCTTCTACGTGGGTTTCACGCAGATACTCGCTTTGGGTCGTCAGAACAAGATGAAGGGTGCATCCAATCAGTACCAGTACATCTTGCGTGACGAATCCATGCATTGCAATTTCGGCATCGATCTGATCAATCAGCTCAAGCTGGAAAACCCCCACCTGTGGACGCCGGAATTCAAAGCCGAGATCAATACGCTTTTCCACAAGGCTGTCGAGCTGGAATACCGCTATGCCGAGGACACCATGCCGCGTGGCGTTCTGGGCATGAACGCATCCATGTTCAAGGGTTATTTGCGGTATATCGCCAACCGGCGTGCGACGCAGATCGGACTTGAAGAGCTTTTCCCGAATGAAACCAATCCGTTTCCCTGGATGAGCGAGATGATCGACTTAAAAAAGGAACGTAACTTTTTCGAGGAACGTGTTATTGAATACCAATCTGGCGGGGCACTGTCCTGGGATTGATGTCCATCCTGCTGAAAATGAAAAGAATCGCAATTCCTGCATTTGGGCGCCGTGGCGCGATGTTGGCATTGCTCCCCCGTTCATATGGCTGAATCCCAAGGTTCAACCACATGAATCGCTTCCTGTTATCCAACATGCATGAAGCGCTCTTTGTAACTTGATCAAGGAGAATAGAAATGGCAACTGCAAAGAAACCGGCCGCAAAGAAGGCCGTAGCGAAGAAACCTGCTGCAAAGAAGGCTCCGGCCAAAAAGGTAGCGGCAAAGAAGGCCCCAGCGAAGAAGGCGGCTGCTAAGAAGGCTCCGGCCAAAAAGGTAGCAGCGAAGAAGGCTCCGGCCAAGAAGGCTCCTGCGAAGAAAGCGGCAGCCAAGAAGGCCCCGGCGAAGAAAAAGGCTGCTGCCAAAAAGCCAGCTGCCAAAAAACCTGCCGCCAAGAAAGCCGCGAAAAAGCCCGCTGCGAAGAAAGCTGCGAAAAAGCCTGCTGCCAAGGCGGCCCCTGCCGCTGCCGCCCCTGCGGCTCAGACCACGCTGAATCCACAGGCCGCATGGCCGTTCCCTACCGCAAGCAAGCCGTAGAGATAACTGGAATCAGCGACTCAAAGCCCGGTGCGCAAGCATCGGGCTTTTTTCATTGGAAGGCCCAGACAAGGGAAGCTGTCATCACGACATAGCGCAAAAATTTCCCGATGGCCATGTAGATGACGCAAGACCAGAAGTCCATGCGCAACCATCCTGCCATCGCGCACAAGGGGTCGCCAATGATGGGCAGCCATGCCAGCAGGCATGCCTTGGGGCCCAGGCGTTCCAGCCAGCGCAGTGCCCGCACGTGGGTCTTTGATGGCCTGGCGGAATCTATGGCGCGATGCGCACCATAGCCCATCCACCAATCCACCGCTCCTCCGAGGGTGTTGCCCGCAGTGGCGACCCAGATCGCAGGCCAGAATAGGGCCGGATTGAGCTTGAGAAGTCCATATAAAGCCGGCTCGGATCCGAGTGGCAAAAGCGTCGCCGAGACAAACGCCACAAGAAACAGCGAACTCAGGCCATATTCAGGCAGCGCAAACCATGCCAGCACGGCATCGACAAATAGCCCTATCTTCATGCAGGGCAGTATAGGCAGCGCTGCATTTGCGGAAGGCTTTTATTCCGGATCCTACAAACAATCAAAGTTATACTGTGCCTCTTTTTTGAGCAAAACCAGTTCGCCCAACATCATGCATATCGGAGCGTTTGCGCTGCCAAATAATATTTGTGTAGCACCAATGGCGGGGGTTACAGACCTGCCGTTCCGCATGCTGTGCAAGCAACTGGGTGCTGGCTATGCCGTGAGCGAGATGGTCACGTCTCGCAAGGACCTTTGGACCAGCCTCAAGACATCACGACGGGCCAACCACGCCGGCGAGACGGCTCCCATCGCTGTCCAGATTGCCGGAACCAGCCCCCAGATGATGGCTGAAGCGGCGGCTTACAACGCCGATCGCGGTGCCCAGATCATCGACATCAATATGGGATGCCCGGCCAAGAAGGTCTGTGACAAGTGGGCGGGTTCCGCGTTGATGCAAGACGAAGCACTTGCACTGGCCATTGTTGAAGCCGTGGTGGCGGTTTGTGCTCCCCGAAATGTACCGGTCACGCTGAAAATGCGCACCGGCTGGTGCCATTCCCAAAAAAATGCGGTGCGTATTGGTCGCAGTGCTGAGAGTGCCGGAGTGCAGATGCTGGCCGTGCATGGCCGCACGCGTGAGCAGGGCTATGGCGGCGATGCGGAATACGAAACCATTGCAGCCGTCAAGGATGCTGTCAAAGTCCCTGTTCTGGCCAATGGTGACATTGATTCACCAGAAAAGGCGCGGCAGGTCTTGCAGACGACGCGGGCGGATGGCGTCATGATTGGCCGCGCAGCGCAAGGGCGCCCCTGGATTTTCCGTGAGGTGGCCCATTTCCTGGCGACCGGGCGGCACCTGGCTGCTCCCCTGGTCATTGAAGTCAAGGGCCTTCTGCTGAACCACCTGAATGAGCACTACAGCCTGTATGGTGAGTTCACGGGTACCCGCAGTGCGCGCAAACATATTGGCTGGTACGTCAATGACTTGCCGGGCGGGGCACAATTCCGTGCTCACATGATGCTACTGGATGATGCCCAGGCCCAGTGGAGCGCTGTGTCCAACTACTTCGACTGGCTCTCTTCGATCCACGAAAGATTGCCCGTCGCCAAAACACACGTGCGCGATGCCCAATTGGAATCTGCATGAGCAAGAAGCATATCGAAGATTGCATCCGGCAAAGCCTGGATGCCTATTTCAAGGACCTGGGCGATACCGAGCCTGATCGCATGCACGACATGATCACGCGCGCGGTGGAGAAGCCCTTGCTGGAAGTAGTGATGGAACGCGCGGAGCACAACCAGTCCAAAGCCGCCCAGTGGCTGGGTCTCAACCGCAACACCCTCCGCAAAAAACTTGTCGACCACCGACTCATCCCATGAATGCATTGATTTCCGTTTCTGACAAGACCCACCTGCTCGAGTTCGCCCAAGGACTTCATGCGTTGGGAGTACGCTTGGCGTCAACTGGAGGAACCGCAAAGCTGCTGGCGGATGCCGGACTGCCTGTGACCGAGGTTGCGCAGATTACGGAATTTCCCGAAATGCTGGACGGTCGCGTCAAAACCCTGCACCCCAAAGTGCACGGTGGCCTGCTGGCGCGGCGCGACAAGCCGGAGCACATGCAGGCACTGGCCAAGCATGGCATAGACACCATCGACCTTCTTGTGGTGAACCTCTACCCCTTTGAAGCAACGGTTGCAAAGCCAGGCTGTTCCCTGGAAGATGCCATTGAGAACATCGACATCGGGGGCCCGGCGATGGTGCGCAGTGCCGCCAAAAACTGGAAGGATGTGGCAGTTGTCACTGATCCCAGCCAGTATGCCGGGGTGCTCGATGCGCTTCAAAAGGAAGGGAAGCTTTCCGACAAATCCCGCTTTGCCCTTGCCGTGGCTGCGTTCAATCGCATCAGCAATTACGATGCCGCCATCAGTGACTACCTGTCGCGCATCCAAGGCGATGGAGGGCACGCACTTTTCGGGACGCAGGCCAATGGGCGATTTGTGAAGCTGCAAGACCTGCGCTATGGCGAAAATCCCCACCAGCAGGCGGCGTTCTACCGCGACCTCTACCCGGCACCTGGCTCACTGGTGACAGCCCGGCAACTGCATGGCAAAGAATTAAGCTACAACAATATTGCAGACGCGGATGCAGCATGGGAGTGCGTCAAGGGTTTTCACGAACCTGCCTGCGTCATTGTCAAGCATGCCAATCCCTGTGGCGTGGCGATTGGAGTCGACGCCGGCGAAGCCTATCGCAAGGCCTTACAGACCGACCCGACATCGGCGTTTGGTGGAATCATTGCATTCAACCGGCCACTGGACGAAGCCGCGGCTCAGGCGGTCTCCGGCCAATTCGTCGAGGTGCTGATGGCCCCGGCCTACAGCGATGCGGCGCTGACGGTGCTCAAGGCAAAAGCCAATGTCCGTATCCTGCAAATTGCCCTCCCGCCCGGCGGTGCCAGCGACTGGGACAACGGTCGCAATGCGATGGACATCAAGCGCGTGGGCTCCGGCTTGCTCATGCAGACGGCGGACAACCGGGAACTGGTTGCGGGTGACCTGAAAGTCGTGACGCGGGTCCAGCCAACACCGCAGCAGATGAGTGACCTGCTGTTTGCATGGAAGGTTGCCAAATACGTCAAGAGCAATGCCATCGTGTTCTGCAAGGACGGCATGACCATGGGCGTGGGTGCAGGGCAGATGAGCCGCCTCGACTCGGCACGCATCGCCAGCATCAAGGCCGAGCACGCCAAGCTGTCACTGCAGGGGACAGCGGTGGCCAGCGACGCATTCTTTCCGTTCCGCGACGGGCTGGACGTGGTTGTGGATGCCGGTGCGAGTTGTGTGATCCAGCCCGGCGGATCGGTGCGCGACCCGGAGGTAATTGCCGCAGCAGACGAGCGGGGTGTGGCCATGGTGTTCACTGGAGTACGCCACTTCAGGCATTGAAAGGCCCGGTGAACCGTCAAATACAGGTGTTGCCAGCTATTGTTTTTGTAGCGTCCTGAAAATCGCCGCGGCCGCATCGACCGTGAGGGCAATGTCTTCCTCGCTGTGGGCGGCGCTCACGAACCCTGCCTCGTAGAGTGCCGGCGCAATGTAGACGCCAGCGTCCAGCAGCCCATGGAACAGCGCGTTGAAGTTGGCGCCATTGGTCTTCATCACCTGCGAATAATTCTGCGGCAAGCTGTCCAGCAGGAAGAACCCAAACATGCCGCCCTCGGAATCTGCACAGAACGGCAGCCCGGCCGCATTGGCTGCGGACGCCAGACCGTCAACCAGTGCCCGCGTTCGCACGGACAGCTGATCAAAAAATCCTGGCTTGCGAATCTCGCGCAGCGTCGCCAGCCCGCAGGCTGTGGCCACCGGATTGCCCGAGAGCGTCCCGGCCTGGTAGACCGGGCCCAGTGGCGCCAGTTGTTCCATGACGGCACGCTGTGCGCCAAACGCGGCCAGTGGCATGCCCCCACCAATGACTTTGCCCAGGACGGTTATATCTGGAGCAAAGCCCGGAAGCTGCGCAGCATATACGGCCTGCGCGCCGCCCAGTGCCACCCTGCAACCGGTCATCACTTCATCAAATACCAGGAGCGCGCCGTATTGGGTGCACAAGTCCCTACAACGCCGCATGAACGGCAGAGAGGCACGGACAAAATTCATGTTGCCTGCAATAGGTTCAATCATGAGGCAGGCCAGCTCGTGGCCATGCAGGGCAAAGGCCTCTTCCAACTGAGCAAGGTTGTTGTATTCAAGGACCAGGGTGTCCTGCACCACCGCTGGCGGCACACCGGCGCTGGTGGGATTGCCAAAAGTAGCCAGACCCGAGCCAGCTTTGACCAGCAGCGCGTCCGCGTGGCCGTGGTAGCAGCCCTCAAATTTGATGAATTTCTTTCGCCCTGTGGCACCGCGCGCCAGGCGGATGGCAGTCATGGCGGCCTCGGTGCCCGAGCTCACCAGCCTCAGCATTTCCATGGACGGGTAGAGCGACAGGATTTCCTCCGCCAGTTCCACCTCCCGCTGGGTCGGAGCGCCAAAGGAAAATCCGTCGACCGCTGCCTTCTGAACAGCCTCCAGTACCGCAGGATGGCCGTGTCCCAAAATCATGGGACCCCAGGATCCGATGTAATCGATGTAGCGCTGGCCGTTGGCGTCCCAAAGGTAGGCACCGTGCGCGCGCTCGACAAAACGCGGGGTGCCGCCAACTGCCTTGAATGCGCGAACGGGGGAGTTCACGCCCCCGGGAATCACGCGGCGCGCGCGTTCAAAAAGTTCGTGATTTTTATCAGTGCTTGGTTTCATGGGGTGGCAATTGCAAGTCTGCTGCAGTCAATGGGGCAATACTATCGCTGTCGCCTTCGTCATCTTCGTCGTCCTCCGGCTGCGCCCAAAACATGCGGTCCGGCACGAAATGGCCCATGCCGGGGCGAAAGCCCGCATCGAGGCAACGGTCCAAATAGGCCAGGGCCTCAGTGGTGGCGGCGGGCAGATCGACGCCGGTGGCAAGCAAGGCGGTCAGAGCCGCAGACAAGGTATCTCCTGCCCCAGTGAATACCGCCTCAAAGCGTTCAAATTTTTCGCTCACAAGAATGGCCTGGGGTGTCGCAAGAGTGTTTTCGATGAACTGGTCGGCTGATGCAATGCCGGTGACCAAGGTGTAGGCAACACCATACTCGCCAGCCGCCTTAGCAATATCGCGGGCACCCGGATTGCGCTCGCCGCTCCAGTCCGGTAACAGCCAGCGCCACAGGGTACTGTGGTTGCCAACCAACACCGTTGTCTGGGGCAGTAGCAATTCGGAAAAAGCGTCAAGGTAGGAATCGATCAGCCCCTCTTGCCACCACGACAGATTTGGCATGTAGGCAATAAGAGGTATATCTGAATAGTCGGTAGCAATTTCTGCTATTGCGCTCAAGGCCTCAGGACTTCCGGCGAAACCGACCTTGATGGACTGCAGTGCGATATCTTCCAGTACGGAACGCGCCTGTTCACCAATGGCCTCTTCGTCGAATGAAAAGAAGTCAAATGTCTCTGCGGTATCCCGTGCGTAGGCCCCAGTGACAATCGGCAAGGCATGGCCCCCGACGCTGCTGATGGCAGCGAGATCGGCCGCCAGTCCGGCCGAGCCGCTCGGGTCAATGGCATTGAATACCATGACACACGGAGGACTTGGCTGCGCGGCGTCGGCTGACCGGTCGCCGGCAACTGGATCAGGATTTTTTTGGGAAGAGGTCAAGGAATGCTGGTTTGCCGGGCTCTGGGTTTCACATCCGCATGCATTGAAGCCCTGCGGTATCTATACAATCATTGCATTCTATTGGAAGGCATCTTAAGCTGTGAACGAAACCAAAACCTGGATGTGCCTGATTTGTGGCTGGATCTATGACGAAGCCTTGGGGGCGCCGGAACATGGCATCGCGCCCGGCACACTGTGGGCGGATGTGCCCATGAACTGGACGTGTCCTGAATGCGGAGCTCGCAAGGAAGACTTTGAACTGGTTCAAATTTGAGCCATTGGCTTGGCGAGGTGATCGTGACATGCTGATTTTCAAAACATGTACAACAATAGGAGTAGTGATACGTGAGTAGCGACACTTCAGTTGGCAAGCCTGGATTCAAAGTGCTCGTGATCGATGACAGCAACACGATTCGGCGCAGTGCGGAGATCTTTCTCAAGCAGGGCGGGCACGAAGTTTTGCTGGCAGAGGACGGCTTTGACGCACTGGCCAAAGTCAACGACTACCTCCCCCAATTGATTTTTTGCGACATCTTGATGCCCCGCCTGGACGGGTACCAGACCTGCGCAATCATCAAGCGGAACCAGAAATTTTCCGATATCCCGGTCGTCATGCTTTCGTCGAAAGACGGTGTATTTGACAAGGCCCGTGGCCGGATGGTGGGATCGGAAGACTACCTCACCAAGCCCTTTACCAAAGAACAGTTGTTGCAAGCGGTGAGCCATTTTGGTGTCACTGCAAAGGAATAGAACCATGCCGATACACAAAGTTTTGATTGTTGATGACTCCAAGACGGAACTGATGTTTCTGTCTGACCTGCTGACAAAAAGCGGTTACGCCGTAAAGACCGCAGAAAACGCGGAAGACACCTTCCGCAGGCTTTCGGAAGAAAAACCCGATCTGATCCTGATGGACGTCGTGATGCCCGGGCAAAACGGATTCCAGTTGACGCGCGCTGTCTCGCGGGATCCCCAATATGCAGATGTTCCAATCATCATGTGCACGAGCAAGAACCAGGAAACGGACCGTGTCTGGGGAATGCGCCAGGGCGCGCGGGATTACATCACCAAGCCCGTCAATCCGGATGAGTTGATGGCGAAGATAAAAGCCCTGAATTGAAGTTTTTCCACGTGAGTATCTGGTTTTGACCCATGGCTAATCGACAAGCACTGCGTGACTTGCAAAGCCGCCTGGCAGATCGGCTGCAGGCGGCCCGGTCAGAGGGCGTGGTTGCTTCGTGGCTGGCCGTGCAATGTGGCTCGGTCGACTACCTGCTGCCGCTGGAGCAATCGGGTGAAATTTTCCCACTTACGACACTGCAGACTGTCCCCTACACCCGGGACTGGTTCATTGGTGTTGCCAATCTGCGCGGTGGGCTGTTCGGCATCGTCGACATGCACAGCTTCGTCTCCAAGGGCAAGGCCTCCGTACGCACGGAGGCGCTGCGCTCGCAATGCAGGCTGGTCGCGCTCAACCCCGCACTCGAAATCAATTGCGCTGTGCTGGTTGACCAGCTTCTGGGTTTGCGTTCTGCGCAGGCTTTTGCAGAGGTGACCGCACCGGATGCCGAAGCGCCTGATTTTTTCGGCAACGTCTACGCCGATGCCACGGGGCGTCGCTGGCAGGAAATCAATCTCCAGAAGCTGGCCCGACAGGGCGAATTTCTGTCCATTGCTTCCTAATCAAGTCATCGCTTTTTAAGAAGGTCCACTATGTCCGTCATTGATCAAATCAACCGGCTATTCAAGCGTTCATCTTCAGGGGCCGAAGCCGACCAGATGTCGCAGGTATCCATTGACGTGAACAATTCCACCGCAGTGCTGGAGCATGCCCACGCTGCCGACATGAAGGCCGACGCGTCTGGCGAGCAGGGCTATGCGCAAAGTCGCATGTTGAATGGCGATGACGGGCAATCCCAGGATGCGCCAGCCGATTCACTGTTGGTGCCTGGCCTGGGCCAGCGGACCATCGCCGCCCAGCAGCGGATTTTGTACGCATTGCTGTTTCTTGCCCTGGCCGTGTTTGCGGTTGTGGCCGTGCTCTCCTTGCGGCAGGCGGATAAGAACTCCCAGCAGGTCGCTGCATCGGGCCAGTCCTTGATGCAGTCGCAACGGCTTGCCAAATCGGTTTCGCAGGCCCTGGTGGGCAGCGCCCAGGCCTTCCCGGAAGTGAAGGAAAGTGCCGATGTGCTGGGCCGTAACGTGAAGGGCCTGAAGGCCGGCGATGAAAGCCTGACTGCCGTCAGCGACGACATGCAGCCCGATATGGACAAGATTGTCTCCTTGTCGGAGCGAGCCGAAAAAAATGCGGCCACGGTGATGGGCCAGCAAAAAATCCTGACCCAGGTTGGTGCCGCTTTGCGAACCATCAACCGCCAATCTTCCGATTTGCTGGAAATCGCCGAAACAGTGTCCTCGCTCAAGTTACAGCAAAACGCGCCTGCCGCCGAAATTTCGGCTGCCGGCCAGCTCGTGATGTTGACGCAGCGGATCGGCAAATCAGCCAACGAGTTCCTGATCATGGAAGGGGTGAGCCCCGAAGCGGTGTTCCTCTTGGGCAAGGACTTGAATTCATTCAAGGAGATCGCGCAAGGCTTGCAGGATGGCAGCCCCGAGCTGCGCCTGGCCGCAGCCAAGGACCCGCAAACCAGGGAGCGTCTGGATGCCCTGATGAAGCTATATGAGCTGACGCGGACCCAAGCCGGCGCGATTCTGGGCAACCTGCAGGGCCTGGTGTCCGCGCGTGAAGCCCAATCCGCCATTATTTCCGACAGCGAACCCCTTCGCACCAGCCTGGAGGATTTGCAGGCCAAGTTGTCTTCCCGTGCGGGTTTGAGTGCAGGCTCCTTGGCTGTCCTGATCCTGGCTGCTGTAGTTGCACTGGCTGCTGCAGGTGGCCTTGCCTACGTACAGCTGCAAGACAGCCGCCAGCGCCAGGTTGTGGCGGAACACCAGTTGCTTGAGGCTGAACAGCAGGAATTGGAGGCCAAGCGGGTAAATGACGCCAACCAGGCTGCCATTTTGCGCCTGATGAACGAGTTGCAGACAGTTGCTGAAGGCGATCTTACGCAGGAGGCGACCGTGACCGAAGACATCACCGGCGCCATTGCGGACTCGGTGAACTACACGGTGGAGGAATTGCGCTCGCTTGTGGGCAACGTGCAGAACACCGCCACGCGCGTTGCGCAAACGACGGCCCAGGTTGAAAACACCTCCACCGAACTCTTGGCGGCCTCAACCGAGCAGCTGCGTGAAATTCGTGAAACGGGCCAATCCGTGCTCGACATGGCAACTCGGATTAACCAGGTTTCGTCACAAGCCCAGGAGTCGGCTACGGTGGCGCGCCAGTCGCTGAAGGCTGCCGAGTCCGGTCTGTCTGCCGTGCAAAACGCCATCGGTGGTATGAATTCGATCCGCGACCAGATCCAGGATACCTCCAAGCGCATCAAACGGCTCGGTGAATCCTCGCAGGAGATCGGTGAAATTACCGAACTGATTTCCGACATTACCGAGCAGACGAACGTGCTGGCCTTGAACGCGGCAATCCAGGCGGCTTCCGCCGGTGAGGCCGGTCGCGGCTTCTCTGTGGTGGCCGAAGAAGTTCAGCGACTGGCCGAGCGTTCTGCTGATGCAACGCGCCAGATTTCAGCACTCGTGAAAGCCATTCAGACCGATACCCAGGACGCAGTCGCCGCCATGGAGCGGTCTACGCAGGGCGTGGTGCAGGGAGCCAAACTGTCGGACAACGCGGGTACGGCCCTCTCGGAGATTGACCAAGTGTCACGCCGTCTGGCCGAACTGATTGAGCAGATTTCCATGTCTGCCTCCAAGGAAGCCGAGTCGGCCAACGTGGTGGCCGGCAACATCCAGCACATTTTTGCGGTAACCGAGCAGACGGGGGAGGGCACGCGTTCGACGGCCGAACAGGTCCGCGCCCTTTCGCACATGGCCGAAGAGCTGCGTCAATCCGTGTCGCGTTTCAAGATCGCCTGATTTGTCTTAACCAGGGCTCCTCATGCAAGCAGCATCTGTGAACGCCAGCCGGTCCGACCTGGATCTCGGGATCGAGGATCTCGGCCCGCTGGCCTGGGTACTGGACGAACTGCGCAAGTCGCTCGATGGTGCCACCAAAGCCCTCAAGCGGTTTGTCCGCGACGCAGACCTGGCCCGCGGGTCCGATCTGGCCACGCTTGACGCGAGCCCCTTGCGCATTGCGCGTCAACAGTTGCACCAGGCCGTAGGTGCTCTCGAAATGGTTGGCTTGCCGGGTCCGGCCCTGCTTTTGCGTTCGATGGAATCGATCGCGCAGCGCTTCGTTCAACAGCCTGAGTTATGCAACGAAGAAGCAGCTGCACGCGTCGAGCGTGCCAGCTTTGCACTCACCGAGTATCTCGAGGTCGTGCTGGCCGGCAAGCCGGTTTCGCCCGTGGCACTGTTCCCCCAGTACCGCGATGTCCAGGAGGTTGCCAAGGCAGATCGCATTCACCCGGCGGACCTCTGGCCCATGGATTGGCGGTGGATGGATGTTGCAATTCCGCCCGGACCCAGCCTTGCGTTTGATGCGGATGCCCGCGCCCGCCTCGACACCGCCGTGCTGCAGATCATGCGGGGCGCAGAGCCGGCTTTGTCGGCCGCTTTGGCGCAAGAATGCGCCGCACTTGCGCGGGCATGCACCATTGAGCATGGAAAGGTATTTCTGGCCTTGACCGCCGCCTGCTTCGAAGCGATTGGTGGTGGCTTGCTGGAGGTGGATCTGTACGTCAAGCGCGCCCTGCCGCGCATCCTGTTGCAGTATGCGAGCCTGGCACGCGGTGAACCTGCGCTGTCAGACCGCTTGGCCCACGACCTGCTGTTCTTCTGTGCCCAAGCCAAGCCTGGCGATGCTTCGTCGCCCGTGCTCGCTGCGGTCCGCCGAGCCTGGGGTCTGGACCGGTTCCAGCCCGTGGCCTATCTGAAAGCGAGCTTCGGGCGCTTCGATCCGGTTGTGCTGGCGCAAGCCCGCAAGCGCATTGCTGCTGCCAAGGAAACCTGGACAACCCTCGCCGGCGGCGACACCCAAAAATTCAAGTCTGTCAGCGACCAGTTCGGGCTGGTGAGCGACTCCATTTCGCGGTTGCACCCCAGCAGCGCCGAGTTTGCCCAGGCGCTCACCCATGCCATCGAAGGTGTAGTACGCAGTGGGCAACCGCCCAGTACCGAGCTGGGCATGGAAGTGGCAACGTCCATTCTCTATCTTGAAGCTGCGTTTCAGGATCTGGATCCCAATGACCCGCACCTGACCGAGCGCACGGCCAGCCTTGCGCATCGGCTTGAGCGGGTTGCATCCGGTGCGAGGCCCGAGCCCCTTGAGCCCTGGATGGAGGACCTTTACCGGCGCGTCAGCGACCGCCAGACCATGGGCAGCGTGGTGGGTGAACTCAAGCTTTCGCTGGGCGAGCTCGAGAAGTCGCTCGACCAGTTTTTCCGCAATCCGAACGACAAGACCAGCCTGCAACGCGTTCCCGGCCAACTCGCCCAGATGCGCGGTGTGCTTTCCGTGCTGGGTCTCGATCATGCAACCCAGGCTGTCGCGCGCATGCGTGAAAGCGTGGAGGAGATGCTTGTCACGGAGATCGATGAAGTCCGTGCGCGTGAAGCGGGGACCTTCGATCAGCTGGGCAACAACCTGGGCGCGCTGGGCTTCCTGATTGACATGCTCAGCTACCAGCCCACGCTGGCCAAGAAGCTCTTTGTCTATGATGCCCAGGCCAACGAGCTGCGGCCGCTCATGGGACGCTCGGTTCAGGTCAACAAGGCGACCGAGCTCGCCCCGGCGGCGGCACCCGTTGCCCCATCCTTCACCCAGACGGTGACCATGGAGGCCCTGGTGCTTGCGCAAAAAGCCGGTCAGCAAACCGATCCCGACATGGGGAGCAAGCTGGACGCTTTGGCCACGCACGCAACGTTGGATGACAACGCCGCCCTGGCCCAGGCCGCCCGCCAGGCCTCTGCGGCACTGCACACATCGGGCGCAAACCCCGAGGCAGCACACAAGGCATTGAGTGATCTCGCTGCCTCGGCCAGTCCCCAGGCAGTGGTCCCCGAAGCTGATGGGCGGCTGGCAGACGACGGGTTCGAGGAAGACGATCTGCGCGGCATCTTCCTGGAAGAGGCCAACGAAGTGGTTTCCGCCGGCCGCGCGGCAATCCAGGTGCTTCACCAATCACCGGCCGACGTATCTGAACTGACCACCCTGCGCCGCGCCTTTCATACCCTCAAAGGCAGTTCGCGCATGGTCGAACTGCCGGTGTTCGGGGAGGCGGCATGGTCGATGGAGCAGGTTCTGAATACCTGGCTGGCAGACCAGAAACCCGCCGATGATGCCCTGCTCGCTGTGTGTAGCCAGGCCTTTGACGGTTTTTCGCGCTGGACTGCCGATATCGCCAGCGGCCACGACCAGCACTGGCGCGCCGACAGCTTCACCGCCACCGCAGAAGCCCTGCGCAGGCACGGCACCGTACTCCCGATCGTGCTGCCCGATGCCGCAACCGGCCAGGCGGAGCGGAGCCCGGCCGAGGAAGTGCCTTCCGTTCCGGTTGCTACAGAAAATATAGCTACCCACGTTGATTTTTCACCACCTTCCGAGGAATTCAGCTTTGAATTGCCATCGGATATGCCGGAGATTCCGGTTTCGCATGATGCTTCCACTGCTGCGCCGTCGCTGACGCCCGCGCCGGTGGCCCCCTCTGACGGCCTGCCGCCGCTGGAGGTGGAGGGCATTGACTTTGAAGGTCTTGCAAACCTTGCCGGGCCCGTGGCCACGCCAACTGCAGGCGGGGCTGATGCCGGGCCCGTTGAATTCCTGTTTGATCTGGACACCATCCCTGCCGAGGCGCAGGCCCCGCTGGATACCGGTGCCGGGGCCCTGACGCCCCAGGAAATCGACGCGCTGTTTGCTCCTGAATCCCTGACCCAGGCAGAAACTGCCACCGAGCCCCAGGCAGCGCATGCACCAATGCCCGAGACGGTGCCTGTGGCTGAACAAACGCATGCGGATGAGGAGACCGCCGCAGTTGTGGACGAGCCGGTCAAGGTGATCGGACCATTGCGCATCGGGCTGCCGCTCTATAACGTCTATCTCAATGAGGCCGACGAATGGTCGCGCCGCCTGCTGACTGAGTTGGGCGAATGGGCGCTGGAACTGCATCAGCCCGTGCCCGATACCTGCATTGGATTTGCACACTCGCTGGCTGGCAGTTCGGGCACCGTGGGCTTTACCGCCCTCTCGGAAATGGCCCGTACGCTTGAGGCCAGTTTGCAGCATGTGCAAATGGTTGGTGGTGGCAGCGAAGAGCGTGCGGCACTTTGCGTCCGCGCCGCCGAGGAAATCCGGCATTTGCTCCATCAATTTGCGGCAGGTTTCCTGAAAGAGCCGCCTGCAGATCTGCTGGCCGAACTCAAGGCTTTGCAAACCATTGCGCCGGTTTCCGAATCGGGCCCTGTGCCACTGTCCGAGCTCAGTCCCGCCGCTGCGCCTGCCCACCACCAAGAGCCTGAACCAGAACCGCAAACGCCTCCTCCCGTTTCGGTCGTCCCGGCTGCCCAGTCCGGCGGCGGCGTTTATCCTGCAATCCGCCCTTCAGTGCCGCAACCGGCTCAGGCCAATTCGACGGGCGACATCGACGACGACATTGACCTGGTGGACGCGATCGACCCGGACCTCTTCCCGATCTTTGACGAAGAAGCTGCTGAGCTGATGCCCCAGTTGGGTGGAGCCCTGCGGCAGTGGGTCAACAGACCCGCTGATCATGGTGCCCGCTCGGGCGTCTTGCGTGCCTTGCACACCCTCAAAGGCAGTGCGCGCCTGGCTGGCGCCATGCGCTTGGGTGAAATGGCCCACCGCATGGAGTCCAGCATTGAACAGCTTGGCTCGGAGGATGCGCCCGCCGAGCGCATCGAACCCTTACTGCAAAGCTTTGACGGCCTTGAAAGCGCGCTGGAGCGCTTGCGCAATCCGCAGGCAGCCGCGGATCCGGCCCAAGCAGAACCTGTCAACACGCCTGTTCAATCGGTGGTGGCCAGCCTGGAGCACGCCGAGGTTCCGAAGGTTCAGGACATGGCGCCAGCTGCTGCGTCGCAAAGCGCCCCCCTCATGCCCCTGCGCGTGATGCCAGCTGCGGGCAGCATGGTTGTCAGGCCTTCGGTCGGCCAATCGGTGCGCGTTCGCTCACAGCTGCTGGACCGGCTGGTCAATCAGGCAGGTGAGGTGGTAATCACGCGCACCCGGCTTGAAGCGGAATTGTCCCAGTTGCGCGGTTCTCTGGCCGACCTCACAGGTAACCTGGACCGCTTGCGTGCCCAGTTGCGCGATATTGAACTGCAGGCAGAAAGCCAGATGCAATCGCGCATGGCACAGGCCAAGGATACGGACCAGGGCTTTGACCCGCTCGAGTTCGACCGCTTCACCCGCGTGCAGGAACTCACGCGCATGATGGCCGAATCGGTGAACGACGTCGCCACCGTGCAGCGCAACCTCCAGCGCACGGTGGAGTCAACCGAAGACGACCTGATCGCCCAGGCCCGCCAGACGCGCGAGTTGCAGCGCGACCTGCTCCGTACCCGCATGGTCGAGTTCGAGGGCATATCCGAGCGCCTGTACCGCGTGGTTCGCCAGGCATCCAAGGATGCAGGCAAGCAAGTCAAACTGGATATCACCGGCGGTTCCATCGAAATGGACCGGGGTGTGCTCGACCGGATGACGCCGGCCTTCGAGCACCTGCTGCGCAACTGCGTGGCCCATGGCATTGAAGAGCCCTCGCGGCGCCTGGCTGCAGGCAAGGACGCCAGCGGCCTGATCACGATCGGGCTGCATCAGGAAGGCAACGACGTTTCGGTTGAATTCCGCGACGACGGTGCCGGGCTCGACTTGGCCCGCATCCGCGACAAGGCAGTGGCCCAGGGGCTTGTCGCACCCGGCCATGAACTCGGCGATGCAGAGGCCGCCAACCTGATTTTCATGCCGGGTTTCACTACGGCAACCCAGGTCACGGAACTCTCCGGTCGTGGCATTGGCATGGACGTTGTCCGCGCTGAAGTCAACGCCCTCGGTGGCCGCATCGAAACAGCCACCCATACCGGTCAGGGCACCAGTTTCCGGCTCGTGCTGCCCCTCACCACCGCCGTGACCCAGGTGGTTATGTTGCGCGCTGGGCAGCTCGCCATCGGCGCACCGGCCAACGTGGTGGAAACCGTGCTGCGCGCGAGCGCAAAGGACGTCCAGCAGGCCTACAACACCGGCAGCTTTGCCTACGGTGACGCGCAGGTTCCCTTCTTCTGGGCCGGCTCACTCTTGCAGGCCTCGGCCCGCAGCGACGAGCCGCAGGGCAAAACCATTGCAGTCGTGATCTTCCGCAGCGCGGCCCAGCGTGTCGCCCTGCACGTCGATGAAGTGCTGGGCAACCAGGAAGTGGTGGTCAAGAACCTCGGCCCGCAGTTGGCGCGTTTGCCTGGTCTGGCCGGCATGAGCGTGATGGCTTCTGGCGCTGTCGCCCTGATCTACAACCCGGTCGCGCTGGCAACGGTCTACGGCGACCGCGCACGGGCTCTCAGCGCGGACAAGGCTCAGCCCCATATGTTGGAAGGCCAAGTGCGTACATCCGTGGCCCTGCCCGCAGCGGCACATATCCCGCTGGTGCTGGTGGTTGACGACTCCATCACCGTGCGCCGCGTGACCCAGCGCCTGCTGGTGCGCGAAGGCTACCGGGTCTCCCTTGCGGCTGACGGACTGCAGGCCCTGGAGAAGCTCCAGGAAGAGCGGCCGACAGTTGTGCTCTCCGACATTGAAATGCCCCGCATGGATGGTTTTGATCTGGCGCGCAACATCCGCGGTGATGCGCGCCTAAGCAACCTGCCCATCATCATGATCACGTCCCGCATTGCCGAAAAGCACCGCGAGCACGCGTCACAGCTCGGCGTGAACCACTACCTCGGCAAGCCCTACTCCGAGGAAGAGCTGCTTAGTCTCGTGCGCCACTATTGCGCCGAAGCCGCTGCAGCCGCGGTCGCCTGATTAGTCCAGCGCCTTCTTGACCACAGCATAGCGCTCCAGCGTTTTGTCGCGGGCTTTGGCGTGGTCCACCAGGGGCGCGGGGTAGTTCTTGCCGATCTCCACGCCGGCGGCCAGCAGATCCATGGGCAGGGCTTGCCAGGGTGCGTGCACGGCAGGTGCAGCCAGATCAGCCAGCTGCGGCACATAGCGGTGGATGAACTTGCCTTCGGCATCGAATTTTTCGCTCTGGCTCACCGGGTTGAAAATCCGGAAATAGGGCTGAGCATCACAACCGCTGGAGCTGGCCCATTGCCAGCCTCCGTTGTTGGCGGCAAGATCAAAGTCAATCAATGCCTTTGCAAAGTAGTGCTCACCCCAGCGCCAGTCCAGTCCGAGATCCTTGCACAGAAAGCTCGCCACCACCATGCGCAGCCGGTTGTGCATATAGCCGGTCTGGTTGAGCTGGGCCATGGCGGCGTCCACCAGGGGGTAGCCTGTGCGGCCTTCACACCAGGCGGCAAACAAGTCTTGCGCATGGCTGCCTTGCTCCCAGTGGATCCGGTCATAGGCGGGTTTGAAACTGCGTTCGACCACATTCGGGAAGTTGGCCAGGATCTGGAAGTAGAAATCACGCCATATCAACTCCCCCAGCCAGGTGCCCGCTCCGGGGCTGCCCTCGTGGGCCCGGTCGTGGGCCAGCCGGGCCAGGCTGCGGATGGAGACCGTACCAAAGCGCAGGTGCACGCTCAGGTAACTGGGCCCCTTAACGGCAGGAAAGTCCCGGGTTGCCTGGTACTTGTCCAGCCGATGGCTGAAATCTTCCAGTAGTTCGCGCGCGCCTGCCGAGCCACAATGCACGGGGAGTTGGGCTAGATTGCTCGGTGCGAATCCGATGTCCTCCAGGCCCGGAACGGGCTGGCGCAGCGGCTCAGGAATATTTGCCAGATGGGCAGCGTGGGGCTCAACCGGGTGGGGGGCCAATGCGTGGGCATCGAGCTTTTTAAGCCAGGCGTTCTTATAGGGCGTGAACACCGTGTAGGGCGTGCCGGCGGCAGTCAGCACTTCCTCCCGTTCAAAAATTACCTGGTCTTTGCAGGTGTGCAAACCAATGCCCGCATTGGCCAGGGCGCCGCGCACGGCAGCATCGCGCGCCAGCGCCGCGGGCTCATAGTCGTGGTTGGCAAATACGGCCTGCACCCCAAGTTCGTGCGCAAGCCGGGGGATTTCGTGCTCTGCCCGTGCATGCCGCACGATCAAACCGGCACCATCCTTGCCCGCCAGATCCCGCAACTTGGCGTCCAGCGACACGAGCGAACCACGGATGAACTCGACCCGCCGATCCTGGCGCGGCAAGGCATCAAGGATGGCGGTGTCGAAAACAAATACGCAGTGCACCTGGGTGCAACTCTGCAGCGCTAGGGACAGTGCCGCGTTGTCCTGCGCGCGCAGGTCGCGGCGAAACCACATCAGGCCACTGGACAAATGCTCACGGGGCACAATTTAACCTTTCCTAAATGGTGTTCCGGGGGACGGCCGGCAAGCTCTGTAAAATCGGCACCATGCCTGTGGATTCTGCTCCCATCAACCTGACGCATCACTTCTTGATTGCAATGCCCGGGTTGAACGACGAGTCTTTCTCCAAATCGGTGGTCTACCTCTGCGAGCACAGCGAACGCGGTGCGCTGGGCCTGGTCATCAACAAGCCAAGCGATATCAAGCTCAAGGGACTTTTCGACAAGGTGGACATGCCCCTGCGCAGGGGCGACCTGAGCGACTCCCCGGTGTTTCATGGTGGCCCGGTGCAGACCGAGCGCGGATTCGTGCTGCACGAGTCCATGACGCAAGGCGAAGAGTCGGCCTATGCCTCGACCCTGACGATCCCCGGTGGCCTGGAGATGACTACGTCCAAGGATGTGCTGGAAGCGCTGTCCACCGGTGCCGGCCCCAGGCGGGTGTTTATCTCGCTCGGCTATGCGTCCTGGGGCGAGGGACAGCTCGAATCCGAGATTTCCGAGAACAGTTGGCTTACCGTGGGTGCCGATGCAGCCCTCATTTTTGACACACCGATCGAGCTGCGCTATGCCCGCGCGCTGGCCTTGCTGGGCGTCAGCGAACTGATGCTCTCCTCCGAGGCAGGGCACGCCTGATGGATGCAACGGCCATGCCCCATGGTCTTGCCGCCTCCCCTTCCGCCGTTTCAGCCCAGCTTGCCAGCTTTCTGGCGTTTGACTTTGGCACCAAACGCACCGGCGTTGCCAAAGGCCATCGCCTGCTGCAGGCGGCCACCCCCCTGAAATCCGTCCACGCCGTAGGCGATGAGCGGTTTGCTCAGATCGGATTGCACATCACGCAGTGGCAGCCCGACGCCCTGGTCGTGGGTGTGCCTTTCCATCCTGACGGAGCGGAGCACGAGAATACACGGGCAGCCCGCAGATTCGCCCGCCAGCTGCGCGGCCGTTTTGGCTTGCCCGTGTTTGAAGTGGACGAGCGTTACAGTACGACCGAGGCACTGGCTTCGGGCGCGGCGGACGCAGATGCCGCCTCGGCCTGCATCATCCTCGAACAATTCTTGAGGGGGCTTGAATGACAACACCGGATCTTGATGCGGAGGCGCTTTACAGGGACCTGCTGCATGGTATGCGCAAGCTGCTCGATGACCAGACCCAGATAGTGGGCATTGCCTCAGGAGGTGTCTGGCTGGCCGAGCGCCTGCACCGCGATTTGCGCTTGGCCAATGAGCCTGGCGTGATCTCTTCGGCCATGCACCGCGACGATTTCTCCCAGCGCGGTTTGGCCGCCGGAAGTAACGCGCAGACCATGCTACCCTTTGATGTCGAGGGAGCGCACATCGTGGTGCTTGACGATGTGCTCTATACCGGGCGCACCATTCGCGCCGTGCTCAACGAACTCTTTGACTATGGCCGCCCGGCCAGTGTGCGCCTGGCGGTGTTGGTGGACCGCGGCGACCGCGAGCTGCCGATCCAGCCGGACTTTGCCGCGGTGCGCGTCTCGATCCCGGCCAGCCAGTCGCTGGCCCTGGCGCGCGACGATACCGGCCTGTTCAGCTTCGCCGTGGAAAACTGAAACGACATGCTCTCCAAACGCAACCCCCAACTCAACCAGCACGGCGAGCTGGTGCACCTGCTCTCGATCGAGGGCCTGCCCAAATCCATCCTGACCCATATCCTCGATACCGCCGCCAACTTCGTGTCGGTGAACGACCGCGAGGTCAAGAAGGTCCCGCTGCTGCGCGGCAAGAGTGTCTTCAACCTGTTCTTCGAGAACTCGACCCGCACCCGAACCACCTTTGAAATTGCAGCCACGCGCCTTTCTGCAGATGTCATCAACCTGGACATCGCCCGCTCTTCTGCCACCAAAGGTGAGTCCCTGCTGGACACGATTGCCAACCTCAGCGCCATGGCCGCCGATATTTTCGTGGTGCGCCACAGCGAGTCCGGCGCGCCCTACCTCATTGCCCAGCACGTAGCGCCCCATGTGCATGTGGTCAATGCCGGCGACGGACGCCATGCGCACCCGACCCAAGGCTTGCTCGATGTCTTTACCATCCGCCATTACAAAAAGGACTTTTCCGGCTTGACGGTGGCCATCGTGGGCGATGTGCTGCACTCGCGCGTGGCGCGCTCCGACATCCACGCCCTCACGACCCTGGGTTGTGCCGAAGTCCGCGTGGTTGGCCCGCGTACCCTGGTGCCGGCCGACATGGCTGCGATGGGTGTGCGCGTCTGCCACACGCTCGAAGAGGGCATCAAGGATTGCGATGTGGTGATCATGCTGCGTCTGCAAAACGAGCGCATGGGCGGCGCCCTCCTGCCCTCAGCCCAGGAGTTTTTCAAGAGCTTTGGCCTGACGCCGGAAAAGCTCCATCTGGCCAAGAGCGATGCCATCGTGATGCACCCCGGGCCCATCAATCGCGGCGTCGAGATCGACTCCGCCGTGGTCGATGGCAAGCAGAGCGTAATCCTGCCGCAGGTGACCTTTGGCATTGCGGTGCGCATGGCCGTCATGGGCATCGTCGCAGGGAACACAGCATGAAAATCCTCATCAAGAACGGCCGCGTCATTGACCCCGCTTCGGGTCTGGATGAAATATGTCCGGTAGCCATTGCTGCTGGGCGCTTTGTGGCTATTAAAAACATAGCAAATGACTTCCAGCCCAGCCGGACCATTGACGCCAGCGGTTGCATCGTGGCGCCCGGTCTGGTCGATCTGTGTGCCCGCCTGGGTGAGCCGGGCCATGAACACGAAGGTATGCTCGAGTCGGAAATGGCGGCTGCCGTTGCCGGTGGCGTCACCAGCCTGGTCTGCCCGCCCGATACCGACCCGGTGCTCGACGAGCCGGGCCTGGTCGAAATGCTCAAGATGCGCGCCGAAAAGCTGCACCAGGCCCGCGTCTTCCCGCTGGGCGCATTGACGCGCAAGCTCGGAGGCGAGATCCTGACCGAAATGGCCGAACTGACCGAAGCCGGCTGTATCGGCTTTGGCCAGGCCGATGTGCCTCTGGCCAGCCCGCTGGTCCTGCTGCGCGCCCTGCAATACGCGGCTACCTTTGGCTACTGCGTCTGGCTGCGTCCGCAGGACCTGCAACTGGGCACAGGCGTCGCCGCCAGCGGAGCCCTGGCCACGCGCCTAGGTTTGCCCGGCGTGCCGGTCGCGGCCGAGACGATCGCACTGCACACCCTGATCGAGCTCATGCGCAGCGTGCCGGGTGTCCGGGTCCACGTGTGCCGCCTGAGCAGTGCCGCTGGCCTGGCCCTGCTGCGGCGCGCCAAGGAAGATGGCCTCGCGATTACCTGCGACGTCAGCATCAACTCGCTGCACCTCACCGATCTGGATATCGGCTACTTCGATAGCCGCGCCCACCTCCAGCCACCGCTGCGCCAGGCGCGTGACCGCGACGCCTTGCGCGAGGGTTTGGCCGACGGCAGCATCGACGCACTAGTATCCGACCATGCGCCCGTCCAGGGAGATGCCAAGACTCTGCCTTTTGCCGAGAGCGAGCCGGGCGCGACTGGGCTGGAACTCCTGCTGAGCCTGGCGCTCAAGTGGGGCCAGGAAAGCGGGGTCGGGCTGACCCGTGCCCTGGCCGTGCTCAGCTGCGAGCCGGCCCGCGTGCTTGGTGGCGCGCTCGGAACCCTGCAGGCCAGCTGCGGCCAGATTGTCCAGGGCGGTGTGGCCGACCTCTGCATATTCGACCCTGGTGCCGAGTGGGCCGTGCGGGCCGGCGTCTTGCGCAGCCAGGGCAAGAGCACGCCCTTCGAATTTGCCGTCTCGGGCACCTGCTTGCCGGGCCGCGTGCGCTACACCCTCGTGGGTGGCCAACTGGCCTACGAGGCCGCATGAGAGGCCTGCGCGCGGCGCTGCGCTTGCCGCGTGCCCTGCTGCATTTGCTGCGCGGCATGTTCATCATCCGGCTGCGCTTTGGTCGGCTTGATGCGGATGAGCGCATGGCTGAGGTCGAAGCCTGGTCGCGCCAATTGCTGGCCATTGTGGGTATGGATCTGCATATCCACGGCCAGCCGCCCCGGCACGGGCCACTGCTGGTGGTCTCCAACCATGTGTCGTGGGTCGATATCGCTGTGTTGCACGCGGTCTGCCCCTGCCGATTTGTGTCCAAGTCGGACGTGCAGCGCTGGCCCCTGATCGGGTTTCTCGCCACGGCCGTGGGTACGCTGTATGTCGAGCGCACCAGCCGGCGCGACGCCATGCGTGTGGTGCACCACATGGCCGAAGCCCTGCGCGATGGCGACATGGTTGCTGTCTTCCCCGAAGGCACCACCAGCACTGGCGAGGGCCTGTTGCCCTTTCACGCCAACCTGCTGCAGGCAGCCATCGCCGCAGAAGCACCCGTCCAGCCGCTGGCCATCTGTTTCAACGATGCGGCCGGGCACCACAGCAGCGCGCCCAGCTATGTGGGGGACGAGAGCCTGGCCTTTTCCGTCTGGCGCACCCTGCGCAGTGCACCCTTGCAAGCGCATGTCTGGGTGGGCAGCGCGCAGCAGGCGCAGGGGCGGGACCGGCGCGCCTGGGCTCGCGACCTGCAGCAGGATGTCCAGGCCCTGATGGGCTCCGCCTAAGCGGCCCGGGCTAGGCTACAGGCCTACTTACTGGCCGGTCGCGACAACAGAACAACTGAGGCTGAAGCTCACGCTGCCGCCATTGGGCAGTTTCGGAATCGCCAGACCGGTGCCGGGCACTCCGCCCTGGACGAAATTCTGCGGGCTGAGTGTGGCCGGGCACTGCGCGCCCCCGGCTGCCACACACGTGAGCGTGCCGCTGAGGCAATTGAGGCCGGAGGCGGGCTGGTCTTGGATCAGGGTGCCATCTGCAGAGGAGGGCCCGGCGTTGGACACCACCATGGTGTACGTGGCGCTGGAGCCGGCGACCAGGGTTGAGGTTCCGTTGGTCTTGCTGACCGATAGCAATGCCGCAGCGTTGACGGTCAGTGTTGCCGTGCCGGCCATGGCATTGTTGCCAAACGGGGTTTGAAGTGCGCCTGCCGCCATGTTGTTGGTGAAGGTGCCCGTTGTGGTGCCCGTCACGCTGACCGAGATCGTGCATCCGCCAGGCGGCAGGGCCGCCCCGCTCGCGTACGCAATCGTGCTGCCGCCCGCTGCCGCAGTTAACGAGGCCGATGTGCAACCGCTCACCGCCAATGCCGATGGGCTGGCAATGCTCAGGCCCGCGGGCAGGGTGTCGGTGATGCCGGTGCTCAGGCTGGTTGCGCGGGTATTGGAATTGCCGAGCACGAGCTTGAGCGTCGAGGTTGTGCCCGCCAGCATGCTGCTGGGGCTGAAATTTTTGGACAGAGTGGGTGCTGCAACCGGGAGCACCGACAAGGTGGCCGTGCCCGCTACCGCATTGCTGCCCTGGCCCGTGACCAGTGCGCCAGCGGGCACGGTATTGGTCGCCGTGCCCAGCGTGGTGGAAGTCACGCTCACGGCTATGGAGCAGCCGTTGGCCGGCACGACAGAGCCGCTGGCATAGCTCACGGTGCCGGTTCCTGCTGTGGCAGTGACAGTATTGGGGCAGTTGGTGACCAAGGCGTTGGGGCTGGCAACGGTCACGCCAGCGGGCAGGGTATCGGCGAAACGGCTGACCAATGTCGCTGCAGTGAGCGGTGTGCTGGCCGCTGCAAAAAGGTTCAGCAGCAGGGTGCTGGTGCCGCCGGTGGTGATCACCGAGGGGGTAAAGCTCTTGGTCACATAGGGCTGGGGCGGGGCATTGCCCGAGACCACGAGCGAGTTGATCTCATGGATATTTTTCGAGCCGCCTGTGCTGGCCGCAATGCCCACACTCAGCGAGGTCGGCGCCGGATACGGGAACAGCACATTGCTGATGATGGGCGTGGGCGCATTGCCCGGCACATTCGAAAACGCCACAGTGACCGAATAGCCGATGGGGCTCGATGGCGTCAGCGTGACCAGCACCTTGTTCAGCGCAGGCCGGACTCCCACGTTGGGGTTGTCGATATTTCCGGTCACGGCCGAATTGGCGATGAAGGGGTTGACCACAGCAGGGTTTACGGTGTTGGTGGTCGGACCACGGACCACCAACCGCTCGGACTGCGCGCCGGGCCCCCCACCAGTGGTGCAACGGTCACCCCCATTGGAAAAATTCCCGTACTCATCCAGACCGATTCCGAGGTAAGCGCCTGCTCCTTTGCAGTAGCCCAGTCCGCCACCCAGAATCGCGCCCGACATGTTTTGCGTAGCGTCGTAGAGGAACACCGCAATGCCGTCGGCCCCTGGCGCACCGCCGCCCCAGCTGACGTAGTTGAAGCTGATCGTCAGGCCCGTGATCGCACTGAAGCTGCCGCCGGTATAGAGCGCCGTGCCCTGGTCATTGTTGTTGTTGCCCGTGAGTCGCAGCCAGCCGCTGCCAACCGTGTCTGTGCCGCTGGCTGCCGTCAGGGCTGCCGAGCCGTTGATCGTCCAGCCCGGATCCAGGGTGGCGCTGGTGAAGTTGCCCACTGTGGAAAATTGGGCCCAAGCCGCACTTCCGGAGAGCATAAAGATAACAAGCGCAAACCATTGCATCAGGCCCCTCAGCCTCAGCAAACTTTCTTCACGCAAATTGTTACCCATAAGTCCGATTGTGGACTCTGTAGTTCAATAGCGCTAATTTTCCCCGGTAACTTTATGCCGATGCTGCGGCATTTTTTGGCACGGCGCAGGGCTTTCAGGGCCGGCCAATGATCAGGGCGGCGGAACGCCCCCGGCCCAGACATTCCAATGCGAAACGATGTCCGCTACCAGAGGCCCGCCAGCGGCATACAGGTTGCGCAGCGCCGGCACAAAGCCGCCCGATGCGCCATTGGTCGAGGCCATCAGTGATTCATAGGCCGACTGGCCCGGGTAGGGCCGGTCGAAATTGGAGGCGCTGCGCAGCACCGCCACGCGCTGCAGGTCGAACTTGCCCGCCGCTGCAGCGCGGGCCAGGGCATTGAGCGTGGCGCTGTCTTCCTGCTGCGTGGTGCAGTAGGTGCCCAGGCCGTCTGTCAGGGTCTTGACCCATTCACTGGCGGCCTTGCCCAGCAGGTCGCCATGCCACCAGGTGTCGCCACTGAGCGAGTCGCATTGCGTTACCCTGGGCGCTTCATTGGCAGGAGCGGCCTTGTAGTTGGCGCGGTAGGCACGGGCCTTGTCGTTGTCGTCCAGCTTGGCGTTTCGGCTCAGGGCCAGCGCCTTTTGCAGCAGGGCCTCGTTGAGCCGTACGGACTCGACGTTGTAGGCGAACTTGGGCTTTTCGCCCGGTGCCTTGGTCATGATGCCCAGCAGGCCCGTGTTCCAGCCCGTCGGCATTTCGCGCGCATCGATTTCATGCGCCACGCCAAAGCTCACCACATAGCGGGCCCAGGCAGCAGTGCCTGTGGTGCCAAATTTGGGGTCGATGCCGGCAATGCCGGACACCAGCACATAGGCCTTGCGGAAGTCGAACTGGTTGCTCAGCATCACAGCCGTGATCGACGCCGCGGCGTTGGCGTGGCCCATGCCGGTGGTCATAAGGCACACGCCCTGGTCATTGCAGCGCAGCATGGGGTATTCGGCAGACAGGCCCGGCACGGCAATCTCCTGCGTGAGCGTCAGTGGCTCGACCCAGGGCCGCGCCTCCGGGCCGAACATGCTGACGATCAGCACCTTGACTTCTCGCGGGGCGGCCGGCTGCGCGGCAGCAAGGCAAGCCACCAGGGCCGTGCTGAGGGCCATGATGCAGGATTTCAATGGCAAGGTCATTGGGCGGCGCATGAGAGCCTTTCAGAGCGGGTGGATGCCCCATTGTGCAAAAAACGCGCCCCCTGCGCGAGCTTTTTCAGCGGCGCAGACCGCGAATGCCTAGCAAACCGGTCGCCAATGCGGTTCCGCAGACGATGATGGCACCGCACACCACCGTCCAGGGCGTGAACTGCTCTCCCAGGAAGACGGCACCCAGCACCAGGGCGAACACCGGAATCAAAAAGGTCACGGCCAGCGCCTTGGCAGGGCCGGCGTGCGCAATCAGCCGGAAATACAGCACATAGGCCAGGGCCGTGCACAGCACGCCCGCCGCCGCAACGGCCAGCCAGGCGCGGGTGGGCGGGGTATGTGCTGGCCAGAGCCACAGCGCCGGCAAGGCCAGGCCCAATGTGGCGCCGATCTGGCTGCCTGTGGCCGTGGCCATCGGCGGCACACCGGTGAGAAAGCGCTTGGTGAAGCTTCCGGCCAGGCCGTAGCACAGGGTAGCCAGCAGGCAGGCCAGAACTGCCAGGCCGCTGTTGGTGCCGTCTGCCTGCGGCTTGAAATTGGCCTTGCCCGAGGCCAGCAGGGCCACGCCCGCAAAGCCGATCACCAGGCCCAGGATGCGCGAGCTATTTGGCCTGTCCTTGAGCCACCACCAGGCGATGAGCGCGCCCCACAATGGTGTGGTGGCATTGAGGATGGACGAGAGCCCGCTGGTGATGGACAGCAGTGCATAGGCAAAGCAAGCAAAGGGCACCCCGGAGTTGAGCAGACCGACGACGAAAATGGGCTTGTAGTGCTGGCGCAGGGCCGGCCCCTGGCCGCGCCACAGCAGCACCGGCAGCAAGGTGGCCGATGCAATCAGCACCCGCACAAAAGCCGTTGGCAGGGCACCAAAGTCCGCCGCGCCCAGGCGCATGAGCACGAAGGAGCCACCCCACACGGCCGCCAGCAGCACAAACTCACCGAGCCACGCCGGAGCCTTGTCCACTGCCGGGGTGTTCATGCTAGCGCGCCTTGCAAAACGCCTTCGAGTTGCAGCAGGGCGGTCTTGCGCGGCAGCCCGCCCGCGTATCCGGTGAGCGAGCCGTCGGCGCCCAGCACGCGGTGGCAGGGCACGATGATGCTGATCGGGTTGTGGCCAACAGCCGCGCCCAAGGCGCGCACGGCGGCCGGTCGGCCAATCTGTGCGGCGAGCGCGCCATAGCTGGTGGTGTGGCCTTGCGGGATGCCCAGCAGGCCGCGCCAGACCGCCTGTTGGAAGGGTGTCCCCGCCGACAGGTCGAGCGCCAGGTCAAAGTGCTTGCGGTCGCCGGCGAAGTATTCGCCCAGCTGGGAGCAGGCCTTCTGTGCGAGCGCGTGCTGGGCCCCGGTGGCGGCGCTAGCCTGGCGCATCACAGGCCAGGCTGTGCTGTCGGGCAGGTGCTTCTGGTCGCTGAACCACAGGCCGACCAGACCGGCCGGACTGGCGGCCACGATCATGGGGCCCAGCGGGCTGGCCCAGGAGGTTTGCATGGTTGCGGGGCTGAATTGCATGTCAGATTCTCGGGTGTTTAAAGTGCTTTCCAGGCGCGTAGCACGGCATAGCTGCGCCAAGGTCGCCATGCTTGCGACAGCGCCTCGGCCTCCTGGGCTGCGCGTTTGCTGCCTTGCACGCCAAGCGCCTTGTGCAGGGCTACGTCGCCAGCCGGAAAGGCATCGGGCCAGCGCAGGGCGCGCATGGCAATGTACTGGGCGGTCCAGTCGCCAATGCCTGGCAGGGCCTTGAGCTGCTCCACCGTGGCCAGCGCATCGCTGCTGCGGTTGAGGTCCAGCGCGCCGCTGGCCACTGAGCGGGCTAGGGCCTGGATGGCATTGGCGACTGGACCGCCCAGTACATTGCCATGCGCGCCCTGCGCTGGCCCGATGCCTTTCCGGCTGGCGACGTAGCCCT
>Ga0007834_1000085_pt1 | contig 34297 bp, 34 predicted proteins | sample CryBogCBE06Nov07_FD_71233 | JGI IMG/M metagenome (GOLD analysis project Ga0007834, IMG submission 71233) | Freshwater microbial communities from Crystal Bog, Wisconsin, USA - CBE06Nov07 | ecosystem: Environmental > Aquatic > Freshwater > Lake | place: Crystal Bog, Wisconsin, USA | collected...
TCCCTCCACATGACGGCTGTCGCGCCGCGGACCACAACTGGGAATGTCCGGATTCGGCCCGGTGCTCATTGCGATTTGCTGAATCTTCTCCTGGGTTGTCATCGCGGCGACCAGAAGCTCAGCCCTTGTCGTAGCCGGGAGCGACTTGATCATCCAGGGCTGGGATTGGGCCTGTGCGCTAGCAGAACCTGCCATGACCAAACCCGCAACAAGCAGAAGTCGTGCGGAAATTCTCATGATTTTTGTCTCCATTTGGTGTTGCCGTGGACCCGCCTGGGACGGGGCAACCCCCGCATGATACGCACCGGCTTGTGGCGAACAGCGCATTCATGGCCATGCCGCGCACCTTGCCTTTTCAGCCAGGAACCATGCAACAAAGCTTTTTGGGAAGCCAGGCCGTTATGGCCATGTGTGCGCTGCCGTTTCTGGTGGTGCACCGGTGCCTTGCAGAGACCCCGGGGAGCAACCTGTACGTATGCGACGCAAGTACCGCTGAACTCTGGGCCAGGACCCCAATCAGATCAGACCAAAGGGGCACAAGCCGTGGAGGACAATTGCGCGACGCCATTCCAACTTTTCAACCGCATACCTACCATGGAATTTTCCAATCTGATCAAAGAGCGCAAGAGCATTCGCGGATACCAAAAGAGGCCCGTGCCCCGGCAGGTGATTGAGGAAATCATTGAGCTGGCCAAATGGGCGCCATCCTCCATGAACACCCAGCCTTGGCATGTGCACGTTGTAACCGGTGAACCACTGGAACGCATCCGCAAGGGCAACACCGAGAACATGCTGGCGGGCGTTCCGCCGAAGCGGGACTTCCCGATGAAGGAGTCGTATGAGGGCGCGCATCGCAAGCGCCAGGTCGATATTGCAGTCCAGTTGTTTGAAGCCATGGGCATCGCCCGGGATGACAAAGCCAGGCGCACCGACTGGGTCATGCGGGGTTTCCGCCAGTTTGACGCACCTGTATCCCTGGTCCTGACCTATGACAAATATCTCGAGCCGGCAGCCATCAGCCAGTTTGATCTCGGTGCCCTTTCCCATGCCATTGTGCTGGCAGCCTGGGAGCGCGGCCTGGGCTGCGTGATCAACGGTCAGGGCATCATGCAGTCAGCTGTTGTGCGGGAACATGCGGGCATTCCTGACGACCAGAACATCATGATCTGCATCGCGATGGGCTATCCCGATGAGGTTTTTGTTGCCAACCAGGTCAAGTCGGTCCGGGAAGACAACCATCAATTTGTCCGGTATGTCGGCTTTGGATCAACCGATGCCGCATGACCGCCGGCCGGCGCACCGGCGTGAGTTTTGAGCAAGGTGTTGCAATGACCGAGATCGATTTCGGCGCGATCAATGCCTACGAGCGCTACAAGCTGATGGCCAGCCTGATTGTGCCGCGGCCGATCGCATTGGTAACCACCCTGGGCATCAATGGCGTGGTCAACGCAGCACCTTTTTCCATGTTCAATATGGTCGGCGAGGACCCGCCTGTCGTAATGCTGAGCATCAACCGTCTGCAGGATGGCGCGTTGAAAGATACAGCGGCCAATATTCTGGCAGGCAAGGAATTCGTGGTCCACATGACCGATGAGGCCATGGCCAGCCAGATGCACGCCTGCGGCGAACGTCTTCCCGCCGACGTGAGCGAGATCGAACGAACAGGTCTGCACACCATACCCTCCCACCGGGTGGCACCACCGCGCATTGTGGAGGCGCCAGTCGCTTTTGAGTGCGTGCTGCACGAGACCCTGGAAACCACCAGCCGCTACGTATTCATAGGCCGCGTGCTGTGGCTGAGCGCACGCCCGGGGCTGGTGGATACGGAGGCCTGGCGCGTGGACCTTCGCCAGTACCACCCGGTGGGCCGGTTTGGTGCCAGCTTTTACGTCAAGTCCACTGACCGCTTTGCAATTGATGCCCCGGACCAGGTGTCCCGCAGCGGCTCCATTGACAAAATTTGAGGTTGTGAGATCTGTCGCGTTGAATATTTTCCGACCTGTCCCACTCAGATCAATCCGCTGTAGGCGCCCCCATCCAGCTGCAGATTTTGTCCTGTCATGAAGCCTGCTTGTGCGCTGCAAAGAAAGGCGCAGGCCGCACCAAACTCTTCAGGCCTGCCAAAGCGGCCTGCGGGAATCGTATTGGCAATGGTTTGCCGCGCCGTGGCATGGTCACAGCTATCGATTTTCATCTGGCGCTGGATCATGGCTTCCTGCCTGGCGGTGTCAAAGCGCTCGGGCAGCAGATTATTGAGCGTGACGTTGTCGACAACGGCCTCCCTGGCCAGCGCCTTGGACAGGGCCGTGAGCCCGGCGCGGGCTGCTGTCGAGAGACCCATTGCCGCATGGGGCGTCTTGACCATCGCGGAAGTGATGTTGACGATGCGCCCAAACCCCCTATGTCGCATACCCGGCAAGGTTGCCTGAATCAACATGGCGGCGGTTATCAGATTGGCCTCCAGGGCCTGGGTCCATGCATCATGGGTCCAATCAGCCAGCACGCCTGGCGGAGGGCCGGCATTGTTATTGACCAGGATATCGGGATCCGGGCAAGCTGCAAGCAACTGCTGGCGACCCGACTCGCTGCAAAGATCAGCAGCCACCGCCGTCACCTCCACGGAATGCGCCGCGCGCAATGTAGAGGCAACTGCTTCCAGCTTGGCCGCGTTGCGTCCGTTGATATAGATGTGAACACCCTCGGCAGCAAGGGCGCTGGCGCAAGCCAGGCCCAGCCCCTGAGAAGAGGCACATACCAGCGCCGTCCGCCCTCCAATGCCGTAGTCCATGGCAGGCCTACTGCTGGTCCGGCGTAAAGCCGGAAGCCTTGATGATCGGAGCCCACATGGCAAGCTCTTCGCGCTGGACCCGCTCCATCTCCTTGGCGTCGCGGTAACGCGCCTCCATGTTGATCTTGCTTGCAAGTTGCTCCCGGACCGCCGGTTGCGCCAGGGCTTTTTGAAGTGCTGACTGGATTTTTTCCAGATCGGCTGCAGGCGTTTTGGCTGGAGCCCAGATGGCCGTCCAGGCCTCACCTGAGGGCGTCGCATAGCCCTGCTCGGCGAAGGTGGGGACCTCGGGCATGAGCGGCGAACGCTTGTCGGCAAAGACGCCGATGATCCGGAGTTTGCCTTCGCGGTGATGCTTGACCATGTCGTCCATGAGGCTGATCCCCGAGGGGACATTGCCCCCCAAAAGGTCCACCATCATCGGGGGAGAGCCGCGATAGGGAATCACGCGCAGGTCGATGTTGGCCAGCTTGCCAAACTGCACCCCCATGAAATGGTTTTGTCCGCCCAGACCCGGCGTGCCGAAGCTCGCCAGTTTCGGGTTGGCTTTGGCCCAGGCCACAAATTCCTTGACGTTGCTGACCCCTATGCTGTTGGTCACCGCCATGCCCAGTGGATAGGAGGTAACGCCCGCAACCGGGATCAGGTCCTTGAACAAGGCCCAGCGGATCTGGTCGCCAAACACGAGAGTCTGGAACGTCGGGGTCGCGTTGGGCGCCACCATGATGGTGTTGCCGTCCGGGGCGGAATTTACAAGGGCGTCGACGGCAAGCCGCCCGCCAGCGCCTGCCCTGGTCTCCACCACTACCGGGCGGCCCAGCGCTTCGCGCAAAAGCTCGGCAATGTACCTGGCAATCAGGTCGGTGCCGCCCCCGGCTGGAAACCCCACCAGGACCTTCAGCGGCACCTTGTCCTGCGCACGCGCAAGGCCGGGACCAAGGGCTGCCAGGACAACGGAGCCGCCCAAGCTGGCCAACCAGCGGCGGCGGCCCGGTGCGCATGCATTGATATCCGAAGTTTCCATGTCTATCTCCTGGTTATTTAGTGGACTCGGCCCCGGCTGGGGAAATGGATCGCCAGTCCGCATCGGCCGGAAGCACCTTGCCAATGGAGGCAATCGATGGGTAGTCAATATCACCCGTTGCGATGGCAGGTTTATGGCCGCGCTGGAACTGCTGCACACATGACATCAATTGCCCACGCACCCGACGAATCGCTCCGTCTGCGGTACTCAGCTGCTCATCACTGCGGTCATACAGGGCGCCCTGTCCGAGAAACATGGCGAAGTCCTCGGTTCCGAGATGCTGGGGGAAGCCAGACGCATGGCCCCGTCGCATCAGGTCCCGGTTCTGCCCCCAGTTGTTGCTCGCATCACCTGGTGGCAGCGGCGGCCAGGCCCATTGGTCGGTCGAAACCGACATGTTGGTCATGCCGATGGGCCTGTGCATGTTGAAATGAACGAACCAGGCCCGGTGCGTGCGGTCATCGACGGGCGTGGAAATGAAAACGGTTGCGGGACCGAATTCCTCCGGCGCGCAAATGATTCCATACCATGGCAGCACATAGTTGTTGACCCGCACGTAACTGCTCCCGTCCTTCAGCGCGCGAATCGCCGCATAGCGATAACCATAGGGTCGGTCCTCGAATTCGAGCTTGGGCGCCAGTGCCTCTGTCATGAAAACCCGCTGGGTCCCGGCAGACGACAATTTGGTCGTAGACGCATGAAGGACGCCGACATGTGACGAGTCCATGCTGGCCTCCACCCCTTGCAACCAGTTGGTTGGCACCTCCTGGGAGGTCACGGCAACATGGTCCAAAGGCAGATGGGTGAAGGGCAAATCAGGAAATGGTGGTGAAAGTTCGGCGGCATCCGTGCCCTGCGCAGCCTGCATTGCGTTCAGATCCGAGGCACCGAGCCACACCCACACGATGCCGGCCGCTTCGCGCACGGCGTAGCGCCTCACCCGGATGTGTTTGCAAAAAGCCTCTTGGTCACCAAAATGGTTGGGGGCCTCCAGCAATTCGCCCTGGGCGTTGTATTTCCATCCGTGATAAATGCAGCGCAGACCGTTTTCTTCATTGCGACCCAAGAGGAGGGATGCCTTCCGGTGTCGGCATTGCTCATCCACAATCCCTGCAATTCCGTTGGTTGCGCGAAAGGCGGCATAGTTCTCGCCCAGAAGCCGCACCCGGACCGGCGCGCCATCCGCGACCAGTTTTGACGACGGCACCGCCGGAAACCAGTAATGCTGCTTGAGCATTCGGCCCATAGGGGCTCCGTTCTCGACGCGTGTGAGCAAGTCATTTTCTTCCCGAGTGAGTGCCATGGTGAATTCCTTTCAATCTCCGATATAGGCGATGACTTCCAGTTGCACATGCATTCCATGCTTGAGCGGGTAGCTCAAGGTATGGCGCGCCGGCCGGTGCTTTTCGTCGGGCCACAAGGCCACCCAATGGGTATTGACCAGCTGGCGGTGCGCGTCATCAGGCAGGTAGACTGTCAGCTTGGCCACATGACCCACTGTGGCGCCGCCTGCCTGTAGAAAGCTTTGCAGGTTCCGAAACGCACATTCGATCTGCGTTGGCGCGTCCGGCGACAATTGGCCGCTTTGCTCGTCTTTCCCGTTGATACCCGATGAACATAGCAAGGGGCCCATGCGGCAACCCAGGGGAATGGGTACGCTGTGTGAAAGCCCCGGCACATCTATAGATTCTTGTTGAGCCATCATCGAGTCTCCTGTTCAATTGGCCTGTGGCTGTTCCCAGGTGCTCAGGCTTTGGCCTTGGGCAACCAGTTGCCTGAGCAGTGGTGCGGGTTCCCACCACCATCCGTGCGCTTTTTGAAATCCTTCTATCGCTGCGAGTACCTTGCCCAATCCCAATGCGTCCGCATGGAACAGCGGACCGCCACGTGCAGCCGGAAATCCGTATCCAAGGACCATGGCCACGTCAATGTCGCTCGCGCGTTGGGCAATCCCTCTTTCCAGCAATTTCGCGGCCTCATTGACCATGCTGAAGATGCATCGGTCGACGATTTCATCGGGCGAAACAGCCCTGGGCACCATCCCCAGCTCGGAACGCTTTTGCGACAGCCAGTTGTCGATCCATGGATCGGCGACTGGCTTGCGGGGATTTGCGGAGCTACGGTCGTACCGGTACCAGCCTGCGCCTGCCTTTTGGCCCAGACGCCCCGCATCACATAAATCCAGAATCAGGTCGGTATAGCGGCGACCAGCTGGCCGGTTTGCAATCTGGGCCTTTTTTGTCGGGTAGCCGACATCATTGCCCGCCATGTCATGCACGGCAAACAGTCCCATGGCATAGCCGAAACCGACCTGCGCAGAATCCACCGCTGCCGGGCTCGCTCCCTCCTCCACCATGAAATGGGCTTCGCGGTGGTATTGCCGGAACAAGGCGTTGCCAATGAATCCTTCATTGACCTGCGATAGCACCGGAACCTTGCCCAGTGTCGGAGCCCAAGCCATCAAGCTGGCAATGGCTTCATCCGACGTGGCGTCTGCCCGAACGACCTCAAGCAGCTTCATGACCTGGGCGGGGCTGAAAAAATGGGCACCAACAACATCTGCGGGTCGGCGGGTTACCGATGCAATGGCATTGATGTCCAGGCCAGAAGTATTGGTCGCCAGCAGTGCCCCCGGCTTGGCAACGCTGTCGATTATCCGGAAGAGGGACTGCTTCAGCGCAAGGTCCTCATACACGGCTTCAATGATTAGGTCGCTGGAGGCCAAGGCGTCGCAGCTGGCTTGCGGAACTATCCGGGCGATACGGGACGCGCTCTCGGCCTGGTCAATTCTTCCGCGCGCCACCGAAGCACCGTATTCGACGGCGACGCGTTGGGTGCCCCGCTCTAGGGCGTCTGCGGACGAGTCAACCAGGGTGACACTGAGTCCCACGTTGGCGCAGGCCATGGCAATGCCGCAGCCCATGGTACCGGCTCCAAGGACGCCGACCGTCCGGATCGGGCGGACAGGCGTGCCCGGCGCGAGGCTCGGCACACAGGGTGCGAGCGACTTGGCTCTGGCCAGATATTCATCCGCTGTCATGATGGCTTTTTGGGGGCCTGGAGAGGGGCGGCCTTGCCATCTACAAATTCGGCGAGCCGCCTGGCTACCTCGGGCCCGCGTGCCATGGCTGAGTTGAGGTACTCCATGAAAAGCCCGTTGTCATGCGAAAGGTCGTTGATACGGGGAAGCACATTGGTGATGCGCCAATTGGTTTCCGGCGTGTTCTGTGAAATTTTCAACGCCAATTCCCTGGCCTTGGCGAGGGCCGCGCCGGCCGGGGTGAGGTAGCGAACCAAGTTGACGTGCAGCGCTTCTTCCGGATTCAACAACCTTCCGGTCAGCATCATGTCGGCCATCACCGTGTACCCGATCACGCGCTGGATGCGGACCGTGCCTCCCCCTCCGACAAAGATGCCGCGCTGCGCCTCGGGCAGGCCGAAGAAGGCATCGGCATCCGCGACCCGGACATGCGCGGCCGTAGCCAATTCCAGACCGCCCCCCAGGACCGCACCATGCAACGCAGCGACAAACGGGACCGGTCCGCGTGCAATCAGGTCGAACACCGTATGCCAGGTGTGCGGTTTGCGCTTTTTCGGAACTGGCGCCGTTCCATTGGCCCGGGCCAGCGCCTCGGTCAGGTCAAGACCCGATGAAAAGCAGGAGCCATGGCCAAAAATCACAGCCGCGTCCGCTTCGTCGTGGCAACGGGTTACCGCCAGCCTCAAGGATTCAATGACATCGGCATTGATCGCGTTACGCTTGCCGGGCCGGTTGATACCAATCAGGGCGACCGGGCCATCGAGCGCATAGGTCACTACCGTATCCGGGTTCTCGATGGTGGGCATCAGACTTTGTCCTCAAAAAAATTCATGGGCAGATTGACAAGAAATTCGGAGAACCCTACGCCACCCGCCGGAATGTGATCCAGCATGGCCTGGTAGGCAGCCCCGCCGTCACCAGCGCCGATCGCCCGCACGATGCGTTCGTGCTCCTTGAGGGACTGTTCGATCTGCCTGCGACTCTGGAAGTCCTTGACGCGGTAGCGCTGGATCATGCGCCTGGCAGCCCTCACCTGCTCGGAAAGATAGGCGTTGCGCGAACCTTCGTAGATGACCTGATGGAACTGCCCATTGGCATGCAGGTATGCGGCAGCACCGGCTCCGGTCCCGGCCTTGGCCAAGGCCTGTTTACCGACCTTCATGGCCTGCTCAAGGCGGGCCATCAGGGCATCGTCCACGCGCGTGGCAGCCAGCTTGGCGCAAATGGCCTCGCCTTCGGCGATGAACTCCAGGATGGCCCGCAGGCGCCCTACCGTCAGCCGTGCCACACAGGCACCCTGCCGTGGCGTGATTTCGACCAACTCACGAACCGCCAGCTGCTGCAAGGCCTCCCGAATCGGGGTGCGCGAAACACCGAAACGCTCGGCAAGGCTGCGCTCATCCAATGGGCTTCCAGGTGCATGCAACCCGGACTCGATTTCGTCCTGGAGGATTTGACTGATGTTTGCTTTTTGGGCTGATGTCATGTTGGTATTGCCAGGTCAGGTTTAATTATGCCATATTTGCTTTGTGGTATATTTTAATAAATAAACGGTATGCCAAATATTCCACCCCTATGAAGACCCCAGTGACATACAGGACATGGATTGAACGTTTGACCGATCCAGCGAGCATTGCCATCGTCGGTGCTTCCGCGGGGACACGCAGCCCCGGCAATTTCGTCCTGAAAAACATCCGGCAGTTCGCCCAGGCTGGCGGATTCCAGGGCTCCCTCCACCTAGTCAATCCGAAGGCAGAATCCATCGAGGGCATTGCCTGTGTCCCGCGTATTGCAGACCTCCCGGACAACGTGGACGTGGCGATCCTCGCCATTCCGCAAACTGGCCTGGCACAGGCGCTGCGCGATTGCGCGCTGAGGGGTGTCGTGAATGCGGTTGTCTTTGCGTCGGGTTACGCAGAAACAGGCGCTGAAGGGCAATTGCACCAATTGGAACTGGAGGCCATTGCCCGGGAAACCGGCATACGGATTCTGGGACCCAATTGCATGGGTCTGACCAATTGGGCCTCTGGCATACCCCTGACCTTCGAGCCCATTGTGCTGCCCCGGGGCTATCGCGCTGGCGAAGCAGGTCGGTCCTGCATTGCCGTAATAGCCCAGAGCGGCGCAATGGCCTGCAACATACGGGATGCCATGCTGGGCAAAGCGCTGCCTCTGGATTTCGTCGCTTCAACCGGCAATGAGGTCGATGTGGCCCTGGAGGACTTTCTGGAGCACGCGCTAGCCAGAAAAGAGATTGCTGTGGTCGCGATGTATGCAGAGCAAATCCGGCACCCTGCCCGATTTCTCAAGTTAGCCCGCCGCGCACGCGCCATGAAAAAGCCGCTGGTCCTGCTCATGCCCGGAAAAAGCCAACGCTCCCGCGATGCGGCCCAGTCCCATACCGGGGCTCTGGCAGGCGACTATACGGCTGCTGTCACTGCTCTGGAGCGCGAAGCGGTCCTGATGGTGCAAACCCTGGATGAACTGTTTGACAGTACCGACCTGCTGCTGCGGAACCAGAGCTTCAGCGCGGCAGGGGTCGGCTTGTTGACGGGATCGGGGGCCATCAAGAACATCGCGCTGGACCTCTCCGAAGACTTCGGCCTCGAACTGCCCGCCCTCAGTGATGACACTGTCGATCAACTCAAGCAGCTGCTTCCAGACTATGCGGTTGCTGAGAATCCTCTGGACTACACCACCATCGGGATGAGGGATCCGGGCCTGATCGGCCAGATCATTGAAACGGTCGCGCAGGATCCGGGCATCGGCAGCCTGGTTCTGGCCCTCATGGTGGGCCCCCCGGTTGCGCAACGGGACAAAGCCGACCATGTGCTCCCGGCACTCCAACGCGCAGCGATCCCTGCGGCGGATGGCAGTCGACCGGGCAAGCCCTCCGTGCTGGTGGTGCTGGGTGACAACGTGGGCATGGAAGCTTTTTTCGCGGAAGCCATCGCGCAAAGCCGTGTCCCCACCTTCCGGTCGCTGGACCGGGCGTTACGGGCCATCACCTGCATCGGGCGCCTTGCCCGTCTGCGCCAGGAAGCGGAACGGGCTGACACAGTCACCCCGGCAGAGGCACAGGCCCGGCTGGCGGGGCATTGTGACCTGCCCCCATCCGGCGTGTCCGCCTGGACTGAAGTACAGGCCAAACACTGGCTGTCTTCAGCAGGGATTGCCTCGCCCCCGGGTACCCTGGCGCATACGAAAGAACAGGCGCTGGCTGCAGCCAGGCAATTGGGGTTCCCGCTCGTCCTCAAAGCGCAGGCCCCGAGCCTGATGCACAAAAGCGAAGTGGGGGGCGTGCTGGTCAATCTTCAAAGTGAAATGGAACTTGATCGCGGGTGGGATAGCCTGCAAGCGGCCGTCCAGCGAAACTGTCCCGGCCTGGAGCTGGACGGGGTTTTGGTCGAACGCATGGCCGAACCCGGGCTGGAATTGATCATCGGTGCCAAACGCGATCCGCAGTGGGGACCTTTCCTCTTGGTGGGCCTGGGCGGAATCTGGATTGAGGCACTCAAGGACGTATGTTGCATGCCCTGTGACGCCTCGGTTGAAGACATCATTGCCCGCCTGGGCACGCTGAAAGCGGCTGGCGTCCTAGGCGGTTTGCGAGGCAAGCCGGCCACGGACGTCCTCGCCATTGCCCGGATGGCTGCAACCTTGGGGCAGGAAATGCTGGCGAACCCCGGCATACGGGAAGTGGATCTCAACCCCGTCATGGCCTATCCGCTAGGCCGGCCCCCATTGGCACTGGACGCGCTATGCATTTTCTAGAAGATGCCCACACCGGGGAATTCCGTCGCGAAGTACGCGCTTTCGCCGAGGCCAAGGTGCCTGCCTGGCTCAAGGACAAGGTCATGCAAGGGCACCGGCTGGAACACGCGGACTACAAGCTCTGGTACGACTCCCTCTACGAGAAAGGCTGGATCACACCCGCCTGGCCCGTGGAATTCGGGGGTACGGGCTGGAGTGCCTACGAGCGCCTGGTATTCGACGAGGAATGCCTACTTGCAGGTGCGCCGCGTGTAGTCGCCAGCGGCATCCACATGCTGGGGCCCGTCCTGATCCGGTTCGGAAGCGAAGCCCAAAAGGCACAGCATTTGCCACCCATCCGGCGGACGGAGACCTGGTGGGCACAAGGCTTTTCAGAGCCTGAAGCGGGCTCAGACCTGGCTGCCATCCGCACGACCGCCGTCCGCACCCAAACGAGCGAAGGCCAGGTTTTTGTCTTGAACGGCCAAAAGGTATGGACGTCCTACGCGCAGTGGTGTGACTGGATGTTCTGCCTTGCGCGGACTGCATCGGGCGGCAGGGCCCAGGAGGGCATTTCTTTATTTCTGGTTGACCTGCGCACACCGGGCATTTCGGTTCGCCCGATCCCCATGATCGATGGTGGAACGGATCTGAACGAGGTCATCCTCGAGGACGTCCATGTGCCCATGGCCAACCTCGTCGGGGAAGCCAATGGGGGCTGGGACATCGCCAAACATTTGCTCAGCCTGGAGCGCCTGGGAATCGCCGGCATCGGCTCCTGCAAGCAGCAATTGATCAGGGCCGAGGCCATGCTGAAAAACTCCCGTCGGACCGGCGACGGCCATTTCCGGCGGCGGCTGACCGAGCTCACAGCGCAAACCCTCGCGCTTGAAGCCATGGCCTTGCGGTCCATTGGTACCAACCAGCGGGTCCTGTTTTCTGGCATTCAGCCTTCCATCCTGAAGGTACATGGCACGGAACTGCGTCAAGAACTTTTTGACCTGATTTTTGATATGTCCGATGGAGACGCAAGCAGACCCAACCCGCACATGGACAAGGGGCATGGCCTCTCCCCGGCGGCTGCAAATCTGCTGGATGCGCGCAAGCTCACGCTGTATGGCGGCGCCAACGAAGTCCAACGCAACCTCATCGCGAGGGCCGTCCTGCAATGAACTATTCCTTGAGCTCCGATCAGGTTGCGCTGCGCGATGCCGTTGAAAAGGCCTGCGAAGGTGAACTGGCCTGGGGGAAGGTCGATACGCAACGCGCCTGGCAAATCTATTCAGACCTGGGTCTGCTGGGTGTCGTGCTACCGGAGGCACATGGCGGAAGCGGACTGGGCATGGCGGAGGTCATGCTCATTGCCCATACCCTGGGGAAAGTGGCACGTGGCTGGGACTGGATTTGCGATAGCCTGGTGCCTGGCCAGATTCCCGCGCGCTGCACCGATCTTGCAGACCCGGAGAACCTGCCCTTGCTGGCGCAGGACTGCGGCAATGCGGCCCTGTGCGCGCTGATGGCTGGCGCCTCGGAGAGCCTGTTGGCTCTGGCCCGGGCCCATCTGCTGACACGCAAACAGTTCGGCAGCCCGCTGGCTAAATTCCAGGCTTTGCAGCATCGCCTTGCGGATATGGCCATGGATGTCGAGCAATGCTGCGCCATGGCCTGCCTGGCAGCCATGGCCTGCGAGTGGGATTGCGGAATCGATTTACACGAGCGCCAGCGACAGGTAAGCGCCGCGAAGGCGATATGTTGTGGAGCGGCCCGTCGGACGGCCTACGCGGCTGTCCAGTTGCATGGCGCGACCGGCATCACCGACGCACGCATCGGCGATCTGGTGCGCCTGATCCTGCGCAGCGAAAAGCAGTGGGGTGACAAGCATGATCATCTGCTGCGCATGGAAAAACTGGGAGCTTGACCGTGGCCTATATCGTTGGAGCCTACGAACACCCGACCCGCAAGGCAGATGGCCTCTCAGTTTTGCGCCTGCATGCAGATGTTGCCATCGGTGCCTTGACCGATGCGGGCCTGAGCTTGCGGGATGTGGATGCCTATTTCTGTGCGGGCGACGCGCCGGGCCTGGGTACCGCAACCGTTGCAGAGTACCTCGGCCTTCGACTCACCCATATTGACGCCACAGACTGCGGAGGCTCTGCGCCCATCGTCCATCTCAGCCATGCGGCGCAGGCCATTGCTGCCGGGCGCTGCAAGGTGGCACTCATCACGCTGGCAGGCAGGCCCCGGGCAGCAGGCGCCTCGCTGCGCCTGAAGCCACCCGACCCGGATGCACCGGAACTGGCATTTGAGTTACCTTATGGCCCCATGCCCGCCAACCTCTATGGCATGGTCGCCCGCCGCCACATGCATGAATTCGGCACCACAAGCGAGCAACTGGCATGGATCAAGGTTGCCGCCTCCCACCATGCCCAGCACAACCCGAGAGCCGTGCTGCCCAAGGTGGTGACTGTGGAGGACGTCCTCCAGTCGCCGCTGGTGGCGGACCCGCTGCACAAGCTCGATTGCTGCGTGATATCCGACGGGGGCGGCGCGCTTGTCGTCACCAGCGCGGCCATTGCCAAATCAATCGCCCGGCCGAAGGTCCGGCTGATTGGGGCAGGCGAAGCGCCCAAGCACGGCATGGGTGGACAGGTGGACCTGACCTGGAGTGCGGCCCGCTGGTCCGGTGCCTCCGCCTTTGCGCAGGCGGGTGTGACCCCGGCAGACATCCAGTACGCCTCGCTCTACGACAGTTTCACCATTACCGTCCTGATGCAGCTGGAAGACCTGGGGTTTTGCGAGAAAGGACAGGGCGGGCGCTTTGTCATGGACGGAAACCTGATCTCCGGCATCGGCAAGCTCCCGTTCAATACCGACGGTGGCGGCCTGTGCAATAACCACCCCGCCAACCGGGGAGGCATCACCAAAATCATTGAGGCCGTAAGGCAACTGCGCGGCGAGGCCCATCCCAAGGTGCAGGTGCCCAACTGCCGCCTGGCCTTGGCCAGCGGCATCGGTGGAGCCCTCGGATCACGCCATACCGCAGCCACTGCCATTCTGGAGCGTGTCGCATGAAGTCCGCAGTTTCGACAGCGGGCAGCAGCGCCCGCAGCATCCCCGCACCGGTGGTGCTGGAAGAAACACTGGCCTACTGGGAAGCAGCGAACGGCCAGCGGCTTCTGGTCAAGCGCTGCACGGTCTGCAAGCGCGTCCATTTTTATCCCCGGGATATCTGCCCCCACTGCGGGGGAGTCGACACCGTCTGGGAGGCCGTCAGCGGGTCAGGCATTCTCTACAGCTATTGCGTCATGGGCCATGGACCGGATGCCCACATCATGGCACTGGTCACCCTAGATGAGGGCGTCACCATGATGAGCAACATCGTGGGCTGTGAGGCAAAAGCACTGCGCATTGGAATGCGTTTGCGTGTGGTGTTTGTTTCCGGCGCAGGCAAGCCCAACCGGGACGGCAGCCCCGCTCAGGTTCAGCTCGTCCCCATGTTCACTCCCATGGCCTGACCGACCAACACAACCCAAGGAAATCGAATGGCACAACTCGTCGCGGGCTTTGGCTCTTCGCATAGCATCATGCTGGTAAGCCAGCGCAAAGACTGGCAACACGGGTTTCGGGAAATTGACCCCAAAAACCCTCACCTACATGAACGGGACGGGAAGAAGGTCAGTTATGCGGAGCTGCTTTCAAAGGTACCCGGAGATACAGGCACCAGGGCCACGCCCGATACGCTGGGCCAACAGTACGACGACGTCCAACGCGCGATGGATTCCCTGCGTGATCGCATTGCCGCAGCGAAGCTCGACTCCCTGATTGTGATCGGGGACGACCAGACCGAGTTGTTCCGCATGACCAATATGCCGCCCATTGCCATCTATTTCGGCGAAACCATACGCAATGGAAAAGCAGAACTGCTGCCGAGTGATGGCTGGTACAAGCGGGCCCGGATGGCGCGCCAGGAAGACGGACAAGACCGTGACTATCCGGTGGATGCCCGCCTGGGCGAATGGCTGGTGCGCGCGTTTTCGGATCACGGCTTCGACATCACGGCCATGAACGGGCTGGAACCGGGCCAGTTTGAAGGGCACGCGTTTTCATTCATCCACAAACGCTATCTGCAGGGAAGGCACAAAGGCGTTGACCTGTCAGCCCTGCCGATTTTGCCGATCATCCTCAACACCTTTGACCCGCCCAATCAGCCCACGCCGGCCCGCTGTGTGGAGTTGGGCCTGGCCCTGCGTGAATTGATCGCGCAGTACCCGTCGAACCAGCGCATCGGCGTTTTGGCCTCGGGGGGCCTGAGCCACTTTGTTGTGGATGAAGAGCTGGATCAGGGTGTGCTCGCGGCCATCCGCGCGCGGGACCTGGACTGGCTGCGCAATCTGTCGCCGGCCCAACTCCAGGCAGGCAGTTCCGAAATCAGGAATTGGCTGGTGGCCATCGCGGCGCTGCAGGACCTGACGCTCGACTGGGTGTCCTACACGCCGGCCTACCGAAGCCCTGCGCTGACGGGCACGGGCCTGTGTTTCGCCGAGTGGATCTAGTTTTGCCCGCAAGAAGGAATGCACATGACCATACTATCGGATTTTGTTATTGACTGCCATGGGCACTACACCACCGCGCCCAAATCGCTTGAGGACTGGCGGGGCAGGCAGATTGCCACGTTGAACGACCGCAAGAATTCGCCCAAAGCGCGCGACCTGCGCATCAGCGACGACGAGCTGCGCGACAGCATCGAGAAGAACCAGCTGCGCCAGATGCGTGAGCGGGGCATTGATCTGACGATCTTCTCGCCGCGCGCGGCCTTCATGGCCCACCACATCGGTGATTTTGAGACCAGCAGCACCTGGGCATCGGTGTGCAATGCGTTGATTTACCGCATCACCTCGCTGTTCCCCGGGAACTACTGCGGTGCGGCGATGCTTCCCCAGAGCCCGGGCGTTGCGCCTGCAACCTGCATCGCGGAAATCAAGCGCTGCGTTCTCGAATATGGATTTGTGGGAGTGAACCTCAACCCCGATCCTTCGGGCGGGCACTGGACGTCCCCCTCGCTGGCTGACCGCCACTGGTACCCGATTTATGAAACCCTGGTGGAGTTGGATGTACCGGCAATGGTGCACGTCAGCACCAGTTGCAACGCCTGCTTCCATACGACCGGGGCCCATTACATCAACGCGGACACCACGGCGGTGATGCAACTGATTGATTCCAACCTGTTCAAGGATTTCCCGACCCTGCGCCTGATCGTTCCCCACGGTGGCGGCGCTGCCCCCTACCACTGGGGCCGGTACCGCGGCCTGGCCCAGATGCTGGGCAAGCCCGAGCTTGAAGAACACCTGCTGAAAAATGTGTTCTTCGATACCTGCGTCTACCACCAACCCGGCATCAATCTGCTGGCCGAAGTCATACCCCTCAAGAACATCCTGTTTGGATCCGAGATGATTGGAGCCGTTCGCGGCATTGATCCGCGGACCGGATTTCCGTTTGACGACACCCGGCGCTACATCGAAAACCACGCGAGCCTGTCTGCGCAGGACAGGGCGGCGATTTACAACGGGAATGCCCAGCGCGTCTTCCCGCGCCTGCTGGATCGGGTGGGCCTGGCAACTGCTTAGCCCTGCCGTTTGGCCTCGAGGCCGAAGCCAGGGGCGCTCGCTTCGTGCGCAGGCGACTTTGCGGGACAATCAAACCATGCTGATCGCCCCCTCCCAAGCCGACGTTCGCCGGTTTTTTTGCACAACCTACGCAAAAGCCAAGGCCGATCGGCCGTTGGATGCTATGGAAATAATAGCATCCGAATGGATTGCCGAGCACCCCGAATACCACGCCGACCTGGCCGACACCGATGCCGCCCTGTTGCGCATGTATGAGGTGGATGCCGGCCGCACCAACCCGTTCCTGCATCTGTCGATGCACCTGTCCATCAGCGAGCAATGCAGCATCGACCAGCCGCGTGGCATCCGCCAGGCCGTCGAACTGCTGGCGGCCAAGCGCAATTCCCTGCACGACGCGCACCACGAGGTGATGGATTGCCTCGGGCACATGATGTGGGAAAGCCAGCGCGCGGGCCGTCCGCCCGATGGGGCGGCCTATATTGACGCGGTGCAACGCAGGGCCACCCAGGATGCATAAGTCGGCCCTCGTCCTCTTCTCCGGCGGCCAGGACTCCACCACCTGCCTGGCCTGGGCGCTGGCGCGCTACGAGCGCGTGGAAACCATCGCCTTTGACTACCGGCAGCGCCACGTTGTGGAACTGGATGCGCGGCTGACCGTCCTGCGGGAAATCAAGACGCAATTTCCGCAATGGGCTGCCAAGCTGGGCGAAGACCATTTGCTCGATCTGGCCGTGCTGGGGCAGGTGAGCGAAACCTCACTCACACGCGAGACGGCCTTTGCGATGGAGCAGTCCGGCCTGCCCAACACCTTTGTGCCGGGGCGCAACCTGCTCTTTCTGACACTGGCAGCGGCATTGGCCTATAGGCGCTCGCTCGAGGTGATTGTTACCGGCGTGTGTGAAACCGACTTTTCAGGCTACCCCGACTGCCGCGATGACACCATGAAGGCCATGCAACTGGCGCTTTCGCTGGGCATGGACTGGCGCTTCCTGATCGAAACCCCCCTCATGTGGATCGACAAACGCGAGACCTGGGCACTGGCCGAAACCCTGGGCGGCAAGCCTTTGGTTGATTTGATTGTTGAGCACACCCACACCTGCTACATCGGCGACCGCGAGCACCGCCATGCCTGGGGTTATGGCTGCGGCACGTGCCCAGCCTGCGCGCTGCGGGCACGGGGCTGGGATCGGTTTGCCTCGCCTTCCCGGTTGCCGGGGTGACCCACATCAAGTAATGGGCTCGTTCAACGTATGACAATGGCGCCTATGACCCCATCCCGCTCTTCCCTTTACGACCCGCTCAGCCGCGCCTTCCACTGGATCACGGCCATTGCCGTGACCATCGCCTTTATCCTGGGGCCCGGGGGCTTTGGCCGCATGATGAAAAAGGGCATTGACCCGGCCACGCAATCGGACGTTGTCTGGCACGAAACCCTGGGCGTTCTGGTTTTTGCTTTGACCCTGATGCGTCTGTGCTGGGTGGCCTTGCGCCCGGTAGCGCCGCAATTTTCCATGGCTCCCTGGATGCACAAGGCGGGCAAACTGGTGCAGCTGGCACTGTGGTTCCTGATCCTAGCCCTGCCGGTCACCGCCATCCTGACTTTGGGCGGCGAAGGCCATCCGCTCACCCTGCTGGGCGGGTTTCGCATTGAGCACATGCCCTGGATTGCCGACTCGGCCATCGCAAAACTGGCCGACTGGGGCGATGTGCACGGACTGCTGGGTGACGCCGTCATGTGGCTGGCCGGCTTGCACGCGCTGGCCGCCATCTTCCATCACTTCATCCTCAAGGATGGTGTGCTCATGGCCATGCTCTGGCGCGGCCGGCGCAGCTAGATGCGCCAGCGCGGCTCAGTAACCCATGGCCTCGTAGGCCTTGCGTTTGTAGATGACGCCATAAGGGTTGCCAAAGCCGAAATGGCGCTGGGTCATCAACACGCCTGCGATGTTCAGGCGGGGGTTGATCCACCACATGGTTCCGGCCAAGCCGCCCCAGCTCAATTCGCTGCTGATCTCGGCGGGGTCCAGTGAGCCGGGGCTCACAGCCACCGAGGAGCCTAGGCCAAAGCCCCGGCCCACCATGGCAGGGAAGCCCGGAAACTGGATCCAGCGCCCTTCGGGCAACTGGTTGCCGCCCATCATGGCAATCGTCTCTGGTTTGAGCAGGGTCGGGCCGCCGGGGATCAGGCTTTGCACAAGGCGAGCGGTATCCCCGAGTGTGGTCACGAGCCCGCCGCCGCCCGACTCCCGGGGAACCGGTTGCAGATAGGCGCCGGGGTAGGGCTTGTCATCGGCCCGCAGCAGGCCGGACTTGGTCGGGTTGGCCAGATCCACGCCCATGTAAAAGGCGGTCAGGCGGTCGCGTTTGGCCGCAGGCACATAGAAATCGGTGTCCACCATGCCCAGCGGGCCAAAGATGCGGCGGGCCAGAAAGGCACTGAAGCGCTCGCCACTGATCACCTCCACCAACCGGCTCAACACGTCGGTCGCAACCGAATACTCCCAGCGGGTTCCCGGCTGGAACGACAGGGGCAGCGGGGCCAGCACGTCCATCATCTCTTCCAGCGTCTGGCCGGGATTGAGCACACCGGCTTGGTTGTAGGCGCCGAACAGCACGGTGCCCGGGTCGAACACCCCGTACGACAAACCCGAGGTATGCGTGAGCAGTTGGCGGATCGTGATCAGTGATCGGGCCGGCTCCGTGTCGCCAATCGTTTTTGCGCCGGGTCGCAGAACCTGGCGATTGGCCAGCGCAGGGATAAACCGCTCCACCGGGTCGTCCAGCTGGAACCGGCCCTCCTCCCACATCAGCAGCACCGCGCAGGACGTGATCAGCTTGGTGTTGGAAAAAGCGCGGAAGATGTGGTCCTCGCGCAGGGGGATGCCAGCCTCCTTGTCGGCATGGCCATAGCAGAAGGTATCGACCACCTCGCGGCCTCGCATCAGCACGGTGGAAACGCAGGGCAGGAATTGCTGGTCCACCTGTGCGCGCATGGCGTGATGGAGGGTTTGGGCTTGGACGCGGGTCATGGAAAGCGGGCTCCCGGAATGTGCTGGCACTATACCCGGCACCCCGTTGCGCAGGCTACGATTTCAGGCACAATTGACGTTTACGTAAACGTAAGGCCAATGCCTTCACCAACTGCCACTTGCAACGAGGAAAACCATGTCCGATGCTATCGTGATTGTCAGCGCCGCCCGCACCCCCATGGGGGCTTTCCAGGGCGATTTCGCTTCCCTTGCCGCCCATGACCTGGGCGGAGCCGCCATCCGGGCGGCGGTGGAGCGCGCCACGCTTAATTCCCGCTTCACGCCCGAGATGGTCAACGAAGTGCTGTTTGGCAACTGCCTGATGGCTGGCCAGGGCCAGGCCCCCGCGCGCCAGGCCGGCTTCAAGGGCGGGCTGCCCAAGAGTGCCGGTGCCGTCACACTCAGCAAGATGTGCGGCTCGGGCATGCGCGCTGCCATGTTCGCGAACGACATGCTGTCTGTTGGCAGCGCCGACGTGGTCGTGGCCGGTGGCATGGAAAGCATGACCAATGCGCCGCACCTGTTGCTCAAGGGCCGCAGCGGCATCCGCATCGGTCATGACCGCATCTATGACCACATGATGCTCGACGGCCTGGAAGACGCCTACGAACCCGGCCGCGCCATGGGCACCTTTGGCGAGGAGTGCGCCGCCAAATACAGCTTCAGCCGTGAAGCCCAGGACAGTTTCGCAGTAGCCAGCGTCCAGCGCGCGCAGGCAGCTATCAAATCAGGAGCGTTTGCCGCTGAAATCACACCCGTCACGGTCAAGGGCCGGGGCGGCGACACGGTGGTTTCCATCGACGAAGGCCCGGGCAAGGCCCGCCTGGACAAGATTGTCAGTCTCAAGCCGGCTTTCAAGAAGGACGGCACCATCACCGCCGCGTCCAGCTCGTCCATCAACGACGGCGCTGCTGCGCTCATCATGATGCGGGCCTCCACCGCCGCCAGCCTGGGCTGCAAGCCCCTGGCGCGCATCGTGAGCCACGCCCTGCATGCGCAGGAGCCCAATTGGTTCACGACAGCCCCTGTGGGTGCCACGCAAAAAGCGCTCGCCAAGGCGGGCTGGAGCGTCAAGGATGTGGACCTGTGGGAGGTCAACGAAGCCTTTGCTGTGGTGCCCATGGCCCTGATGGAAGAGCTCAAGGTCAGCCACGACATCGTCAATGTGAATGGCGGGGCCTGTGCGCTCGGCCACCCGATTGGCGCCAGCGGGGCGCGCATCATGGTCACCCTGATCCACGCCCTTCAGGCCCGCGGCCTCAAGCGGGGTCTGGCCACCCTGTGCATTGGTGGCGGCGAGGGCACGGCGGTCGCGCTCGAGCTGCTGTAAGCCGGTTCCTGCGCCGGCAAGCCCCCACTGACACGGGGGTGTCACCCGCAGCGGGCACAATCGGCGCCATGAAAGTCTTTTGCCTGTGGCGCAGTGCGCTGATGCGTGCTTTTTTTTTGATAGCAAGCTACGCTGGTTCCGCGGGGGTTCTGGCGCAATCAGCTGAGTCAGCGCCGGATGCAATGGGCACCGGCGGTGTGGCGCCGGCCTGGGGCCTGCATGCCCAGAGCACCTACATCTGGCAGACCAAACCAGCCTTCAATGCAGCCTACAGCGGATCCAATTCGCTCCAGCCCTTCAAGGAAAAATCCTATTCCTTCACGGCTACGGGCGACCTGGGCCTGCGCCTGTGGCAAGGCGCCCAGCTGCATTTCAACCCCGAGGCGGCGCAGGGCGTGCCGCTCTCCGATCTGGTAGGAGCCGGGGGCATCAGCAATGGCGAATTGGCCCGCGGCAGCAGCCCTCAGTTGAAGCTCTACCGCGCACGGCTCTTCGTGCAGCAGCGTGTGGACACGGGTGGCGAGATGGAAACCGTCGCGCCCAACTTCAATGAACTCGGTGGCCGAATGGCGGTCAGCCGATGGACCTTTACCGCCGGCAACTTTGCCCTGCTCGACTATTTCGACAACAACCCCTACGCCAAGGATCCCCGTACCCAGTTCATGAACTGGGCCAACCTCACCTATGGCGCCTGGGACTATGCAGCCGACTCCCGCGGCTACACCTGGGGCGGCGTTGCGGAATACCGCGCGGCCAATTGGGCCGTCCGCTATGGCCGCGCCGTGCAGCCGGTTGAGAGCAATGGCAATGTGCTGGACCGCAACCTGCGCCAGCAATATGGCGACCAGCTGGAACTGGAGCGCACCCTGCCATGGGCCCTGCCAGCCGGGCCTCTGCGGGCGCGCGCCCTGCTCTACCGCAACCGCATCAATGCCGGCGGCTATGCCGACGCATTGGCCCTGGCAGCCAGCACCGGGAGCACGCCCGACGTCTCCCTGGTGCGCCGCTACCAGGTGAAAACCGGCTGGGGCCTGACGCTTGAAGCGCCGCTGGGCGATGACGCCGGCTTGTACCTGCGTGCCAGCGGCAACAGCGGCAATCTGGAGGAATACGCCTTCGCAGAAATCGACAAACAGCTGGCGGTGGGCGGGCAGTTCACCGGTGCACGCTGGGGCCGGGGCAGCGACCGCTGGGGCGTGGCCTATGCCGTCAACGCACTATCGGGGAGCCACCGCGACTACCTTGCGGCCGGCGGCGTGGGCTTCTTCCTAGGCGACGGCGCATTGAACTACGGTACCGAACGGGTGCTGGAGACCTATTACAACTGGGCGCTCCCCGATTGCAGCTTGCGCGTGGGCAAGCTGCAATCGGCCCTGAGCCTGGGCTTTCAGTACATCACCAACCCGGGCTACAACCGGGATCGCGGGCCGGTGCAGACCTACACCGTCCGCCTGCACACCGAGTTCTGAGCGGCTGCACGCGCTGGCAGCTTTCGCGCAGCCGGTGTTAAAATCCGGGCTTCCGAGGAGCGTTGCAGCGCCGCCGTCTGGAAAAGACGCGATTGGCGTGAGGCTCGGAGTCCCCATGCAACGACGCTCACCCACGATTCTGTGAGGTGAGCTCCCAAAAGCTCTCCCGGAGCGTGGTTACCCATCAATTATTTGGAGTACCCATGAACGCTGTTCTCAAACCCCTGCACAAAGATTACGCAGTTTTCGACCTGTCCCTGGCCGACTGGGGCCGCAAGGAAATCAACATCGCCGAGACGGAAATGCCCGGCCTGATGGCCATCCGCGAAGAATTCGCCAAAGCGCAGCCGCTCAAGGGTGCGCGCATCACCGGCTCGCTGCACATGACGATCCAGACCGCCGTACTGGTCGAGACCCTGCAAGCCCTGGGTGCGCAGGTGCGCTGGGCTTCCTGCAACATCTTCTCGACGCAAGACCACGCGGCTGCGGCGTTGGCCGCGCAAGGCACACCCGTGTTCGCCCACAAGGGCGAAACCCTGGCCGAATACTGGGACTTCACGCACCGCATCTTCGAGTTCGGCCCCAAAGGCTACAAGACGGAAGGCCCGAACATGATCCTGGACGACGGCGGCGATGCCACGCTGCTGATGCACCTGGGCGCGCGCGCCGAGAAGGACATCAAGCTGCTGGCCAAACCGGGCAGCGAAGAAGAAGTCTGCCTGTTTGCCGCCATCAAGGCCAAGCTCAAGACCGACCCGACCTGGTACAGCCGCCGCCTGAAGAACATCATTGGCGTGACCGAAGAGACCACCACCGGCGTGCTGCGCCTGAACGAAATGAGCGCCAAGGGCACGCTGCAACTGCGCGCAATCAACGTGAACGACTCGGTAACCAAGAGCAAGTTCGACAACCTCTATGGTTGCCGCGAAAGCCTGGTGGACGCCATCAAGCGCGCCACCGACGTGATGATCGCCGGTAAGGTGGCCTGTGTGGCGGGTTATGGCGATGTGGGCAAGGGCAGTGCCCAGGCCCTGCGCGCGCTGTCAGCGCAAGTTTGGGTCACCGAAATCGACCCCATCAATGCCCTGCAAGCCGCCATGGAAGGCTACAAGGTGGTGACCATGGAATACGCCGCCGACAAGGCCGACATCTTCGTGTCGGCCACCGGCAACAAGAACGTCATCACCTACCAGCACATGGACGCGATGAAGGACCAGGCCATCGTCTGCAACATCGGCCACTTTGACAACGAGATCGATGTGGCCTCGCTGGCCAAGTGCAAGTGGGAAGAGATCAAGCCGCAAGTGGACCACGTCATCTTCCCCAAGAAGGGCAAGAAGGCTGAGAAGCGCATCATCCTGCTGGCCAAGGGCCGCCTGGTGAACCTGGGCTGCGGCACCGGCCACCCCAGCTTCGTGATGAGCTCGAGCTTCGCCAACCAGACGATTGCGCAGATCGAACTCTTTACCAAATCCAAGGAATACAAGGTCGGCAAGGTCTATGTTTTGCCCAAGCACCTGGACGAAAAAGTCGCGCGCCTGCACCTGAAGAAGGTCGGCGCGCAACTTTCCGAACTGACGCAGGAGCAGGCGGACTACATTGGCGTGAGCAAGAACGGCCCGTACAAGGCAAGTACCTATCGCTATTGATGCGATATGCGCGCTGACCAACTTCTCGTCCATCGCGGCCAGGCGGCCTCGCGCAGCCAGGCCGCGCGCCTGATTGACGCGGGCGCGCGCTGGCACCGTGCCGGCCTGCCGGGCAGCGACTGGAAGCGCCTTTCCAAAAGCGACGAGCTGCCCGACGACGCGGTGATCGACATCGCAGACGCGGCCGAGGCGCGCTACGTCTCGCGCGGCGGGCTTAAGCTCGAAGGCGCGCTGGCGGCGACGGGCGTGGATGTGCACGGCCTGCGCTGCCTTGATGTGGGCCAATCCACCGGCGGCTTCACCGACTGCCTGCTGCAGCACGGGGCTGCGCATGTGACCGGCATCGACGTCGGCCACGGCCAACTGCACGCGCGCCTGCGCGAGGATGGGCGCGTGCGCTGCATCGAAGGCATCAATGCCCGCGCTGTGGATGCTACGCTTTTCATAGCTGATGATGCTGATTCAGAGGGCCTTGGAGCGGGTTTTGACCTGCTCGTGGCGGACTTGAGCTTTATTTCACTGACCCTGGTGCTGCCCGCCGTGGCGGCCTTGCTCAAGCCTGGCGCGCAGCTGCTGATGCTGGTCAAGCCGCAGTTTGAATTGCAGCCGGGTCAGGTAGGCAAGGGCGGCATCGTGAAAGACCCTACGCTCTATGCCGTGGTCGAAAAGCGCCTGCGCGAATGCTGTGCGGCGCTGAACCTCGACGTCCTCGCCTGGCTGGACAGCCCGATTGAAGGCGGCGACGGCAACCACGAATTCTTCATTCATTCCCGGGCAGCACCATGAGCTTTCCTGTCAGCTTTGAATTTTTCCCACCCAAGACACCCGAGGGCTCGGAGAAGCTGGTCGCCGTGCGCCAGAAGCTCTACGCCCTCCGGCCCCAGTTTTTCAGCGTGACCTATGGTGCCGGCGGCTCCACCCAGGACGGCACCTTGCAGACGGTGCAGGCCATCCAGGCCGACGGCTTTGAGGCTGCGCCGCATTTCTCCTGCATCGGCGCCACGCGGGCCGGCGTGCGCGAGCAATTGGCTGCATTCAATGCGCAAGGCATCCGCCGCATGGTGGCCCTGCGTGGTGACCTGCCCAGCGGCTATGGCGGCTTTGGCGAGTTCCGCTACGCCAGCGAACTGGTCGAATTCATCCGCGCTGAAACCGGCGCACAGTTTCACATTGAGGTGGGTTGCTACCCCGAGACGCACCCCCAGGCCAAATCACCCGAGGCCGACCTACAAGCCTATCTGGCCAAGGTGCGCGCCGGTGCCAGCAGCGCCATCACGCAGTATTTCTTCAACGCCGATGCCTACAGCCGCTTCGTGGAAGACGCGCGCAAGCTCGGCGCCAGCATACCGGTGGTGCCCGGCATCATGCCCATCATCAGTTCGACCCAGCTCCTGCGCTTTTCGGATGCCTGCGGCGCCGAGATCCCGCGCTGGATCCGCCTGCGCCTGCAGGCCTTTGGCGACGACTCAGCCAGCATCAAGGGCTTTGGCCTGGACGTGGTTACCCGTTTGTGCGAACAGCTGCGCGCCGCCGGCGCGCCGGGCCTGCACTTCTACACGATGAACCAGGCTGCGGCGACGACGGAGATTTGCCAGCGGCTGGGGTTGTAGGGCAACCTACTTTTCCGAGTTGCGCGGTAGTGTGCTGACAACAACCTGCTTGCCTTGGTCAATCTTGACCAGGAAGCTTTCCCGGTCAATGTCACCGTTCTTGTCAAATGCGATATCCATCAGGACCCCGGGATTTTGGGCTGCCAGAATCTTCGCACCGTGCAAGGCTTCAGCCAGGGCCTTGGAATCAAACTTGCCGAGTTCCTCGGTGATGGCCTTGACGACATACACGCTGACCCGCGTGCAATCGCTTGGGTGATTTCCTGAGCCGCCCCTGCATCAGCGGCAACCGGAGGGCGAAACACCATCCCTGCCCTTCCAAGGACATTGTCAGACTGATACCAGCCAGGGAAATTGCTGCGGTAGTCAGGATCAGGGCGCCGAAAATTCGCGCGCTACGAAAGCAGGAGATCCACGAAGGCCTGCGCTGGCGGCGCCAGCGAGCGCCCTTGCAAATGCACTACGGCGGTGTGACGCTCTACCGACGGCCGGACCAGCCGCCGTGCTACCAACTGGCCATGGGTACCGTACTGCAGCAGCGAGCCGGGCACCACCGCCACGCCGAGCCCGCTTGCCGCCATTGCCAATGCAGTGGAAAGCAAAGAAACCTCGTGGGCAATCTGCAACTGCACGCCTGCGCTCTGGGCGGCTGCCTCGATGCGACGGCGCACGCCGTAGCCCGACTTGACGGTGACCAAAGGCAGGGTTGCCAGTTGCTTCCAAGTGATGGGGCGGCCAGCCGGGAACCCGGGCGCAGCGGGTGCTGCGGCAATCAGGGTGTCACGCAAGAAAATTTGCTCCCGCAATCCCGGCACCGGTGCCTCCAGCGTGCCGATGCCGAAATCGACCCTCCCAGCCAGCACGGTGTCCAAGAAATTGGTTGGCGCGACATCCTGTACCTCCACACGCACGGCGGGGTGCAGATCAAGGTAGCGGCGCAGCATCGGAGGCAACAGAGTCTGCGCGATGATGGCGGTGGTCGCGATGCCAACTCTGCCACGCCGCGCATGTGCCAGATCGGCCATGCTGGCACCAAGGCCTTCCAGCTCCAACAACGCCCGCTCCACATAGCCAATGGCCTCGGTGGCAGCCTCGGTGCGGTGCAATGATCGGGTGCTGCGGTCGAACAGCTTCACGCCCAGGCGCTCTTCGAACTCCCGCAGCAACACAGTGACGGCGGGCTGGGTGAGCGCGAGGCGCTCGGCTGCAGCCGAGACTTGACCGGTGTGGTACACAGCAGCGAAGGCGCGCAGCTGCCGCACAGAAGGTAATCCACGCATGGATAAGGTTTTTTTATGAATCGTCATGGAAATATCATTATTGCAGTGCAGGGCATTCGCTTCTAATGGCGCCTTTGCCTCACCCGTCAGGACTGCAAGCTCGAGTCCAATCAGAGGTGCGATGCAATCCGGCAGCAAGACAGGCAAGAACCACCAGGAAAATAATGATGGAGACCATATCGTGAACGTGAAACAGATAGCGATCATTGGCGCAGGAATCGGCGGCATGGCCGCGGCTCTGGCGCTGCAACGAAGAGGATTCCAGGTCGCGGTCTACGAGCGGGCCAAGGAAATCCGCGAGATCGGAGCCGGCGTGATCATCACGGCGAATGCACGCCGCGCCTTGCATGACCTTGGCGTCGATGAGGCTTTGGAAGCACAGTCCAGCACCGTCTCAACGTTCCACACCTGCCATTTCGAAACGGGAGCCATCCTGCGCGCAGTCTCAAGTGACGATATCCGGCGCAAAAGCGGCTTGGCCTCGCTGGCGGTACACCGGGCCGATTTGCACAAGTTGCTCATGGAGTCTGTGCTCGCAAACGATCCTGACTGCCTGCATGCGAATTGCGCGTTCGTGGGTCTTGAGCAGGACGAGACGGGTGTGCGGTTCAAATTCGCCAATGGCGCATCCGCGCGGGCAGATGTGCTGGTGGGCGCTGACGGTAACGCATCGGCAGTCCGATCGTTCCTTTTCCCTGAAGAGGCACCGAAGTTCAACGGTCAGATCGCCTTCCGCGCCTTGGTCCCCGACGAATTGGTGCCGGCGAGCGTTCGAAGCCGGGTTTCCGTGATGAGTGCGGGTCCTGGGCGCTATCTGCTTTCTTACCCACTGCGTGGCGGGCGCATCATGAATCTGGTGGGTCTCGTCCAGTCCGACGCCTGGGAAGAGGAGGGGTGGGCGATTCCCGCCACGAACGAGGAGTTCGCCCAGGCGTATTCTGGCTACGAGCCTGATCTCCTTGAGCTGATCCGCAGCATACCGCCGGGCAACTTGTTCAAGTGGGGGCTGCGTGATCGTGAACCGCTGAAGACCTGGACCATTGGCCGCGTCACGATGCTGGGTGATGCCGCCCACCCGATGACGCCCTTTCTCGGCCAGGGGGCCTGCCTGGCCATCGAGGATGCCCTGCTGCTGGGTCGTGCATTTGCAGCATCTGACAGCCCAAGCGAGGCATTGAGGCGGTATGAAGATGCTCGCAGGCCTCGCGGGACTGACGTTCAGCTTGCGTCCCGCGAGGAAGGACTCACCCTTCAGGATCCGAGCAAGAAGCGGCGAACGGCGCAGGATCGCGGTCTGCTGGACTATGACCCCGCCACTGTCCCCGTTTGATGCCCTTGCCCCTTTGAACGCAGACAGCAACACAAGGAGGCTTCACCGTGAATCGACGCCTGGTCCTGACACGCATCGCCGGTGCTGCCACTGCCATGGCCGTCCCATTGCCACTTCTGGCCCAGCCAGAGGGTGCGCTTACCATCGTCGTTCCCTATGCGACAGGTGGCACAACCGACCTCCTTGGCCGCATGCTGGCCAAGGAGATGGCGCCATTGCTCGGTCGCACGATCGTCGTTGACAACAAGGCGGGTGCGGGCAGTGGCTTGGGCGCGTCCTTCGTGGCGCGCGCGCCAGCCGACGGCAACACGCTGGTATTGGCGACGAGCTCGACACTCGCCATCAATCCTTGGCTCTACCAGAAGCTCAGCTACGACCCCGTCAAGGACTTTGCCCCGATTGGAATGATCGGTGCGGTGCCACTGGTTGTGGTGGTGAACGCGGTGAAGCCGGTGAACTCGATTGCCGAACTGATTGCAATATCCAAGGTGAAGCCGACGGACCTGAGCTACGGTTCAGCTGGCAACGGTAGCCCCCAGCACCTGGTCGCGGAACTGTTCAAGGCCGCTACCGGAGCAAACCTCACGCATATTCCCTATAAAGGAACCGGCCCGGCACTGACCGATTTGCTCGGCGGCCAGATCGAGGTGATATTCAGCGACATTGCGCCTGCGTTACCGCACGTGCGCGCGGGGCGCTTGCGGGCGTTGGCCGTGACTTCGGTGCGGCGCCAACCAACGCTCCTGGAGGTACCAACGATTGCGGAATCTGGCGCTCCGGGCACCACCGACTTTCAAGGCGTCGCATGGCAGAGCCTGGTTGCGCCGGCTGGCACACCCACGGAAATTGTTACCAAGTATTCCGAAGCTCTGACCAAGGTGATGAGCCAGAAAGAGTTGCGCGCGCAGTTGGCTGCCGACGGTTTCGAACCTTACACGATGATGCCCAGACAACTTGCGGCCTACATCCGCACCGAGACCGAGCGCTGGGGGAAGGTAATCAAAGCGTCCGGCGCCAAGATCGATTGACCCCTGCGGCAGAATGGATGCCATACATGACTGCGACGCACGACCAGCCCCCCATTTCCGCAGAAACCAGTGCCATGCAACGGCGCTTGCCCTGGCTGGTGGCGGTCGCGTTTTTCATGGAATCGCTGGACACCACGATTCTCAACACCGCAGTCCCTGCCATCGCTGCGGCTCTGCAGGTGGCGCCGCTCAGCATGAAGGCTGTGCTGAGCAGTTACACCTTGAGCGTGGCGGTGTTCGTACCCATCAGCGGCTGGCTGGCGGATCGCTTTGGCACGCGCAGGGTTTTTTTCGCAGCGATTGCCCTGTTCACGCTGGGGTCGCTGACTTGTGGTCTGTCCACCGACATCCATACCCTGGTGGTCTGCCGCGTCCTGCAGGGCCTGGGAGGTGCGATGATGGTGCCGGTTGGCCGGCTGACCATGGTCCGCACCTTTGCCAAGTCCGAATTGCTGCGCGCCATGAGCTTTGTGGCCATCCCCTCATTGATAGGGCCGATGCTCGGACCGGTTGCAGGCGGATTCATCGTGCATTACCTTCACTGGCGCGCAATCTTCTTCGTCAATCTGCCCATCGGGCTTTGGGGAATGTTCATGGTCTGGCGTTACCTGCCGGACTACCGGGTGGCCGACACCGCGCACACCGACCCGCTCGATTGGACCGGCCTTGTCCTGTTCAGTTCGGGCGTGGCGCTGCTGTCCTATGTGCTGGAGGTTTTTGGTGAACACACGCTGAGCGGCCGCGAGATGCTGGCTTTGCTGGGTATCTCGATGGTCTTGCTGGCTGGCTATGGGCGCCACGCGGTGACGACAGCCCGGCCGCTGCTGCGCCTGGTGCTGTTTCGCATCCGGACCTTCCGGGCGGCTGTGGTTGGCAGCTTCGTCACCCGCCTGGGGGCTGGCGGCATGCCTTTTCTGTTGCCGCTGCTTTATCAGGTCGGGATGGGCTACACGCCAGTCCAGGCTGCATTGCTGATTGTTCCGCAGCCGTTTGCGGCAATGGCCCTGAAGATGACGGTACCCCACATCCTCGCGAATTTCGGCTACCGGCGTGTGCTGCTGTGCAATACGCTCCTGATGGGGGCGATGATCATGGCCTTCGCCGCCATCAGTCCAGGGACACCGGTCTGGCAGATCCTGGTACAGGGCTTCCTGTTTGGGTTCTGCTCGTCGCTGCAGTACAGCAGCATGAACACGCTGGTCTACGCCGATGTCAATGACACGGACGCGAGCATGGCAAGCACCATATCGAGCACGATGCAGCAGATGTCATTGAGCTTCGGTGTGGCCACGGCATCCCTGGTGACTGCATTCTTCATCCCCGACCGTTTCCACAGTGACCCGTCGCAGATGATCCACGGGATCCACCTGGCCTTCTTCGCACTCGGGGGCCTGACGATCCTGTCGGCGCTGGTCTTCGCCGGGTTGCGAAGTGACGATGGCGTCAACGTCAGCCGCAAGGACGGCCAGGACGGCACCGCTGCCGCCGCAATCTGACCTGGCATCCGAGTCCGAACAAACTCTGGACTATCCGATCAGGGGAAAGCCAGGCTTGGACCAATGGGACCGAAGAGCCAGGCTCACGCGTTCTGGCAGCAAGGGCAACCTGAAGAAACGCACACCGGTTGCATCGAACAGAGCGTTTGCGATCACCGCACCGGTTGTGGTTATTGCCGGCTCACCACCGCCTTGTGGGACCAGTTCATTGTTGGGAACCAGGACAGCTTGGATGGACGGCACCGATCCGATGCGTGGTATCTGGTATGAATCAAAATTGCGATCGAGGATTTCACCGCCACGGAAACGGAGCTCTTCACTCAAGGTATAGCCAAGACCCATTGCCAGCCCGCCTTCGATCTGCATTTTGGCGCCCTCGGGGTTGATGACGATTCCCATATCCTGTGCGCAGGCCATCCGCAGCACCCTCACCTTGCCCGTGGCTGGTTCCACATCGACCTCGGCCATCGTTGCAACATAGGTTCCGGCGTCAATGACACATGCAAGGCCGTATCCGTGGCCACCAGCACGCGAACCCGGCCTGGCGGCAGCCGTCCAGCCGAATGCGCTGGCGACGGCATCAAGCACCCGGTGCATTCGCCTGTCGCTGGTATTTCCCAACCGGAATGCAAGGGGATCTACGCCCGCAGCGGATGCCATCAAGTCGATCTGGGATTCGATGGCGAAGACATTCATGTTTGCGCCCGGGCCCCGCCAGGCGCCGACCGCGAAGGGGTGTACGCTGGTTCCCGCTTCTTGGTCTCCGTAGGATGGACGCCCCGATGAACGAATGTGCGTGTTGGGCAACTCGTAGCAGGGCGTGGCCGCCCGTTCACCGGCCGCAAAGACGGAGTAATCCCAAAGACCGATTTTTCCTCCCGGATCGAGCGCTGAAGCGATTTTGACCACGCAAGCCGGATCAAAGGTGTCATTGAAGAACTCTTCTTCGCGCGTCCAGGCGACTTGTACGGGCTGCGCGGTGATCTGAGCCAGGCGTGCGGCCTCCATGGCCTGCCCATCGGCGCTCTTGCCCCCGAAACCGCCGCCCAATAGCGGAGTAATGACCCGCACCTGGGACCCATCCAAGCCAAGGGCCTTGGCAATGCGGCCCCGCGTTGGAAACGGCGTCTGGGTCGATGCCCATACCGTCATCCGACCGTCCTTCCATTGGGCCAGGGCCGCGTGGGTTTCGAGCGCGGCGTGCGCGACGTAACCCTTCTGGTAGGTTGACTCCATAAGGCGCTGTGGACTACCCGGAACGGCTGAATTTGCCTCGGCGCGTGCAGCGCCAAGATTGCCCCGGTTGACCAGTTCCTTCGCCACACCGGATTGCAACGCAATATGTGCAAATATGGATTCCGGATCCAGAACAGCGGCTGTACCCGGGGCTGGCAATTGCCACTGTGCGTCGATTGCTGCCAGCGCTCTGGCAGCGGCTTGCGGGTCGGCGTGCAGCACGGCGAGCAGATCGTCACGCTGCACCAGGGTCACGCCTGCCTGGCGCTGTGCAGCCGAGACGTCCGCTTTAAGTAGCACTGCACCGTGCACCGGTGGGCGCAGGATCCGGGCGAAGAGCATGCCCGGCAGGCTCAGGTCAGCCGTGTATTTTGCAGCGCCAGTGACTTTCGGGATCGCATCGAGACGCTGGGCCGAAACACCAATGACGCTGAATTCCTCCGGTGTTCGCAGAGCGGCGTCGCCACTGACAAACCCGGTAATGCGCGCACCTTTGGACAGGCCTGCGAAACTCACGCTACGCTGTGGCTCGCCAACCACGCTGACAATACCTTTATTGACTTGCAGTTTGCTCGCCGGAACGCCCAACTCCCTTGCCGCCAGGCTCGTCAGTACGACCTTTGCCTTGGCCGCGGCCGCGCGCAACGCCTGGCCAAATACGCGGGATGTCATGGATCCAAAGGTCCCCATGTCCCACGGGCAGCGGTCAGTGTCACCCAGAACCATATCGATGGCGGAAAGATCAACGCCCAGTTCCTCGGCCACCATCTGGGCCTGCGAGGTCAATACACCTTGCCCCATTTCGATCTTCCCTGAAAACACCGTCACGCGACCCGTTTCGGCGATAGCCAGATAGGCGTTGAAGTCCTCAGGGTACAGGCGCTGGCCTTGCTGCGCCAGAGCTGCAGTGGGTCCGCCAGTTACCAACACCACAATACCGCCACCAACGCGCTCAAAAAAACTGCGACGGTCCAGGCCAAGCGAGCTTTTCATGGGTTGGATGCCGAGTTCAGTGCCACAGCCTCGATCGCATTGACAATGCGCTGGTGGGCTCCGCACCGGCACAAGTTATGCGCCATGTGCGATTCGATGGCCACACGGGCTGGTTTGGGGTTGTCGCGCAGGAATGCGGCCGCTGTCATCAGCATGCCTGATGTGCAATAGCCACACTGGAAAGCGCCATGGTCAATGAAAGCTTGTTGCAATGGGTGGAGTGGGCTGCCTGTTCCATCATTCGCACCGGTACCGTTGCCTGCCTTTGCTGGAGCCAGACCTTCAATCGTGACAAGCTCTTTGCCTTCAAGGCTGCTCAACCGGACTTTGCAGGATCGCACTGCGCTGCCAGCCACCATGACGGTACAAGCGCCGCAAATGCCTTCCCCACAACCATACTTGGTCCCTGTCAGTGCCAGGTCTGTGCGCAACACCCACAGCAGGAGACGGTCATCATCCGTATCCACGCTGACCGCTTTGCCATTGAGTCGAAAGCCGATCTTTCGCTTCATGGGGCGAGCGGGTCGTAACCGTTCTTGGCGCCGATCTCACCCGAGTCGGTTATGCGCGCAACCAGAACAATATACCAACGGATTTCGTTATTCTGGGCAAGACTGCGTTGCAAGCAACGCTGGGTTGGAACGGGAAGCAAGGTCATGCTCAAATCTATGCGTGCAGGATGCATGCAATCTGTTCGTTACCGAACTCCGTATGTCTAACTCAGGCTAGTGTCGATCCAAAATGGGGGAGACCTCGTGGATGTTGCGCGCTTCATCTGATGTGGATCAAACAGTTCGCCGCTTGTGACTTGGCATCTGGATCCGAATGGCGCTGACAGGACTCAATCGAGATTGAGCCTTGATTTCTCGGCCAGTTCCCTCCACCGCCGCGTATCGCGGACCACAAAGTCCTGGATTTCCTTCGGGCTCCCTTTGCCGGCAATCGAACCGCTGGCCGTCAGTGCCAGTTTTATGTCGGCAGACGCCGCAATCTCATTGATCCACTGGTTCAGTTGTGCCACGCGGTCAGCCGGCAGGCCCACGGGCGCATCAACCATGTACCACTGGGTTGACTCATAGTCCTTGAGCCCAGCCTCCTGCATGGTCGGAACATTCGGAAGGCTGTCGATGCGGTACCTCGTTGTCACGGCGTAGGCCTTGAGCTTGCCGGACTGGATATGTGGCAGGACGGGCGTTACGCCCAGCATGGCCAGCGCACCTGACCACCCACCACGTCGGTCACCGCCTGGCCCCAGCCGTTGTAGGGGACATGGGCCATTGCCGTGCCGGAAACAACGTTGAAAAGCTCGCCGGCCGCATGCTGCGAAGTTCTGTTGCCCGAGCTGGCGTAAGTCCAGCTTTTGGGGTCCTTGCGCATGGCCGCGACCAGTTCGGCAACCGTCGACGGAGCATTGGATGCAGGGCCAACCAATACCATCGGCCCCTGCGCCAGCCAAGCCACGGCCAGCAATTCCTTTCTGATCTCCGGTGCATGTTGGGCGAATAGAATGGGGCCTGGAACGGTTACCTGGGTATATCCATCCGGCGCCGCCTTAGCCGCAAGCCGCAAGCTGCAGGCCGATCGCGCCGGATGCGCCCGGGCGGTTGTCCACAATCAC
>Ga0007834_1000093_pt1 | contig 32695 bp, 28 predicted proteins | sample CryBogCBE06Nov07_FD_71233 | JGI IMG/M metagenome (GOLD analysis project Ga0007834, IMG submission 71233) | Freshwater microbial communities from Crystal Bog, Wisconsin, USA - CBE06Nov07 | ecosystem: Environmental > Aquatic > Freshwater > Lake | place: Crystal Bog, Wisconsin, USA | collected...
GCCCGCATAGCTGACCACCACATGCGGACTGAGCAGGCGCTGCTCCAGGATGGTTTCGCGGACCTTGGCCAGCATGGCCTCGCGGGCGCGCTCCAGGCCCGTGCGGTGCGCCACGATTTTTTCGGACTCATGTCGGATTGACAGCACCGGGATGCGATTGAACACACGCGCCGCGAGCCGCGCCAGGGGCTTCATGCGGCTGTCGATCAGGTTAGCCGCGCGGGCGCGGATGTACTCCAGGCTGGCCGGCACGAACAGGGTCCGGGTGTTGCGCGTATTGCGCTGGGCACGGCGCACCAGGCTCAGCGCGCTCAGCCCGCGGTCGCGCTGCTCCAGTAGGTCGATCAGCTGCGCACCGTAGCCGGACAGCACATTGGTGCTGTCGACCAGGCGGATGCGCCCCGATTGCGCCTGCCATTGCGGGTCTTCGTTCAAAGCCTCCAGCGCCCGGCTCAGTTTGCCCACCAGCAGGGCGCGCCGGCTGCTCACGTGCAGGGCAATCATGCGCGGCCCGGGTGAGCGGATGTGGTTTTTCAGGATGTCGGCAAGCTCGTCCTGCGTGAGTGATTCGGCCACGCCAAAGCCCGGGCCCGCTGCCTGCAGCCGGGTCATCCAGTCGGCAAATTCCTGGCCGCTGCGGCGGTCGAGGTACTCGCTGTCCGGGAACTTCAACCGGAATGGGAGCAGGACGAGCCCCGCCGTGGCGAGGGTGGCATCGGGGACGTCGCAGGTGGAATCCACCATTACAACCGGATCATTCATTTATTATGTTTTTTCTTCTCATTTCGTGCAGTTTCAGGTATCCCGGCAAGCATGTGAAGTCTCCCGTTACAAATATTGTGCGCAAATGTGTACAAGTTCCTTGCCGTGGTGCGCGGGCCACACATGCGGGTGAATTGGGTGGGCCACGGCGGCGGTTCTGCAATCTGCCTACACTTGTCGCCATGCTGACCCTGTCTGTGCTTGATCAATCGGTAGCCTGCGCGGGCCGGCCGCAAAACGAATCCATCTCCAACACCCTCGCCCTGGCCCAGCGCTGCGACGCCTGGGGTTACCACCGCTTCTGGGTCAGCGAGCACCACAGCCACCCCACGATTGTCGGAACGGCCCCCGAGGTGCTGATGGCGGCCATCGCCGCGCGGACACAGCGCATCCGAATCGGCAGCGCCGGCGTGATGCTGCCGCACTATGCGTCGCTCAAGGTGGCCGAGCAGTTCCGCGTGCTCGATGCCCTGGCGCCGGGCCGCATCGACCTGGGCGTGGGCAGGGCACCGGGCAGCGATCGGCGTACCTCGATCCTGCTCAACCCCGATCCGCGGGCGTCCGATAACTTTGCCCAGGCTGTGCTGGAACTGCAAGCCTGGGTGGGCGAGGGCGTCAGCACCGAAGGCATGCCAGCCGGCCACCCGGGCCATGGAGTGCACGCCTATCCCCTGGGCACGACGGCCCCCACACTATGGATGCTGGGCAGCTCGGATTTCGGGGCGCGCCTGGCTGCCCAGATCGGCCTGCCCTATGCATTTGCCTATTTCATTACCGATGGCGAAGGAACCGACGCGGCGCTCAGCCTGTACCGGCAGTTGTACCGGCCCAATGCCCAGCACCCCACGCCGCACCCCCTGCTGTGCGTCTGGGCCTTGGCAGCCGATACCGAGCAGGAAGCCCGGCGCCAGTTTCAAAGCCGCGCCCGCATGCGCATGGACCGCAATCTCGGCCGCTTGGGCCCCTTGCCGGCCCCCGAGGACGCCGAACGCGACTGGAGCGAGCCTGAGCGTGCCGCACTGATTGCCATGCGACACAACGCGCTGGTTGGCAGTGCGCCCCAAGTCGCAGAAAAGTTGCGAGCGCTCGCAGCGCTGCATGGTGTCGAGGAACTGGCCATCATCACCTGGACGCACGACCCGGCCGTCCAGGCCCGCTCCTACGAGCTGCTGGCGCAGGAGTTCCAACTGCAGCCAGCCTAGCGGGTGAGAAAATGCGGCATCACAACAGGAGACCTCCGTGCCCAGCCCCAGCGCCAACGCTTTCCCCACCGCCATTGCCGGCAGCCTGCCCAAGCCCGCATGGCTTTCTGAAACGCAGAAACTATGGCCCCAGTGGAAGCAGGAGGGCGCCGACCTGGCCCAGGCCAAGCTTGATGCCACACTGCTGTGGATCAAGGCCCAGGAAGATGCGGGTCTCTCAACAATAGGCGACGGAGAGCAGTCGCGCCAGCACTTCGTGCATGGATTTTTGGAGCAGGTTGCCGGCATCGATTTCGAGCACAAGGTCACCATGGGCATCCGCAACAACCGCTACGACGCCCAGGTACCCCAGGTGGTTGCACCCCTGACGCTCAAGGGCCGCGTCCACAGCACCGAAGCGCGCTTCCTGCGCGCGCACACGGACCGAAAGATCAAGTTCACCCTGCCTGGCCCTATGACCATCGTCGATACCGTGGCCGATCGCTTCTATGGCGACCGGGTCAAGATGGCCTTTGCCTTTGCCGAGCTGCTCAATCAGGAGGCGCTGGCCCTACAGGCCGAGGGCGTGGACATCATCCAGTTCGACGAGCCCGCCTTCAACGTCTACATGCAGGATGCCGCCGATTGGGGCGTCAAGGCCCTCGAGCGCGCCGCCCATGGCCTGACCTGCACCACCGCCGTCCACATTTGCTATGGCTACGGCATCAAGGCCAACAACGACTGGAAGGAAACCCTGGGTGGCCAGTGGCGCCAGTACGCCGACGTGTTTCCGGCCTTGGCCAGAAGCAGCATCCATCAGGTCAGCCTGGAGTGCTACCACTCGCATGTTCCGCCCGAACTGATGCAATTGCTGGAGGGCAAGGACGTGATGGTGGGCGTCATCGACGTGGCGAGCGATGTGATTGAAACCGCCGAAGAAATAGCCGAAACCATCGGCCGGGCGTTGCAATTCGTGCCGAAGAACCGGCTGATTGCCTGCACCAACTGCGGCCTGGCCCCCATGAGCCGCGAAGTCGCCGAGAAAAAACTCGATGCCCTGGCCCAAGGCGCAGCACTTGCAAGGAGCCGCTATGCCTGAGCACCACCATTCCCCCACCGACTGGAAGCACGACGGCGTGCGCGTGGTCCCGGGCGACCAGCTCGACGGCAATGTGCCCTCCACGCCGGGCATGGACCGCAAGGCCGCCATCACCTTTGCCCGCGTCGGTGCGCAAAAGCTCTGGGCCGGCACCGTGCACATCCACCCCGACGCCAAGACCGGCGCGCACCACCACGGCCCCCTGGAGAGCGTGATCTATGTGGTCAAGGGCCGCGCGCGGATGCGCTGGGGCGAGAAGCTCGAATTCACCGCCGAGGCCGGCCCCGGCGATTTCATCTATGTGCCGCCCTATGTGCCGCATCAGGAAATCAATGCCAGCCCGACCGAGGTGCTCGAATGCGTGCTCTGCCGCAGCGATGGCCAGGCGGTGGCAGTGAACCTCGATATTGCACCCATCGAAAAACCCGAGACGGTACTCTGGATTGATCCCACCCACCCGCAAGGAGGTGTCTGATGTTGCACGAAGCCTTTACCCCCACCGGCAAGCTGCGCGCTTCCATCAATCTGGGCAACCCCATCCTCGCCAATCGCAGGGAGAATGGGGAGGTCTTCGGTGTCTCCATTGACCTGGCCCGCGAGTTGGCCACGCGCCTGGGCGCCGAGCTGGAACTGGTGGTGGTCGATGGGGCCGCCAAGTCGGTGGACGCCGTGCGTAGCGGCCGTGCCGACATCGGCTTCTTTGCGATTGACCCGGCGCGCAGCGATGGCATCCAGTTCACACCGCCCTACGTGATGATCGAAGGCAGCTACCTCGTGCGCCAGGATTCGCCCCTGCATGCCAACGAGGAGGTGGACCGCGCCGGCCAGCGCATCGCAGTTGGTGGCGGCAGCGCCTATGACCTCTATCTGAGCCGCAACATCAAGGTGGCCCAGCTGGTACGCGTGGCCACCTCGCAGGCGGTGGTGCCGGCCTTGCTGGAACAGAACCTCGAAGTGGCAGCTGGCGTGCGCCAGCAGCTCGAATCGGACGCCCAGCGCCTGACGGGGCTGCGCCTGCTGCCCGGCCGCTTCATGGCGATCTACCAGGCCATGGGCCTGCCTTCGGACCGACCGCCCGAGGCGCACAGCTACCTCAAGGACTATGTCGAGGAAATGAAGGCCTCGGGCTTTGTGGCCGCGGCGCTGGTGCGCCATGGCATCAAGGGCGCGCTGGTGGCACCACCCGGCATGCCATGACGCCAAGCTTTTTCTGGCACGACTACGAAACCTTTGGTATCGTCCCGCGGCGCGACCGGCCCGCGCAGTTTGCCGGTATCCGCACCGATGCGCAGCTCAAAGAAATCGGCGAGCCGCTCATGCTGTATTGCAAGCCGGCACCTGACTACTTGCCCGACCCGGAGTCCTGCTTGCTTACCGGCATCACGCCGCAACTGTGCCTACAGCGCGGAGTGGCCGAGCCGGAGTTTGCGGCGCAGATCGAGCGCGCGCTGTCCGAGCCCGGCACCATCGGCGTAGGCTACAACACCATCCGCTTTGACGACGAAGTCACGCGCCATCTGTTCTGGCGCAATCTGATCGACCCCTATGCCCGCGAGTGGCAAAACGAATGCGGTCGCTGGGATCTGCTGGATGTGGTGCGCCTGACTTGGGCCCTGCGCCCCGAGGGCATTGAATGGCCAAAGAAGGAAGTTGACCGCCCCAGCTTCAAGCTCGAAGACCTGGCACGCGCCAACGGCCTGCTGCACGAGGCTGCGCATGATGCGCTGTCGGATGTGCGCGCTACGATCGCGCTGGCGCGCCTGATCCGCGAGAAGCAGCCCAAGCTGTTCGAGTTTGCTTTCGCCCTGCACAAGAAAGACCGCGTCATGCAGGAGCTGGGTCTGCCCGCGTCGCGCGAATTGGCCAAGCCCTTTTTGCATGTGTCGGGCATGTTCGCGCCCGAGCGAGGCTGCATGGCCCTGATGTGGCCGCTAGCCAGTCACCCCGCCAACAAGAACGAGATTCTCGCCTGGGACCTAGCTTTCGACCCCGTCGAGCTGCGCGATATCGACGCCGCCACACTGCGCCAGCGCCTGTTCAGCCGCAGTGCAGATTTGCCCGAAGGCATGACGCGCCTGCCGGTCAAGGGCGTGCACCTCAACAAGTCGCCCATGGTGGTGGGGAATCTCAAAACGCTTACGCCCGCCATGCAGCAGCGCTGGGGCATCGACATGGACGCCGCCATGCGCCACGCCGCCATTGCCCGCGACCTGCCGGACATGAGCGCGATCTGGGCCGAGGTCTACAAGCGCCCCGCCGAAGAGGCGCCCGATGTGGATGAAGACCTTTATGGCGGCTTCATCGGCAATGCAGACCGCCGCCGCCTGAACCAGTTGCGCGCGCTCGGACCGGCCGAACTGGCCCATGCGCGCAGCGGTTTTGACGATGGCCGGCTGGAAGAAATTTTCTTCCGTTACCGCGCGCGCAACTGGCCCGAAAGCCTGGCTCCGGAAGACGCGGAGCGCTGGGAAGAACACCGCGCGCTTCGCCTGCTCGAAGGCGACAGCGGTGGGCGCAACCTCGACCACTACTTTGCGAGGATCGAGGCGCTCTCCGCCGGCGCAGACTTGCGCGTCAAGGGCATTCTGGAAGCGCTTTACCTGTATGGCGAAGCGATAGCGCCCGCGGGCTGAGCCAAGCGGCGGGCCCAAGCGCGCGCGAATGTCCGTCAGTCCTTGGCGACCTGCAGCACCAGCTTGCCGAAGTTCTCGCCCTTGAAAAGCTTGAGCAGGGTCTCGGGGAAGGTCTCCAGGCCAACGACCACGTCCTCCTTGCTCTTCATGCGGCCGTCTTTCAGGTAGCCGGCCATTTCGGCAACGGCCAGGTGGTAGCGGTCCGCATAGTCGAACACCACGATGCCTTCCATGCGTGCGCGGTTGACCAGCAGGCTGAGGTAGTTCTTGGGCCCCTGGATGGCCGTGGTGTTGTTGTACTGGCTGATGGCGCCGCAGATGATGATGCGGGCCTTGCGGTTGATTTTGGCCAGCACGTCATCGAGGATGTCCCCGCCCACGTTGTCGAAGTAGATGTCCACGCCGCCAGGGCAATGCTCCTTGAGGCCCGCGCGCACCGCACCGGGGCCCGCCTTGTAGTCGATGCAGGCGTCAAAGCCGAGTTCCTTCACCACCCACTCGCACTTGGCTACGCCACCGGCAATGCCCACCACGCGGCAACCCTTGATCTTGGCCAACTGGCCCACGGTCTGGCCGACCGCTCCTGCAGCGCCAGAAACCACCACCGTCTCGCCTGGCTTGGGCTGGCCCACATCCATCAGGCCAAAATAGCCCGTCATGCCCGGCATGCCCAGCACGTTGAGCCACTGTGTGATGCTGCCCATGCGCAGGTCGATCTTGACGATACCGCTCTGCTTCATGCCCGCTTCGGGGATCAAGCAATACTCCTGCACGCCAAGGCCCGCATTGACGGTGTCGCCTACGGCGAACTTCGGGTTCTTTGACACAATCACCTTGCCGATGCCGCCCGCGCGCATCACCTCGCCGATGCCCACGGGCGGAATGTAGCTCTTGCCTTCGTTCATCCAGCCGCGCATGGCCGGGTCCAGCGAGAGCGCCAGCGCCTTGACCAGCACGCCGCCATCGGCCGGTTCGGCTACTGGCTCGTTGGTGAAGCTCCAGCACTCGCGGCCGGGTGTGCCCACGGGTCGCTGGGCCAGGCGGATCTGGTGGTTGGTCAGGGCGGTGAGGGTACTCATTGCGGTCTCCGGTTGAATGGCAAAGCGCGATGGTAGCGCTGCACCCAGGGCGCGTCGGTTGCCCAGGTGACAGAGGCGCAGGGTGGGTGCTTTATGCTGGAGGCCATTTGCGCCCCTGCGCCAGGAGATACCGATGCCAAGCACTGCAAGCAAGCCCCAGACCGCCCTGATCACCGGAGCATCGTCCGGCATTGGCGAGGCGCTGGCCGCCTGCTTTGCGGCCGATGGCTACGACCTTGTCCTCGTGGCCCGCAGCGCCGACAAGCTGAAGGTCCTGGCTGGGCAACTCTCATCCGAATACGGCATCAAGGCCTGGGCCGAGCCTGCCGACCTGGCGGAGAGCGGCGCGGCAGCGGCCCTGCTGGCGCGACTCAAGCGCAAGCGACGCAGCGTGGATGTGCTTGTCAACAACGCAGGCGTGCTGGAGTCTGGCGGCTTCTTTGGCATTGCGCAGGCCAAGCACCAGCAGATCATCGACCTCAACATCTCGGGCCTCACGGCCATGCTGCATGCCTTTGTCCCGCCGATGCTGGCGCGCGGGCAGGGGCGGGTGATGAACCTGGCTTCCATTGCGGCCTTTCAGCCGATTCCGTCTTTGGCCAGTTATGCCGCGAGCAAGGCCTATGTGCTCTCGCTCAGCGAATCGCTGGCCGAAGAGCTGCGTGGCACGGGCGTGACGGTCACCGCCGTATGCCCCGGCATCACGGCCACCAGCATGCTCGCCAGTGCCAAGGAGTCCAACGACAAGCTCAGCCAGTTACCCGGTTTCCTGGTAGGCGATGTGCAGGACGTGGCTCGCCAGGCCTACAAGGCCTGCGTGAAAGGCCGGACGATCTGTGTCCCCGGCGCCATCAACCAAGCTACCGTGCTGGCCAGCCGCAGCAGCCCGAAATGGCTGGTGCGGGCAGTGGGCGGGGTGCTGGGGCGGCAGGCTTTGTAGTGCCAGGCAATGGGCAGCCACAGACTCCCGGCGCGAAGCTACACTGCAAACCAGTCAAGCAGCCATTCCGAACGCCAAGGCCCCGGCAGCGAGTGACCCCAGGAGTTGCCGCCTGACCACAAAAATGCAAAAAAACCTGCCGAAGCCCATATAAAACGGGCATAGCCAGCTACGAAAAACATAGCGGATCACACGCACAAGGAGTCCAGATGTCAGCCAGCCAACGCGAGTTTGATGTGGTGCTCTACGGGGCCACTGGCTTTGTGGGCAAGCAGACGGTGGCCTATTTCGCCCAGCACGCCCGTGGCCTGCGCTGGGCGCTGGCCGGGCGCAATGAGGCCAAGTTGTGCGCGGTGCAGGCGGCCTGCGGGGCGGGCGCTGCCGGGGCCGGGCTCATCGTGGCTGACGCGCAGGACGCGGCGGCACTGGGCGCGCTCGCAGCACGCACGCGCGTGGTGCTCAGCACGGCCGGGCCCTTCGCGCTGTTTGGCGGCCCGCTGGTGGCGGCCTGCGTGCAGCAGAAAACGCATTACGTGGACATCACGGGCGAGACGCCCTGGGTGCGCGGCCTGATCGACCTGCACCACGCCCAGGCTGCGGCCAGCGGCACGCGCATCATTCCCGGTTGCGGCTTTGACTCGGTGCCCTCGGACCTCGGCGCCTGGCTTGCTGCCGACGCGCTCTGGCAGGCCTTTGACGAGCCCTGCGTGAGCGTCAAAGCCAGCTTCTCAATGCGTGGCGGGCTCAATGGCGGCACGCTGGCATCGGCCCTGAACATGATGGATACCGGCCAGGCCAAGGCCCTGGCCCAGCCCTTTTTGCTCAACCCGCCGGGCACGCTGCCCGCCAACGCGGCGCAGCAAACCGACCCGATTGCGCCCCACAAGGATGCCGATTTCGGCGCCTGGCTGGGCCCGTTTGTGATGGGGCCGATCAACACGCGCGTCGTGCGGCGAAGTGCGGCCCTGCTGCGCGCATCCGGCGTCGAGGCCTACGACAAAAAATTCGCCTACCAGGAATACTTGCGCTTTGGCAAGGGCGCAGCGGCTGCGCTCACGGCGGCGTCCTTCAGCTTTGGCATGCAATCGGGTCAGCTGGCGATGCAGCTGGCGCCGGTGCGCCGCTTGGCCCGCGCCATGGTGCCCGGCCCGGGGTCGGGACCGAGCGAGCGTGCCATGGACGGCGGCTCGTTCCGCTGCGCTCTCATCGGCCGCACGGCCAGCGGCAAGCTGGCTCGCGTCACGCTTGCCGACCAGGGCGACCCGGGCAACCGCGCCACCACCAGGATGCTCTGCGAGTCCGCGCTCACCCTGGTCCACAGTGCGGGTGACTTGCCCGGTGGCGCCACGCGGGGCGGCTTGCTCACGCCGGCCAGTGGCTTGGGCGACGCCCTGGCCGCCCGCCTGCGTGCAGCGGGCATGCAGATTGACGTGACGACGGAGGCTTGAAGAACATGCATTGCCAAAATGATCAAACCAACTGGACGCGCCGGCATGCCCTGGCCGCTGCCGCGGTGCTGCTGACCGGCGGGGCCCGGGCACAGGGCGCGGGCGGCAAGCCCCTGCGCATCATCGTGCCCTTCACGCCCGGCGGCACAACCGATATCGTCGCGCGACTGGTGTCGGTGGAGCTGCATGATCAGCTTGGCCAGAGCGTGATCGTGGAGAACAAGCCCGGCGCCGGCACGGTGATCGGCGTGGACGCCGCTGCCAAGGCCGCGCCGGACGGCAACACCCTGGTGAGCGTGGCCAACAGTTTCGCGGTGAACCACACCCTGATCAAGAAGCTGCCCTACGACAGCTTCCGCGACCTGCGGCCTGTGGCACTGATGGGCTTGTCGGAGCATGTGCTGTGCGTGAACCCGGCCATCAAGGCGCGCAACCTCAAGGAACTCGCCGCGCTCTCCAAGGTGGAGAAGCTCAGCTATGGTTCGTTTGGCAACGGCACCTCGCCCCAGCTGGCCAGCGAGTTGTTGCGCATGATGGCTGGCGTGCAGGCCGTGCATGTGCCCTACAAGGGCCAGGCCCCGGCGCTCAACGACCTGCTGGGCGGGCAGATCAGCATGATGTTTGGCAACTGGCCCGAGTTCGCACCCCAAGTGCGGGCGGGCAAGCTGGTGGCGATTGGCATGGCCACGGCCAAACGCTCGGTCTATGTGCCCGATGTGCCCACCCTGGCCGAGCAGGGCACCCTGATCGAGTCCAACTCCTGGAGCGGCCTGCTCGCCCCGGCCGCCACGCCCGATGCGGTGGTCGACAAGCTCAACGCAGAGGTCAACAAGGCACTGGTCGCCCCCTTGGTGAAAGACGCCTTTGCCAAGGGCGGCATCGTCTCGATGGCGGGCACGCCGGCGCAGTTTGCAGCCTTCCTGCGCGCCGAGGTCGCCAAATACGCCAGGATCATTGAAGAGGCGAAGATCACGCCGGACGCCTGAACGCCCGTCGCCCCAATCAGATTTCAAGGTTGTCGATCAGGCGGGTGTTGCCCAGGCGCGCAGCGCCTAGCACGACCAGGGCATCGCCGGGTGTGGGTAGGGCCAGGTCCGCGCGGCGGCGCACGGTCAGGTAGTCTGGCTTCCAGTCCTTGTGGGTCATAGCCCTCATGGAACCGGTTTCGATAGCTATCAAATTAGTAGCATTCAGCGCAGGGCCCAGGCTCAGGGCCTGGGCGCCCAGGCTGCGCAAGGCCTCGCTCAGCTGCAAGGCCTGGGCGCGCTCTTCGGCGGAGAGGTAGCCATTGCGCGAGCTCAGCGCCAGGCCGTCCGGGGCGCGGCAAGTCTCGCCGGGCACGATCTCGATGGGCAGGGCAAACTGGCGCACCATGTGGCGGATCACCATGAGTTGCTGGTAGTCCTTCTTGCCGAACACGGCCACGCCCCCCGCCGTTGCGCCGAACACGCAACTGAAGAGTTTCATCACCACCGTGCTCACGCCTACAAAAAACCCGGGCCGGAATTGCCCCTCCAGAATGTCGGCCAGTTCGGGCGGCGGGTGCACTTTGGCGGTTTGAGGCTCGGGGTAGAGGTCGGCCTCGCGCGGGGCGAAAAGCACGTCGCAGCCAGCGGCCTCCAGCGCCGCGCAATCGGACTCCCAGGTGCGCGGGTAGCTGTCAAAGTCCTCATGCGGCAGGAACTGCAGGCGGTTGACAAAGATGCTCGCCACCGTCACGTCGCCCAGCGGCTTGGCCTGGCGCACCAGGGCGATGTGGCCCTCGTGGAGGTTGCCCATCGTGGGCACAAAGGCGGGCTTTTTGAACGCGCCGAGGTGGGCGCGCAATTCGCCGATGCTGTGGAAGATTTTCATGGTGTTTTCGGGCTTACCAAGCGTGCAAGGTGTCGTCGGGGAAGCTGCCGTCCTTGACGGCGCGCACATAGGCCTCAAAGGCGCCCTGAACCGAACGCGCTTCCTCCATGAAGTTGCGTACGAACTTGGGGTTCTTGCCCAGGTTCACGCCCAGCATGTCGTGCAGTACCAGCACCTGGCCGGCCGTGCCCGTGCCTGCACCAATGCCGATGGTGTGGCAATGCTTCAGATTCTGCGTGAGTTCGGCCGAGAGGGCGGCGGGCACCATCTCCAGCACCAGCATGGCCGCGCCGGCGTCCTGCAACTCGTGGGCGTGGCGCTTGAGCGTGCCAGCCGCCTCGTCGCCCCGGCCTTGCACGCGGTAGCCGCCCAGGGCGTGCACGGTCTGCGGCGTCAGGCCCAGATGCGCGCACACCGGAATGCCGCGCTCAACGAGGAAGCGCACGGTCTCGGCTGTCCAGCCGCCGCCCTCGAGCTTGACCATATGAGCCCCGGCCTGCATTAGCACGCTGGCGCTGCGCAGGGCCTGCTCGTGGCTCTCGTGGTAGCTGCCAAAGGGCAAATCGCCGATCAGCCAGGCCGTGCCCTGCGTGCGCAGCAGGCCGCGCGAGACCGATTCGACGTGGTAGCGCATTGTCTCCAGGCTTACGCCCACCGTGCTGGCCAGGCCCTGGCAGACCATGCCCAGGGAATCACCCACCAGGATGCATTCCACGCCCGCCGCATCGGCCACGGCGGCAAAGGTGGCGTCGTAGGCCGTGAGCATGGTGATTTTTTCGCCGCGCGCGCGCAGCTCAGCCAGGCGCGGCAGGGATACCGGCTTGCGCTTGGCAATGCGCGGTTCGGTGGGGGTGAGCTTGCCACTGCCATAGACGGCAGCCAGGGCAGGGGATGGATCGGCTGAAATGGGTGATGGCATGAAGGGTCCCGGAAAGGTGGCGGGAGTCTAGCCGGATTCGGCCTTCCGTCCGGGCACGAGGCCGGATCGGCCGCAAGGGTGATAATCCCTATTAATCGCACGACCGTGCATAATTTGAAAGCGACCATGGAAGCCAAAACAGCCAAGAGCGAAATGACGCGCGCAGCGATTGTCGATGCGGCGCTGGATATCGCCGCGAGCCATGGCATGCGGGCGCTGTCCATGCAGGCCGTGGCGGATCGGCTGCATATTTCCAAGAGTGGCGTGTTTTCGCGCTCGGGCTCGCTCGAGGCCTTGCAGCAGGCCGTGCTGGACGAATACGGCCGGCGCTTCGTGGCACGGATTTTTGCGCCAGCCATGCAAAAAGCCAAGGGGCTGGAGCGCCTGAACGAAATGGTGCGGCGATGGCTGGAGCAGATATGCCATCAAAGCGGCATTGGCGGCTCGCTCTATGAGGCCACGGCCTTCAGCATTGACCCGGTCGAACAGACGTTGCACGACTCGCTGGCGGGGCGCGTGCGGGACTGGCGCAGCGCGGTGCGCCGGACCATTGTGCAGGCCGTATCGCAGTGCGAACTGCGGGCCGGCCTGGATCCGGACCAGTTTAACTACGAACTGCACTGCCTTTTTATTGGAGCGCTATACGAGGCCAATTTCCTCAAGGACCCCAAGACCGAAGAGCGTGCGATGCTGGCCTACCGGCGCCTGCTTGAAGGCTACCGGCCGTAGCCTGGACAGGCCCTAGAGTTCCAGATCAAGCCCGCTGTCTGCCAATCGGGCAGGGGGGTGGGCAAAGCGCTCCTGCACTTCCAGGGCAAACCATTCATAGACCCACTGGCGCATCCGGGATTGCAGGCCCGCTCCATCGGCTGCGCCGCGCTCCTGTAGCTTCAGCTTGGCCTGCGTCGCAACGCGGGGCGTTGCATCATCGACCACCCAATCCAGAAAGCGCGGTGAAACCGTGAGCGGGCTGCTGGCAATCAGGCTGGCCACGATGTCGTCCAGTGCTTCAACTGCCAGCACGACGGCGCGTTCCATCGGGTCGGTAACAACCTGGATGGCGTGAGCTGGGGCTGGGTGCGATGGGCGCGACTCCAGCGCAATACGTTGGCGTTTCATCGTGTACTCTTCGGGGGCAAAGCACGACAAAAGGCCACGCTTCGGGGAATGAATGGCGCGACTGTAGATTTTTTGTCTAGACCGAGATACCTAAAAAAGCACAGTCGTGCTAAATCGGCGTCGCGGTGTGCGCTTTTTCACACTGGCAGGTCGGCGAAGGGCTCAGCTGGGGGTGTAGGCCAGGCGCACATAGATGGGCGCAAAGGCCTCGGCCTGGGTGATCTCGATCAAGGTTTCCTTGGCCAGTTCGAGCATGGCGATGAAGGTCACCACCAGCACCTGGGTGCCCTTGCCGGCGTCGAACAGGTCTTCAAATTCGACGAACTTGCGCCCTTGCAGACGGCGGAGCACGATGCTCATGTGCTCGCGCACGGACAGCTCCTCTCGGCTGATCTTGTGGTGTTGCACCAGCTTGGCGCGCTTGAGGATGCTGGCCCATGCCTCCTGCAGGTCGACCACATGCACATCGGGGAAGCGCGGCTGCAGGCTCTGCTCGATATAGACCTGGCCGCGCAGGACGTCGCGGCCCAACTGGGGCATTTCGTTGAGCTTGAAGGCCGCCAGTTTCATCTGCTCGTATTCGAGCAGGCGGCGCACTAGTTCGGCGCGCGGGTCTTCGGGCTCCTGGCCCTCGGCGACTTTGCGCGGGGGCAGCAGCATGCGCGACTTGATCTCGATCAGCATGGCCGCCATCAGCAGGTATTCGGCGGCCAGTTCGAGGTTGCGCACGCGAATTTCGTCGACATAGCTGAGGTACTGGCGCGTGACCGCCGCCATCGGGATGTCGAGAATGTTGAAGTTCTGCTTGCGGATCAGGTAGAGCAGCAGGTCCAGCGGGCCTTCAAAGGCCTCGAGGAAGACCTCCAGGGCGTCGGGCGGGATGTAGAGATCCTGCGGCATGGCAAACAGGGGCTCGCCATACAGGCGGGCGAGCGCCACCTGGTCCACCACGGTCGGCAGGGCAGCCAGATACGCTTGTGCTCCCTCCGGCAGAACCGTTGATTCCGCTGGGTTCTCCACCCGAGTGCTCACTTACTTCGTTTGGGTTTGGTAGACGTAGGGCTGCTGCGCAACCTGGGCTTCTCGGTATTCGGCCCAGGCGCTGCGGTCCACGTTTTTGTCCCAGAGGAGGGCGCGGCCGGCCCGCTGCCGGGCTTCCAGATCGGGCTCCTTCGACTTGAGACCGTCGATGAACTGCGTGGTTTCCGAGCGGTAGTCGGGCCGCATGAAGATATTGCGCAAGCTGGAAAGAATGGAGGACATACACAAGCACCCGGTAAAACGCCGATTTTACCGGGCCCGGCCCGGCTGGCCGAATCGGCCAGCTAAGGCACTGGATCCAGCCGCGCCAGCAGGCCCGAGCGCTCCAGCAAGGAACGCGGCTGCGGATTCAGTCCGGTTATTGCCAGCGAGCCACCCCGCTGATTCAACAGGTCGAGCAAGCCCTCCAGGGCCTCCAAACCGGTGGTGTCGAGCACGACGAGGTTGCGGGCGTCCAGTTCCACATGGCGCAGGCGGGGCGCGGCCTGCACAGCTTCGGTCAGGGCATCCATTTTGGCAACCGCACCAAAAAACAGGGCGCCATAGAGCTGCCAGACGGCCCGCTCCGGGTCCACGGGTAAACCCGGCTGGCCGGGCTGCTGCACCTGCTCCACCCGGAACAGCGAACTCATGCGCCGCACAAACAGCAGGCACGCCGCGACAATGCCCGCCTGCAGGGCCAGGGTCAGATCGAAGACCACGGTAATAAAAAACGTGCCCAGCAGAATCAGCCGGTAGTGGTTGCTGAAGCTGCGCAGTCGCAAAAATTCTCGCCACTCGCCCATGTTCCAGGCCACAAAAAGCAGGATGCCCGCCAGCACGGCCAGCGGAACGTTGGCCGCCAGCGGCGCAGCCAGCAGCACGATGACCGCGATGGTGAGCGCATGCACGATGCCGGCCACCGGCGAGCTGGCCCCTGAACGGACATTGGTCACGGTGCGGGCAATGGTGCCAGTGGCGGGCATTCCGCCAAAAAAGGGCACGATGAAATTGGCAATGCCCTGGGCCATGAGCTCCTGGTTCGGGTTGTGGCGCGGGTTGCTGCACAGCGAGTCGGCCACCCGCGCGCACAGCAGGGACTCGATCGCGCCGAGCAGGGCGATGGTCACAGTGGGGGTGACGAGCTGCTTGACGGTCTCCCAGCTGAACGAGGGCAGGGCAAAGATCGGCAGCGATTGCGGGATGCCGCCGAAACGCGTGCCGATGGTCTCCACCGGCATGTGCAGCAACCAGGCCAGGACCGACAGGCTCAGCAGGGCCACGATCGGGCCGGGCACCCGCGAAGTGGTGGCAAAGGTGCGATTCACACCGGGAATGCGCGCCGCGCCCGATTCCACCAGCGACTGGCGCAGGCGCGACTCGGCACCAAACAGGCGTGGCCAGATGAGCAGTCCCAGCGACGTGGCCACACCCAGGCCCAGCGCGTAGGGGTTGATCTGGCCCAGGTGCGAGCCGATTACCCGCACCTGTGAAAAAAAGTCCGCCGGCATCTTGGCCACCGGCAGGCCCAGCAGGTCCTTGAGCTGCGAAAGCCCGATCAGCACCGCAATGCCATTGGTAAAACCGATCACGATGCTGACCGGCACATAGCGCACCAGATTGCCCAGGCGGAACAGGCCCATCACGAAGAGCAGCACGCCGGCACAGGCGGTGGCAATCCAAAGGTTGGCCAGGCCGTAGCGCTCGATGATGCCGTAGACGATCACGATGAAGGCACCCGCCGGCCCGCCAATCTGCACACTGGAGCCACCCAGGGCGGAGATCAGGAAGCCCGCGATGATGGCCGTCCACAGCCCGGCCTCGGGCTTGAGTCCCGAGGCAATGGCAAAGGCCATGGCCAGGGGCAGCGCGACAACACCGACGGTCAGGCCGGAGCCCAGATCCTTGAAAAAGCGCTCGCGGCTGTAACCGCGCAGATCCGCCAGCAGGCGCGGATGGAACTGCAGGGTAGGCATGCGCATGGCGTTTCAGTGTGCGGCGCGGGTCCTGCGCAGGTCTTCCAGCGCCGGACGCAGGGCGATTAGCAGCAAGCCCAGCGCCAGGGGAATGGTGGAGCCGTAGCCCACATACTTGAAGCCGATCGCGCCCAGCACGCTTCCACCAAAGAAGCAGGCAATCAACAGGCTCTGCAGGCGCAGCTTGCTGCGGTCGGCCACCACCCGCCGGACACTGGCCTGGTTTTCCGGCAGGCGGTTGATGTAGAAAAGCTTGCCCAGTTCAATGCCGAGATCGGTCACCAGCCCTGTCACGTGCGTGGTGCGGATTTCGGCCTTTGAAATCTTGGTGATGACGGCATTTTGCAGGCCCATGATGAAGCACAACAGCACGACCGTCATGGGAAGGAACAGTGGTGCATACATGCCAATGGCACTGCCGAACACGCCAAACAGCAGCAGGGCTGCTGCTTCGAACAGCAGGGGCAGGCAGTAGGCGCTGCGCAGGCTGTGCCGGAACCCCCAGTTGACCATCCAGGCAGTGAACATTGCGCCCAGCAAAAAGGCCAGTAGTGCGCCCAGGCCGGTGACCACCAGGGTGCCATTGCCCAGCACCAGGTTGTCGGCTACCGACGAGACGATGCCCGTCATGTGCGAGGTGTATTGCCCGACCGCCAGAAACCCGCCGGCATTGGCCGCCCAGGCCACGAAGGCCAGCGTGGCACCCAGGCGGCGGTTGCTGCTGGGGGTGCGCTGGACGGCAGTCCAGTTGCGCGAGAAGGGGAGCAAGGCAAATCCGCGTCAGAACTGCAGCGTAGCGGGCAGGTATTTGGCCATCAGGTCTTCGTAGTAGGGCTTCACAGCCGCCAGCGAGGGCCGGTTGGGATTCTTCGAATAGAGGTCATAGGGGTTGAAGCGCTGCACCCAGGGCAGCATGGCGCGGTCCTGCGCGTTGCACAGGTGCTCGTACTGGCCATCGCGGTGCCAGGCATAGAAGCTGTGGTAGCGCAGCATGTAGAGCGCTTCCATTGGCAGATGCTCGCGCAGCAGGTGGTAAAGGTATTCGTCATGGCCCCAGCTCATGTGGACGGCATCCAGCCCGCAATTGGGCGCATAGACACCGTGCAAGGTTTGCAGCTCGGGCCGCTGCGTGTCGGGGTTGGCGGCAAAGAATTCGCTGTAGACGATCTTGGGGGAATAGGCGCAGCCGGTGGGGAAGGTGTCGCCTACCACGGCCCACTGCGGCTCGCCAAACAGGCAGAGCACCTTGCCCAGATCATGCACAAAACCGGTGAGCACCATCCAGTCGGGCTGGCCATCGGCGCGCATGGCCTCGGCGGTCTGGATCAGGTGGTCCATCTGGGGCAGGTTGATGTCGGGGTCACTGTCGTCCACCAGGGTATTGAGGTAGTCCAGCGCCTCCCAGGGCGTCATGCGCTGGCGCTTGAATGCGAGGAAATCCGCCTTCCTTGCCTTCACGAACTCATGGGTTTGGTGCAGGTGGTTGAGGCGGTAGAACTCGCGCACCCGGTCAAAGGTCTCGCTGACCTGGGGGGCGGCGTAATTGCGGTAGGCCGATTTGTCTGCGCTGGCCGTGCGGGTAGGTTCGGCAATGGTGCTCATGGCTAAATGGTACTCCTCGGTGGGCCCCAGGAAAAGCGCTCAGCGCACCCGCATGCCGGGCTGGGCGCCGGGCCAGGTGTTCAGAACATAAATGCCCGGCGTGGCCTTTTCGTCGGCATGGCTGGCGGCCAGCACCATGCCTTCGCTTACGCCGAACTTCATCTTGCGCGGCGCGAGGTTGGCCACCATCACGGTGAGCTTTCCCACCAGATCGGCAGGTTGGTAGGCGCTGGCAATCCCGCTGAATACGTTGCGGTGTTTGCCTTCGCCCACATCCAGCGTGAGGCGCAGCAGCTTGGTCGAGCCCTCGACCGGCTCGCAGTTGACGATCAGCGCGATGCGCAGGTCGAGCTTCGCGAAGTCGTCGATGGTAATGGTCGGCGCGATGTCCTCACCGCCGGGTGCTACGGGTTTTGTAGCTGACTGCGTTGGTTCCGCAGGCGTTGCGTCGGGATTTGGCTCGAAAAGCGCGTCGAGTTGTTCGGGCGTGACGCGTTGCATGAGGTGCTGGTAGGGCTGGATGCTTGCGACATCTCTGGTTACGCCATGCCAGTCGTGCAGGTCGAGGCCAGTGAACTTTCCCACTGCGTCCGCCAATCCGGGCAGAACCGGGGCCAGGTAGCGGGAAAGCACCGCAAAGCAGTTGATCAAGACGGAGCACACCTGGTGCAGGGATTCATTGTTGCCAGGGTCCTTGGCCAGATCCCAGGGTTTGTGTTGATCGACGTAGGCATTGGCCTTGTCTGCAAGCAGCATGACTTCACGCATGGCCTTGCCAAAGTCCCGAACTTCATAGCACTGACGGATTGCATCGGCGGCATCGCGCAGGTCCTCTACCAGCTTGAATCCTTCCGGGCCGAAACTGGTCGTCAGATGGCCACCGAAGCGCTTGGTCAAAAACCCTGACGCCCGGCTCGCAATATTCACGTATTTGCCGATCAGGTCGCTGTTCACCCGCAGCATGAAATCATCGGCATTGAAGTCGATGTCTTCATTGCGGCTGGAGAGCTTGGCGGCCAGGTAGTAGCGCAACCACTCGGGGTTCATGCCCAGGCTCAGGTATTTGAGCGGGTCCAGGCCGGTCCCGCGGCTTTTGCTCATCTTCTCGCCATTGTTCACGGTGAGGAAGCCGTGCACAAAGATGTTGTCGGGGGTCTTGCGGCCGCTGAAATGCAGCATGGCAGGCCAGAACAGGGTGTGGAAGGTGACGATGTCCTTGCCGATGAAGTGGTACTGCTCCAGGGCCGGGTTGGCCATGTAGGCCTCGTAGTCTTCGCCGCGTTTGTCCAGAAGGTTTTTCAGCGATGCGAGATACCCCACTGGCGCGTCCAGCCAGACGTAGAAGTATTTGCCTGGGGCGTCCGGAATCTCGATGCCGAAATACGGCGCGTCACGGCTGATGTCCCAGTCGCCCAGGCCTTCGCTCTGCGTGCCATCGGGGTTGGTGCGCACGCTGAACCATTCCTTGACCTTGTTGGCCACCTCGGGCTGCAGCTTGCCGTCCTGCGTCCACCGCTGCAGGAAATCCACACAGCGCGGGTCGGAAAGCTTGAAGAAGAAATGTTCGGAGTGCTTGAGCTCGGGCCTGGCGCCTGACAGGGCCGAGTAGGGGTTGATCAGGTCGGTGGGCGCGTAGACCGAGCCGCAGACCTCGCAGTTGTCGCCGTACTGGTCCTTGGCGTGGCATTTCGGGCATTCGCCCTTGATGTAACGGTCGGGCAGGAACATGTTCTTCTCAGGGTCGAAGAACTGCTCGATGCTGCGCACCTCGATCAGCGTGCCGCCCTTGTCGGCGGATAGGTCGCGCAGGTCGCGGTAGATCTGGCGGGCCAGCTCGGTGTTTTCCGGCGAATGGGTGCTGTGCCAGTTGTCAAAGCTGATGTGGAAGCCGTCGAGATACTGCTTGCGCCCGGCGGCTATGTCGGCGACGAACTGCTCAGGCGTCTTGCCGGCCTTTTCAGCGGCGATCATGATGGGCGCGCCATGGGTGTCGTCGGCCCCGACAAAGTTTACCTGGTTGCCCTGCATGCGCTGGAACCGCACCCAGATGTCGGCCTGGATGTACTCCATGATGTGGCCGATGTGGAAGTTGCCGTTGGCATACGGCAGGGCAGTGGTGACGAAAAGCTGGCGCGGACTGGGCATGGGGAGTAGGGTCTTGTTCGGCGGCAAAGGGTTGATTTTAGGAGTTATCGCTAAACTCCCCAGTCCTTCCCCCACGCCACCCTGCCTTGCCCATGACTCCCGAAGCCGTCCTCGCCGCCCTGCAAACCGTTCCCGATCCCAATACGGGCAAGGATTTCGTCTCGACGAAGCAGGTCAAAAACCTCAGCCTGAGCGGCGCGGACGTGGCTTTCGACCTGGAGCTGCCTTACCCGGCCAGGAGCCAGCATGCCGCCCTGCGCGCGGCCCTGGTTGCAGCGGCGCAGACGGTGCCAGGGGTGGGGCAGGTCAGCGTCACCATCAGCACCAAGGTGCAGACGCATGCGGCCCAGCGCGGCGTGGCGATCCTGCCGAATGTGAAAAACATCATTGCCGTGGCTTCGGGCAAGGGCGGTGTGGGCAAGAGCACCACGGCCGTCAACCTGGCCCTGGCCCTCGCGGCCGAAGGGGCCAGTGTGGGCCTGCTCGACGCTGACATCTACGGGCCGAGCCAGCCCATGATGATGGGCGTGAACCAGCGCCCGGCCAGCGCTGACGGCAAGACCATGGAGCCGCTGGAAAACTATGGCGTGCAGGTGATGTCGATCGGCTTTCTGGTGCCGCCCGACGAAGCCATGATCTGGCGCGGCCCCATGGCCACGCAGGCGCTGGAGCAGCTGCTGCGCCAGACCAACTGGCGCGAACTCGATTACCTCATTGTGGACATGCCGCCCGGCACCGGCGATATCCAGCTCACCTTGAGCCAGCGCGTGCCGCTGACTGGCGCGGTGATCGTGACAACGCCGCAGGACATTGCCCTGCTCGACGCCAAAAAGGGCATCAAGATGTTCGAGAAGGTGGGCGTGCCCATTCTCGGCATCGTGGAAAACATGGCAGTGCATGTCTGCAGCCAGTGCGGCCATGTGGAGCATGTGTTTGGCGAAGACGGCGGCAAGCGCATGGCGCAGGACCTCAAGATGGACTACCTGGGCGCGCTGCCGCTGGATATCAACATCCGCCTGCAGGCCGATGGCGGCACGCCCACGGTGGCGGCCGATCCGCAGGGAAAGGTGGCCGGGCTCTACACCGCCATCGCGCGTCAGGTGGCGGTCAAGATCGCCGCCAGGGCGAAAGACTTTTCGGCCAGGTTCCCGACTATCACCATCAGCAAAAACACCTGAATACCGGCTTGAAACTTGCGTGGGCTGCTACATAAAACGAAGCAAGCGAGGTTTTATTCGACTTTGCCTATGCGCTTGACCAGGGCCGCCATGCCCTTGGCGTCGGTCTGCACAAAGCGCTCGAACTCGGGCGAGTCCTAGTACTGGAAGGCGGTGCCCGACGAAGCCAGCGCCGCGTTGGCCCGGGCATCCTGCGCCGCAAAGCGCGCCGCCTGGCGCAGCTTGTCCACAATGCCCGGTGGCGTGCCGGCTGGCACGAACAGGCCGGACCATTGGGAGTACTCGATGGGCACACCGAGCTCGCGCAGGCTGGGCACCTCGGGCAGGACGGCCAGGCGGCCGCTGCCCCATTGGGCGAGAGCCCGCAGCTTGCCCGACTTGATCTGCTGGCTCACGGTGGAGGGGCCAGTGGCCAGCACGTCAATCTGGCCCGACAGCAAGGCCAGCACGGCCGGGCCGGCTCCCGTGTAGGGCACATGGAGCATGAAGCTGCCGGTGGCCGCCTTGAGCTGTTCCATGGGCACGTGCATGGTGCCGTAATTGCCCGAAGAGCCAAAGCTCAGCTTGGCCGGGTTGACGCGCACATAGGCCATGAACTCGGCATAGGTCTTCAAGGGGCTGTCGGCGCGCACCACCAGCACGGTGGGGTCGGCGGAGAATCGCGCCACGGCCTGCAACTGCGCCAGCTCGAACATGGGCGCGCGTTGCAGGATCTTGTCGGCTTCGGGCAGCACGACTATGGAAGACAGCGCCATCAGGAGGGTGTAGCCGTCGGGCCGTGCCTTGGCCACCTGGGCCATGCCGATGCCGCCACCGGCGCCGCCCCGGTTTTCCACCACCACCGATTGCTTCAGGAAGCGGCCCATGGCCTCGGCCACCGGGCGCCCCACCACATCAGCCACGCCGCCGGGCGGAAAGGGCACCACCATGCTGAGCGAGTGCGAGGGGTAATCTTCCTGGGCCAGGCCTGCTTGCTGGCTCAGCGCCATGGGCAGCAGGGCGCAGCTGGCGGCCTGGAGAAAGTGTCGGCGTGGGGTCATGGCCCCATCTTAGGTGCCGGGGCAGGTCCGGGACGACCGTAGATTCCCCATGCCCCGGGCAGTATTTCGTGGCACAGTCGGTCTGCACATCAGAACACACAGGCATTCATGAACATACTGGCTTCGATGCGTTACCTGGTGGCTCTGGACAAGCACCGCCATTTCGGCCGTGCCGCCAAGGAATGCCACATAACCCAGCCCGCGCTCTCCAATGCGATGCGGGCGCTGGAGGCCGAATTCGCCGTGGTGATCGTCAAGCGCGGGCGCAGCTATGCGGGCCTGACCCCTGAAGGCGAGCAGGTCCTGGCCGCGGCCCAGCGCATGCTGCATGAACGCGACCTGCTGGGCCAGGAGCTTGCAAGCGAAGCCTTGCACCCGCGGGGCGCGCTGCGGCTCGGTGCCGTGCCTACGGCCGTTCCGGTGCTGTCGCGCTTTGTCGCGATGCTGCAATCGAAGCATGCGGGCATCGTGCCCCAGGTGCTGTCACTGAGCTCTTCCGAGCTGGAGACCGGGCTCGAAGACCTCTCGCTCGACATGGCCCTGGGATACACCGGGCGCATTGAGGGGCGCAAGACCGGGGTCCAGGCCTTGCCCCAGTACACCGAGCACTATTTCCTGCTGCGCCGTGCGAAAACCCTGCGCGCTGCCGGCTTGCACATCGGGGCCAGGATGCAATGGAAGCAGGCCGCCATGTACCCGCTCGTCCTGCTAACGCGCGAGATGCACAACCGCACTATTGTTGACGCGGCCTTTGCCAGCGCGGGCCTCGATGTCAAGCCGGTGATGGAAACCAACTCCATCCTCACGCTGGCGCTCAGCGTGGTGGCGGGCAATGTCTGCAGCGTGATGCCGGGCGCGCTGGTGGACCTCGTGCGTGGCTACCGCGAGCTTGAAGCCCTGCCTCTGGTGGAGCCCGAAGTGCGCACACCGATCGGCTTCATGACCCAGACTTCGGTGCGGCCTTCGCGGGTGGTGGAAGCGGCTCTTACCCTGGCCCGTGACGGGGCCTGGCTGCGCCACGCTGCGGCCCACAGCGGCCTGCTCTCGGCTTGAGGGTTCAAGCCGCTCCAGGCGTGGCTTTCGATGTGGCAGTGCAGCATTCATTTCTTGAATGACCCTATGTGCGCAATCCATTTGACCCCTGTGCTTTACCTCCCTACACTGCTCCGATCCCACAAGTCCCGGGTAGAGGCTGAACAGATGGGCAGGGAGTGCTTTCTGCTCTCACAGTGCAATAACAACGGAGACCTCCATGACAAGTGCTTCCCCCGGAATTCTCGACAAAGAACGCATCATTGCGGGCCCCGGCTTCAACCGCTGGATCGTGCCGCCTGCGGCCTTGGCCATTCACCTGTGCATCGGCATGGCCTATGGTTTTTCCGTGTTCTGGCTGCCGCTGTCCAAGGCGCTTGGCATCAAGGAGGCCATCAAGTGCGGCCCCGACGTGGGCTTTTTCGGCCAGCTCTTCACCACCGCCTGCGACTGGCAGATATCCACTCTGGGCTGGATGTACACCCTTTTCTTCGTGCTCTTGGGCACCTCGGCGGCCCTCTGGGGTGGCTGGCTCGAACGCGCCGGCCCGCGCAAGGCCGGTGTGGTGGCGGCGTTTTGCTGGTGCGGCGGCATGCTGATCTCGGCGCTGGGCGTCTACCTGCACCAGTTCTGGATGATGATCCTGGGCAGCGGTGTCATTGGCGGTGTCGGCCTGGGGCTGGGCTATATCTCGCCTGTGTCCACCCTGATCAAATGGTTTCCGGACAAACGCGGCATGGCAACCGGCATGGCCATCATGGGTTTCGGCGGTGGGGCGATGATCGGTTCCCCCCTGGCTGCTGACCTGATGAAGAACTTCGCCAGCCCGACCAGCGTGGGCGTGATGCAGACCTTCATCGTGATGGCTCTCGTCTATTTTGTTTTCATGATGGCCGGTGCCTTTGGCTACCGCATTCCCGAGACCGGCTGGAAGCCGGCGGGCTGGACGCCTCCGCCGGCACAGGTGGACAACGCCATGATCACGCAGAAACACGTGCATGTCAGCAAGGTCTGGGGCATTCCCCAGTTCTGGTTGATCTGGATGGTGCTGTGCATGAACGTGAGCGCCGGCATTGGCGTGATCGGCATGGCCTCGCCCATGCTGCAGGAAATGTTTGGTGGCTCGCTGATTGGCGTGGCCAAGAAATTCGGTGAACTCGACAAGACCCAGCTCGCCGCCATTGCCGGAGTCGCTGCCGGCTTTGCGGCACTCATCAGCCTGTTCAACATTGCCGGCCGCTTTTTCTGGGCCAGCCTGTCGGACAAACTCGGTCGCAAGATGACCTATGTGGTGTTCTTCGTCCTCGGCGGCCTGATGTATGCCAGCATCCCCAGCAGCGCGGCAGCGGGCAACATTCTGCTCTTCGTGGGCGCGGTCTGCGTCATCCTGAGCATGTATGGCGGCGGCTTTGCCACTGTGCCGGCCTATCTGGCCGACATCTTCGGCACCCAGATGGTTGGCGCCATCCACGGTCGTTTGCTTACTGCCTGGGCCACCGCGGGCATTTTGGGCCCGGTGGTCGTCAACTACATGCGCGAGTACCAACTCAGCCTGGGCATCCCGCGCGAGCAGGTTTACAACCAGACCATGTACATCCTCGTGGGCATGCTGGCCATTGGCCTGGTCTGCAACCTGCTGGTGCGGCCGCTGAACCCCAAGTGGTTCATGACCGATGCCGAACTGGCCGAGGAAAAGCGCCTGGCGCATGAAAAGGCCAGCGCTTCCGAAGTGCAAGGCAGCGGTACGGCAGGTGGCACGGTGAGCCCTGCGGTGGTGGTGTTTGCCTGGCTGGCCGTTGGCATCCCGCTTGCATGGGGCGTCTATCGCACCATGCAAAGTGTCCTGAAATTCTTCAACTGAGGCGTGCTGCGCCGATACCTCATTCGCCATGAACCAACCTGTTTCCTCCGGTGAAGCCCGTGCATTGACCGGCAGTGTCTTGCTCGCAACAGCCGACGAGCTGCGCCAGCAGCTGCGCCGCCGCAGCCACCTCAAGGGTCGCCAGGCCGACGGCGCTTCGCTGGAGGAGGTGCGGGCATTGGTCGGGCCGGCGCCGGAGGGGGGGCACCGGCGCGATCTGCTGATCGAGCACTTGCACAAGCTCAACGATGCCTACCGTTGCCTGCACGACCGGCACCTGGTGGCGCTGGCCCGGGAGATGAACATCCCCATGGCCGAGGTCTATGAGGTTGCCACCTTCTATCACCACTTTGAAGTGGTCAGGGGCGATGGTGTGGCACCGGGCCTGACGGTGCGGGTCTGCGATGGCCTCAGTTGCGAGCTGGCGGGTGCGCAGGAGCTGCTTGCGCGGCTGCCGGGCATTCTGGGCAACCCGGATGTGCGTGTGATCGCTGCGCCCTGCATCGGGCGCTGCGAACAGGCTCCGGCGGTCGCGGTGGGCCAGCGTGCCGTCGCCTGCGCCACGCCAGCGACCGTCGCGCAGGCTGTTCTGGAGGAAAAAAGTCAGCAAGCCAGCGAAAAACGGGCGTCGGTACCTCCTGAGTTTGTAGCATACGAAGCCTACCGCGCAGCCGGCGGCTATGCCCTGGCCCAGGCTGTGGCCAGCGGCCAGCGGACGGGCGAAGAACTGATCAAGGCCATGGAAGACTCCGGCTTGCGCGGCCTTGGAGGCGCAGGCTTCCCGTCTGGCCGCAAGTGGCGCATCGTGCGCGACATGCCCGCACCCAAGCTCATGGCGGTGAACATCGACGAGGGCGAGCCCGGAACCTTCAAGGACCGCCACTACCTCGAGCGCGACCCGCACCGCTTCCTGGAGGGCATGCTGGTTGCTGCCCGCGTGGTCGGCATTGATGCCATCTACATTTACCTGCGCGACGAATACCACGACTGCCGCAAGCTGTTGACGGCGGAACTGCTCAAGTTGCAGGCCAATCCGCCGTTTGCGCTGCCTCTTATCGAACTTAGGCGCGGGGCAGGCGCCTATATCTGTGGCGAAGAGTCGGCCATGATCGAGAGTATCGAGGGCAAACGCGGTGAGCCCCGCATGCGCCCGCCCTACATCGCCGAAGTCGGCCTGTTTGGCCGGCCCACGCTGGAGCACAACTTCGAGACGCTCTACTGGGTGCGCGAAATCGTGGAGAAGGGTCCGCAATGGTTTGCCAGCCATGGCCGCAATGGCCGCAAGGGCCTGCGCAGCTTCAGCGTGAGCGGCCGCGTGAAAAGCCCGGGCATGAAACTCGCCCCGGCGGGCATCTCGGTGCGCGAACTGATCGACGAATACTGCGGCGGCATGCCCGATGGCCATGAGCTCTATGCCTACTTGCCCGGCGGTGCCTCCGGCGGCATCCTGCCGGCCAGCTTGGCACATGTTCCGCTGGATTTCGACACCTTGCAGCCCCATGGCTGCTTCATCGGCTCGGCGGCGGTGATCGTGCTAAGCCAGCACGACCGGGCCCGCGACGCGGCGCTCAACATGATGCGCTTCTTCGAGCACGAAAGCTGCGGCCAGTGCACGCCCTGCCGGGTTGGCACGGCCAAGGCGGCCCAATTGATGACAGCCCAGGCCTGGGACAACGACACCCTCGAAGACCTCAACCAGGTCATGACCGATGCCTCGATTTGCGGCCTGGGCCAGGCAGCGCCCAACCCGGTTCGTTGCATCCAGAAATACTTCCCCCACGAAATCGGAGCGACAGCATGAACGCGCCCACACGGATTGGCGAAGTGACGCCCGCCATGGTTGAGCTCACCCTCGATGGCGTCAAGGTCCAGGCTTATGAAGGCGAGACCCTGCTGAAGGCTGCCCGGCGCCATGGCATCGACATCCCGCATCTTTGCTACAAGGACGGCCTGCGCCCGGACGGCAACTGCCGCGCCTGTGTGGTGGAAATCAAGGGCGAACGCACCCTGGCACCGAGTTGCTGCCGCGCGGCGACCAAGGGCATGGAGGTGCAGACCCACAGCGCGCGCGCGCTCAAGAGCCAGAAAATGGTCGTCGAGATGCTGCTCTCGGACATGCCCGATCAGGGCTATAAATGGCTCGAGCAGGGCGGCAAGGACGACCCCACGCAGCAGCATGGCGAGCTCAGCGAATGGGCTACTGCACTCGACGTGCAGGTGCGCCCTGCGTTCAAGGCCCTGCGCCGCGAGCAGCCTGCTTCTGACATGTCGCATCCAGCCATGGCTGTCAATCTCGACGCTTGCATCCAGTGCAACCGCTGCGTGCGCGCCTGCCGCGAAGAGCAGGTCAACGATGTAATTGGCTATGCCATGCGCGGCGGCCACAGCGAGATCGTGTTTGACCTAGGTGACCCGATGGGTCAATCCACCTGCGTGGCCTGCGGTGAATGCGTACAGGCCTGCCCGACCGGCGCGCTCATGCCCAAAAGCCATGTGGGCCCGCAAGTGGTGGACAAGAAGGTCGATTCGGTCTGCCCCTTCTGCGGCGTGGGTTGCCTGCTGACCTACAACGTCAAGGACAACACGATCGTCAGCGTGGACGGGCGCGACGGCCCGGCCAACCATAGCCGGCTGTGTGTCAAGGGCCGTTTCGGCTTTGACTATGCCCACAGCCCGCAGCGATTGACCAAACCGCTGATCCGCAAGGCCGGCGTTCCCAAAGATCCGGAACTGCTCAACCGCCTCAACCGCGATTCAGCCGACTGGACCAGCGTGTTCCGGGAAGCCAGCTGGGAAGAGGCCTTGGCCCTGACAGGCAGCCAGCTCAGCGGCCTGCGCGATACCTATGGCAAGAAGGCGCTGGCCGGCTTCGGCTCGGCCAAGGGCAGCAACGAAGAGGCCTACCTGTTCCAGAAGCTGGTGCGCACCGGCTTTGGCAGCAACAATGTGGACCACTGCACGCGCCTGTGCCATGCCTCCAGCGTGGCGGCCCTGCTCGAAGGGGTGGGCTCGGGGGCAGTGAGCAATCAGGTCAATGACGTGGAACACTCAGACCTGATTTTTGTGATCGGCTCCAACCCGACGGCCAATCACCCCGTGGCCGCCACCTGGATGAAGAACGCCGCCAAGCGCGGTGCAAAGATCGTGCTGGCGGACCCGCGCATCACCGACATTGGCAAGCATGCCTGGCGCACCCTGCAGTTCAAGCCCGATACCGATGTGGCCATGCTCAATGCGATGATCCACGTGGTTATCGAAGAGGGGCTGGTTGACACCGATTTCATCCGCGACCGGGCCAGCAACTACGAGGCGCTGAAAGAAAACGTCAAGGGCTACAGCCCCGAGGCCATGGAGCCGATCTGCGGCATCCCGGCGCAGACCCTGCGCGAGGTGGCCCGTGCGTTCGCCAAGGCCAAGGGTGCCATGATTCTCTGGGGCATGGGCATCAGCCAGCACGTGCATGGCACCGACAACGCACGTTGCCTGATCGCGCTGGTCTCGGTCACCGGCCAGATCGGCAAACCCGGCTCGGGCCTACACCCGCTGCGGGGCCAGAACAACGTGCAAGGCGCCAGCGATGCGGGCCTCATCCCGATGATGTTTCCCAATTACCAGCGGGTCGACAACGAAGCCGTGCACACCTGGTTTGAAGACTTCTGGCAAACCAAGCTCGATGACAAGCCCGGTTACACCGTGGTCGAGATCATGCACAAGGCGCTGGCACCCGAAAGCGACCCGCACAAGGTGCGCGGCATGTATGTCATGGGCGAGAACCCCGCCATGAGCGACCCCGATCTCAACCACGCGCGCCATGCCCTGGCCTCGCTGGAGCACCTGGTGGTGCAGGACATCTTCATGACCGAGACGGCCTGGCTGGCCGACGTGGTGCTGCCAGCGACTGCCTGGCCCGAGAAGACCGGCACGGTGAGCAACACCGATCGCATGGTGCAGCTGGGCAAACAGGCAATTGATCCGCCAGGCGATGCCAGGCCCGATTTGTGGATCGTGCAGCAGATCGCCAAAGGGGTCGGCCTGACCTGGAACTACCCGGGTGAGCACGCTGGCGTAGCCGCGGTGTACGAAGAAATGCGCCAGGCCATGCATGCGGCCATCAGCGGCATCACCTGGGAGCGACTGCAGCGCGAGTCGAGCGTGACCTACCCCTGCCTGAGCGCCGATGATCCCGGCAGCCCGACGGTATTCATCGACAGCTTCCCGACCGAAAGCGGGCGCGTCAAGCTGGTGCCAGCCGACATCATTCCGGCCAATGAACGCCCCGACGCCGAATTCCCGTTCGTGCTGATCACCGGCCGCCAGCTCGAGCACTGGCACACCGGCAGCATGACGCGCCGGGCCACCGTGCTTGACGCCATCGAACCAATGGCCACTGCATCCATGTGCGGTGCCGACATGAGCGATCTCGGGTTGGAGCCGGGCGATGTCGTCACCGTGCAGTCCCGCCGTGGCGAGGTGGCCATCCACCTGCGGCGTGATGATGGCACACCGCGCGGCGCGGTGTTCATCCCTTTTGCCTATTACGAGGCCGCGGCCAACCTAATGACCAATGCCGCCCTGGATCCAGTAGGCAAGATCCCCGAGTTCAAGTACTGCGCGGTGGCGATTCGCCGCGGCGGCCAGTTGCCGGCAGAAGCCGGTTTCGGCGGCGGGCGGGCGGGGGCGGCAGCCAGCGCATGAGCCTGCTGCCGCGCCTGAGCCAGGCCAGGGCGCCACTCACGCACAGTGTGCTGGCGCGCAACCAGCACGGTGAAGAGACGCAGGTACATATTCCCGCCGAGCGGGCGCTCACGGTCTACGTGGACAAGCGCGAACTTGTCACCCTCATGACTCTGGGAGCGCATCCCGAATGGCTGGTGCTGGGCTATTTGCGCAACCAGCGCCTGGTGGATTCGATGGACGAGGTCGAATCCATCACCGTCGATTGGGATGTCCATGCCGCCGCCGTCAAGACCCGCTCAGGCATTGCGCGCATCGAAGAGCGGACCGCCAGAAAGATCGTCACCACGGGCTGCGGCCAGGGCAGCATATTTGGCAGCCTGATGGATGAAGTCGACACCATCCGGCTCGGATCGGCCCGCCTGACGCAGGCAGCACTCTATGGCCTGGTCAACGCCATCCGCCTCAAGGAGAGCACCTACAAGTCGGCCGGGTCGGTCCACGCCTGCGCATTGTTTCGCGGGGACGAGCTGCTCCTGTTTGTCGAAGATGTCGGTCGCCACAACGCGATCGACACCATTGCCGGGTGGATGTGGCTGCAGGACGAAACAATTGGGCGGGGCCAGGACAAGGTGTTCTACACCACCGGGCGCCTGACCAGCGAGATGGTGATCAAGTCTGCACAGATGGGCGTTCCCATCGTTGTGTCGCGCAGTGGCATGACGCAAATGGGGCATGGACTGGCAACGCAACTGGGCCTGTGCGCGATTGGCCGTGCGACCAACAAAAGCTTCGTTTGCTACAGCGCTCCGGAGCGCCTCCAGTGGCAACCAGGGCTCGTCGACGTCCCTCCTGCTAGAGACAAATCAGCGTAAAGATACGTGAATACACGTACCGACAGCGCGCGTAAAGATAAGTGAAGTTGCTTTCCGCACAGAGGGGCCACGCCTAGAATCCGCGCAAGCCATCTATCGGCTCGGAGACGGAAGTATGCATGAATAAATTCCACATCAAGAAGGACTACTATGGTGGTGCCTTGATGATCTTGATTGGCCTCTCGGCTGTTTTTGCCAGCATCCAGTACAAGCTCGGAACGCTCAGCCATATGGGCCCGGGTTTCTTTCCCTGCGCAGTCGGAAGCCTGCTGGCTTTGACGGGTTTGCTGATTGCGATTTCGGCAGGTGAAGAAAAGCCAAACCCTGGACCTTCCCTTGGTCACCCAACGGGCATGCCCGACATCCGCGGCGGCGTGTGCATCATCCTGTCGATCCTGGCATTCATTGGTTGCGGCCGCTATCTTGGCCTGTTGCCTGCCACCTTCGCCGTGGTATTTATTTCGGCATTGGGTGATCGCCAGAATACGGTCAAGCAGGCGCTCGTCATCTCGGCCATCATGATGGTGATTGCCGCCGGTGTTTTCTGGTACGCACTGCAGTTGCAGATGCCCTTGTTCAAGTGGGATTTCTAATATGTCCGGCGCTCTCCACGATCTTTGGTACGGGTTCGGCATCGCTTTTCAGGGCACCAACCTGAAATGGTCTTTTTTTGGTGTGCTGGTCGGCAACCTGATTGGTGTGCTGCCCGGCATGGGCGCACTCTCGGCGATTTCGATGTTGCTGCCCTTGACCTATGTGATGCACCCGGTGCCCGCCATCCTCATGCTGGCCGGCATTTTCTACGGCTCGCAATACGGCGGTGCCATCGGCGCGATTCTGCTCAACCTGCCTTCGCATCCGCCGCATGCTGTGACTTGCCTGGATGGCTACCCCATGACCAAGGCAGGCAAGGGCGGGACGGCATTGGGCATCACGATGATCTGCTCCTTCTTTGCGGCATCGGTGGGCATCCTGGTGATGATCTTCGCTTCGCCGCTGCTGACGGAAATTGCATTCAAGTTCGGGCCAGCCGAGATTTTCTCCATCATGCTGCTGGGCCTGATTGCCGGCTCGACGATGTCGCGTGGTTCGCCCCTCAAGGGTGTTGCCATGACGCTGTTCGGCCTGCTCTGCGGCATTGTCGGCACCGACGTCAACACCGGCAGTTTCCGTTTCTCGTTTGGTGTCACCGAGCTCAGCGACGGCCTTGAACTGGTGTCTCTGGCCATGGGCCTCTTTGGCGTGGCCGACTTCCTGCTCAATGTCAACCGCATGAAGGCCATTACGGTGAACACTAAGATGCGCATTCGCGACATGCGGCCCAGCATGGCCGAGCTCAAGGAAGCCTTCTGGCCCATGGTGCGCGGCACGGCTGTCGGTACGGTCTTTGGTGCCATGCCCGGCACAGGGCCAACCATCACCACATTTGTGGCCTATGCCCTCGAACGCAAGATCTCGAAGACGCCCGAGAAGTTTGGTACCGGCATGATCGCAGGCGTTGCCTCGCCCGAGGCATCGTCCCACTCCAAGACCCAGGTGGACTTCATCCCGACCATGAGCCTTGGCATCCCTGGCGATGCGGTGATGGCCCTGATCCTGGGTGCGCTGCTGATCCAGGGCATCCAGCCCGGTCCCCAGCTCATCACCGAGCACCCGGATATTTTCTGGGGGTTGATTGCGAGCTTCTGGATCGGTAACGTGATCCTGATGATTCTCAACGTCCCGCTGATCGGCATCTGGGTCAAGCTGCTGGCCGTGCCTTACCGCTACCTGTTTCCCTCGGCCATGTTCTTCATTGCCGTGGGCGTGTTCACCACCAAGAACAGCCTGTTCGAGATGTGGGAGGTGCTCGCCTTTGGCGTGATCGGGACCCTCTTCATGGTGCTGGATTTCTCGGTAGCGCCTATCCTGCTGGGTCTGGTGCTGGGCCCGATGGTGGAAGAAAATTTCCGCCGGGCGCTGCTGCTGTCGCGTGGCGACATGACCATTTTCCTGCAACGACCCATCAGCGCGACCTTTGTCGGCATCAGCACCCTGTTGCTGATCGGTGTGACGTGGTCTGCATGGCGCGGCAAGCAACGCGCAAAGTTATTGCCGCCTATCGTGCCGGAGTCGGCAGCGCAGTCCTGAAATAGCCGTGGTGCCCGGGGCCGGAATCGAACCGGCACGCCTTGCGGCGGGGGATTTTGAGTCCCACGGCGAAACAAGCACTGGCGCGGGTTTCCGGGCGATTATTGGCGCATCGGATTGGCTGCAAG
>Ga0007834_1000094_pt1 | contig 32670 bp, 29 predicted proteins | sample CryBogCBE06Nov07_FD_71233 | JGI IMG/M metagenome (GOLD analysis project Ga0007834, IMG submission 71233) | Freshwater microbial communities from Crystal Bog, Wisconsin, USA - CBE06Nov07 | ecosystem: Environmental > Aquatic > Freshwater > Lake | place: Crystal Bog, Wisconsin, USA | collected...
CGTTGCTCGCGGTGACAATGGTCACCTGGCTGGCACTGAGACCAGCGTGCTTCAGGACGAATCCGAGCATCGTCTGCGTCCAGGTGTCACCCCACGAGAAAATCTTCTTGCCCTTGAGGTCGGCCGCGGTCAGCTTCGAACCCGGCTTGGCGAAGATCGTCCAGTTGTTGGTCATCGAGTAGTTGGCGATCGACTCCAGCGGGACCTTGGCGGCAACCGCGTCGGCCATGTCTGACGTGGTGATGAAGCCCACGTTCCCGGCACCCGTGGCCAACATGGCGGAGGTGCTCGAGGTGCTGGCGGGGAACAACGTGTTGACCTTCAAACCAGCTGCTGCGTAGAAGCCCTGGTCCTGGCCCACGACGATTGGAATGAGTTCCATGTCGGGGCCCGGGAAGTCGTACACGAACTTCACGGTGGTGAGTGGCGCACTCATGGTGAGTGAACCGGTTGGGCCCGTCGCGGTGCCTGCAGCCTGCGCGTTCGCACTCAGACCCACGGCAACGAGACCGGATGACGCGATAACGGCACTCACGAGTGCACTTCGCAGAACAAGGTGCTTCATATATTTCCCCTTTTCAAGAATGTAACTACTGCACCTTCTGTTTACCACTCCGCCACCCGCGTCGCGCGACGGACCGACGACGCCATGGGGTCGCCATGTATTCGGCGCCCAGCATCAACAGAAACCACGAAATACCAATGGCCGTCATCAAAATGGTCGTGCCGTACACGCCGGCGGCATTCAGCTGGCCGGCCTGCGCGCGCTGGTATTCGGCCAATGAGGAACCCGACGAGGCCGCGAGTTCGGCGATGATGGCACCAGTTACCGCGTACGTCGCACCGATTTTGAGCCCGCTAAAGAGTGGCGTGATGGCACCCGGCACTTCGATCACGAAGAACGTCTTCAGTCGACTCGCGCCCAAGACCCTCGCCAACGTCAGCAAATCCTTGTCGACATTGTTCAGTCCGTCGAGCAGATTCACCGTAACGGGGAAGAAAACAATCCAGGCAACAATCACCACTTTGGGCATCAAGCTAAAGCCGAGGATTAACACGAGGGGCAACGCCAAGGCCACGATCGGGATGGCCTGGGACATGATGAGGACGGGATAGACCGTACGAGCGAGGAGCGGCACCTTGGCCATAATCACCCCGAAGACCACGCCAATCACCGCGCCGGCCACCAAGCCGTATACCGTCTCCTTGATAGTCCACGACGTCAACGGCCACAAGATGCTCCAGTTGCTGGTGATGGCCTGCAGGGCCACCAGGGGCCGTGGCGCAATGTAGGAAGCCACGTGTCCCCAGACGATGATTGCCTGCCAAATTCCAATAACCGCCGCCAACGACACAATGGGGCCAAAAACGTTTCGTAGAACTCGACGCCAATTCATTGCACACGCTCCGCGTGCAGTTGGCGCAGAATCGTGGCCTTGAGTGCCGTGAATTCGGGTGACGTAAGTGTTTCGAGTGTTCGAGGTCTCGGGAGATTGATAGTGAGGTCGTCCACCACACGACCAGGTCGTGGCGACATCACCAGTACTCGGTCCGAGAGAAAGACTGCCTCGTCAACGTCGTGAGTGATGAACAACACGGTGCGCTGCGAGTCGCGCCATACCTGCAAGAGCCACTGCTGCATGTCAAAACGAGTCTGCGCATCGAGCGCGCCGAAGGGTTCATCAAGCAGGAGCAAGGGTTGGTTGAGTGCGAGGGTTCGCATCAGGGCGACGCGCTGTCGCATGCCGCCGGATAATGAGCCCGGGTAGTGATCAAGAAAATCGCCGAGGCCATACTTCGTCGCAAACTCGGTCGCCTGCGCCTTGTCCGAAGCGGTAACGCGTCGAGTGAGTCGAGCGCCCAAGGTGATGTTGCCGAGCACCGTGCGCCAGGGGACCAAGAGGTCTTTCTGCAACATGTAGCCCACGTGACCCGTCGCGCCGGTCACGTCAGTGTCACCCACGAGCACATTGCCACGGTCTGGCGTGAGGAGTCCCGCAATTACGTTGAAGAGCGTGGATTTGCCGCAGCCCGAGGGCCCAACAATAGAGACAAAGGTGCCGGGTTCAATGGACAGGTCGGTGGGCGCCAGCGCCACGGTCTCACCGAACTGCTTCGATACACCTCGGAGATCGAGTGCGCCTGCAGATGCCATGCGTCCACGGTACACCTCAGAGTAATTCTTAGTCTCGTCTTAGTCATTTGGGTCACGACACGTATATTTCGCCACAACAATGCTTCTACACATGTTTGGAAAGGACAATGTATGAATGCACTGCGTCGAGGTGTGAAGAACGCTTTTCGTAACGCCATGCGCTCGGTGGGAGTCGTCCTGATTTTGGGCGTCGCTATTGCACTATCAATTTCAATGTTGGTGGCACGCGATGCGGTAACAAACAAGATCAATGCGGTTCGATCGACCACCGGTACAACGGTGACGGTCTCCCCCGCCGGTTTCTTCGGATTCTCCGGAGGCGGCACACCGCTCTCCGAGACGGCGGTGAACAAGCTCCTGTCACTCCCGAACGTCACGTCCGTGCAAGAGTCACTTAGCCAAGACCTCACGTCGAACCAAACGTCGCTCAAGACCCCGACGCCCACGGGGTTTCTCGGTCGACACTTTGGGCAAGGTGCATCGTTCGGACTGGGTGGCTCTCGACAAAGCGGAGGCTTCACCATCCCCGTTCGCGTCATTGGCACCAACACGCCGGGCACAGCTGTAACGGGTGGTGCCAACGGTGGCGGCACCGAAAAGCTCGTCGCCGGTAGCGCCTTCAGTTCCACCTCGACGGCCGATGTCGCCGTGATTGGTCAGACGATGGCGACGAAGAACAACCTCGTAGTGGGGTCCACTTTCACTGCGTGGCAGAACACCGTCACCGTTGTCGGGATCTACTCGTCGGGCTCGACCTTTGCCGACTCCGAAGTATTGATGCCACTCGCCACCGTTCAAAAGTTGGCCAGCGCTGCGAACCAACTCACCGGGGCCACCATCACGGTGAACAACATTGGCAACGTCACCAGCGTTTCCACTGCCGTCGCGAAAGCACTGGGATCCAACGCCAGCGTGACCAACACCGTGCAGTCGGTGCAGTCGGAGCTTTCGCCACTGAACTCTGTGAAGACCATCTCCACCTACACACTCGTGGGTGCGATTCTCGGCGCCGCAATTATCTTGCTGCTTTCGATGTTGATGATTGTTCGTGAGCGTCGTCGTGAAATTGGCGTTCTCAAGGCCATTGGTGCAACCAACCGGAGCATTGTGTCGCAGTTCGCCGCCGAATCCACCACCTTCACATTGCTGGGCTCGGTAGTCGGACTGATCTTTGGTGTCATCATTGCGAATCCCATCACCTCTGCCCTGGTCAACGCGACGAGTTCGTCGAGCACCACCGGTTTCGTTCGCCCCGGATTTGGTGGCGGTGGCTTCGGAGGTGGTGGCAATGGATTCCCGCCAGGTGGGAACCACCCGTTTGGTGGTGGTTTCGGATTTCACGCCCACGCCTTTGGGAGCGCGCTCAGTGACCTTCACGCTTCGGCTGGCTGGTCGTCGCTCGTCCTCGCCTTCCTCGCCGCCCTCCTTATCGCCATTGTGGGAAGCGCTGTCGCTGCGAGCACCATCACCCGAATCAGTCCCGCCGAAGTACTTAGGAGCGAATAATGCTAAAAGTTGAAAAATTAAACAAGTCCTTCCGCACCCCCGCCGGTGACGTCCACGCCGTCAAAGATGTCTCGTTCTCAACCAATAGTGGTCAAGTTGTCGCCATCATTGGAGCGAGTGGCTCGGGTAAGTCAACGTTGCTCTCGCTGGTGGGTCTCCTCGACACGCCCGACAGCGGCTCGATTGACGTAAACGGAGCCGCCTTGGCATCCTTGAGCGCCGCGGGTCGCACCGCCTACCGGGCCAAGCAAGTTGGGTTCGTCTTCCAGTCATTCAATTTGGTGCCCAATTTGACGGCTCTCGAGAACGTCATGTTGGCGTTGGAATTCGCGCAGTGGCCTTCGGCTGAACGCGAAACGCGAGCTCGCGAAATGCTGTCCATGGTTGGCCTCGATGATGGGAAGGCGGATCGTCGCCCAGCAAAGCTTTCCGGTGGCGAACAACAACGCGTGGCTATTGCCCGCGCCTTTGCCGCGAAGCCTGAGCTCATTTTGGCCGATGAACCCACTGGTGCCCTCGACCGCGCCACCGGTCAAAAGATTGTCGCGCTCTTACGCGATGCCGCGCAATCACAAGGAGCCACCGTGTTAGTGGTGACCCACGACGAAAAGGTGGCGGCGCAGGCTGACCGTCGACTCGAAATTGAGGACGGAGTCCTGACCGAAATCGCGTAATGCGCCCCTACGGTTTCCCCTGACCGATCGAGACCCCGAGGAATTTCCTCGGGGTCTCGGCATTTCGTACCTAGCAACTAGCCTTGAGAGTCGTATGGCACTCTCAATCGGCATCGTCGGCCTTCCCAACGTAGGCAAATCCACCCTCTTCAACGCGCTCACGAACAATGATGTGCTCGCGGCGAACTACCCCTTCGCCACCATTGAGCCCAACGTCGGTGTTGTCGCCGTTCCCGATGCTCGCCTGGCCAAGCTCGCGGCCGTCTTTGGCTCCGAGCGCATATTGCCCGCCTCGGTCACCTTCGTTGACATTGCCGGTATCGTCAAAGGTGCCTCAGAGGGCGAGGGTCTGGGTAACCAGTTTCTCGCGTCGATTCGTGAGTCCAACGCCATCTGTGAGGTCGTGCGCGTGTTTCACGACGACGACGTCATTCACGTTGACGGACGCATCGATCCCGCCAGTGACGTGGCCACCATTGAAACCGAATTGATTCTCGCTGACCTCCAGACGATTGAGAAGGTTATTCCCCGCTTGGAGCGTGATGCCAAGCGTCTCCCCGACGTCGCCGCCAAGCTCACCGAAGTACAGAAAGTACAGGCCCTGCTCAACAGTGGCACCCTGCTTTCACGCGTGGCCGACACTATTGATCGTGACGCAATTGCCGATCTGCACCTGTTGAGTGACAAGCCCTTCATCTACGTCTTCAACGTGGATGAAGAGACCCTGGGCGACCCCGCTCGCCGTGCGGAACTCGAAGCATCCGTGGCGCCGGCACCGTGCGTCATTTTGTGCGCCAAGGTTGAGGCCGAGCTCGCCGGTCTCGACGAGGCCGAAGCGCTCGAGATCCTCGAATCTTTCGGACAGCTCGAGTCAGGTCTCTCCCAGCTCAGTCGGGTGGGCTTCGCCACCTTGGGTCTCCAAACCTTCCTCACGGCCGGACCGAAGGAAACGCGAGCCTGGACGATTCGTCAGGGTGCCACCGCACCCGAAGCCGCTGGCGAGATTCACACCGACTTTCAAAAGCACTTCATTAAGGCCGAAGTGGTCGCGTTCGACGACCTCATGGAGTACGGCACCATGGTGGCCGTACGCGCCGCCGGCAAGGCGCGGATTGAAGGCAAAGAGTACGTCATGCGTGACGGCGATGTCGTGGAGTTTCGCGTCGGGGCGTAGAATGCTGGTGCGGCGGTCGAGACAGAGGTCCACGCCCACAACCCATCATTTCTACTTAGGAGCCTCATGACCTCGACCTTCGACTTCAAAGTCGCCGACCTCTCACTCGCTGCCTTCGGTCGCGCCGAAATCGCACTGGCTGAACACGAAATGCCCGGCCTCATGGCCATGCGAGCCGAATTTGGGCCCAGTCAGCCCCTCAAGGGCGCTCGCATCTCTGGCTCACTGCACATGACGATTCAGACCGCCGTCCTGATCGAAACGCTCGTCGCCCTCGGCGCTGACGTTCGCTGGGTCTCCTGCAACATCTTCTCCACGCAGGACCACGCCGCCGCGGCAGTGGTGGTTGGGCCCAACGGTACCCCTGAGAACCCCCAGGGGGTCCCCGTCTTCGCCTGGAAGGGCGAAACGCTGAAAGACTACTGGTGGTGCACCGAGCAGTTGCTGCGCTGGCCCGGTCACGCCGGCCCCACCTTGTTGCTCGACGATGGTGGCGACGCCACGTTGCTCGTGCACAAGGGCCTCGAATTCGAGCGCTCGGGATTCGTCCCCTCGCCCGACACCGCTGACTCCGAGGAGTACCGCGTCATTCTCGAACTCCTCACGGAGATCATTGGTCGCGGCGAGAAGATTTTCGAGCCCATGGCGGCTGGTATTCGCGGCGTCTCCGAAGAGACGACTACCGGCGTGATGCGCCTCTACGAGATGGAGCGTGCGGGCACGCTGCTCTTCCCCGCCATCAACGTCAACGACGCCGTGACCAAGTCCAAGTTCGACAACAAGTACGGCTGCCGCCACTCGCTGATCGACGGCTTGAACCGCGCCACTGACACCCTCATTGGTGGCAAGGTCGCCATCGTGTGTGGGTACGGCGACGTCGGCAAGGGTTCCGCCGAGTCACTGCGCGGTCAGGGTGCTCGCGTCATCGTTACCGAAATCGACCCCATCTGTGCCCTGCAGGCCGCAATGGACGGGTACCAGGTGACCACTCTCGAAGAAGCACTCCCCCAGGCCGACATCATCATCACCGCGACCGGTAACCGTGACATCATCACGGTGGACCACATCTTGATGATGAAGCAGCAGGCCATTCTTGCCAACATCGGACACTTCGACAACGAGATTGACGTCGCGGGCCTGAGTGCGCTGCCTGGTGCCACCAAGGTGAACATCAAGCCGCAGGTTGACAAGTGGATCTTGCCGAACGACCGCTACATCATCTTGCTGTCCGAGGGTCGCCTCTTCAACCTGGGTAACGCCACCGGTCACCCCAGCTTCGTGATGAGTAACTCGTTCACCAACCAGACGATGGCGCAGGTCGAACTGCACACCAACAACGACGCCTACGAAAACAAGGTGTACGTGTTGCCCAAGCACCTTGACGAGAAGGTTGCCCGCTTGCACCTCGACGCACTGGGTGTCAAGCTCTCGAAGCTGACCAAGGAACAGGCCGACTACATCGGTGTCTCGGTGGAGGGCCCCTACAAGCCCGACACCTATCGCTACTAGGCCTTAGTCGCGATAGCCCGCAAAGATGTCGGTGACGACGCCTTCGAGTTGATTGGGGTTCGTCACGCGGACGAACCACTCGGTGCCCATGGCCTGGCGGAAGTCTTCCTTACTCATCTGCATCCAGAATGAGTCGGGGGTGATCTGCGAGGCGTGGGCCGACAGTGCGTCGTACTTTTGGTCGGTGAAGTCCGATACGTCAATAGCGGCACCAATCAGTTCGTCGGGGGTACCCATTTCAATGGGGTCACCGTTCTCATCGACCAACCCCGGCTCCTCTTCGCGCTCGATGCCCTTGGCCAGGTCTTCTACACGCTTGATGCGGTCCTGCTCTTCCCAACGCGCACGCATAATCGCCATCCGGGACTCCGGAATGGCGTTGAAGTACAAGGTCGGCTGGTAGTCGAGCTGCTCGAGGGCTCGCATCGTGATGCGGTGCGCCTGAATGTGGTCGGGGTGACCGTAGAAACCGATCTCGTTGTAGGTCATGACGACCTGTGGGCGCTCTTCGCGCAGGACCTCCAGCAGTCGCGCGGCGGCCTCGTCCACGGAGGCGCCCCAGAAGCAGTTCGGGTGCTTGTTTTGGGGCCAGCCCATCATGCCGGAGTCGCGGTAGCCCAAACGAATGAGGCGATCAATGTTCAAAATCTCCACGGCACGGTCCAGTTCCACCGCACGAAGTGCGGCCACCACTTCACCATCGTGGCCGTCATCGAGGGGCTTGGCGCCACTGGGGTCATCGCCACACTCGCCGTTGGTGCAGGTCACCAGCACGGTGCGAACGCCCTGGCTCGCGAGCAGCGGGTAGAGACCACCGGTGCCCGACGCTTCGTCGTCCGGGTGGGCGTGGACGGCCAAGAAGGTTAAATCACTCACTGCATTCCTCCGAATAGATCATGGGCGCACGCAATACTCTCGGTCCTGCGTCGCCACCCTAGTTGGTAGTACTCGGTGCCAAACAACAACGCGAACAAATCGGGGTCCATGGTCACGAGGTCGTTGTTATCAATTTGGCTGGCGTGCGTGGCAATGGCCCGTTGCTTCAACGCGCTGAATCGCGAGACATCCATGGTCACGTCGATCGTGTCATCGGGGATGTCGGGGACTGCCTCGGTGATCCACGCCGGCAACGACAAGTTCTGCGACTCCGCACGAAGAAGAAATTCCGACAGGACCGATCGTGGGGTCACGGGATAGAACAGGCGCTCCGCTGCCCGCGAACGCTGCACCGCGGCCCGGGTAACGGTGTTGGCCATGACGTGATCGGGGTGGCCGTAGTAGCCGTTCTCGTCGTAGGTGACCACCACGGTGGCCTGCTCCTCGTCAATCAGATCAGCGAGGTGCTGCGCCGTCCCGGCAACGTCACAATTCACGAAGGCGGTGTCGAGTTCATTCTGCGGCCAGCCACGCATCCCCGAATCACTGAAGGGCAGACGAACCACACGATCGACACCTAGTAAGGCGGCGGCGGCATCGAGCTCGAGTGCCCGGGTGGCCAAGGTCGAAGGGGCGTCGTGCTCGGGCACGTCACCGCCACGGCCCGCGTGGTCAATGCCGAACTGCCCGTTGGTGCAGGTAACGAGGACGGTCCGAATGCCTTGCTCGCGGTAGTGCGCCAGAATGCCGGCGGTGAAGAGCGACTCATCGTCAGGGTGGGCGTGCACGCACAACAGGGTCGGTGTGGTCATGGCAACAGGCTAACGGGCGCTAGGTGGCACTTAGCCAATCTGGATGATGCGAATCACGAGCAGTACTCCCGCGCACAGGAGGTAGGCGCTCTGACCACGCATGAGCCACTTACGCGAGGTGAGTGGCGGGAGTGGTTCGACGAGACTGAGTCGAGGCATTCGCCAGTCGCGACGGTCAATGTCCACCTTGGGTGGATCAGAGAGACGACGCAGGCCGATAGGGAGTCCGACGGCCAGCCCCACCGCCACCACCACGGCGAGAATCTTCAACATCGCCACGACGTTCACGCTGGCGAACAGCGTGGACATCATCATCGTGACCGACAACGCCACCAGAATCGTGATCATGGTGATTGCAATGGCATTGAGCCAGCGTGGGTTCACCCACGGCCCCATGATGGCGCGGTCGTTGCACAACAGCAACACAATGATGGTGGTGCTCGGCAACATCAGTCCACAAATAGCCTGGACGGCCAGGGTGATGAGACCGAGGGGTGCGTGCGGGATCAGCGCCACCCCACCGGCCACTGCCAATAGGGCGGCGAAAGTGGCGTAGAAACCCTTGGCGTCACGGAACCGCTGGTTCAGGCCCTGCTGGGTGTTCGAGAGGTCGTTCAGCGCGTACGAGCTGGCCAGCGTTACCGCCGCGGCACCGATGATGGAAGCGTTCAGGAGCAAAATGGCGAACATGGCACCAGTGCCATGTCCGAGGTAGCGCGTCAGGCCGTGGGCCACCGCGAGCGTCGTCGTGTAACTATTGGTCCCACCGCGGTGCGACAGACCGACGGCGCACACCGCCATCAGCGCGCTGGCCCCAATGACCACAATGAAGGAGCCGATGATGGTGTCGGCGCGTTCGTAGTTCAACCAACGCGGCGTGATCTTCTTGTCCACGATGTTGGACTCTTGGAAGAACAGTTGCCAGGGGGCCACCGTCGTACCAATGATTGAAATGATGAGTAGGACGGCCGAGGATGATGCACCACCGCGAATGCCGGGAGTGGCGAAGTGCGTGGCAACCTCGTGGTAGTTCAGGTGGGCCATGATGACGTAGGGCACGGTGACGAGGTTGGTCGCCACGAAGAGCATCATGAAGCGCTCCCAACGCTGGAACGAGCCCGAGGCCGTGACGCAGAACAGCAACACGACCGCCACCGGCACGGAGTAGTACGGCGACACGCCGAAGTACTCCATCGAGAGTGACACGCCGATGAACTCCGTGATGATGATCAGGAAATTCAAAAAGAGAATGGAGAAAATGGAGAGATTGCCCCAGTAGCGGCCGAAACGTTCGCGAATGAGGCGACCGTGCCCCACACCAGTCACGGCACCGAGGCGAACGACCATTTCCTGGATTACTACCAGGACGGGAATGAGGAGTGGCAACACCCACAGCAACGTGTAGCCGTAGTTCTGACCGGCCTGCGAGTAGGTCGAGACCCCACCGGCGTCGTTGTCACCGACCATCACGATGAGGCCAGGGCCAATGACGGCGAGCAGCGTGAGGAGACGTGCACGAATACCGCGACGACCACCTTGGTCGTGTGATTTGATTGTGCCAAATGCACCAGTAATCTGGTGTTCGGATGCTTCGCTCACTCCTCGTTCCTTTCTCGCGTTGGGGTCTAGTAGGCCACCGCGAGACAGGGGTTGTTACGCGCGAGTCATCAATCGGTGGCAGAAATGGTGATGTACGTGGTACTAGGGGGTTTCAGACAAGCCCCCTTTGAACGTACGACAACACCACGAGTTACTCCTCCACCGTGGTCATGCCAAACTCCTTGCGCCATCCCTGGGGCAAGAGTTCTTCCAGGAGGTCGTCAACGGTGACGAGTCCCAGCATGGTCGTGTCTTTGTCATCGAGAACCGGTACCACGATGAGATTGAAGTCACTCATCTTGCGCGCAACGCGGTGCACATCCCAATGGGCGTGCACGTAGTTCAGGGGCGTATCGGCCACGTTCATAATGGGCTCGACGTCGCGGGCCTTCAGCAGCGCGCCGAGCGTGGCCACCGCAATGGGGGTGCCGTGCTCGTCGGTGATGAAAACTGACTGCAACGAGGCAACCGGCACGTTCGAGGAACGCACGGCGGCAATTGCTTCACCCACCGTTGACGTCGATGACACCGACACGAAGTCAGTATTCATCAAACCGCCCGCCGTGTCGGCGTTATACGACAGCAACTGACGTACCTTGCGCTGGAAGTCATCGGGCAGGTTTTCGAGGACCGTAAGACGGCGATCTTGGTCAATTTCGCTGATCAGGTCGGCGGCGTTGTCGGGCTCCATACGGGCCAACAGTCTCGCCGCTTCGGCGTCATTACGTGACTGGAGGAACTCCAACTGGTGTTCGGTGTCGAGCTCTTCGAAGACGTCGGCTTCGAGCTCACGGTCGAGACCAACAGCCTCGATAATCTCTTCGCCCTCTTCGTGGCTGGCCTGTTCCACGAGGTCGGCAATCTGCGCGGGATGCAGCTTGGCCAACTTGCGGTACGGAATACGCAGACGCGCCGACGGCACGTGCGACACGAAAGGTTCGATGGAGGCAAAGTCCACAATGGCTTCGGCCTTCACGCGCTGACCCAGGTTCTTGCCGAGAATACGTCGAAAGAAGGGACGTCGACCGGGGTCAACACCCACGACCTCCCACTTGCCGTCAATCTGGGCGATTTCAATTTCGTTCGCGATAATGAGTCGACCGCGCACCAGGTTGATGAGGTTGCGGGCCAGCAGGTCTTCGGCGAGCAGGATCTCCCCGGGGCGACGCTCGAATCGACGAAGGTCAACGCGCTTGCCCTGGAACGTCATGCGACCGTCCGTCAGACCACCGATTTTGCGAATGGGTACGAAGGTGTTTCGGCCCTCGATTTTGATGACCGCGCCAACGATTGGTGGGTGCGGATCGTCACCAAGTCGGGCCACGAGGTCCTGCACGCGACCAATCCGACCACCGTCGAGGTCGTACATCGGGCGCTTTAGGAACGTGGAGAGGTGCAGGATGTCAGTCATAAGTAACTCAGTACATCAAGGCTACCCGTAGGGAGCCGCGCACCGTAAGCCTTTTCGGTGAACGGCAGGGAACTTTACGCTGTTTTTGGCGTAAAACCCTTGAGAATCTCGAGGGCCGCATCGACGTCAGCGTCGGTAATGCCGGCGTGCACCACGAAACGGGCCCGCGTGGGCGCCACGGTCCCTCCGAGCAGCCCCGCTGCACCGAGCTCGTGCACAATCTGGCGGGCCTGCGGGTGGGTGAAGGCAACGATGTTGGTCTGGCACGAAGCGGGGTCGTATCCCGACTCCGGGAACGCCGCGGCAAACCCAGCGGCCAAGGTGCGGGCGCGGGCGTGATCCTCGGCCAGCCGGTCGATACCGTCCAGCGCTACGAGGCCGGCCGCAGCCAAGAAGCCCGCTTGGCGCATAGTGCCACCCAGACGCTTGCGTTCAATGCGGCCGCGCTCGATGAGCGCCGCCGGACCGGCCAACAGTGATCCCACGGGGGCGCAGAGCCCCTTCGAAAGACACGACATCACCGTCGTGACGGGAGCGCAGATGTCCGCTGCCGACACGCCGGTTGCCACCACCGCGTTGAAGAGACGAGCACCGTCCATGTGAATCGGGCGCTCACCAATGGCACCAGCGAGTGCCTTAATCGAGGAGAGCGACCAAGGCGTGCCCCCGGAGGGCATGTGGGTGTTTTCAATTTCTACCATGGCCACGTGGGGCTGGTGATCGTCTTCAGCGTCAATGACGGCGAGAACTTCGTCGAGGGCGAGTTCACCGTGCCGGTCGTCAACGAGGGCGAACTGAACGCTGGAGTTACGGGCGCTCGCGCCGTATTCGTAACTCACGAGGTGTTGTGATTTCCCGGCGACGATTACGTCACCCGGCTGGGTCAGCAACCGCACCGCAATCTGGTTCGCCATCACGCCGGAAGGAACGAAGAGCGCCGCCTCCTTCCCTACTAACGCGGCGTATCGGGCCTCGAGGGCGTTGATCGTGGGGTCCTCGCCGTAGCCGTCGTCACCCACCACCGCGTCCATCATCGCGGCCCGCATGGCGGGGGTCGGCTGGGTCACGGTGTCACTGCGAAGGTCAATGGTACGAGTCATGGTGGTTACCCTACCGCCCCCTAAACTGACGCCGTGACAAGCAACTGGGCCGATCGACTCCCCGACGTGCACAACGTGCATCGGACGCTCGGCATCTCCATGGACGAGTGCACACCCGAGCGCGTCGTCCTCTCACTCGAGGTGGGTCCCGACACCCACCAATACTTTGGTGTGCTGCATGGCGGCGTGTCCGCCCTCCTCGCCGAAGGCGCCGCCTCCATCGGAGCCGTCATTTCAGTCGGGGACGACGAGGTCGCGGTCGGCACCGATTTGAACTGTTCGCACTTGCGACCCGTCACGAGCGGCCGCATCCGGGCTATTGCGACGCCCATTCGTAAGGGCCGCAGCGTGCACGTCTGGGGCATCGAGCTCTACGACGACGCTGATCGGCTGATTAGCGTGGCGCGCTGCACGCTGCAGGTCATCAAGCGCCCCACAAACTGACCCAGAGGGCGTAGACTAGGGGCTTCATCGAGCCGACAAAGGGGCTGCTACATGGGTGTTCGCTTTTCTGGCTGGGGTGTCGCAATTCCCGAGCGCGTCGTCACCAACGACGAGCTCTCGCAGACACTCGATACCTCTGACGAATGGATTTCTGAGCGCACAGGTATTCGCGAACGCCGTATCGGTGGCACCACGCGCTCACTCGGCGCGGAAGCCGCTGTGGCCGCCATTGCCGACGCCGGGCTAACGCCAACGGACATCGATTTCATCATTCTCGCGACCACGACGCCAGACCGCATCGGACCCGGTACCGCCACACTGATCCAGGCTGACATTGGGGCCACCTGCGCGGCCATGGACTTGAACGCCGCCTGCAGTGGTTTCATGTACGGCGTGCGCGTCGCCCAAGGTCTCATCGAGACCGGCATGAAGCGCGTGCTTCTGATTGGTTCCGAGCAGTTGTCGGGCTGGGTTGACTGGAGCGACCGCAACACCGCTGTCTTGTTCGGCGATGGTGCTGGCGCCTGCGTCCTCGAGTTCAGCGAGGACGTCAATGACATCATCTCGTTCTCACTGGGTGCTGAAGGAACCGCTGCTGAAATCTTGACCTGTGCCCACAACGGCACCTGGACGATGGACGGTCGTGAGGTCTTCCGCCGTGCCGTGCGCGCCGTGGTCGACTCCTCCGAAGAAGCGATCAAACTTGCCGATATCAGTTCGGACCAGATCTCGCTGATTATCCCCCACCAGGCCAACATACGCATTATTCAGGCCGTGGCCGACCGCATTAACGTCAGCATGGACAACGCGGTCATCACGCTCGACCGCTACGGCAACACGTCGAGTTCCTCTATTCCTTTGGCATTCGACATTGCCCGTAAGGAAGGCCGCATTAAGAAGGGCGAATACGCCCTGCTCACTGGTTTCGGCGCCGGCATGACCTGGGCGTCCGCGATCATAAAGTGGAGCTAGGAGGTCAATTATGGACAATTGCACCAACCCACTGTGTCGCTGCAATCCCTGTACGTGTGCGAACTGCGAATGCAACGACGTTACGCCTGAGGCAACGGCTCACTAACTTTGATCGGCGACGGAAGTCGTTGACTCAACCTACTGCGCGATGGACGTTCGTGGCGAGAGCGCTTTGTTGCGACGTCCGTAGGGTGTCGATCCCCGCAGCCGGACTTTGACCAGCACGTATACGCATCGCAGCGCGTCGATCACTCCAATTTTCTTGCCCTCTTCGTGACTTCGACCAACGTAACTAATTGGTATCTCATAGGGGCGGAATCCTGAACGCAGCATCTCGGCGCTGATTTCGGTGTCGAGACCAAATCCGGTCTCTCGTAGAGTAAACGAGTCCAGCAGCGGCTTCGGCAACAACTTGAGACACGTGTGCAAGTCGCTGATCGCGCAATTAAAGAAAATGTTCGCCGTAGCCGTCATGACGTGGTTGCCCACGGCGTGCATGAGCGATGGGTGGACCGTGCCGTAGCCGGACATCCGATTTCCGTAGACGACTTCAGCGCGTCCACTCAGAATGGGATCGACCAGTCGCGCAATGTCGTTCACGTCATACTCAAGGTCGGCGTCAAAAATTAGAACGTGGGAGCCCCGCACCTCCGCGAGTCCGGTGCGCACGGCCGCTCCTTTTCCGAGGTTGCTTTCGTGGTGCAGCACCCGGAGGCGAGCATCGTTGCACCGGTCGATGATGAGCGGCGTGTCGTCAGTGGATCCGTCATTCACCACGATGAGTTCCAACGGAAAGAGCGTCGACAGGGCTAACACGGCATCAATCACGTCGCCGACGGTGGCCGCTTCGTTGTACGCCGGCATGACCACGGACAACAGGAAAGGTGATTGAGTATCCATCGAGCACTCCGGTGTGTTCGCCGACGAGGCGCACCGTCGATTGTAGTTCTCTCGTCGTGGCTCAGGCGCGTCGCGTCGCGGCCCGACGTCGGGGGCGATACCTCGTCGCAATCGAACCACCGAAGCAGAGCATCAGTCCCGCGAAGCACGCGTCCCAGCCCTGACCTTCGTGCGGCGGGGTAAACGAGAAGCGCAGCGTACTAATCCCGGCGGGAACGTGCACGGCCTCAAAGATCTTGTGCCACGCTCGCACCACGAGCGCGGCGTGTCCGTCGACCACGCTCCAGCCAGGCATGAAGAGTTCGCGACGTATCAGTGTGCTCGGATGCTGGCAGTCCACGGTAACGCCGTTGACGTTCGTGGACGTTGTCGTGCAACCCCGCGCCGAGAACATCGGACTCACGTGCGGCAGCTCGAGAATGGCGAAGGTCGAGTCCCGATAGACGAAACGTAGTCCCAGAGCTTCGTCGAAGCGCCTCAGGTTCCATTCAGCCACCGGCATCATCACGTACTTGACGCTTGAACGTTCGTACCCAGCCAGATGCACGAGGAAAGCGTCGCGGGCGCTCGGACCCGTCGCGATGGAGCGCTTCGTGCCCGTAAAGAAGTAGGCATTGGTGTTGTTATCGAGAAACGCGGGAACATACGTGATGAACAAACTCGGCACAGGAAGATCGTTCACGTTGATTTCCGGAATAGCAAAGTACGAGCCGTAGTTGGGCTGCAGCGGACCGTCGAGGCCGTAAGTCCGGTACGTTCCCGCGTGGGACTGCAGGTAGGTAATGGCCGGTGTATCGACCGTGTAGTGCCGTGGGGCTGACCCTGAGGGCACGATGAAGTTCAGCATCACTTCGGCCGACACGACGAGCACCAGCGCGACGTAGACGAACTTCGTGCGACCGATAAACAGCAAGATGGCCACGAGCACCGCCGACACAAGTGGCACCCACAACATAGCTTCGAGCAGGTGACTCGACGTGGCGACGGGCTCAAGTCGGTGGTGTTGGGGCATGGCCGCGTAGGTGGACCAGGCCACCGCGCTCACGCCAGCGAGTCCCGACAGGACTGCGACGCGCACCTTCATGACATCGCGTACGAGGTCGTCCAGGGCGAAGGCTGCGAGCACGACGACCGCGAACTCCATGGATGGTGGAATGTACCTCGTCAGAGCCATGCGGGCAACGCCCGGAATGAGGTCAAAGACTTGGTGCGCGTAGAGAAAACCCCACGTCGCCAGCACGCTCATGGCCACCCAAACGCCGAGCGCGATGCGCAGGGCTCGGTTCGAGGTGCCCCAGAGTCCCGCAATCGCGAGCACCACCGTGCCAGCACTGAGGTACCCCGCCACGCCACCCAGGTGCTTCACCGCCATTCCCAGTGCCCAGGCGTGACGCCAGATAATTCCGTAGGCGTAGGGGTTTAAGAGCAGCGGTCGCAGACTCGCCACCAGTGAGACGTGGCCGAGCTGGTTTCCGGTGTGTGATCCCGTCCCTGAGGCGTGGAGGTCGTCAAGCATGGCAATGAGAATGGGGGCCGACATCAAGAGGCCCGCGACCGACCCCACACTGAGTTTGACGAACAGTTGTCGACGCTCCCCCGTGGTGACCAGTCGAGCGACTACCCATAGGGCCACCAAGATCGTGTCGAACGTGGCGACTTCTGGGAACCCCGCCGCGAGCGTCACCACGAGCGCGAGTGCGAGGAGGATCCACCCTCCGCGGCGGTGCTTCGCGGCGGCCCGCACCGCGATTTCGGCACCCAAGAGCACGAGCGGCAGTGTGACAATGGGATTCGCCGCGGCGTTGGTGAGCCACGCGTAGGTTCCGTTCAGACCAAAACCGATGCCCGCCATCGCGGCCGCGAGTCGACCAAGCCCGATATAGCGCAGTAACACCATGGTCAAGAGTCCAGCGCTCAGTTCCATCGCAACGTGCTCCCACAGCGCCCCGTTTGCCAGGAGTTGTAGCAGGGTAAAGGGGAAGAGGGCAGCCGACTGCATCTCTCCGAGCAGTGGGGTCCCCACGCCTTCGAAGATGTTCCAGTAGGGCAGGTGGCCGTGCACCAGCATGTCGGCGGCCAAGTGGCCGAGCGCTTGCGACGTCAGTCCGACGTTGGGGTCGGTGGACGGCGGACCCTTCAGCCAGCTCCACTGCGTAACGGTGGCGAGCCCCGAGTCGGTGGCAATCGGATTGAAGACGCTCAGGCCGTCGACGAAAAGCACGTTTCCGATCAGGACACCGGCGATGACCCAGGCCGCGGTCACCCAGTCATAGATCGCAGCAAGGGTCTGCGTCGCGTTGCGGTGCCGCCGTGCACGGGCGCGTGGATCGTCGGTAGTTCGGAGGCACGACGTCATGTCCTCATCTTACGATTCACTGATTTGCTGAGGTACCTCCGCTAACGCCAATCGCGCGACGGTACCGTCGAACCCAGCGTCAACGCCTCGACGAACTCTGCGGTGAGGGCAATCGCGCCGCCCCCACGCTGTATCGTGCCCTTAATGATGAGGGCGGGCGAAGAGCGAGCGACCCCACGCCACCGAGCCCACGCGCCTTTAGAGAAGATTACGTTCACGTGGCCCGTCTCGTCTTCGAGGTTCATGAACACCGCACCATTCGCCGTTTCGGGGTGTTGGCGATGGGTCACGACACCAGCAACCGCGACCCGAGGACTCTCCACACTGGCCAACAGACTGGCTCGCACAACCCCGGCGGCATCCAGTGCGTCACGCACCAACGCAATTGCCGTGGCCTCGGTCGTGAGCCCCATGGCCCACATGTCGTCGGCAACCCGTTCGAACTCGCTCGCCGGTCGCAAGGTTGGCGCCACGGCCCCCGTGACCACGCCGGGTAGTCGATCGCTCGTACTCTGGGCCGCCGCGCCCGCCACCCACGTGAGACCACGCCGCGTTCCGCCAAAGGTGTCGAGGGCGCCCGCGCTCGCGAGCGCTTCGAGATGATGTTGCTGACACCCCGCACGACGCACGAGGTCCTCACTGTCACGCCACGGAGCACCCAGCACAATGGCCCGTGCGAGTTCAGTGGTGATCGAGCGCACCGAGGTCAACCCCAGTAAGACCTCCGGTCGGTCACGCTCCCCAATGAGGGCCGCCCCCACGCCCGAACGCTGCACGTCAGGTCGGTGCACCACCACCCCGTGGCGTTGCGCGTCGGCAATGAGCGACTGCGGTGACCAAAAGCCCAAGGGCTGGGCGTTCAACAGTGACGCCAAGAACGCAGCCGGATAGTGGTACTTAATCCACGCCGAGCAGTAGACCAGGTGGGCGAAGGAGACCGAGTGCGACTCGGGGAATCCGAAGTTCGCGAAGGCCGCCAGGGCGTCAAAGAGGTGATCGGCGTCAGTCCCGATAATCCCGTTGGCGGCCATACCGGCGTAGAAGCGGCTCTTGAGTTTGAGCATGCGGACTTCCGAACGCTTGGCCGCCATGGCCTGTCGCAGTTCGTCCGCTTCAGCCGGCGAAAAACCCGCCACGGCGACGGCCATCTCCATCAACTGCTCCTGGAACAGCGGCACGCCGAGCGTCCGCGACAAAATGGGCTCGAGTCGCGGATGCATGTACGTAACGGGCTCATCGCCACGACGCCGGCGCAGGTAGGGGTTCACGGCGTTGCCCTGAATGGGTCCGGGTCGAATGAGCGCGACCTCGATCACGAGGTCGTAGAAGCATCGCGGTTGCATTCGTGGCAGGGTGGCCATCTGCGCCCGTGACTCCACCTGGAACACGCCAACGGTGTCGGCCTGACACAGCAGGTCGTAGACGGCTGGGTCTTGTTCGAGTGCGCCGAGATCAAGGGTGACCCCGTGAAAGGCGTAGACCTCGTCGACGGCTCGATGCAACGCTTCGAGCATGCCGAGGCCCAACAGATCGAACTTCACGAGACCAATCGCGGCGCAGTCATCCTTATCCCACTGCAGCACGGTCCGCCCTGGGGTGCGTCCCCACTCGACCGGACAGACCTCAAGGACGGGTCGGTCGCACAAGACCATGCCCGCCGAGTGAATGCCCAGGTGGCGTGGCCGATGGAGCAACTGGTTGGCCATGGTGACCACCATCTCGGGGACGGCGTGACTGGTCACGGTCATGGTGGATTGATCGACCCCGTCACGGATGGCGTTGGCCTCTTCTTCGGAGTAGCCAAAGGCCCGTGCCGTATCGCGCAGGGCGGAGCGCGGACGATACGTAATTACCGCGGCAACCTGGGCCGCGTAGCGACGCCCGTACCGCTCAAAGACGTACTGAATAACCTCTTCGCGACGACCCGACTCGATGTCCACGTCAATATCGGGAGGTCCATCTCTCGCTGGCGAGAGGAAGCGTTCAAAGAACAAATTGAGCGCCACGGCGTCGGCGTTCGTGATGCCCAACGAGTAACAGACCGCGGAATTCGCGGCCGATCCTCGGCCCTGACAAAAGATGTTCGAGCGGCGACAGAATTCCGTGATGTCCCACACGGTCAAGAAGTAGCCCGCGAATCCCAGTTGCTCAATAACCCCGAGCTCGTGTTCGATCTGACGCCACGCTCCGGGCACGCGTTCGTGGTCCGGTGAACCGTATCGCTGGGTCGCTCCTTCGTAGACCAGCTGGCGTAAGTACTCGTGTTCGTTCATGCCCGAAGGTGTCGCGAATCTCGGCAAGCGTGGGGCGACGAGTCGGAGGTCAAAGGCCAACGACTGCGCAATCTCCCCCGCTCGGTCCACTACCCCGGGCCACCGCGCGAAGCGTTGGCGCTGTTCAGCGTCACTACGCAAGTGCGCCAGTGGTGAAGCCGAGAGCCATCCCTCCATCTCGTCGAGGTCTCGACGCGCTCGAATAGCGCTGAGCACATTGGCCCGGGCAAAGGCGTCCGGTGTGGCGTAGTGCACGTTGTTCGTCGCAACAATATCGACGTGATGACGCAGCGCAATCTCGGCCAGTACGTCGTTGCGAGCAACGTCGTCAATCTGGCCGTGATCCCAGAGTTCGACCGCGAGATGGTCGCGGCCAAAGTGATCTATAAGTTCACGGAGCTTTCGTTCGGCGGCTCGCGGCCCTTCGCGCACCAGCGCCTGATTGAGTGGGCCCTTGCGACAGCCCGTTAGGACCAGCCAGTCACTTGCTCGCGATGAAATATCGCCGAGTTCAAATATCGGCGTGCCCTTTTCGCCACGGGCGAGGTACGCTTCGCCGAGCATGCTCGAGAGATGGCGGTACCCGTCGGGCGAGCGCGCCAGTATGACCAGATGCTCTCCCGAGGGGTCGGGCACACCCACGCGGTCATCCGTTGCCCCCATCGTGAGTTCCGTGCCAAAGACCGTGGCCAGCCCCAATGCCCGCGCGGCCTCAGCGAATCGCACCACGCCGTAGAGGCCGGCGTGGTCGGTCAGCGCGAGTGCGCTCAGGCCGAGTCGTACCGCTTCGGCCACGAGCTCCTCGGGATCGCTCGCCCCGTCGAGAAAACTAAAGCCCGAGTGGGCGTGGAGTTCACCGTAGAGGGCCATCAGTCGTAAATCCCCGTCAGCCACCAGCGACCACCCTCGATGGTGAGCAAGAACGCCTCGCCCTCGTCGAGCAGCACCTGGACGTAAGCACGTCGACGCGGCGAGCCCCACCAGCGCTCCACCAGTGGCCACGGACCGGCATACCAGCGCACGGCGCGGGCCCGTGTTCGATCGACGAAGAGCACTGCGGGGGGTGCACTCAACTGACCGCGAATGTTCAACGTAATCGGCACGTTGTGGTCGTCACAGAGCGACACCGACACGTGGTGTCGCAGTGCGGTGGTGGGGGCTGGGGCGCCGAAGTGTCCCGGCCACGGGGCACCATTTGGCGTAGCCCCGCGCGGTGCATCCCACGGCACGAGTGCCGCTTGATCGTCGGGGGTGCGACCGCCCTGCACGTGCGCCACCAGAACGCCATCATCACCGAGGCGACTACGCACCCGATGAGCCGCGTCGTGGGCCCGATCGTCACCGGCACTGCGCTGACCAAAGAATCCGATCTGCTCGGGCGCACGGGCCTGTTCACCGCGCAAACGCTGGAGTTGTTCACGTATGCGAGCGTCGCGCTGGCCGGGCATTTCGGGCAGATCACCGCGCGCCACGCGATGCAGTACGCGCACGGGACCGCTGAAGCGTTCGGCCACGTGTGACGGGGCGAGCGCCGCAAACTCCCCGAGGGTGTGTATGCCGAGTCGCCGGCACGTCGTGGTGAGGTCACGGCGACCAAGTACCTCGATGGGCTGACGGCGGCGGAAGATCGTCGTCTCACCTGGCGCAACAATGATGTTCTGCTGCGCCGCCAGGTCAGCACAAAAAAGACCTTCGGCGACCCCGAGGTGAATGGGTGTGTCGGTTACGCGTGTGAGTGCTGAACGCACCACGTCGAACAACGCGTCGTCACCGCCGAAGAACCGGCTCGGACCGCGCACGGGCAAGACGAGGAGACCGAGTCGAAGGGGTTCGACGAATGGACAGATCTGAAAGAGTGCGTCGAACGCATCGCTCAGTACGCGTAGGGCGGCGCCGTCGGGCCGTTCCTCACTCCACGCGGGGAGCCATACTGCGAGTAGTCGCTCCATTTAGACACGCACCCGCCCGTGGTCGTCGGGCAACACCACCTGGTGCTCACCGCCGCGAGCGGCCGCGCCGCGACCACCCACGCGCACAGTGAGGACGCGCGACTCGAGCCGAGACGTGGCGCGCCAGTGCGCGTCGGTGACGTCAAAGGTGACATCGGTTGGCAGTGGCCACGGTGCCGATGGTTCCGCCAGCACGACGAGCACGGTGCCGCGCTCACGAACACGGTCCATGAGCTTGCGCGCCGCCGCGTGTGGGGCCCGCGAGGGAGGACGAACAATCAGAAGGTCGACACCGTCGAGAAGGTCGGCTGTCGTTTCGGCCCACGCCCCCCGAGGCCGAGGGACAAAGAGGACGCGACGTAAGTCGAGACCGAGATCCGCAATGGCCACGACGCCAGGGTCTTCAATACCAACCACCCCCACCCAGTGGCCCTTGGCACTCGGCTCGCTCAGGAGACTTAGGGCCACGCTGAGACCTCCACGACCGGGCTGCGCTTGGACGAGCACGGTGCTGCCACGCCACAGTCCCCCTTCAGGGATGAAGGACGACCAGGGCTGACCGAGGGGAATTATCTTGGCTTTCGCCAAGGTAACGGGGCGTACGGCGGCCCGTATCTCTTCAGAAAGTTGGGGTCGAGGTGTAGAAAAAGCGAACATACGTTCGTAAGAGTAGCGAGTCCTGGTGACATGCGCCAACCGGCGCCCTACCTGCCAGAATGAATAGGGCTTTCGAGCGAAAGGGGTAGTTCTATGTGTGGTCGCGTAGCGCTCTTCACCCCGCCCGCCCGTCTCGCGAGGTTCCTCGAAGCCACCCTGGCGGCCGGAATTTCCCCTGAGACGGCCCCTAATTGGAATCTGGGGCCCCAGCAAACGTTGTTCGCTCTACGCGACGACCAGGAGCAGCGAGTCCTTGAGCCCTTCTTCTGGGGACTGATCCCACCATGGGCCAAAGATCCCGCGATTTCCAACAACTTGATCAATGCCCGCGGCGAGACCGTCGCGGAGAAGCCGTCGTTTCGTGAGGCCTTCCTCACTCGTCCGTGTGTCATCCCCGTAGACGGCTTTTACGAATGGGCGGTCCACGGCACCGCGAAACAGCCCCACTACTTCACGCGACGCGACGGCAACGTTGCGCTCTTCGCCGGTCTCTACGAATTCTGGCGCAATCCCGCCATGCCGAGTGCACCACCACGAGCGACCTGTACCGTTCTCACTACCGAACCCAGTGCCGACATCGATGGTGTCCACGACCGCATGCCGGTCATTTTGGAACCTCGTACGGTCGACCAGTGGCTTACCCCCGGCCCCAGTGGTGCCGCGGCACGCAGCGAGCTGATTCGGTCCGCGCCAGCGAGCACGCTCCAGCACCTGGCCGTGCGGCCACTCGTCAACAGTGTGCGCAACAACGGCCCCGAGCTCCTCGAGCCCGGCACCGAGGTTGCCACTCGCCTCTTCTAAGACAACCTACGGATTACTGAGGACGATGACGTCCACGAGGTCAGTGGCTTCGTTCGTCGTCTGGTTGTTCACGCCGTTGAGCGAGTTGGGTGCGGTGAAGACGTCGTTGCCGATCTGCAGCGCCATGCGCGCCCAGGCGTACCCACTCCCCGACTCAATCGCTTCGGCGGCCGCCTGGGACACATTGGATCCCAAGGTGGCCGACTCGGCCGTTGAAGTCATTGACCAACCGCTCGGTGTTGATGGTGCAGAAGTGTTGGTGTTGGTGAAGGTGAAGCTCACGTTGCCGTTCACGTTCGTCGTTCCCATCATGTTGCCGTTCACCATGCCGGTACCCGTGAACGTGGCGTCGAGGTCGCCCTTGCCGTTGTTGGCACCTGGTCCGAATTGGGTCTGCAGCGTCACGGCCTGGTGCGCAAGAATCTGTCCGTTCGACCCCGTGATGTGCCACGTCATGGTCACCGTCGCGAGTGGTCGCACGTAGGCGTAGAGCCAGCGATCGTGCGGTGAGTAAAAGGCGTTCAAGAACCATGTGCGACCGTTGACACTGTCATCCACGGGATGCGTACCAGCAAAGCCAGACGTGGCCCAGTTGGTCGTCACAAGTGCGGCCCGGTCGGGCATCAGGTTGCTGGCCGCTTCGGGTCCGGTGGGAATGTGGGCGCTGAAGGCAACGCGCAGTGGTGCGCTCGACGCCGCGGCGTAGATACCGGCGGCCGCCTTAGTGGCGATGACCTCGCAGGTTGAAACCTTGGTGTCACTCAAGACCCCCGAGACGGCACCAATGCTGCACCCGTTCCCGAGGACGCCGAAGAGGACCTTGCCGGCACCCGAACCACCCATCACGTGAATCGTTTCGCTCGTTCCGTCGTGCTCCTTGAGCGACGTAGCGTGCAAGACCAAGTGTGCCTGTGGGCGCAGTGCGGCCTGGGCAATGGTGGGCGTCGTGATACCGACCGCCAGAAGTAGTAGAGCGCTCACCGCGCCGGTCATGCGTTGCATTTCGTGTTCCCCTTATGTCGACCGCGTTCGGCATGGCACCGACGTCTGGCGTACTGCGGTACTTCCTACAGCGTGCGCGTTCACGGATGAACCAACGGTGAAGCTGGACACACAAATGCGTACAAGGGAAGTGGCGCAACTCACATGGGGAGCACGGTGACCCCGTGTCTGTGACGCTACCGCACGGGGCACAACGAAGTACTGGACTTCGTGATTTTCTCGGTGGAGGTGATGGGAATCGAACCCACTACCTCTTCATTGCGAACGAAGCGCTCTGCCAAATGAGCTACACCCCCGAAGGGAAAGTATTTTAGCCCAGTGCGCGACGAGGTGATTCACGACGCCACTCTTCGTTGGCGTCTTCCTCGTAAAACTCCGCGATTGGCGGTGTTGTCCGCTTCGGCAGCTTGGTCACCGAGGCCAGGCGGGGCATGCGGCGCGGGGCCACATTGATCGTGAGGTAGCCCTGCGACAGAGACACCAGGGCAAGGGCGACGTACGCAACAACTGAGATCCAGCCAAGGATTGCGATGTATGAGAAGAGCGCAAAACTGAGCACCGTGTTGAGCAGAGTGAACAACACGGCACTCCCCAACGTTCCGGCAATGAAACGAAGTCGGCGCTGCTTCATCGTGAGTCGTGAGCCACCTGGTTCGTCGTGGTGAGCGGTCATCGTGTACGACGGCGTCGCGCGATAGGCGGCGTAGCGGTTCACCGCACGAGGCGCCGCCTCGACAACGTCGAGTTCACGCTCAAAGGCAGCCCATTCGACGTCGGCGTCCGTAATGGTGTCGTCGGTGACCACGTGCAACATGGGGCGAGACTCGCTCGGCGCCTCGTTACTCTCACTGCCTCGACGCGAGCGGAGGCGGCCCTTAGATTCGAACGCTTCGATGTTTCGATTGGCCCGCTGTTCGCGCAGTCGCTTTACACCGAATGGCGCCAGGAGGGCAACCCAAAGAATGATGACACCGGCCCAGAGCACTAGTTGGCCTCACTGGATTGCTTCGTCTTCATTGGTGTCAAAAGTACTTTGTATCCAAATTGATGTGGTGGATGGTCTACTCGTGGAGACCGCACTCTTCCTTGTCGGCGCCTGCCCATCGACCCGAGCGACGGTCACCGGGGACGAGAGGCTTCACCGTGACGGGGGCGCAGCCGATCGACGCGTAGCCCTGCTCCCAGAGCGGGTGCTCGGGGAGATCGTGTGAGGAGATGTAGTACGCCACATCGTCGTCGCTCCACGTGGCGAGCGGATTGACCTTCACCAAGCCGAACTTGTCGTCCCATTGGACGATAGGCATGCCGACGCGCGTGCTGGCGTCAACACGCTTCACGGCTGTGATCCAGGCAGCGCGCTGTTCGACGGCGCGCTGCAGTGGACCGACCTTGCGAACCTGGCAGCAACCGTCGGCGCCGCAGGGAGCGCTTGCGGCATCAGGGCCCGGCGTGGTGATCGTAAGGTTCAACTGCCAGCGCTGTCGAACATCTTCTACAAACGACAAGGTCTCCGCGAAGTGCGCTTCGGTGTCGAGGAAGACGATCTCGGTCTGCGGACGCAGCTCGTGCACCATGTGCAGGAGCGCAACGTCCTCAAATGAGCACGCCATGGCGACGTCGTCACCAAAGCGTTCAAAGACCCAACGCAGAATGTCGCTCGGGGCCGCGTGCTCGAAGGACGCATTCACGTCAGCGAGTTCATTGAGTAGTTCGGGGGATGGCGTGGTCATAAAATCACCTTAGAAGTAGTCAAACCTAGAGTTTATCTAGTGGTTTTATAGGGTATTGTTGAGAGACACGAATCCCCTCGACCATGTAGGCCGCCCATGACAGATCATCTCGATTTACTCGAATCACACGCCATTTTCATTTTGCGAGAAGTTGCCGCCGAGTGCGAGCGCCCCGTCCTCTTGTTCTCGGGTGGCAAGGACTCGGCGTGTCTGCTGCACCTTGCGGGGAAGGCCTTCGCGCCCCAAGCACTTCCCTTCCCCGTCATGCACGTTGACACGGGCTACAACTTCCCTGAAGTCATCGAGTTTCGTGACCGTGCCGTCGAGCGCCACGGTGCCCGACTCATCGTCGCCTCGGTGGAAGAAACCATCCGCAAGGGCAACGCTGCCGACCCCGGACACCTGGGTTCACGCAACCGCATTCAGTCGACCACCTTGCTCGAAGCCATCAATGAGCACAAGTTTGACGCCGCGTTCGGTGGCGCCCGACGTGACGAAGACAAGGCCCGCGCCAAGGAGCGGATTCTGTCCTTCCGCGACGCCTTTGGTCAGTGGGACCCTCGTGCACAGCGCCCCGAACTCTGGCAGCTCTACCAGGGCAAGGTCAACGACGGCGAGCACCTCCGCGCCTTCCCCTTGTCAGACTGGACCGAGCTCGACATCTGGCAGTACATCGAGCGCGAAAACATGGAACTACCGTCGATCTACTTCGCCCACGAGCGTGAAGTCGTCCAGCGCGACGGCATGTGGCTGAGTGTCGGTGACTTCGTGGAGCTTCGCGAGGGCGAAGTGAGCGAACGTCGGACCGTGCGCTACCGCACCGTTGGTGACGCCAACCTGACCGGCGCCGTACTCTCGACCGCCGCCACCCTCGCCGAGATCGTCGAAGAAGTCTCGGTCGCCAACGTCTCCGAACGAGGCGCCACGCGCGGTGACGACAAGTTCTCAGAAACCGCTATGGAAGACCGTAAGCGCGAAGGATATTTCTAATGAAGCTCGCAACTAAAGACCTCCTACGACTGGCCACAGTGGGCAGCGTGGACGACGGTAAGTCAACCCTGATTGGTCGACTCCTCGTTGACACTCGTCAGCTCTTCGAAGACCAGCTCGACGCCGTCGCCGCCGCATCCGAGCGCCGTGGTGTCGGCGACCTTGACTTGAGCTTCGTCACCGACGGTCTGCGCGCCGAACGCGAGCAGGGCATCACGATTGACGTGGCCTACCGCTACGCCGCTACCCCACTGCGCAAATTCATCATTGCCGACTGCCCCGGTCACGTTGCCTACACCCGCAACATGGCCACCGGCGCATCAACTGCCGACCTCGCGCTGGTCGTCGTTAGCGTCGATGGTGGTTTGAAAGAACAGACGCGTCGGCACCTCTGCATCGCGGCGCTCCTCGGTGTCCGCACGGCGATCATTGCCGTGAACAAGATGGACCGCGTTGACTGGTCCGAGCAGATGTTCCGCGACCTCGTCGCTGACATGGCGCCCTTGACCAAGCAGTTGGGCTTTGACACTGTCGTGACGGTGCCAATTTCGGCACTGGCGGGTGACAACGTCGTCGATCGCTCCGAGAACATCGACTGGTACGACGGACCCACCATTTTGCAGGCCCTCGAGTCCTCGAGTGCGGGGTCCTGGACCACGACCGAGCACGGCGCTCGTCTCCCGATCCAGTGGGTCCTTCGCCAGAACGGTGGCGGCCGCACCTACGCCGGCATGCTCAATGGTGCCACCCTGCGCGAAGGTGACGAGGTCACCCTGCTGCCCAGTGGTGTCACCACCACGGTGACGGCCTTGACGTCGGGTACCGGTCCTCGCCACGCGGCGACCCCGGGTCTCTCGATCGACGTGGCCCTCGCCCACGAAACCGACGCCGGTCGTGGCGACCTGTTGGCCACCGCGCCACTCCCCACGGTCACCAAGGACATCACCGCCACCGTATGCTGGTTCGGCGAACAACCGCTGCAGCCAGGTCAGCGCCTGCGCCTCAAGCACACGTCGCGCGTGACCCAAGCACGCATCGGGGCGATTTCTGGAGTTGTCGACATTGAGAGCTTGTCCGTTGGCGAAGGCAGCTCGCTGGCCCTGAACGACATTGGACTCGTGCAGATTCAGACGGCCGACGCCCTCGTGGTCGATGACTACCAGGAGAACCGCGTCACCGGCAGCTTCGTGCTGATCGACCCTGTCACCAACGCCACCGTGGCGGCGGGCATGGTCGGCCGGGCCGCGTTCCTCTAAGCCCTTAGGGCTGCCACACCATAACGATCACGGCCAGCGCAATGAGGCCGAGCAGCACGTCGACCGAGAGGCTTAACTTCTTCCCCGCGGCCGCGTCAGCGTGACCATGTTCGGTGATGGCCTTGGCGATACGTCGCTCACTGGGCAAGACGCGTGCTTCCAAGTGCCCGGCAGCCAGTACCCATAGGACGATGCCGGCAATAACCCATCCGTGGCCGGCGGACACCGAAGCGCCACCCATGCCCGACATGGCGAACCCGGTTAGTGGCAGCAGATAGAAAATACGAGCAGCAAAGTTGGGGCGATTCGGGAATCGGCGAGCCTGGTCGGCATCGCTCGCACCACTGGCGACTGCGGCGGCACTTTGGCGCAACACCACCAGTACGACGAGCGAGCCCAACGCAGCGAGCATGTGGACGACGAGCGTCGAGTCGTACGACATGGAATTTACGGAAGCGAACATGACGCCCAGCGTAGTGGGGCGACTTCCTTAGGCGCGGGCAATAATGGCGCCGAGCGACCGCAGTCGCCCCACGATGTCGTCGTAGCCACGATCAACGTGCTCAGCCCCCGACACCACGGTCTCACCAGTGGCGACAAGTCCCGCCAGAATCAACGCGGCGCCGGCACGAATGTCACTCGCGTGCACATGTGTGCCCGTGAGTTGGTCGACGCCTCGAATCATCGCGTGGTGACCCTCGGTCGTGATGGATGCGCCGAGCTTGACGAGTTCATCAACGTATCGGAAGCGTCCGACGAAGAGGTTTTCGGTCACCATGGACATCCCACTCGCGACGCTCAGCACGGTGGTGATGAGCGGCTTGTAGTCCGTCGCCACCCCCGGGTACGGCAAGGTCGCCACGTCACAGGCCTGCAGACGTGCGGGACCTTGCACCGAAATTCCTTCGCCGTCTGTGTCAACCACACCGCCCATGGCGGTGACCTTGCGCAGCAACATGACCATGTGCTCGGGGTGCGCGTCACGCACGCGAACCTCTCCCCCGGTAATCAGGGCGGAGGCGAGGTACGTGGCGGTCACAATACGGTCGGTGACCACGTGGTGGGCGGCGGCGTGGAGCTCGGCTACCCCATTCACAATCAGCCGTGATGTGCCCAGACCCTCAATCATCGCGCCCATCGCGATCAGCTGGCGTCCCAGGTCTTCCACCTCGGGCTCTCGCGCGGCGTTTTCAATCACGGTGCGCCCATCGGCCAGCACGGCTGCCATCAGCAAGTTATCGGTGGCGGTGTGACTGGGGTATTCAAGGGTGATGTGCGTGGCGCGCAGTCGCCCCTGGCACCGAGCCCGGATGAAGTTTCGATCATTCTCAAACGTCGCCCCCATGGCGGAGAGTCCATCGGTATGAAAGTTGATGGGGCGATGCCCGAAGTCGTCACCACCGGGCAGCGCCATTGTGGCCTCACCGCACCGGGCGAGGAGTGGGCCGAGTACCACGATGGAGGCACGCATGGCCTCGAAGAGATGGGCGGGTGCCTCGGGTCGCAACTGTTCGGTGGGCGGCACCATGATCAAGAGTTCGTGGTCCACCGGGCGCTCGACGGTGCACCCCAAGGCTTCGAGCAGCTCAATCATGATGTCGACGTCGGTGATGTGCGGCACGTTGGCGAGGTGGTGGGTACCACTCGCCACCAAACAAGCGGCCATTTGCTTGAGGACCGCATTCTTGGCGCCGAAGGCCTCCACGGTGCCAGAGAGTGGGCCCGCGGGCGAAAGTACAACAGAAGTCACCTAGCAAGTATTACCGGTCGCGCTCTATGGTGCCGTATTTCTCTCCCACTACGCTGGGGTGGCTATGCGCGGCGACGTCCCACCACCCGAGATTGCCGCGGCCTTCCTTCGGGCGACACAGTCGGCGGCCCTCGCCGCCCAGCCATGGGTCGGGCGGAACGATAAATACGCGGCCGACCTCGCTGCCGTCACCGCGATGCGCCACGCGCTCCGTGACAGTCCTATGACCGGTGTCGTGGTCATTGGTGAAGGCGAAAAGGATCACGCCCCGATGCTCGGCAACGGTGAATTAGTCGGTAATGGACGAGGTCCACGGCTCGAGATTGCGGTGGACCCCATCGACGGCACCAGCTTGGCAGCGGCCGGACACGCCGGTGCCCTTGCGGTCATGGCCGCCGTGGTGGGCGACGGGCTCTTCGACCCCGGCCCCTACTTCTATATGAAGAAGATTGCGGTGGGCCCCGGCGCCAAGGGCTCGATTGACGTCACGGCCAGCGTCGCCGAGAATCTCGCGTCCGTGAGTGCGGCGCTGTGTCGCCCGGTATCGGACCTCACCGTGGTCGTCGTCGAACGCCCTCGACACCACGACCTCATGGCAGAAATACGACGATGCGGGGCGCAACTGCAGATCGTGCCCGAAGGTGACATCGCGGCCGCGATTCGAACCGCACTCCCGTCGTCAGGTGTTGATGTACTCATGAGCATCGGTGGAACTCCAGAGGGAGTCATCGCCGCCGTCGCTCTCGAGCTACTAGGTGGCGAGTTTCAGGGTCAACTGCACGTCACCGATCCCGATCTACGCCATAACGCTGCGTCATTGGGGTATGACGTCACTCGAGTTCTGGGTCACGCTGAACTCGTCGGGAACGGACCACTCATATTCAGTGCCACCGGCATTACCGGCGGCGCTCTCCTTGACGGCGTCACTGAGAGCGCCGAGGGGCTGCACTCGCACTCGCTACTCCTCACGAGCGGCGCTGCGCCCCAATTCCTCTCGGGGGAACACTCACCAAGTAACTAATTTCACAAGCAAACCACCCTTTTCTTACGAAAATCGAGCGTTCGGGTGTTATTTTCTCTCCCACGGCACACGAGTGCCCACTGACACCGGGGGAGTCAATCATGTTGGTAGGAAACCTGTTATCGCACAAGGGGCGCGACGTCGCCACCATTCCACACGGTCGATCGCTGAGTGAAGCGATCGCCACGTTGAAGGAGCTGCGCATCGGCGCGTTGGTCGTCACGGGTGACACACCGCCACTGGTCGGCATCTTCTCGGAGCGAGACGTTGTCCGAGCTCTGGCGACCGATGGCGTTGACGCCCTCTCGATGAGCGTCGCTCGCTACATGTCGACCGACGTCGTCATCTGCCACGAGGCCACGACCATGCAGGGCCTGATGTCCATGATGACGCAGCGTCGCATTCGTCACGTACCCGTGGTCGAGAACAACGTCCTCGTCGGCATGATCTCCATTGGCGACGTCGTCAAATCTCGACTCGATGAACTCGAGCACGAAAAGGAAGATCTCATCCAGTTCATCAGCGCGCACTAACGACAAAGACCCGCTCGAACCGCGAGGTTCGAGCGGGTCTTTGCATTGCGGGAGTTATTGCTGCGTGGCGACGCCGGCGAGGACCGTGGCGCGCGTAACGCCCTCTTCCCCACTCGGACCAACCTGGAAGTAGCCGCCTTCAATAAAGAAGGAGAGCTCGCCCGTGGCGGTCTGGACGCGAATAACGCCCGAGACCAAATCGCCCACCGTTGGGGTGTGCTGCGGCATGACCGTAAATTCGCCTTCGGAGGAGCGGGCCACCAACGCGTTGGCGGGACCCTTCCACAGCGCCGCTTCGGGCGTAACGATCTCTACGACCATGGAGGCCATGATTAGCCCTTCGCCAGTTCTGCGGCGCGACGCTCAACGTCGGAGGCACCACCGACGTTCAAGAAAGCCTGCTCAGGGTAGGCGTCGAGGTCACCCTTGACAAGCAACTCGAACGACTCAACCGTTTCGGCCAACGGCACGTTAATACCGTCGATACCGGTGAACATCTTGGAGACGTACATCGGCTGCGACAGGAAGCGCTGAATCTTACGAGCACGCGACACGGTCAAGCGGTCATCCTCGGAGAGTTCGTCGAGACCCAAGATCGCGATGATGTCCTGGAGTTCCTTGTAGCGCTGCAGAATCTGCTGCACCTGACGGGCCACGGCGTAGTGACGGTCACCGACGATTTCGGGCGCCAAGATGTTCGACGTCGACGTCAGTGGGTCCACTGCGGGGTAAATACCCAACGCGGCGATGTTACGGCTGAGTTCCGTCGTGGCGTCCAAGTGGGTGAAGGTCGTGAACGGTGCGGGGTCGGTGTAGTCGTCCGCAGGGACGTACACGGCCTGGAGCGAGGTAATCGAACGACCACGCGTCGAGGTAATGCGCTCCTGGAGTTCACCCATTTCGTCGGCGAGGGTTGGCTGGTATCCCACGGCACTCGGCATACGGCCGAGCAGCGTTGACACCTCAGAACCGGCCTGCACGAAGCGGAAGATGTTGTCGACGAACAAGAGCACGTCCTGGTTCTTCACGTCTCGGAAGTACTCGGCCATGGTCAACGCGGCGAGGGCCACACGGAGGCGCACCCCTGGTGGTTCGTCCATCTGGCCGTAGACCAGTGCCGTCTTTTCGATAACGCCCGACTCACGCATTTCGAGCATGAGGTCGGTGCCTTCACGGGTGCGCTCACCGACACCGGCGAACACCGACACACCGTCGTGGAG